>Ga0126342_10008159_pt1 | contig 18736 bp, 12 predicted proteins | sample Cyp1metagenome_FD_92528 | JGI IMG/M metagenome (GOLD analysis project Ga0126342, IMG submission 92528) | Coral microbial communities from Lord Howe Island, Old Settlement Bay, Australia - Cyphastrea 1 metagenome | ecosystem: Host-associated > Invertebrates > Cnidaria > Coral ...
CGAGGCCGAAGGAAAACAAAACACATGCTCGAACAGAACAGGGCAAAACCTGGTTTTGCTCTCGAAAGTTTGGATTTTTTCGACATCCTGGAAATTCTAAGGCTTCGGAGGTAGAAGGTATATGTATAATGATTTATGATGGAATTATAAACATGCAATTTGATATGCCAAATCATGCAAGTCCTGTTCTTGTTGAAAATGCGAAGTGTGTGTGCAGCCAGTGTTTTTGTGCACACATTTCTATCTGGTTTTGAATGTATGATGCATCAAGAGCTTTGTGACCTTGCCTTGAAACCCAATTTGATGCTCAACAAACCATCCCTTTATAGGCAGTGAGACATAGGATCTTGTACGAAGCATTTCCTGTTCTGGCAAGGTGAAGCAGCGCACGGGTGCTCAGAACTGTTAAGAGTTCTTGTTGCAATTCAATCACACAGACTTTCCTTGTCAAGGAAGTTATTGAAGTTGCGGGAAACCGAAAAAATGCTTCTCGCACTAGCCATGTCTTTGCTTACTCTAGTTTTTTTTGCACATTGTTTGCTCAATTGGGGGTTCATCAATCTTCCATGTGAGGACCACCAGCATCTCCGAACGATTCCGAACATAAGTTTCTTCAGTTGCTACTAGCGACTAAGGCCAGTCAACAGCGCTGCTAAGAAAAAGGCGATTGCAGGTTCTGCTGAGGAATACATGGAGAAACACGGAGCAACTTGGCGTGGAATGTTCAACGAATGGCTGATGGAAGTGCAAAAAAACACGTTTTTTGCGAAGTTGGATCCAGAATGATAAAGCCAATGTGAAGTGTCTTTGCATAGAAGGGTTTTCTGGAAGTAGTAGGGATTGGAAATTCTAGGATTTGGGGGGTGACTTGATCACGCGATTTCGCAAGATGTTTCATGAATGCAAATCACTTTGACGGCAAAGTGGCGGCAGAGGAAATCAGGTTGACGAATTTCACCCCTTACCTCCCTGCAAGTAGTCATTGTCTGAAACCACTTCCTTCCAGTTGGCAGTGTTCTCTCAGGTGCATTCTATACTGCAGGGCTTGCTAAGCGGTCTCATCAAAGACAGGCCGGGGTGCCGTCTTGTCTACTTGTAAAGAGCACAAGCTAGTTCTCAACGGAAGGCTCAGTTTAGTTGGACTACGCGGAGCAGATCAAGTTTGCAATCTTTTGCTCTCGTTCTTGGCCGTAGCAGTTGGAAACAAAGACCTGCGTGGAATGTGCTCAGGCCTGATGATCCCTATAGCTATGTCCTCCACTCAGAGTTGAATGATCCCATCGATCAAGTAGGGAGTCAACTGCCACTGCCTCAGGTTGCATCGCAGTTTAAATCCAAAGCAAAGGAGAAGGTGTGGAGATCATGGTAGGGCAGCAGAGACTGAACCTGGTCATAAAATTTGGTATCTCAGTCTCTTGTAATTGGGCTTTGCAACATGAAGACCTGTCCGTCCAACCCTTAAAGTCATTGCGGGGTGGTAGACTGGCCTTGGCAGGTGTAGATTTCACTTACCCATAGGACAAAGGATTTGCAGTTCCCATTTTCGACTCTTGCAGTGTTACCCTAACAAGGTGCTTGTCGGTATACTTCCCGATTTCTGGGTGTTCAGTCATGGACCAGCCATGCAGGCGCCTATGGAGGATCTACGCACCCAAGCAAGAGATGCCTTGCTGCAGGGTGCACGCAGTGGAAAGCTGTTGGAGGCACCGGCTTCATGGCTTCATGGGGGGATTAACGTCACTGCCTGGTAATCAAACATGGCTGGAAAATCCCCCACCATTCCCCCATTTCTAGAACTTTAGTTCGATGATTGTCCCCTGAACATCTCCATTTCTGGGAATTTCCCTGCCAGCGTTGGATTACCGAGGGCACGTGACCCAAGTGACTCATACCACATCAGAGCTAGCCTGAAACAGGAGATATCAGAACACTGGCGTGTGTTGGTGCGTTTGCATTGCATCAAATCTTATTTTGGCAATGCTGCACCACGATGCATCATGCTGCACCACTCACTGTTCCAAGCTTTGCAGGTGCTGCGTGATGGAGGTAGTCCCAAGAACAAGCGCGGCGAGCAAACTCCGACAGGCTGCCGGCTTGAAACATCCTTGATCAAGCCTGAAGAAAGTCTGTTTTGTCGAACTTTGTTGGATTTTGACCGAGGGAAATAGGCTATCCTTGGCTAAGGTATGTCAGAGTCAGAAGTGAACCGCTTGCGAAGCGAAGCGGCTGCTTTGCTCTTGAAGGGAGCCCAGTCTGGAAAACTGTTTGATGCTTGGAAGTTCAATTGGGACTCTGGTTGGAACCTCTCTGACAAAGAGATACTGCGAATCATTGCCCTTGCTTTTCATTGCCTTGGTGACTTAATTGCTTTCTTGGTATTTTGTATGCTTGTGAATATCGCTTAGAATGGGAACGGGAGCCTTCTTTGCTGATGCTTTGTTGCATCGTCCACTGCATTTTCTCTACATCTGTTCTCTAGTAAGTAACTTGAGTTCCTTGCACTGATCCTTTCACAGGAAAATCTTGGAATATCTTGGAATCTGGTTTGAGATGGGCTTCCATTCATGCTGGGGTACAACCACTGTACCAGAACTTTGCGATGTCAACACTACAAAACACCTTTCCACATTTCATCTCCTGATGTTTCTACTTGACGTCCTTTCGTCCGAGGAAGTCTTGCAAAAGAGAAAGACCGAAGATTTCGGAGCACCTCCACAGCAGTCTGGTGAGATCAAGCAAGACAACCAGGCCCCAGAAGAGATGGACATTTTGAAGCAAAAAGCCAGAGAGGCCCTACTGATCGGTGCGCAGTCCGGAGCTCTGCAGGCAGCACTTGCTGGGAGAAGTGGAGCTGCAGCTACAGAGGTGGAACAGCTTAGAGCCCAAGCCCGAGAAGTGCTGTTGAAAGGAGCACAAAGTGGAAAGCTTCAGCAAGTCTTGGCAGGTCATGAAACGAAAGAGGAAGAAGTTCATGATATCGATGAAATAAGAGGAGAGGCCTATGCAGCTCTACTGGAAGCGGCAGAGTCAGGGAAGCTAGAGGAGATCTTGAGTGGTGGTGCCGGTGCGGCATCCCAGTCAGATCCAGACTTGCTCCGGAAACTGGCCCGCGCCACCTTGATGGAAGGAGTGCAGTCAGGAAAGCTGGATCAGGCCTTAGCCAAGCGCAAGGCCAAAGGCTCAGATCAGGGGCAATCCACCCTCGATTTGAGGGGACAGGCAAGGGCTGCGCTGTTGGAAGGTGCAAGCTCTGGAAAATTGCAGGAACTCCTTGCCAAAAAGCAGAAGGATGGGGAATCTGTTGATCCAGATGCCTTGCGGCAACAGGCCCGGCAGGCATTGCTGGAAGGTGCTACCTCTGGAAAATTGCAAGAAGCCTTGGCAAAGAGACAACAGCCTTCTCAATCTGATGGAGATGCTTTGCGTTTGCGGGCACAGGCCGCGGCTGCTCTGTTGGAAAGTGCTGAATCTGGCAAATTGCAAGAAATCTTGGCGAGTCGACAACAGCCTGGTGCACCTGAGAATGATGATGTGAACACATTGAGGCAACAGGCGCGAGAAGCACTTTTGGAAGGTGCACAATCTGGCAAACTCTTGGAGATTTTGCAAGCAAAAGTCAATGAGACAGACGACATGGAAAGCCTGCGTGCTCAGGCGCGTGAGGCATTGATGGAGGGCATGGCAAGTGGCAAACTTGCAGAAATGCTAAGCAAGAAAGCAGAGGACGCGGAAGTCAACGACCTGCGCCAGCAGGCTCTACAAGCATTACTGTGGCTTGTCCGGTGATTAGCATTGCTTTCGGCTTTGAATGGTGTGTTGTACAATGCCTATTCTTTTTGGCATATGTCCCCATCATGCATTGATATTGTAACCATTTCAAGCCAGCCCTTGCAAGGGTGTCAAGGGTTGTCAACCTCAAGTTGCTGGAAAATGGACAGGTTTCTAGCGGCATTTTCTCCACTGACCTAAAGTCTTTGCGAAGTCAGGGTTGAATCAAGTTGAAGACTAAGGGCGGGCGCCCAATCGGGCAAGCTGAGTGAAATCCTTACCCAGAAGACGAGTGCAGCGTCCGCCTCTGATGCCACCGGTAGCGGCGCGGGCGTGGAGGCTTTGCGCCAGCAGGCGCGGGCCGCGTTGCTGGAAGGAGCGCAATCTGGAAAGCTACAAGAGGCGCAGCAATGAGTCGTTTTGGTTTCTGGCTTTGGGCATGTTGGGCCGAAAAAGGGATAGCCAAATATTTCTGGATGTTAATTAGGCATACGATGATCAAGTATCCCAAAATTTTAGGGTACCCTATTCTGAGACAAACACACCCTGTGGTTTCGGCTGAGTTCCATGATCCTGCCTGCTGGAGGTGCTTGCGCACAAGGAGCAAGAAGCCAACAAAATTGAAGATCTGAGAGTGAAGGCGAGAGATGCACTTCTGGCAGGCTGGGGGCACCACTGACTCTGCAATAGAGAGAAGAAAGTGTCAATCAAGAACTCAATCAGTGTCATTGCAACCTGGCGCGGATATGACATCTTTTGCTTGGCCTCCAAGTGGAAGGATTGTTTCTTTCTGTCTGTAGAATTGGAGGTTGATGTATGTTGGTGTTGTTGAAACTTGGAGGTGCCCAGTCTGGGAAGCTGCAAGACTTGCTGACAAATGAGTGGGCACCTCAGAAACCGACCTTGACCTTTGGCAGATGGAGGATATCCCAAAGCCATTTGGCTTTTGCCAAGATTGGATGGCTAGGGATTGGAGAATTCTATGGTTGTCCCAAAGCCATTTTGCTTTTCAGTACATCTTGGTGTGCTGGTGGCATGGCTCAGTCTCGAGACTGTCATTTTTTTTGGTGTGGCTTCTCATCTCTGTATAATTGTAGTAGGCTCTGCGGGTGAGTTCTCAACAAAGATAAGCAGAGTACCGCAAGTTTGAAACGCTGCAGCATAGCGGGGCACGTTTCAGTTTCAAACTGTTTCGGGCATGTTTCTTCCAACAATTTTTGCCTTTGCATGTGATTGGAACTGATGTTTCAGAAGATGTTGAACTGACCGTAACTGACCTATATAATGACCCATTTTCAGAGAGGCTTTCAGCGTCTCAGGTCGGGGAATGAGATGACTCAGAAACCCGAGACTCTCGAGACTTTGAAGGCTGGACCGGCTGGATGATTTCATCGGTGCTTTGTATTTTTTTTTGGGCTTATTCTTGAAGTTTCTGATGGGTTTACACTGTTTACACTGTTTACACAGTTGCATAGCACATATAGCACCATCAGCACCTGAGTCGTTGGCTAACTCTGCAGTTAACTTCAGAAACTCTGCAGGAGAGCCTACCACCACCTGCTGACAGGACAGTGGGACAGTGACGCTCTCGCAGGGATAATTAGTGTCCTGCTTTTACCTCCAATCCGACCAAATGTGTTGTATGCCGGGAAACTATGACATGGTGTCAGATTTTGAACCTTCTGAGCTAAGATGTTGATGCCTGGCAGTTTCAAGGGACCGTTTGCCTACCCTGCTCCCTCGGATTCAATCTTCCAGGGAGAAGATTGTTGAAATGCAGACAGAGTACAGTGCTCGGTGGTTGTGCTTTCGATTGAGTTGGATCAACATCATCAAATGTTCTAAGCACATGGTAGGTCGTTTGGCATGGCACACATAGGGTCGAAAGGGCTGCAAAGGCGTCGAGATCAGACCAGTGTCAGTCCAAGGTTGAAGCTCATGTCTGAGCAGAACAAGTTCTGACCTCAGTGAAGCAAAGTGAAGCCATGCTGAAAGGATTTCCAGGGAATATTGTGGCACCGAGGAAGTTGGCCGCTGAGAAGGAATGCCTGCCCCAGTGCCATGTTTCTGGGAAGGGCGGCTTGGATGACGGGTCACAACTTGTAAAGATATTGTCATATTTGTAATGGTGGATGATGAATGTATGTTGGGTTTTATCAAGGTTTTCCTGAACTACTCTCTTTCAGATCTTTCAGTCAGATTTGAGTTCTGCTTAGATTTTTCGAGATAGCTATGATAGCTTCTTTTACTGTCCGCTTTCGGGTGATCGAAGAGAAGACTTGACAGTCGACTGAGAAGACCACGACAGGGAACAACTGGTCGCAGAGTTGGAAGCCAAGAATGCGGAGTTGAAATCCAAGCACCTCGGTGCGGCAGTATGCGGCAGTGACGGAGTTTTTCGGATGGCATAGGATGACAAGAATTGCATTCGCATTCCGAATTCCGAGTTGTTTCTGTGTCATTCTGTGTCATTCTGTGTCTAGTTTGCCTAATCTGGATTAATTTGGTTGGTCATGTCATGAATGTTGTTGCCTTAGTGCCTAGGGTACCCTTTTTTCAAGGTGGATCATTGATGCAGTCCTGGTTTTGATGTGTTCCGGATCCGAAGTTTGACAAGCAAAGTGTACTTGGACGGACACAAAATGTCAAAGATCAGCGGACCCAAACGACTGATTCATACCGACGCAGCTGATAGCGAACGTGACCCAGGAATGCTTGAGCGATGAAGCGAGCTTCAGGTATCCCAGCTGCGATTGTGGAACTGCCACGGGTATATTGGCCATGAATACCATCTACGTTGAAGTTGAATGCCTGTTCATGAAATGAAATCTTATTATTAATAGTGAATAACAAATCGTGTAGTTTGTTATATATCTCATGCAAGTATCATGCGAGCGATACGAGGTCTGGTTACTCTGGTTGACCTTGAGGCTTATTCATAGCTGAGTTTTCTTCTGTGCCCATTCCTGAAGATTACAACCAGTGAGCTAAGTTTTGTTGCTTTCACAAAACTATTCGTGGGGTCTTCAAAAAGACTGGAATTTATCAGGATTTGCTGCTGTTCATAAAGTGGATTGGACCTGCCTTGTCGACATATTTGTCCTTCAGATCCTACGAAGTTTGAAGTCTTATCGAAAGTTTGAAATCGTTGCATATTTTCTAGAAGCAGTAGTCACTGCCCTGACTACAGAGATTTGGATGATACAATGCTGCTATTTTTCTTTGTATCTTCAGGATTTGTCTGCACATAGCTGGAGCACTGACCTTTGAAAAGGGTCCAAGAAAGTGAGCTAAAACGGCTCGAAGCACACCACACGTGCGATCACCTTTGTTTTCTCCAATGCAAAGCTTCAAACGCTACAAGACCATGTTCTACATGTTGCTTGGTCGACCCTACATTGTCTTGGAACATGCTTTGTCCGCCTCACGTCTGTCGCTGTTTGAAACAGCACCAGGTGTGGATGGATTTGTTTCACCGTATCACTACCAACCCAGAAAGATCCTCGACATTGCCCTTTGAGTGTCTGAAAAGAGGCGCTTTATGCGGTTGATGCGAAAGGGAATCAATATCATCTGGGCGTGGCTCAAACTGATTGACCCCCCAAACAGGATTGTTTACCACAATTTACCACTAAAGATGACCAAATTGTGGATGTATTGGTACCCCATTCGCCACTTTGAGCCATACCCTAGAGGGAGAGAGAGAGTCCAACTAAGTTGCGATGGATGCACTCTGCGAGCCCATTTTTCCCAAGCGCCACTCTGGATCGGCGCAGAATCGGATCCAAATCTAATAGGGAGAGAAACGATAGAATACTGATTTCTCGTCCCTGCTGCTCAACGGTGTTTGACTCAACTCGAAAAACCCCACAGAGAATGATGAATATCCCGATTCTGATCGTGTGCCGTAATATATATCTTTCTTCCTTGTCAATAGTACTCACATTACCAGCTGTTGGAGAAGAAGACTGAAAGACTGAACATGAGACGAACTTTCGAAAAGTGCTGCAACAGGTGACAACTCCAACCGTAAGAAAAGCGTTGCTGTAAATTGCCGCAGTAGATGGGTTGGGCGCAAAGAAGCCCAGCCTAGCTTCGGACCATGTCTTCAGAGGCACAAGTCTTGTGAATTTGTGGATTTGATGGTCATTTTCTGAGAGTCGTGAATTTCGATTGCGGCGATTTGAGGTGTTTAGGCGGTTGGAGTCACCCCAGATATCTAGATACTTGCAAGCATTGTGGGACTTCTTCCTGTCTTGGCTCGAATTTGGACAGGAGCTGGGCTTGTTGCGGCCTCGGTTTCAAGCAGAATGACAATGGCTCGTGAACTGAAAATGATTTGAATGCTCTTCTTGGGTGTTGTCACTTCAAGTCTTAGTTTTCCAATGTTTTCCAATGTTTTTCATTTTGGCCTTGTGTAAACAGTGTATCTTGTGTTGGTTTCTTTCTGATCTCATTCTGATCCCTTGAGGCCCAGCTTCTTGGTGGGCGATGTTCTCATCCGCCATCCAGATTTGGCGGGGCTGGATTCCCCCGCAGAGCTCTTTGCCGTCGACACGCCAGAGGTGGGACGACGTGGATTTCCCGTAGAGCGATCTGGGAGGATCTCCAGATGGATAGCTGTGCGATGGATGCTGGGAGCCACTGAGGCACAGTCTGCACCACGTGTGGAAGCCAAGACATGCTGGGAATTCTTGGGACATGCAGTGGATGCAGCCTCCAGTAGGATGATATAAGATGATACGCGTATCTGCATGTATGGTACATTACCCTCCATCCTGGCGGATGTCTCACAAAACCCTAAAGAGACGCTCCTCCCCAACTAACTCTGGTAGATTTGCCATTCTGACAGAGTGGGTGTACCAGGTCATTGACCATTCTCTTCCAGTTGGGCGATCACATCGTTCCAACCGAGGCTGGGGAGTCTTTTGGGCCGCTGCTTTTCGAGCTGGGCTCCTGAGAGGGTAAGCTGTTGCCGAGGCTTCTAACTGCACCACTGAACTGAGGATGCACCCCCATTGCCAACCAGTGTGAGGGTCGGGGCAGCCCAGAATGAACAACATGTGCTTGACAGACACAATCTGTTTGTGAAACATTCCCATCAGTGGTCTGAAAACAGTGCATGTTTGGGGAACTTTCCTCACTCATTGATGAGACGAAGGCCAAATCAAAAGTTGATCCCTCACAAAACAGACGCTTCTTGATCCTTTGTGATACTTTTGTTGATCATTTTTGATTCACATTTCGCACTTTTTTTTTTTTAAAATATATATATATATATAAATATAATATATTTGCTTGTGATTAGTGCCAAGATGTGACCCTAGGCTCAGTTGCCCGAAGAAGGCGGTTTCGTGGTGCGTCCCTTGACGCAACCAATGCCCGCCTCAGTGCTCCGAGTAGAGGGCCGATGTCTTCAAGCACCACGAAGAGAGGTTCATGCCGAATTGGGTGTCTGTGGCAGCAGATGGTGCTGGATTCTCTTGGATTTGAGAACTGAGTAAAACTACATATGTTAAACTGGGATGAAAAAAATAAGAACGGGATCTGTACTGTATCATCCAACGGTTGTAACTAATCCACAATTGGGTTTTGAAAACTTCCTGTTTGGATGTATTTTTGCTTGAATTTTGGCAAATGAGACCTGAGTTCAACAGCAAACCCCGGACCTTGCTCTTGAATCCTAGCCTCCGAGTTGTTGATTTCCACATTTTGACTTTTGATACACTCACGACCGGAACATGTGCATGAGCCCAAAGCTGTGACTTTCAGGTCCACAAAATTTGCAAATCATGCCCTCAGGAACCAGAGCCCCTCCACTTACTAACGTTGAGGTTAGTCACCAACCATGCTTCGACACACCGAGGCTTTCCAGAGCCGGCGCTGGTCAGCAACGAGGTTCCTGGTTCTCTGATGTTTGGTCACAGTAGATGAAGTATTGAGTGTGATTTGGTTGAGTTGTGTCCTTTCTATTTTCTACTTTGGCCCAAGCTGCTACTGACAATACTCAACCAATCCAGGCAAGTGTGATTCATGTATTGCACAGCATGAAGGATAGAGGGGTGTGACATCCCAAAACTCAGGCAGTCAAATCTGGAAGTTTGGCAGTTTTTGCAATGCTGCAAACAATTATAGTAAAGTTTCTTTCAGGTCCAGTTTGCCAAGATTGGTGGATCTGGACGAATATCGACCACACGTATCCCTCACTTCGGGAGAACGACCAATGCTGCGGCGCCTTGATGTGCCATGGCGGACCGTGCGGCCTCCGTGGACTGCTTCAAGCTGCAGATCTTTTGCCTTCGCAGACCATGTGGACGAAATGTTGTTCAGGGTCAAAGGAGATGGAGTGGATGTGGCCAAATTGGCTGGTGGAATCTACCTGCGCAGCAAGCGCAAACAGGACACCTTTCTGGAAGGCATGGGTGATAGGAGTATTGAGAATTGCGTGCGTGGCCTCGTTTTGGCGAATAAGTTTGCTGAGAAGCACAGAAAGGAAGGTGATCCAGAGAACATCCCCTGGTTCCATCGCCTGGCTTTTGCGCCTCAATTGAGGAAGCGAAGCGATTTATATTGGATCAGTCTGAAAGTGATACCTCTGGAGAGTCCATACCAAGAAGGCGAAGGAACACCCGGAGATCGCTTGCGGGTGGGCAGGAAGGCTGAAGTCCAAGGCCAGTACTGTGTCAACAGCGGCACTGGATGGGGAATTAGATCATTAGATGAATCCAAACATGACACGATCCTTTTCATTTGGTCATCAGAATTGCGGTTGGATTTTGAGTTTCAATTGAGCTAATGATCATTGCTACTCATGTCATTTGGAATTCTAAAGGATACCACTTCAGATCACAGAGGAATTGCTCTGAATCCCTCTGCATTTTCATAGCGGCCCCGATCAGCGACTGCGCACACAGCACTCTGTCAATTTTGTTTTGCTTGGATCCAGGTCTTTGTATTCAGCAACATCACTTCATACATTGCTACAATGAAAGGTAGCTAATGTAGCTACAGAGTTTGCTCACAAGCAAAGATAGATAAAGATAGATATTGACCAAAGAAGGTTTTGCCTCAGGAGAGAAGGACCTCTGCCCAAGAATCGAAGGTGTGGGCGGTGTAGGTGTCCTGTTTTCCCGTGGGAGGCCTTGCTCGAACCTTCATGACCTCCTGGACCAAACGATGCCTGGGTCAGAGCCTGGAGCCTTGCGTACGCTGCATGGGTGCAGAGAATGTGAGCTTGGCAGTGAAGGGTTTGGCTCGATGCCTGAAAGATATGAGTGACCGCAAGGGAGCCTTAAGGCTCTTCGTGTGTTACCCAGAGACTTGGCTTTTTTTTTGGCTAATTTGATTGGCATTCTTTGAACAGCCCGGGAGTCAGCGGCACCAACCAAGCGTTGACCATTTTCGGTAGGTGAACTGTGAAAATCTGTCCTTGACTAAGGAAATGTTGCAAGAGACTCTGCAAGAGAGCGGTGATACAGTCACAATGACACAGATCCGGATAGAACCACGGCCCAGAAATTGACACGCCAATCCTTTTGGACGGGAAAAGCCTGGAGTGAAAGCCATGCTGATGCTGGATTGATTTTCATTTTGAGACAACTTAGACTTACTTGGAATCTTTGGACAAAGTCTGGCAGTCCAGATGTTAGGCTTTGAACTTTTATTGTCGGTAAATGAAAGTCTGAGCTGCATGCAATGAACTCGCACCAAAACCATTCATGCCTTTCGTTACCGTTGCAGCTGATGATGATCATAAGTTATAATTACAGTATGTCAATCCTTATATCGAGAAAGATAGATATGGGGGTTTCTTAAAATGGGGGATTCCAAAACCACGGATTTCAATACTAAAATGGTCATCCATGACTTGGATGATTTGGGGGTACCCCCATTTCAGGAAACCACCATATTGGTTGCTGTTGCTGTTGTCGCCGTTTCCCTTGCTGTTGTGGTCGCAGGTCTTTGCCGAAGTCCGTTATGGCCTGGCGCCCTCCGTGGTTCAGCGCCTGGACTTTGAAGATATTCGCGAAGGCGGGGTCCAGGGTATTGGATGGTGGATTGGTGGGTTTTTCCTCTAAAATTCTGAAAGAAACCTAAAGAAACCAACAATACATTTGCCCAACCACATCACAGATTTTTTTAAAAAATGGCTGTGGTTATCTTGTACAATAGTTGTTCATATTTCGGGATTTACCTTTAATTTTCCATTAAAGCAATCCATTCAAAAATGGCATCCCTGCAAGGTACCCTACGCCTCTTTGCCATCCCTGGCTTTGAAGGTGATGTGCGGGCTGAAACCTCAGTCGAAAATGAAGCATTGGAAATAAATTGTTCATTTCCCAAAATTTTATTTCTATTTACGATAATTTATTAACCAGGGATAAATTTGAGGATAAAATTATAAGAATAAATATTTATCCTTTATCACCAAATTTATGGTTACTTAAAGAAGGACACTGATGATTAACCAGCGTTTTTTTCCCCCGAGGTAGTGACTTTGGTGGACGAGTTGGCGGCCAAAGAAGTCTTGGCCCAGATCCACCACGAACTGACAGGTGTGGCACCTTTTTGGGCGTCGTGATGTGGGGAACCCTTTAAAGGGGCAAGGATAAGTTAAGTGGCATTTACTACAGTAAGCTCTTGTATTTGTACGTACAGTTTCGGATATTTTTTGTCACCGATTCTGAACCATAGGCCAGATCTAATTTCTAGAAAGTTACTGAATGTTGGTGGTTTGGCGATGTTGGTCAGCGAATCCCGAGGATGGGTTCCGGTACAAAACAAAGCATCAACTGTGGGAAGTTGGGTATCCAGTGGATGCTTGGACATGCTCAACCGTTGTTGCTTGATCAATAAAATGTCAACATGTTCCCCAATCATTATACCATCAGAATCCACCACAATGAGGCATACATCATCTCCAATAGTTATGATCTATCAAATTAGGTATACACTGACTTGGAATGAAGAATTAATTTCATAGCCCCTTTTTGTCCCAGACTTTGTTGAAGGCAAAATTTGCAGGACACCCTATCTTTTGGGGGTGACAACCATGGTCGCCAGCAATGGTTTCCACACATCTTACACCAATTATGTAATTAAACCAATGATGATTATGATTTAATAATGCCTATTTTCATCGAATCACATCCTTATGTATTATTATTGTTGTCTACAATTATCATTGTTTATTATGTTTCTTATCATTATAATTATTATCATTTTCACTAGTACTATAAGATCATTATACGATCATTATAAGATCATTATAAGATCATTATAAGATCTTTATAAGATCTTTGTAAGACCATTATCTAGCACTATCACCCTCACTATAACTATAACTATTTACTATTCACTATTTACTAGTACTACTACTATTGCTATTGCTTTTGCCATTACTATTACTATTCGTTTTAGCATTGCTATTGCTATCACTATTACCCTTACTCTTACGCTTACGCTTACTCTTATTATTTTTATTATTAGCATTACGACTAGCAATACCAGATAGTGCCCGGCACGCGCTGGGGCGGAAGTTTCGTGCGATGTAGAAGCAAAGAACTGTTGAAGTTGTGAGGCGCATCAACGAATGAGCAAACGGTGGTTGAGATCAATGAATCACGGTGAATCCATGAATTCAATGAATCGATGAATCAATGAATCCATGAATTCAATGAATCGATGAGTCAGTGAATCCATGAACCAATGAATCAGTGAATCACTGATTTAATGCATGAATGACTTTGTGAGTGGATGAATCAGTGTTTAGTTTTACTGCTTTACCGTTTGCTGCACCCACGCAAGGATGATGTCTTGGAGTTGCGCTAGCGCAGCACCACTGAATGTCAACCTATGATGGACCTGCAATGTGATCAACCAAGCGTTTGGGGCCCCAATAACCAATCAATCCATCTGTCTTAGGTCGGGAGCGACAAAGGCATGGCCTTCTTGGGATGCGCCCACCGGCACCCCGGCCAAAAAATATGCAGAGACGGTCTTGAAGACTTGAAGAGAGGTTACTAAGCACATGCCACAAGGCACAACAAGATGCAACAAGTAACAAGTATATGGATTTGATGCGCTGTGGTCAGGCCGCGGCATGCAGCGCCTGGGAGCTTTATCCTGCTCCCGGATGAGATTGACAGGCCCGGGCTAGTGCTTAGCGATGAGTCCAACTGCGACCCGCCACTCCAATTTTTTTGTCAGGTGGCTCCTCAACAAGAACAAGGAGGATGTCACCAGGTGGGGCCACTCATTGGTGCAGGTGACTTTTACGAATGCCCCGGCGGCCACATGTTTCAGTTTTTCTCTTAGTTTTGTTTTTCGCAGTTTCTGCTTTTCTTTGCTTTGACGGCTTTTCTTTGCTGGCTCCTTTTGTGCTTTCTTGCTTGGTTTTTCTTTCTGCCTGTCTCTGCTTCTCTTTTGCTTTCATGCTTCTTTTCCACGAGCCACGAGCCCAAGAGACGCCAGCCAACCAAGCAAGCAAGCAAGCAACCAACCAACAATAAGAACACAAATGACGACGGCAGCAGCATCAGCAACAAAAGCAAGCACAAACACAGTTACAAGGCTGTTCAAGGGACGGGTTTGGACTAATATGGACTGATACCGGTTTGGCTCAGAGCACTTGGAGATAAGCACGGACCTTGCTGCCGGCCCATGCATTTGAGGCCCACCTGGACAGATGGTCATGGAACCTCAGACATTGTGTGTGTTATTCTGGTGGGTAAACGCATGACCCAGCTTGCATGAACATAAGCTGGTCCTTGCTTGCCGGGGACGTTTGTGTCGTGTTCCCCAGTTTTGTGGTAATTCTGCCGTGCCTTTTTGGGGATCCATACTTGCCCCGACTTTAGTCCCGCGCAAGGGATTTCTTTTGGGTTCACGTTGGGCTCACAGCTTGGCCCATTGCTAGGCCCGGTCTTAAAGCCGTTCTTCAAAAAGGCGGCCGATTGCACAGTGCAGCTTGGAGCAGAGCTGCTTGTGCATTGCCTTCTGGTGCAGGCAAGTCCGAGTGGTGCAAGGCTTGGCGGGCCGAAGAAGGAAAGCGCCAACAAGCACTTTCTCGAAAGAAGGCCCTCCAGATGTTGATCATCTGCGGGATCGTGACACAGAAGGACGGGGTGGCCTTTGCAATATTTTGGGCATGGCGCTGTTGATGTTTCTCCCCGCCTGCCATGCGGGGGCTAATCATTAGATTTATATATATATATATATTTATGCCAGCAGTGGTCCGCCTTTTCCGTCTCATCATCCTCGGCAGCTGCCGGCGGCCACTGGAGTCACTGGAGCAGGAACCAGGCACCGCCGGACCCGAATGCCACAGCCGGCCGGAATGTTAGAGCACACGTCAGAAAGAATGCAAGACGGCAAGAATGGCAGAACAGAACTGCCAAACAGATGAAACAGAATGTCAGCATATGCGTCAGGAAGAATGCCAGAATTTACATCAACAGGTTCCCATGTTGGGGACCACAGGGGGTAAAGTAATTGCTGCTGCACAAAGACGCACCAATCCGCCCATGTCATCCCATTTCCTTTTTCCCTGGCCCATCCACTGCATGGGGAGGAGGTATGCCAAGACTGGACAACCATTCCTGAAGAACACATTGAGGAGCACTTTGGCGGAAACAGCGAGGGAAAATGACGATGGTTGTATGGCGATCGCTGATCCTCGCAGCCGCTTGCACCAACTCAGGTGCATCAATATCATGCAATGGACCATGGACAAAGAGATGGGCGCAAAGGACGCTAAGGACAGCCGGCAACTGGTGAGGGGCATTTGAGAGAGGTGCCAAGCCTTCCACGCCCTCCAGGAATTCTTCGTGACAATCCTTGAAGAAGTTTGGCAGAACAAGGCTTCAGGGCTTTCGGGCGAGGTGGGAACTAACCCCTCCGCACGTTAACTTAGGCGATTTTGTTAGCCATTGTCATATATGTTTTACAGACCCGGCCTGAATCAGCTCGTGATTTCCAGGTGTCAACACAGTTGGGGACCTGCGCAGTGCGTTTTTGGGGCAGGGCACGTCCCACCAGTTGCCAAGGTGTTTGTACACGAGGCCAGGCAACCGGAACCTGTAGAAACGCCCGGCCCTTAATTACAACTTCAGAGGGCGCTGAAAAAATCACCATATCTACCACAGGAACTTGCTCCTGGGTGGTGGCAAGCCCATCAGCGTGGAATCAATGAAAAGCGGGCAGTGAAGAGAACCACAGGCACATAACAGGTACATCGTGCATCGGTGGGAAGCAGGATTTGCCCCCAAACAGGCACCCCCTCAAGGATTACATTTGCAGGGCAGGGCTGCGCTACTTGCCAAAAAGTGGGCCCATGTGTTTTTCCAAACCTTGTGCGAGTTGCGCATTTGCGCGTGTGAATGTACATATCATGTGCATAAAATTGCACCTGCATAATGCATACTTCATGCATACTTCATCCTTGTTTGTGCTGGCGGCTGGGAAACCGTACGTGCGTTTTGCTAGTTTTACAACGTGACTGGTATGTTTACATGCCGTGAGCACCATGTGATGGAAGATGTTCTGCAGTTGATGCCACGTTGTTAGCATGGGTAGGGTGGGGTGGGGCACTAATAACGTCGCTGGTGAGTAACATGTGATGTAAGGTGTTCTGCAGTTGACGCTACGTTGTTAACATGGGTAGGGTGGGTTGGGGCACTAATAACGTCGCTGGTGAGTAACATGTGATGTAAGGTGTTCCGCAGGTGATGCTGCGTTGTTAACATGGGTAGGGTGGGAGTGGGGCGCTAATAACGTCGCTGGTGAGTAACATGTGATGTAAGGCGTTCCTTAGTTGATGCTGCGTTGTTAACATGGGTAGGGTGGGGGTGGGGCGCTAATAACGTCGCTGGTGAGTAACATGTGATGTAAGGCGTTCCGCAGTTGATGCAACCCAATGGCAATGGCGTTGGTAAAATCACAGTTGCAATAACTTGTCCCGTTTGACGGCTGATTCTTCCTTTGATACACCTCTGTGCTTGTACATACCATGGAAAAGATAGATTTCACGTTTGAGACGACGGTCTGCAGACACGCATGACATGATAAACGTATGACCTAGCTGGGGCTGAGGTGAAGTTTCACTGCCTGAGAGCACTGGTGCATGCGTTTCACTGCTGGCGGGGCAATTGATGAACCCTGATCGCAACATTACTTGGCAGTTGCAAAGAATCCTGCCGCCCCCATTGGAGCGGAGCAGCTAATGTACCAATACACTGCCTACGTTGTATCCTGTTTGTCACTTCCCGCGGCAACTATTGCTGGTCTTACATTTTGGCTGCGGTGTTTGTGATTCAGGAACTTTGCCCGTCGCCCAGTTTCACCAGCAAGCGTATTGAACGATCTCTTGGAGTGTCAGCTCTCAGCACATGGAAAAAGTTTGGTCTCCACATGTCCCCTGCAACAAGAACCAGCAAAGAATGAAACACAGGACGCCAGGGTTATGAGTTGTGTCTTGCTTCCATCGCCGAAGTTCCGCAGCCACAGCAAAGTCGAGAAATTGAGATCGAAAAGGTCCGGGTGAACATGATATCGGGAGACCGAGAGTTGTGAAATTCAGCTTCGCTCAGCTCAAAGCGTCAACATGGCTAACCCGTGAATCAATGAATGAATGAATGAATTAGTGAGTCGATGATTCACTCGATGAATCAATGAATCAATGAACGGATGATGCGTGGACGAGTCAATGAATCAATGAATCAATGGGTGAGTGAATCAGTGAGTCAATAAATCAGCGAATCAGTGACCCAATGAATCAGCGAATCAATGAATGATTGAATTAGTGAATCGATGAACCAATCAATCCATGAATGAACGGATGAATGGACGGATGGATGAATGGATGGACGAATGGTCGGTACCTCGCTTAGGCCTTCTTTTTGGCTCGCTTAGGCCTACGTCACAGATACATGATGATATTTGCAACAGAAAGATATATTCATATATCAGACAAAGCCTAAAGGTGTGTATCCAATAGATCCTCGTATGTCAATCGTCTCCTGTACCTCTAGTGGTCCGCTCTGTCCCTTGTCGCCGGGCCCAGTGGTCCCCAGTCCCTGGTCCCACCCCTAAAGATAAACCCTAAAGGTGTGTAATCAATGGATCCTAGTATGCCTTACTTCGTCTCCTGTACCTCCAGTTGTGCCCACTGTCCCCAGCCCCATCCCTAGAGGTAAACCCTAAAGATGTGAATCCACATCCAAGATTGTCGGCCTAAGTGATCCAAAATGTTGGCCTAATAAGTGATCCTGGGACCTGGATGAATGGATGGATGGATGAGTGAGCTACTTCTTTTGCGTGCTACTTCTTCATCGAGCGGCCTCTTCGCTGAGCTACTTCTTCTCTGAGCAGTCTCTTATCTGGGCTACTTCTTCTCTGACCCTGCTCTGAGCTGCATCCCAGGCAGCTCTTCGGAAGCTTCTCCACCCCAATCCTTCTCTTCGTGCAGCTGTTAGCAGCTTCCAGCTGCAATCCCGCAAAACAGGAGCGTCGCAGCATCACTCATGCTTTATTGCGCGCAGCCGTGCCAATGTGTTTTGTCACAGCCGGTTGCAAACCCGATTCGGCAATTTGCACTTCAAAATCACAAAAACGGTCATGTTCGGAGCACTTTTGGAAGATTAGGTCGGCAAAATGTGCACCAGACTGTAGCGAGAGCTCGATTTGCACTTCAACATGTTTAAAAAGACTGTCACGTTCGGAGCAGTTTTGGAAGATGAGGTGGGCAAAATGGGCACCAGACTGTAGCGAGAGCTCGATTTCACACAAAATTCGCAAAAAAAACATAAGTCTCTCGCTACAGTCCCCGGCGCTTTTTGTCGACAACTTTGCCAGATCGAGGCCAGCACCGGCACAAGCCACGTTACCCGAAAAACACAGGGTTTCGTGCCCGAGAGTGTTTTCACCGGTGAATTCACACCTTTTCCAAACTGTTGCGCTTCCTAACTAC
>Ga0126342_10008160_pt1 | contig 18736 bp, 9 predicted proteins | sample Cyp1metagenome_FD_92528 | JGI IMG/M metagenome (GOLD analysis project Ga0126342, IMG submission 92528) | Coral microbial communities from Lord Howe Island, Old Settlement Bay, Australia - Cyphastrea 1 metagenome | ecosystem: Host-associated > Invertebrates > Cnidaria > Coral ...
ACGAGGCAGGAGGAGGCGGAGGAGGAGGAGGAGCAGGAGGAGGAGGAGGAGCAGGAGGAGCAGGAGGAGGAGGAGGCAACTGACATAAAATCTAACAACCCTCACCTGGCAGGTGGGGAACAAGTATATTTCTACCTCTATCTGTGATGTTGCTACCCAATAAGTTAAAACGTTACACATATTCACATATTCTTCCGGAGGGTTGAAACCAGCTAGAATAGGGTTACTGTAACAAGTGTAACTCTTGTGGGGCATTGTCATGAATTACAAGGGAAGACAATAAAAGCACTAGGAGCAACACATGTTTTTTTCAAACCCTCGGAACGCGCATGCGTTGAAGAGAAAACGCCACGTCGCTGACGTCACCTTTTTTGGCTGGGGGACGTCCCCTCACCGCGGAAGGCTGTGAGAGTTGGCGAGGCAAAACATGGCGATGCGGCGCAGTGGCTGCGTGGGAGTTGTGGCTACGTGGTGCAGTTGGGATTATAAATTACAGTCTGATATAACACAATTAGGATCATATAGGCTACCACCACTAGCCATTATGTTGTTTATTATTATCTATTAGGATCATATAACAATGGTGGTAGCCTCCATAATTTGGGATAACTAACTTCCCGGACCAGTTGATGATCGCTAGGGATCAAGTCATTAGGGTATTTGGACTCACAGAAGTGCCATTTTGGGGGATGCCTTATGTTGATCTAGACCTGCAGAACGACAACCAGCTGGTCGACATGAAAATAGATGACATTAATGATGGTTGATAAACATTCCAATTTCCATTCGTATTTTGGGGGATGGATCAGACTCTGATCAGATTCGAGTAGGAGATGCGGACAAAGAATTTCAGCTCGCATAGATGAACTAGATCAGCGATGATGTTGGAAAGATCTATGTGGCTGGCAGCTGGAAAAGATCATAAAGTTCAGTTGCACTGAACCAGGATATCCTCTGTGGATCAAAATGTCAAAGCCTGAAATTCCACTGATTTTGGTTGTAACATTGTAACCATTGCTTTTGGAGTGATTCTGATGTTCATGTCCGCAGCCGATGCATTGCGCCGGCAATGTTCTTCGACAACGCCATAATTAGCTAGTTGGTTAGTTACCCTTAGAACAAATTGGTATGTATATATATATATATATCTGCTTGGTGGTTTGGAACATGAATTTTATTTTCCATTCAGTTGGGAAGAACATCATCCCAACTGACGAAGTCCATCATGTTTCAGAGGGTTTTTCAACCATCAACCAGATAATCGTTATCCATCAATTATCCATTAATTATCCATTAAATCTACTTAAAGTACCATATATTATCATATATTATAGGCAAATATACTATAGGTGAGGGCTTATAACCTACCCACTAAGCAGCTGCGCCCATCCAAGTAGATCCAACTGGGGTTGGGCAAGCGACCAGGGAGAAGGGAAGATTGCTGGAGAGACGAGGCCCGCTGATGGGACTTGGGCATACTTGGGCCCAAGGTGAAACAACACAACTTGGTCTGTCCAACATAGGGGTGTAAACCAACAAGAATGGGGACATGTTGTGGGAAGTTGGTATTATATAAAGATATGATATTATATATATAACTATATATAATATATAACTCTCAATATGATAGGCGCCTCTGAAACTTGTTAGTATGCCACTCAAACAGGAGTTTTAGCAGGACAATTGTGACTAGTGACTGAATATGGGGGTACCCTATATTCAGACAAACCCGAATGGATGAGACAAAGCAAAACTTTCAAATTTATAAATTGATGACCATTTTTTTAAATGGTGGTAAAATCGATGATCCCTCAGACAAAGCCACGTATGTATTTCGTTGGGTGACTGATAGGAGTCAGACAATGTGGCCATGGGGAATCTGCAGGTGTATTTCCACTTGAGGTCCAATGAAGCAAGATTGTCTGGTTGTGACTGCCTATACATCAAGAATGTATCAAATACATATATACATATACATATAATCTGTACAATCATATACATATTTGTACAGAGAGAGAGAGAGAGAGTTAATGAATGTACGTTGTGGAAATAACATGTTTTATTGATATATATATATAATGATAAACATATTATATATATATATATTAGTTAGTTTATTTCCATAGTAACACACTTTACAATATTTATACACACCAACCTGGGATGGTTTCAACCCATCTTTACGCATCCAGCAGCCGGTCTTGAAGGTAGGAGGCTTGCTCGGCCAGCCGTGAGGGGCGAAGAGGTCGGTGGGTGGATTCGGAGAATACCCATCAAGAATATATAAGTCACTATATGGAGGTTTCCTGAAATAGGTGTACCTCCAAAGCATTCATGTTTATACGAGTTTCCATTATAAACCATTTGGGGGTACCCCCATTTTGGGAAACCACCATATATATATATATTTATTTATTTATATATAGCATTGGCGTTGGTTTAAATTTAAATATTAGTTACATCTAGTTACTAGTTATATAAATCACCATGTCTATTTTAATACCGCCACTAAAGATTGGGGAGTTAAGCATCTAAAGTAATCTTGTTATAGTATGTTATAATGACTTATAAGGGGTTTCAAAGGGACTATAATTTGAACGTAGCCATGGACAATTGCCAATTTAGTTCGATTATTCACCTATATTAGAAATGTTGGTTTTCAGCAACTGTTAAATTATTGGAGAGTACCCAATAATTTTGATATGATGGAATATGATGATGCACCAGTGGATGTTGATTTCTTCGCATCAATTCCAGACAAACACTTGCATTTAGATATGGGCAATAGATTTATTTGACCCTTCGTAACCGGGTATATAGTAGTTCATGGGTTATAACCCACTATTCATCAGCCAGAGCAACTATGATGACCCATCCAAGTATGGTAGGAGGGAGAGTCTACGGGAACCGCACCCATTTTTGGTCCATCTCTGATGCAGGGCCTGGGCTGAAGGCATTGTGATCACGGCCATTTTGAACAACCTTTATGCAAGTTTGCATTGTTAATGTTTGTTCAAGAATAGGTTGGTCTCATTTGGTATTTAAATGATATATGTGTTTTTCTTGATGGTGTTCAACATAATCCATTTATGAATATTTATGCGATTCAGTTGTTAACTTTTGGAATCCCATGGAATTCCTTGTGTAACCCTATTGGAGCAGCATTCATTCATGGTGAACTCCAGGTGCTGACCATCGTGAACGGTGAGATTATGGGTCGAACCTTTGCCACTCCACATTCATTGGAGCCCTGTTGATGGTTTGGAACATGTTTACCCTCTGGTAAAGACTAACATAGCTATAGAAAATCACCATTTTTAATAGGTAAACCATCCATAAATTGGAAAATATATGAACATATCATATCTGCTTGGTGGTTTGGAACATTTTTTACTTTTCCATATATTTGGAATGTCATCATCCCAACTGACTTTCATATTTTTCAGAAGGGTTGAAACCACCAACCAGACCCTCTTGGTTATTTAATGGTATTCAATCCCAGTCTTCTAGTACTTTGACCTATGTTTCTGAAGGTTAAGACTGGTCAAGGTATTTAAAAATAGATATGACTATTGAAGATAGCTTGACGTGCTGTATTCATACTTCCTAATATACATCGTTTGAGATCGTTTGAGGTTCCAAGCATAAGCATGGGGTCAACGTTAGGAGAAAGCAATGTTTGTGCAGAGAAACAGGTCCAGATAACGTGATTGTATCTACCCTCTGGTGAACGAACATGACTATGAAAAATGGCCATTTATAGTGAGTTTTCCCTTTAAAAATGGTGATTTTCCATAGCTATGTAAACGTTTACCAGAGGGTAATTGATCTAGTTGTGTATCAGAAGCAACTTGGTCACACTTCTCAGTTTATGTATAATTCCCGGCACTGGTTGAAGACTAACTCTACAGTAAACCTCCACATAGGGGATTTGAAAAACACGCTTTCCTGATGTTTCCTCTGCAATTTCCTTTGAACCATCTTCATGTTATTTTCGGATTTTCCATGAAATATATAAATCATCCGGCTATTGGGGTACCCCCACGACTATGGAAACCCCCAGATCATCTCCGACCCGTTGAAAAAAAATCAGATCAGTTCCAGTCCTGAGTTGACAATCTTTACATCACCATGGTTTAGTAATATCATGAGACTATGCTTTACATCCCGTGATGCTTTACGTCATGGTTTACATCAATATTGATACGACTGGGTTTACCCTCGGGTAAACTAACATAACCATGATACTATGAAAAAATACCATTTTTAATGGGTAAATCAACTATTTCTATGGCAATTTTCAATAGCTATGTTCATTTACAAGGGTAACTCAGATCATGGCTAGCCTTTTGTCTTTCAGACGCCCCTCCGAACGACCTCGTCGTTTGGTCGGCCCTTCAGGTCACAGATGACAGCAGTATGGTCGTTCGACAGGACAGGGTTATTTTCCATAGGTATGTTGAAACTAATGTTCAAAGGAGCATATAGGCTATTCATATATATTCATATCTATATTATCTACATATATATATATACACTGTAGACTATATTTATCTATATTTGTAAGAATCAATAAACTCATATATAAGACATACATATATGACAATCAAGATAGTATCACTGTAGATTAATGAACTAAATTGGTTCTTTAGATGACTTCAACACCACGTGGTTCGGAGGGGAAGCTCTGTCGTGACGGGCAAATCTAGAGTCCTACAGCCCCACTGGTTACTATCTGTGCTGGGTAGTGGTTCTATATATTTCCCTAGTAATCAGTGCTGAATCATGCTGAATCAACTCTTCATTGGTCAATGTTTTCAATGTTTTTTTTGACTGCTGTTGCAAAGCACAAGGGTGTGATGCTGAACTGTCACAACATTTGATCATAGAGTCAAGGGCTGGACAAGGCCGTCATAGATCCTGGTCCCTGAACTTCTGACTACGCTCGACTTCTCATGGATCCCTATGGGGAAAGCCTTTTATAAATAAGTGTGGGTTAATATAACATAATGTAACATAATATATATATATATAATATAACAACTAATATAATACAACTATATAGGTTAGTCGTCACCCTTTTTGGATTAGCATTGGACATGTCGGACATGGGTTCCGGTCAGGGAAAGATCATTCAACTGCGACTTCAACTTGTCAGATGAAGCAGGATTTCTCCAGCTCAGTGACAGAAACATTTAGAGCAGTGTTCAAAACCCCTGTTGGTTGTTTTTTGGGGGGGTTATAGTTATACTAATGAAAATTATATATCGGGGATTATCACATGGGGGCAAATCCTATGAACCATTATCCCATTGATTTTTTACACCAGCCGCGAGAAACCCCCCATCCACGTATCCATCCCCTCATCCAAAAGCCTTCGATGGTGATTTGAGCCATGGCACTCCATCGGGAGGTGGCTATGGGGTGGTGGTGCTTGGAAGGTGGGTTAAGTATGGTCAAGTTGCTCTGAATCGTTTTGTTGTTTCTTGCAAAACAATCGACATCTGGAAAATAGCAAAAGACACCAATTCGATGCATCGGGCGATTGTTTTTTTTTTTTTTGTGGTGTCGGACTTCTGACTCGGGCGACATAGTCTTACTCATGAATACCCTGATAGCAATATGTATATACATATATGATCATATAAATGTAATATTCTGGTTGGTGGTTTCAAACATGTTTTATTTTCCATAATATATGGGATAATCCTTCCCATTGGCTAATATTTTTCAGAGGGGTAGGTATACCACCAACCAGTGTAATATTATATGTATCTATGCAATAGTGCCCGTTGCGTCAGACAGTTCTCATTTCTGGCTGGGCCTCTCCCACAGCTGCGGAGAATGTTGGAGATTGTTCCAGCCAGGAATATCCCATAATACAATGGATATATATGGGATATATATGGGATACATTATTGGATATTATATACAATTCCTGGATATGCTGGATTATGGGATATATATTCTATATGTAGTGTATCCCATATATATCCCATATATATCCCATATATATCCCATATATATCCCATATATATCCCATATATATCCCATTATATCCATGGTGCGGGAATTGTGGATTGAAAGAAATATCAGAAGCGGACTTTTTCTTTGACACCTGGGGTTCACGACCAGACAAACGCGACCCCCAGGAATGTTTATGCTTCGAAATGTGGAATGACATAAAATTCTGGTACTGTACTGATCTAGACCCTACTGATCTAAACCCTACTGATCTAGACCCTACTGATCTAGGGCTGGTCTTTGACATGCTGAGGACAGAATTCTCACGCCCTCTCAAGTGTCTCAAATCATGTCGGATTTTTGGGTGAATTTATGTGGGAAATGTTTGTCACCATCAAATCCACCATCAGATCTGGATCATGTCCTAGGGAAAGCAGGGACACCTTTCCACTTCTTTGATTTTGGGTAAATGAATTTACCATCTGGTTATTTAACAGTTCGCCATGGAAAATCCCAACCATAAATGGAGGTTTCTAGCTGGGAACATCAACCATTTTCCATGGCGATGTTAAATAACCAGAGGCTTTTTTTCAGGTTTGTTGTATCCCATAATAGCCATGACCTGGCAGAGTTTTCAAGGGATCCCCGGATTCCGAAAAAAAAAATGGCTGGCAGATGTTGTTTGTAAAGGAAACGGCTGGTTTCCATATCATTTCCATTGGGAATCATCCTATCCCCCTAAAAAATCCATGGTTTCTGGTGGATGTTTGAAACAGGGAAGGGATATATAAAATATATCCCCATTTCTTTGTGGTATTTAAGGAGGGTCTAGGTATACCTATTAATATATCCCCATTCATATACCATCTGGTTATTTATTTAACAGTTCGCCATGGAAAGATCCACCCATGCTATTAAGAACGGTAAACCATCTATTTCAATGGGCCATCAACAAACCATGGCTATCTTAGTCACAACCAGAGGGTATCCCCATTGATTTGCTCCACCTTGAGGCATGGCGGACGGGCCATCGCTGCGGCCGTGCGGTGCACCGTTGCGCTGCGCCGCTGGCTCTGCATTGGTGAAACCGGGCGTCAACTGGGAAAACCATTGGTGAAGGGGCTGGGAATATCAATGAATGGGGATGGGTCAAAACCCTGGTACCTAGTGAACCCCAAAATAGCTGGTAAATGGATGTTCATCCCACTAAAAATGTATCTATAGGTATTGACCCATACCCAAATTTCAAGGTGTTTTTTCCACGCAGCTGAAATTAGATAACACATTTTCACTTGGAAGGTGTCTAATGCCAGGGAGCCAAATTGCGACCATCTGCCCATCTGCACTTGGCTGTTTTGGCCACCAATGAAGCTCCATTTGTCAATATAGCACAATATAGCTAATATCTACAAAAGACTCTTCCGTAGTGTGTTGCTTCTAACAAGGACTTTAACTGATCTGGCTTCATGAAAAATATCTCCAAATGACATGTCAACGGCAAACAATGCTTTTTGAGTGGGTCTTTCTTCATCAGTCATTGAATGTCTGCTCAAAAAAGCGGCAACAAATCTCCAGATGGAGTTTGTTTGACAATCGGATACCCCAAACAGTGATTTTGAAGTGATTGATCCTCATTTGAAGCTGCCATGGATTATTTGCATTCATGTTGGGAGAAACCCAGCATCGTAACGCTTAGAAAATATCCCATACTATCCGGTCGCGAGCACCCCATGTTGTTTGCCCTACTCCAAATACAATCTTTGAAGATATCTCGATCCAAACAAATAAACCAATTTTTCCCCAGAAGGTGTTTGGAGCTGTACGGTTGGGTTTGTGGATACAACATGATACAACCACCTATCAAATCCCTCATCGTATCCCATTATATATAATACACATATATATATATAATAATTGGAACTTTTGTAAAGTGTAACTTTGGGGCGCAGAGGTGATTCCGACGGTTCGCTAAGTGCGGCTCAGGTTGCAGTTTTTCTTTTGTGCAGGTAGTTTGGCCGAGCCATGTGGCGCGTTTTGCGCTGCCTGATCGGTTTGCTGGCTGTGCAACAGGCACCAGGGTGGTGGAGTGATGGGCCACGTGATGTACCGCCCACTCCATCTTGGCGCACAGACCCTGGGGCCTACGCGAGATGGGTCTACAATCAGACCATCAATGTGACCTTAGTCCCTGATGATTTTTGGGACTTCACCCACCGAAGTTGGGATGGGTGGCTCTGGATGGCTTTCGACGCGGTGTTTGGGATGTTAGGCTGGCTGATATTCGGGAGGAGCTGGGACCAGGTTCGCGGCGGTTTCTCGATGCTGGTCCGATTAAGCGCCCTGCTGTTCGTGTGCGTCCTGATCCACTACATTCTGGCTCTTTGCTGGCCGGTGGTCTCGCTGCTTATGGGGGTGGCATTGACCTTAGTGTGGCTGGTGCGAACAACCCTAAAGTGCTGTGGTAGAGTGATGTTCTTTACGCAGCGGCTCACAGGTGGAGTACCTGAGGCTGTGGACGCTACGTTTTTTGGGCCCGAAATGGGCGAGGCTCCGGAAACCAGTGAACTACGGAAGCTGAAACGTAGCGGAGAAGGTGAGCGATGGCTGCTTCTACGTCGGGAAGGACGCACTGTCATCTTCAAGGTCCAGGACACATCTAGTATCAAGGCGTCGGGCTTGTATGTCACTGTGGAACCATGCACGATGCGAGGTGATTCTGATTTACTGTCATCGCTGCAGGGTTACGACAAGGTGCATCTGTGCCGGCACGAGTCATGCAACGAAGAAGGGCCCCATTTCAAGCAGTATGCGGTAGCCAAGACTTTCAACCCTGAAGGATTCCAATTGGCCGCGGCTTCCAGCGAGGCTAAACGTGCTAGCTATCAGATGTGGGGCTGGTTTCGAAGCAGTGCTGGAAGGGCGGTGCAGAAGGCGCGGGATCTGGCGTCTGAGTCTGAGACAGAGGAAACAAGATGTCTGGCAGGGAAGATCTGTTGGGAAGACGAGCACGGCCACCAGCGCTTGTGCAACGAAGTTTGTACAGCTAGTGGTAGTGTAGGTTCCCCTGTTTTAGATGAGGACGTGCCGGTAGGAGTAGGTCAGTGTACTCTGTGCCCCAAACATGCTTCTAAGTATCTTCAGGGTCGTTTCCAACTTAAGTGTGTAGTTGCGGGCTGCACCAAGCTGGGCCTCTCCGACAGCACTACGGGTTTGCGACTATGCCCTCTTCATGCCGAAGTTCATCGACCACCAAGTTCAAGGAGGTCCTCAAGATCCAGGTCGCGGGCGAAAGATCGAGGCGAGACGGAGATTGAGGACGAGGAGAATGGAGGAGCAGGGCTACGTCGTCGAGGTCGTCATGGTCCGGGACAAGATCGAGAAGATGGGCAAGCAGCAGAGCAGTTGGTGGCTGACATGAGGAGTGTGGGCGAGCAACCAGAACCACGAGTCCGAAGGCGAGCGCTTGAGGAGAGCTCACCAGGCAGGACACCAAGATCAGCGGTTCAGAAGAACCTGGCCAGGCTGGGAATGATCAATTCTCCAGACAGGAGGGAGATGCTGTCGGTCTTGGAGGAGTTCCTGGCGCAGTTGGTTGAAGCCAAGGAGATGGGCATCGAGGAAGAGGATTTGAGGAGCCAGATGGCAGCATCAGCAGGTACCACGCTCAAGGAGTTCACACAGACGCTCTATGACCAAGCTGCCGAAGAACAGAGAAAGGGTACAAAAGGGCTGACGAAGTTTTTGGCAAAGTGGAGGAAGCAACTCGCAGCAGAACCGGCCCCGTCATCTGTGAGGAGTTGGAGCTTGGTTGGAAGTCCCAGTGAGGAGCGTTCTGTGCTCACACCTGAGTCCCAGCGAACAACAGGAAGTGCGACAGCGTCTCTTGCTCGCCTACCACCACCGGGAATCTATGGAGCTGAGGACAGAAAGGCAGGAACAGGAGGGCCACCTGCTGACCCTGCCATGGTTGACTTGGCGAAGGCAATTCAGAATCAGACTACAGAGCTGGCATCGTTGGTGAAGTCTCAGAACGACACAACGGCTACGGCGGCGGCAGGGACGATGCGATCTTTGGGCAAGATGTCAGAAGAGCTGGTCTTCCTTCTACGAGCTTGTGGACAATACACGGTGGAGGTTGGAGCCAATGAACATGGAGCAGGGCTGGCACAAGCTCTTTTGAACGCTCAGGCAGGGGCGTCGACGAAGCTGAGGAATGCGGGCTTCAGACAGAAGGTGACCCCGAGGCTGGCAGTGGGGTTGGCAGGCCCTTTCTGGGGAACCCAAGACAAGCATGCTTTGTCGGCAGCAGACTTCATGCCGTGTTCAGATGCTGAGTTGGATCAACATGCAGTGGAGTGCAGGACGGGGAAGCCAGTCAATGAGCAGAGACCCCCCGCCCCTACACGGTATGAAGACTGGGCCAACAGGGTGAAGAGGCAGACCGACATATGGGCCTTGGTCTACGGAAAGGAGTGGAGAGCCGTGAAGGAGCACGCCGCGCAGACCTTGGGCGAATGGCATCTTGGAGCTCCCCACAGATGGCCGCTTCAGATCGTATGTGATGTCTGGGAGGAGTTGCATTGGCGATTCATTGAGGAGTTGAAAACGGAGTTGAGGAAGATCAAGGGCATCAGTGGCAGGGAGACTATGACTTTGTCCGACTTGAAGTTCTACGCATTGATGCCGGACGAGCACGGCAATCCTCCTCTTCAACTCCCTCGAACGTTTGATTTACACCACCCAGAAGGTTGGTTCACTACGGAGGTGATGCCCAGGATAGAGAGGAGGCAGGAGAGAATGTTGTGGCGGCTTACATGGGAAGGAGCTGCAAAACCCAGGGGAGCAGGGCAATCAGCAGGAGGCAACGACAACAAGGCCGATGACAAGCTCACGTTGAAGTCGCTGCTGGGCCCGAAGTTGACAACGGAGGAGGTCAACAGAGCAAAGGACCGGGCTCCAGTGGGGAAGGATGGCAAGCTATTATGCTGGGGCTTCCTATCTCACCTTGGGTGCAATCAAGCCAATTGCCAGCGGGCTCATGAACATCTTCGAGGCACCTTCGAATCGTTGGACCCGGCGGTGCAAATGCAGCTGATCAGACGAGGAGGGCTCAAGAGGATGAAGCCGGAGAACAAGGACACCGCGGTGGAGAAGATCAAGGATCTACGACATCATGTGGCGCAGGACAAGAACGCCAAGGTACAGGATGGGCAGGCACGACGAAGAGCCGGTCAAGAGGTAAGGATTGAAGAGATCCCGACCGATGGCGAACCTGCAGGAGCAAAACGCGCGGGAGGTGTGACATGGCAGGCACCGATAGAGATGAGGGAGGTTGACTATACCGAGCAGGAGAAGGAGTTTGCGAGTTTGGTGCATGGGCCCTCGGAGGACACCTTCAAGCACGTGGCCAGAGATGGAAAGAAGCACGATGGAAGAGGCGGACAGTCCGCACCAAGCCAAGTGCAAGATCTGTTGAAGAAGGCACAGAGTTTGGCGCAGGGGCCGGTCTTGAGCAAACTACAGGCGGCCTCGGATGATCTCTATGCGTGGGCTTCTACGCGGGTTGCCAACGATCCGAGCATTACCTTGGAGGCGCTGCTCGAGGACATGGTACAGTTTGGCTTGGGCGAGTTGGCAGCAGAGGCGGCGAAGATCTTGGAGGAGCATGGAGAGGAGAAAGCAGGTAGCTCACGGAGGTGTGTGGTGCAGGACACACTGTGGAGTGGGGACGGTCCTGGTCGGGCGATAGTGGAGATCGACGGCAAGGCATGGACGTCCTACGATTACAGAGAGGAGGTGCAGATGACAGAGGAGTTGGCTGGACTGTTGGGGGTCGTCGTGCCGGAGGTTGAGAAGAGGCAGTGCGTCACAAAGGTCTTGGCGGCAGGGTTCCTGAAGGCTAGCAGCGACCAGAATGAGGTGCCCACCATGGCGAAGGTAGAGGAGACGGCGCAGCAGTTCAGGCTTGAACAGGCCCGACTGGCAGTGGAGGCAGAAGGCGCGATGGGGCACGCTGAAGCGCGGGTGACAGCCATTGAGCATGAGCTCCGGATGTACACTCATGACATTCTGAAGCCGCACCACGACAAGGACTACAGGGCTCTTGCGGTTTTTCCACTGGAGCAGCTGGAGGCGTTCCGGGTGGTGGTTTTGCGGGTGGACTACAAAGGGGACTATGTGCCGGAGATTGTGCAAGGGCCGCATTGGAAAGCAGGCCAACCGGAGGTGTGGGCGATGATTTGGAGAGGACACATGACGCTGCTCGAGCCGCACAACCCGGACGAGCGCATGGAGTTGCTGGCCCAGTTCGACGTCTACACAACACCCAGTTTGGGATTTCGGTATTTTTGGCATCAACGTCACGATCAACCTCGAACGGCGCCAGGGGCGCTTGCATGCAGACACTGTAAGCCCTTGAAGAAGGCTGGAGCAGTGGAGAACACAACGTTCCTGAGGAAGGAGTCTTGCTTAGCGGCGGCGGCGGTGTGCGCAGCTGGAGGGCGTCAAGAAGTTTTCCATGTACGCCCGGCCAAATTGGCTACAGGAGCATCAGGCCTATGTCTGCGGGAGTATTTCGCAGGCCATGGAGTTATCACGGAAGGATGGTTAAAGGAAGGCGAGACGGCGTTGGAGCCCATTGAGTTCTACAAGGACCCGCATCGGAAACAAGGCCCTCGCCCGGAGCATGACCTTTCCAATCCGCAGGTTCAAGCACGCTATTTGCAGGAGGTCGAGGAGGATCACACCAACGTGGAGTGGCTGGCATGCCCTTGCACTACGTTTTGTGATTGGAACTTGCAGAACCATGGCACACGAACTTTCCAAAATCCAATGGGTGCGCCCAATGCAAAGGAGGAGATGGGCAATACGCTGGCAATTTTTGGGGCAAAGCTCTTCGAGAAGGCCCTGGACCGAGGACATTTTCCGATTGCTGAGAGCTCGGGGCGGTCTGGCAGGTACCCAAAGATGTGGCATTTGCCATGCTGGCAGAAGATTCTCCAACGCCCGGACGTGGATTTCCTGGAGGTGGACATGTGTGCCTACGGCTTGGCTCCGCTCGATGCACAAAGCCCGGACCAGTTTTACAAACATAGAACAGGACTGGCTTTCCCTCGGCACCCGGCCTTTCGACAAGCGCTGTTTCGCCTCTGTCCAGGACTTTCCACGACACATCAACATGTCCCACTGCAGGGCAACCGTGCCAACACCACGGTCACTCGTTGCACCGAAGCTGGAGTCTATGCCCCGGCGTTCGTCTCTGCAGTGGTTCAGGCCCTTCAGCTATTGGTGGTGGGGGGGGGTCGGTCCCAGAAGGAAGGCCCACAGCCTGGACTACGCCAAGCAGGAGGCCTTGTAGGAAGCAAAGGAGGACGACGTGGAGAAGTGGTACCAGGTGACCCGTCGAGCTGCAGTGGAAGTGAGAGCAGTAGCTACAATGAAGAGGAAGAAGAGGAGGAGGACCAGCAGTTTGAGGAAGACGGTCCCGATGACGAGGGTATGGAAGAGGAGGCAGATGACGCGTTCCTGGAGGAGTTGGTCGAGCAGGCAGAGCACTTCGAGAGCGGTGAGCCCTATATGGATGCGGAGCCCTTCGAGATTGAGGAGCACTTCGAGGTCGTCGAGCCCTACGAGTCTGACGAGCCCTATGAGTCTGGCGAGCCCTATGAGTCTGACGAGCCCTTTGAGTCTGACGAGCCCTTCGACGCGGTAGAGCACATGGTGATTGAGGAGCGTGGAGCGAGAGGAGAACTACATGCGGGAGCAGGGGAACCCGATGGGTCTGACGATGAGGAGAGTGAGGATGAGATGCCAGAAGAGTCGTCCACGCCGACGAGCGTGGCAGACTCTCCCCCGGATGGGGAGTCGCCACCGGAGTCCGAAGGAGAACCCGCACCGGAGTTGGCCATGAAGCATGGTGACGAGTGCTTCTACAATGAGGAGACGGGCTTGCTCTGGATTTGGCACAAAATACCCAGGAGAAGGTTGGTCATGCATGGAGGTGAGAGATGCCCCTTTCCCATTGAGTACTTCCAGCCGGTGAGGTGGACACGATGCGAGTCGACTGATGAAGAGAACCCCTTAGAGGTTGTGGAGATTCAGGATCAATGGGCTATGCAGGAAGATCAAGTTGGCCCATTTCGGAGCTGGGTTGGGTGGACGGTGTTCCAAGTGATCGGATATCCCAGACCGGAAGAGTATCCTTGGGACCTGCAGGCAGGAGGAGATGACTCTACGGACATGTCGAGCAGGACAAGGGCAGCGGCAGGAGGGACACAACAGCATGGAGAGGGACCAGTACCGGGCGCATACCCACTTTTTGCAGGAAGTTCTGGTGGTGGAGGCCCAGGTTTGAGCAGGGCGCTTCACAAAGCAGCGGTCGCATACATTGAAGAGATCGACAAGATTGAGGACCAGGAGGCGAGCACGTGGAGACGGGTGTGCAAGGCGGGCAATGCGCTACTGGAAGAAGGAGGGTCCGTCCAGAGAGCAGCAGAGGCGTTGTGGACTGTCCGTGAAGAGCTTGGGCGGCACAATCTTCAAGGAGTGGAGGACGGCGACTTGGAGGAGTTGTTACACCCGGACCACTTAGCCTACATGAGGGAGATTCGAAGAGAAGGAATGCCGGCTAGGTATGTGGGGGAGAGATCACGTGTGAGAGCAGACCCACACCCTCGAGCGAGAGCAAACCTTCCTCAGGTCTTCAAGCAACTCATGAAAGATGTGGCAAAGCATCGAATTTTGGTGGTGGATTCGAAGCACCCGAACCTGAAGTACACGGCAGCTTCCCCTTTTGAGGCGGTTCCCAAGATGCTCCCAAACCGAGCGTTGTCAGCGGAGGTGCGTTTGGTCCATGATCAGCGGAGCATCAATGGTGGCACTTCGAAGGAGTTGCACCCTCCGGCATTGCAGCCGACGCACCAGCAGGTAGTGAGGCGGATCCTTTTCTGGAAGGGCAGATACCCGAAGGTACCCATTGTGCTGGCGAAGAAGGATGTGGCGGGAGCCTTCAGGCTGCTGTGGTTGGACCCGAAGGACGTGGAGCTCTTTGCGGGTGAGGTGCCCTGGAAAGTGGATGCAATGGGATCGGGTGAGGAGAAGGTGGAGCAGGGCGACCCCGATTCCTTGACCATGCTTTTTCTGGTCAGCAGTTTTGGCTTTTCTGGATCTCCAGGTGAATGGAACATTTGGGGAAGAGCCACGGAAGAAGTGCACAGGTGCTACAAGCCGATGGAGGGCCGAAGGGATGGAGCCCTGCACTTCGATGGAAAGATCTTGGTCGATGACATGGTCCTGGTGGAGCCGTGCGTTGGATTGAGACCTTGGGTCTCAAGCGAGGTCTATGAGGCAGCGGTGGTGAAGCTCTTGGGCTCAGGAGCGATCAACGCAGCCAAGGATGCAGAGGAGGGCTACTTCGCGGCGGAGCAGACGGTCTGGGGTGTCACAATCAATGCCCAGACTGGGCGGATGTCGCTTCCAGAAGCCCGGATTCTCAAGGGAACCTATCTGTTGGCTGAGCCGGCTTTCAACTATGGGGAATACAACATCACGTTGAAGGAGCTACAGAGGTTCCGGGGCATTGTCAACGGGTGGACCACTATTGTGATCGGCCTCAAGAACGAGTTGAAAGCGGTGGACAGATTCCTGGGTGGAATTGATGGAGGAGCCAAGGTGAGTCCGTCTGGGTGCAAAGGGCGGCAGGAGGAAGATCTGGCCTGGGAGGACATGTGGACCCTATTTGAGGAGTGTCGGTGGTTGTGTTCGCGATCAGAGACGTGGGCGGTGAAGTTTGGAGGTGACATCAAGGAGGCGCTGCCAGCGTTGGAGAGGTTGTCCATTCCTGGCGAGCTCAAGGTGGCAGCAGTCTTCGTGTCGTCGGATGCCACTCCCAAAATGATCGCAGCTGTCGACTGGACAAATGGGCTCGCATGTCGAGAGAAGGTAGAGGAGCTCAAGCCGTGGATTCGTCGCGTTTTGGATGAGGAGGACGTGGCTGGAGATGGAGGACTAGCCATCCATTTGGGCGAGATGCTGTCCTTTGTGGCCTTCGCATGCAGGGTTGGCGCATCATGGTCGGGGCGTGTTGTGATCTATGGGGGAGACAACAAGGTGGTCTACCATTGGATTGCCAACCGCAAGAGTGGAGTACGAGCCGGTCGCCTTCTGATCCGGGTGGTGAACTTGGTGGAGATGAGGTTTCGATGTCAGATCGTGGGCGGCTGGTGGCGAACCTATCACAATGAGGATGCGGACGCTTTGACACGGTTGGAGGAAGCTGAGGCAGAGGAGCTGGCGCAGAAGAAGGGATGGACCATGGTGGATGTGCGGATGAGCATCAAACAGGCCCTGGAGGACACGGCACGTTTTGGTCCGTGTTTCCTGTCTTGGGAGCATGAGGAAGATCGGTATGAGATGATGAGGTTGCGTGAGCTTCGGGTGTTCCGTGCGATTCATCGACAACCGAAGGCGGTGGGTCATTTGGAGATTGACGAATGGACCCAGAGACCACGCCGTGTGATGGACTTCCAGCACTTCAACAACGAGGAGGAAGAGAAGGTGGCGAAGGTGATCGCAGCGACAATTGGCCCAGATCCTCGTGGACGTGCAATCCGCAAATTTTGGGACTATTTGGCCGTCGAGGAGTTCGGAGGAGCGGTGATCGAGGGACCACGGGACGTAGCCTGGGAACAATGTGAGGAGATTGCAAAACGTCATGGGTGGCGCACAAGTAGGATCGAGTTCTTGACGTCAGAGTTGGGAGAAACCCTTGTGAGGAGAAGGATTGCGATTTTCGTACACAGGTGCGAGGTGAAGCTTGAGGAGATCGAGAACCTCTTGGTGAAGGAGGTGAACCCCCCCACTTTGGGGACAGTTTTGCAGAAGGCCAAAAGGGAGGCATGGAAACCGTTTGAGAAATGGGAGCCAGCCATGGCAGAAGGGAACCGGCACATGCTCCCGGTAGTCGGCGCTCATGTCTGGGTTGATGGGAAGGAGAGGAAGATGGTGTATAAGATGAGCGGTCCCGGGAGGTGGCCGCTCACCAAGGAGGACGCAGGCGTTGAAGAGCTCTATGTGCTGGACAGAGCGGCGCCAACCGGGACCGTGAGGCAGCTCACTGACGAGGAGGTGTGGCAAGCACAAGGTCGTTCAAAGGAGGAGTGGAAAAGGGTCGTGGAGGAGCTGGGGACAGTGCAAGCAGCGAAGGAGGGTTGTATGGCCACAGGGCGTCGTACGGCGTTGGCGTTGCTGGGTGTCACTGCGGAGCTCTACGGCAAGGAGACGGACGAGAAGGCGGGCATGTGTCACGATTATGAGGACTATAAGTCGCTGGGAGCGATGTTGGCATGGCTGAGAAGGTGGCGGCGAGGAGACTTCGGCAGAGCGCACCCTGACCGGAAAGCAGGTGGCAGCGATGCAACGAGGTTGGTGTGGTTGTGGGGCGAGGATCTATGGATCCACGCCTTGGACATGGAGGAGGAGCTTGAAGATGGGAAGGCCGGAGGACGCAAGAAAGGGTCCAAGAGTCCCAAGGAGATTGAAGCGCGCAAGGTGGTGAACTTTGAGCCCGACCAGTTTGGGGACCTGGACATCAAGGCGCAGGTGGAAGAGTGGTTGGATGACCACATGCAAGGAGACAAGGCGGAGAGCACGCAAAGGGCATATGCAGCTGCATGGCAACGCTGGTGCGCCTGGAGTGAGCGACAGGGATGGCTCTCACCCTACCTGGACTACAAGGCCGACCAGGTGGAGAATGAGAACAAGCTCTTGGGCTATTTGGGCTACTTGGGCTGGCTTGGGACGTCAGTGGCGGCGCTGAAGCAGGCTGTGTTCGCCATCAAGGACGCTCACAAGCGGGCTGGCCAAGGTGACTCCACGGTGAAAATGCACCGTCTGTGGATCGTACTGAATTCACTGGAAAGGACAACGGTGAAGAAACCCCGGAGGCTGGGAGTCACTGTGCCCATGCTGAAGTGGATCAGCGAGAAGTTCCAGGTGGCCGATGAGGAGAGTGGGGAGCTTCGCGTCAACTGCAGGATGGTGGTGGCTGCAGTGTTGACGGCGTGGTTTTTCATGCTGAGGGCCAAGGAATTTTGTGATTCCGGTGGGATTGACTTCGAGATGGTGGTGCGCGGACAGGACATCCAGCTTGGAATCCAAGGACGAGCAGTGGAGAAGGACGCGCAGGAGGTCACCCTACAATTTAGGAAAACAAAGGCAGATCAAGAAGCCTTCGGGACGTGCAAGACAATGCTGAGAACGCAGGTGGAAGGAGTCTGTGTGGTGCGAGCCCTAGAACGTCTACGAGAAGTCGCGCCAAGGAGGTTCAAGGGTCCGGAGCAGCACCTCCCACTTTTTAGGTGGGCATCTGGCCAAACTTTGAAGAGGCTGGAAGTGCAACATGTGCTGCAGCAAGCAGCACGAGCGGTGGGTTTACCCGCTGAAAGGTTCCAGTCGCACAGCCTGAGGATCGGAGGAGCATCAGCGCTGTACCAGGCGACGGGGGAGGTGGAGATCGTCAAGAGAACGGGAAGGTGGAGCAGTGGTGCAGTACATCGCTACTTGCACGACAGCGGAGATGTGCTCAAAGGGCTGTCGGAGCGTATGGCGAAGGTGGACCAGTTCGTGCACTACACCTAGCCCGAGAACGCTATGGGGGGTTGAGGCCAGCCACATTGCAACATGCAGGGTGGCGAAATCCAACCAACAGTGCTGTCCAGCAGCAAAACAGCAGTTGTGCCTCCTGCTCAGTGCCGGAAGCAGCTATAGCACTTAA
>Ga0126342_10008161_pt1:0-17500 | contig 18735 bp, 17 predicted proteins | sample Cyp1metagenome_FD_92528 | JGI IMG/M metagenome (GOLD analysis project Ga0126342, IMG submission 92528) | Coral microbial communities from Lord Howe Island, Old Settlement Bay, Australia - Cyphastrea 1 metagenome | ecosystem: Host-associated > Invertebrates > Cnidaria > Coral ...
CACATACATACACATACATACACATACATACACATACATACACATACATACACATACATACACATACATACACATACATACGCATACATACACATACATACACATACATACATACACATACATACACACACATACACATACATACACATACATACACACACATACACATACATACACATACATACACATACATACACATACATACATACATACACATACATACACATACATACATACCATACCATACCATTACATTACATTACATTACATTACATTACATACCATTACATTACATTGCATTACATTACATTACATTACATTACATTACATTACATTACATACATACATACATACATACATACATACATACATACAGGTTATTCATATAATCGCTTTCCACTTGTGCTGCAGATGCCTAGCAATGGCATGGCACGGAGCACGAGACGCACGGCACGAGGTGGGTTTTCTCCCAGACTTGGTGGTTCATCATGGTGGCATCTCCCACATAGACACAGGTGAAACAGGTCGGTATGATGCCATTGAGTTTGGCTGCTTTAAACATTTTTAAACCATATGTATTTGTTTGGATATTATGTTTTTTTTCAGTTTGGGGCGCCTGGAACTGAGCACAGAGAGTTTCAAGTTTTGGCAGAAGCCACTTGCCAGAACTCTTGTGAAGTCCATTCCTCATCATACATCAACCCAGTGAAATGGGGATGGGTCAAAACCGATTATTACCATATGACTGGGGAAATAACCATCCATCAACCAGCTATGACTTAGGGTACCTAGGGTACCAGGGTTTTGACCCATAACCAAATCATTCTTTGCCTCGCTGGCCCTCCCCACGCTCGATGCCCCATACCCCTAGAAACAGACTTTGTTCTGAGAGGGAACATACAGTCGCTGCTGGGGAAGCTAAGAAGCATGGGTCTGTCAAACTTGTTGATCAATCCATCAAAAGGGTTTATTATTTGAAGGATTTTTTTTTGGTTACCACAGTGCCAGTTACAAGTCGAAAAGGGGGGGGTAGAGGCCCCATGACCCAGCCAGAACTCCAGTGCACAAGTGAAATCACCCGTATATAGACCTGATATGCCCACTTAATCCATGTGACCCATATGTATAGAATATAGCCCCTCATGTCGTGGCATTTGACAGTGATGGCAGGACCCTCTGAGAAGGTCTTTTTGGTGGCTTGCGTGGCACGCTCAGTGGCCGTGTGCCCTAAACCGTGGGACTTGACAAGCCTATATCATCTAGAAAGGTTGGTCGATGATTACCCTTTGGTAATCAACCAGTGGCATGGACAATTCCTTATTTATATACTAATGATTTTTTTCTTTTCTCGAACATGGGGAATTCCATGGGAGTTGTGATATAACCTTTCACCAGTTTGCGCTGGGGATATGGCTTTCCAGCCCCAAGGTTGTCCGTTTGAACACCAAGTCCCGAGATGCGGGGGAACGTCGCGGTCGAGCAGGGATCCCCGGAGTTTTTTTGGGGGCCCAACTGTATTTGTTTGAAGATGAGGCAACCGGAGGTACCGTGAAGTCCAGCGGTTTTCAATGTTTATCAACGTGTATCACCATTTTGCCGGTTGGCATGGCTGAAAATGGTGCTAATTTGCTCCCAGCAATTGCCTTCTTCAGACCCCAGAAAATGCGGGAGTGCCTCATGTTGGGACAGATCCATCAAATTCCATCAAGGAGTGACACATGCCGTGAATTTGAAATAGACTGGGTCTGGTTTCTTCCCTGGTATCCCCATGTCCCTATGATGGCCATCGCACGGAGGAAGCCGTTTCCCCAGAGTCCATATGGGTCCATGTTCGACCAGGGCCGCCTTCGCACCTCGTCCTTGGGAGATACCGGATCTTGGTCGCCATCCTTGGTGGACATGCTGGTGACTCGGCCAAGTTCCGGTTTTTGGAGGTTTTTTGGAGGTTTTCAGGGGGATGAACAGAATGTGGATGGAAAAAGAGTCATCGAGTTGAGCGCTTTTCACTGATTTTCTTGGACTGACATTGAATTCGGATTGTGACGTGTTTTAGTTTTTGTTTTCTTTTTTTCCGAGTCCGAGCGTTTGAGTTTTCGAGCGAAGGAGTTATCTGTTTTCACCTGAAAGGTTCACCTAAAAGGCAAGAGCATACTGCGTAACACCAGTGAGAGTGACAAGCTGTTTAGTAACAATTATTTCGTATTCGCAGAACCAGAGCAAAAGAGTGTAAAGAGGACGGGACAATTTGAAAAACCATGAACGCACCAAGTTTGACGCGAATCTTGATCCTTGATTGTCTGTACCAAAGGCATCCAACTCCCAACCTCTGCATCACGTGCGATCGTCCGCTTTGGTCATATCGAAGGGGTTCGGCCACAGCTTGAGTGGATGGAGATCAGCAGATGCGCTCATATCGGTTTGCACTTACCTGGACTCTTCAATGACTTCAATGACTCTCTTATAAATCGCTTCAAAAACCTCCCGAAATGGTGCTGCAGCGCCGCACCTTTTTCTTTACGCAATTTTGAAGAATGCTGCACCTTTTTCGGATTTTCAGTGCTGAGTACCCCCTCCCTCAAGGGTCATTCGAGAATCACACAGTAGCTGTGGTGGCTGCTCGTCATATGCCTGGAGTTGACACACAAGTGCATGGTCCATAATTTTCCACAGGATCGGACTGGTGAGCAGTCTTGGTGCAGACAGAGTCTATCACCGCATCAATCGTCAAACCTTTGAAGACCCAGGTACTGCACTCTGTTGTTGATCGTCCTTTTCCATCCAAAAAGCGTCCGTTTGCGTCCAAACAGAGGCGGAAAAGAGGTCTTTTAAATGCCGCACATTTTTTTCCCCCTGAGGATGTCAATATATTTGAAGTGTTTAGCTCGACGCACTGCTAAGAATTGGTTGTTTATGATTGAGTTTCCGCCTCCAATTGTGGGATCCCCAAGTGCGTGCGCCTTTTATATTCCAAAAAGGCAAACATTTGAGGGCCAAAAAGAAGGCAATATAGTCATAGTGTAGGGTGACTCCAGGTATACGGCCTCATGTCTATATTAGTATATAATTGTATATAATAGTATATATGTATCTACAATAATCATATAATAAACATAGTTTCATTATAATAATCATATAATAATAATAGTTTCATTATAGAAATAGTATATATAATATATTATATATATATATTGTATATATATATATATATAAATACATACATTTATGCTACCTGGGGCCAATGCTTTCCATTTGCAGCAAGGCCAAGTGGCCCAAACGTGGAGCTTCAGAGAAGACTCTGAAGTTGCCTGGTCGACGTCGCAGTCGTTGGGTTTTTTTTCTGCGACCGAAAAAAAACAGGCAGTGACTGGAGATTTTTGACCCAAGAAATACTAAGAATAATGGCTACATACTGTGGATGGAAGAAGAAATCCTACACCAGTTGATAGATGGTGAAAAAACTTAATCCCATGAAAAAGGGTTGAAAAAACACTCCAAGGTGGTGCGGGATTTCGCAACTTCCATCCACAGTATGTGTGTATATGAACTGTATGTGTACATATGTTAACAGTTAGACCTTTCCAGGTTTGTGTAAAAATTGGGGGATAGAACATCAAGAAATATGTCAATTTTCATGGAGAAAATGATGAACCAATGGTTTTTTTGAAGCCATGGGAGGAGGTGAATTCTATATCGCTGACCAATGTCTAACGAGCACCTTATACTAAGCAACACTGCAAGTCCTGATTGCGTATTGCATTTGTTTACTTTTTTTTTAAAAATATCCCCATAAACAAGAAATGGGAATTTCAATTCAGGGGTTACACACGGAGGATCATCCCACTTAGTAAGTTTAGTAACGGTGATCGTAAGTCCTCCAAGCTATCCCATTTATCAATGGGTGAAGCAAGCCCAGTTACTAACCAGTGAGGTTTCATGGGGTGATCTTCCAAGTAGGGACTACTCTTCAACGAAGATGGGGACAATTTCACAAAACCAGGATCGACAAAAGCGAAGTCTGCGCAGAGCTTGGGCTTCTCCTTACGGATGATGGTGTGGTCAAGAGGCTCAAAAGAGCAGTATGCGGCATCAACAATGGATTCTGACCAGCAAAAAGAGAACAATATCTCCAACTCTTTGTGTTTTTTTTTTAATTTCATGGCCTTCAGAATCAAAAAGCCTAGGGAGTATCGAGTGCACGTGCAGGCCCTTCACCTTGGAATTGGATCATTTAGATGCAGGACTGGAGATGTTTGAGGTGATGGTGAAGTTCAGCTGATATGGACATCATAAGCATTTTGGTAGCTGGATCAAACAGGCCAAACAAGTCATCTACATGATCCAGTCTTTTGCCGGGGCAATGGGAAATAAAATCCTAGGAATCATGTAGAATGTCGTAGCAAGGCACAAAAAATATCAAAAAAAAACCCAAGGATGGGAAACACATAGTGCTTACTGTACTGTTTTGATGGTAAAATCGCCATTTCAAGTGTACATTCACATTGGATCCAGTGTTTGTATGTGTTCGGAGATTCACTTTTCACTCTTTTTTTGGGATCCTTAATGGGTTATTTTCCCAGTTGCGGGGCCGGTTGCAGCCCCGATTAATGAGATTTGGGTGCAGGAGATACCTTGCAGATGCTTGGAGATTTGGAAGGGCAAAGTTGTTGGGAAGGTGCCGGGAAGGGCTATGGGTTTGTCTGAGCATTGTATATGTAAAAAAGAGCATGAAGTTGCAGTTTATCATCATTTTCGCACCGCCCATTGCATTTTTTGGGGCATCCTTACATCTTTCACGCCGCACAGATCGAATACATTTCAACAGGGTTTTGGCAAGAGGGTTTTTGTTACGATCAGGGACGGGTACGCAAGTAATGGTAAAATCTACTAAGTTGGGTGCACCAACAAACGCCATTGTTGGCACCAAAAACGATTGGTGTCCACCTTGGGCAGCCAAGAGGCGTCCGCATGCTACGCGAGAAGCGTTTAAAGGTGCCCGTCACACTGCGTCTTGATGCGAAGGGGGGAGGTGGCACCGGGGATCTCTATGATTTTTCCCTAGATTGTACATGTATATGTGGTGAAGCAACAATACTTGGAAAGTAGAACTAAGAACATGATTTGGTGATCGTCCCAGATGACTCCAATATTTTTCAACGGTGTTGCAACTACATAGGGAATGATTGACCTAATCAGGCAGTGCAACCAGCAATAACAATACCATTTCTGTGAACCAAGTGGTAATGTTTCCAGGCAAGGACCTGACACATTTGCTGTAGTATACCAGCTTTCTGCTTGATACTTGTCAGTTCGACGTTGCGTGACTTCCAATTTATCGAGCCAGGATATGCCGTGTTTGCTCCGAAAACTGGCACTAAAATCACTAAACGACCTAAATTCAGCACAATTTAGATTTAGGGACACACACACACAGAGTCATGCTTTTTTAAAGGATCGATGTTTAGGGACATCCACAGCCTCTTGCAGAGATCGCCAAAAAAACCATTTCAAGTCAGATTCCGAGATTCCGTCGTTTTTTTTTTTTTTTTGGTTGTGTCAGATCGCAAGTCGTTTGAACTAGGACCTTTATTCCCAGCATGAAGGCGAGACCTGGGGGACCTGGGAGGACCTCGATGGTGGATCCTATTGAATCCTATTGCTTTGATGAATTCTGGCTATAGGATCCACAGTGCCAGTCATTATTATACTATGGTCAGTATGGTTGATATGACATGAGTTTACAAGTTTGTTTTGTTTGTAGGGAAACACAGTGCCAGTAGACAGTACAGACTTGTGTATGCGAAAATTTGGATAGATCACAACGACGCCACTGCGACGTCTCTGACATGATGGTTTGTAGATATAAGTATCCCCGAAGGGCCTTATTTCAGGCTATTTATCCAGATAGATGCCGTATGTGTGTGACATACACATTTGCTTCACTATTGGAAAGCAACTTGTTAAAGCGGGGTCATTCAAGAAAACTCCCAGAGCTTCGTGTGGGGGAAAAAATGACAGAGTCGTACGTCGCATGTGCAGGTGAAAAATGCCTATCTCGCATCCTGGTAGCATGTAGAGCGCGACACCCCTTGAGCTAAAGCACGCTAAAGCACGCTAAAGCCTATAGTTTTCCCTGTTAAAATATATATCATATGTAAATTGTAGGCTTAAAATCCACACTTTTCCAGACACACCAAATAAATCATCATATTGTTGCTTGTGTATACCAGTAAATATTCCCATTTAAATCCTACCATATCCCATCCCGTTGAGTCCCTATTTATTGATGGTTAAATCACCCTTTTCAGACAACTATCCATTATTCATTGGTTAAGTCGAGTTAAATCCCAATTTTCAGACAAGTATCCATTATTCATTGGTTGTATCCCATTGTTCATTAGTTAAACTACTACTTTTGATGGTTAAGGCCCCGCCACTTTCAACCTTGGCACAGCCTGGTTTGAGCTTGCTCAGGAAGCAGACGACCGACCCATCGTGGCAAAGACCGACTACTGCGAACGGCATACGAAACTTTTTTCAAGCGAGTGCTACTGTAGATAGGACCCTCCCAAAAAGATATAACGAAGTAAATGACATTTTTCTAGCTTAGTTTTATTATATGATATAAGAATACATCATTAACCATCATTATATCGTTTGCAAAGACATTAAGCAATCCACAAACATTTGAACACACAGAGACATCTTCAGATCCAGCTAAGGACTTTCCTTCGCAGCCATGCTTAGAATGATCAGATAGTGGTTGTAGATCGCTGCAGGTGGCGATCCTCCAGGGTGAGATTTCAAAATCACCAACCAATCCCCTGAGAGAACCAATCCCCTGCTTCATGATGCCAGAGCCTTTGCTGGACACAAAACGACACAATATGACACAATATGACACATGAAGAGTAGATACCTGCGAAATGGGGCATATGCCAACAATTTCTAGCATAGAGCCTAGGTCTTAGGCGGCTGTTTGGCCAAATGGGAGACAACAAATGACGCGCTGATGTTCCTTTTTTTTTTTTAAATAAGGCACCAGGTAAGCAAGTGTTTTTTAGGCGCCACTTTTTTTTTGACCTTGGTGTGAAATGGACGGGGTTCATTTTGACATCACAATGCCTGGACACACTTTGCGTCAATTTCAACACAACTAGGTGCTGTTTCACATGTACGTGTCACCAATATGTGTAACAGTTCTTGGAGCTTCAGGTCAATGTTCAAATTTAGGACTCCAAACAACGACTAAGTGTTTCAGGATGAACATATCCCTTTTGGGAACATCCAACCAAGACATCCATTCTTCATTTGAGTCATCACCAATTCAATTGATTTTTGCTGTGTTAAACACCATGAAATAGGGAATCCTGAGGATAAGTAGGGATTTTAATTCATTTGAATCTACTTTCTATGTTCCTCTGTCACTTCAGGGCGAATAAACTCAGCTTTTCAAGGCCCAGGTCCAAGTGAAGCTTTCATGGCTTCAGTCCAGTTTCTGAGCCATGGACAGGCAGCTTGATGCTGAGACTGAAGCCTACTGAAGAGGAAAAATCCAACAAAGCTAAAGAAAAGGATTATGACTGGATGATACCTCTTCTCATCAAAGCGACTGGATGCTAACAAGGTGTTTTTGCCCCACCCCCAGCCCCAAAACATGAACCCAACCTCCATCATAGCGGGATAACCCTCATACCAGCTTAAACGACAAAAGCCCTTTATCCCCCGTTCGACCAAAAAGTGGTGCCTTTTAGTTTGGCACCAGGCAACCCAGTTTTCTTTCGCAAAAAACAGGAACAGCATGATGAGCAGCAATCTCTCAGTTGTTCCTTCATCTCGGATTCCAAGGAACTTTGTTGGATGGCGCGATAGCCTCTTAGCAGCTGTTGGCTCCATTTTTGCACCAAGATCTCACGAACCCACTGGAGGTTGTAGTGGTACTCCTCACATTGGATAGGTATTGGTAGCTGATCCACCCGAAAGTTTGAGAACTGGTTAAGATATGTTTCATATGCGTGCTTCTAAGAGGCATGTGTGAACATGTGGTTTCAACAGTTTGAACAACCCCCTAATATCCGCGCAAACAACTATGTTTTGATCGCTTTCTGTGTTCATGGTGTGTTGCTATTTTCAAATGACATCCCCGCACATATTTCCAAGATCTCTCATCTCTCTCTCTCTATATATATACATACATACATACACACATACATATCTATATCTGTATCTCTCTCTCTATATATATAGAAAAACACATGTTGCAAATGGTTTCCATCTTTTCATAGATATGTGGGCGAAATATCCAACCAAGAAGTTTTGCATCAGCCATGCTGGTCGCTACATGGGATTGGTGAGGGACTTGTGCCTGTGAAGCGATTTCTGCGTGAGAACGGTTGATTTTTGGGTTTACCATCTGGTTATTTGTTACATAGCCATGGAAAATCACCATTTTTAATAGGTAAACCAGGTAAACCATCTATTTCTATGGGCCATCTATACCATGGCGAACTGTTAGTCATAACCAGAGGGTACCACGTTACTCCCATCCCCAGACTACCCTGAGGCCATAATAACCTGAGACCAAGCCCGAACTTTACCTCCCTGGCTGATCTGGTGGAGGCTGACCAGAAAATCAGGTTTTTCGGCGGTAGGCTGACCAGAAAATCAAACTGATACTCACCAGATACCGTCTGGTTATGACTAACATAGCCATGGTATAGATGGCCCATAGAAATAGATGGTTTACCTATTAAAAATGGTGATTTTCCATGGCTATGTAACAAATAACCAGATGGTAATATCTTTAAATCACAGTATTGTGTTTTTTTTTCCATTGCCCTGGCAGGATTTTTTTTGATCTTGGCATCCCTTTTTTTTCCAACCAACACTGGGTGTTTTTGGAAAGTGGAAAGATCTTTGGCACTGGCCTCAGCCATTCCATTTCACCAGCGCGTAAAAAACAAAAGTAGTGCATGATTCATCTGACCCGGAGAATTTACATCTCAATTTCAAAAGTAGTTATATCATGTTATATAGTTTTATTTCAAGGATTTTTTTAAAAGTGGTTTCAAATATTCATGTTCACCTATAGAAATGGGATGTTTTTCTAAAGACTTTCATATGGATCAGGGGCTCCACCACCCTGCAGGACATCCGCGAATCTAAGCTGCGGACAAAGGATCTGCGGCTGCCCAAGCGAATCCCTGGATTTTCAGCACGACGTGCGCCGGTCTTGGCCATGAACCGTGGGGCATCCCAGGGATGACTGGCAGCCCAGGGATGACTGGCAGCCCAGGGGTGAAACTCATGCTATGCATGGTATGAAGATGTACATTACTGGAACCCCCAGTTATAAACCTACAAAAAAACCATAGCTCACCTAGTTTTAAAGCAACGTAGCTATCTAGGGGGCCCAACTTGCCCAACTTGTATTGATGGTTGTTCAACAAGGAGTATCATAACCGAGGTGGTTTTGTGCCCAGAGTCTAAGACCCAGGCACCTACAGATCATTTTGTCGGAATTGCTCTAAGATAGATAGACACACAAAAATCTAAACATATACGTATGTGTATAATAGTTTTTAACCAGGGCCACGCCGCCCGCACTCTGCAAAAGGACTACACATCAGCAGTGCATGAAAAAAAAGCACTAACTGTGGGAAAAAGGAGGCAATCTACTATCACAATTTACGAACAAAAGTTCGTGCACTAACATGCACCCTTTTCGGAGGGAGACAGCGCCATGCTAGGGTGATGTTCACAATGCTGCTGATGAGCGCGCTAAAATCAAAATCAAAACATAAAATTTTGAGATTGAGGAGGCATTCCCCTTCGCCGCACTGTGGGGTTCGTGACCGCTTGCATTTCAAGGCAGAAGGAGTTGTTTACGTTGTCAAGAAAGTCAAAGTGTGGAAGGAGGAAAGCCGCGGTCTCCCGGTCAGCCGCTGGCGGCCCCCACGCGTGAGATCAAATCTGAAAATAGATGCAGCAGAATTGCGCCGCGCTGCTCTCAGCAATGGTTGTGAGGTTTGCGCAAAAAGCAAAGACCAGCCGTCCCGCCCCGAACTGAACAAAAACCATATGAAGCGAGTGTACTCTGGGTGCCCTAAGCCCAGAAAGAAGTTGATTTCGGACAGGATATGCTGCAAAATTCGAAGATCGACCAAGAGGGAGCGTCCATTGAGTTTCCTGAATTGGAGTGGCCATGAAGGGAGAAGAACGGTCCACGCAAGGAGGCAACATCCATTAAAAACTCATCCGCGGCCAGCACCATGTGACAAAGAGCAGCCAATGTGGCATATCCTTAGTAGAACAAAGAAATCTTTAGTAGACAGAAAAGGCCACTGCTCCATGGCTGAAGTGGATCATCCGGCAGAGCTGCTCACGCTTGTGCCAAGACCTTGAGTATGTGCTGTAATATATATATAGATATGCGCACGTAATACATATGTATGTATCTAATTGTATTCATTTGTATCTAACTGTGCTCAATCGCATCTCATCGACCTATCTAATCTCAGCCAACCTCATCAAATCCTTTATACTCCAAATCTACTCCAAATCTATTCTAAATCTACTCTAAATCTACTCTGCTCTACTCTAATCAAAGCAAATCAATTCAATTCAATTCTAGTCTATTCTAATTCCAACTCTACTTCTACTTCTAATTCGATTCTATTCTAGTCTATTCCAATTCTATTCTAATTCTATTCTAATCTATTCTATGCTATACTCTATTCTGTTCTGTTTGGTTCTATCCTACTCTGTTCTGTTCGATTCTATTCTATTTTCTTCTATTCTAATTCTAATTCTTATCCTTATCCTAATCCTTATCCGAATTTATTCTATTTTATTCCGTTCCATTCCATTCGACTCAATTCTAGTCTACTGTATTCTATTCTATTCCGTTCCATTCCATTCCATTCGGTGCCATTCTATTCTATTCTAAATCTAATTCATGTTCTTATTCTACTCTATTCCATTTTATTCTGTATATATAAATACATGCAGTATGCATGTATAATCATGTATACATACGTGCACCTTGTATACACGTGTGCACTTCGCGTAAGGAACCCCAATAGGCATACCACACATGTGAGCGGCTCCCAAGGCGGATGCAAGTGACACACCGGGCAACGTTGAACGATGGATCGGCCGATAGTGCGATCAAGTTCTACGGGTTGAGGAGGTACTAAGAAACCAATGGAAACCAACCATTCAGAATGACATGAAATTTAGGGTCATCTGAGTCATCTCTTTTTTCTTCTCGAGGTACCGTGCTTTTGAACATGACATATTTGAATATATTTGATAGATAGATGCTGATGATTCAGATGGCCCCATATGTATTGACACATCCCCATTTTGGTGAACAGGTTCAACGATGGGTGCAGCAGCTCCATTAACGGTTGTCATACTCTTCGTTGTTTTCAAACATCAAGGTATGCATAGAATCCCATGCTCGCAGCTTGGTATGCTTCATCCGTTGCCTGATGCATAGAAGGGAATAGAAGTAATCCCCGTTGGCAATGAAAGCAATCCTGAAGAACCTTTCTGATTTTGTCGCACTCCTTCGATCCGCTAGTCTTTGGAATCAAGCTGACTGCATTTCTCGACGTGGATGGTGACATCATTTGGCTGGTCACATCTGAACCAGAGATCCAAGTAGAACTTTGTCCAACCTACACCGTGCTGATCCCAAACGAACCAATCGTGTACATAAGCGACATAGGCCGCCCACGCTGGAAGCACCAGCATCTGTGGGGGATGACCAGCCCTTTGTGGGTCCATTGACACCCCTTTTTGGATTTATACAAGGGGAGTTTTACTTATGGTTGGTTGGGCACTAGAGGACCAACATTTCGCATGGTGTTGATAGGGATCTTTGCAGGTCTTATTTGTCTGAAAAGCTCCTGAAACTATTCAAGTTCTATCTGAAAATTTTGTACACGGTATATACCCCAAATCTAGGGGCCAATCACAACTTTCTCTTTTGCCACGGCAATTTTGGATATCCCACATTTTGAGACACACCTATCTGGCTACGAGATTTGAATGTCCACCGCCCGGACCAGTAGGTTCCAAAAAAAGAGCAGGATTGTCAAAGAAAATTGCGACTGGTGGCTTTATCCCAAATCTTATGTCAACATTTTAGAATTCTCTATTCCTACTGGGGATGAGTGCAATGATTTGCCTCACTTTTAGGCTCAAAAGGGTTCCCAGAACCAGGCTATTTTCTGCTACCATTCTGAACCTCTTCCCCCGCGTCCCCGGCCAATGTTGCATTGCTTCATGCTGTACCAAAAAATGGTGGGAGGCAAATGATGCTGCTTGTGCACTCGTGGCAGACATAAACCTGATCCTTTGAGACATCCCGATTGTTTGACACCGATCCCAGGCAGTACACTGCGCCATTGCTGGCAAACGCTTGAGGTTAGAACCCATCCTGGGGCAGGTTGAACCAACGGCTCTCTTAAGCCATCCGGCCGCGCAAGACCTCGAGTTAGTTCATTCCAAACGAATGAAGTAAGAGCGTTGTCCAGCATGAAACACACTAAAAGCCCTTGAAAACAGCAAGAGAACAACCAGCTCACAACAGTTTCAGAGATTCACAATCTTCCGCAAGAAAATCATCGGATTCCCAGCTGTGGCCATGGCTTCCAAGTTGGGAAACGTCCTCCTATCCCTGGTGCTGCTTGTAGCACTGCACGGCCTCTCCTTGAGCTTCCTCGGCAGCGGCCCCGCCCGGGTGGAGTCACCCAGGGCTGCCAGGTCGTCAGTAGCACGGCATGCGGAGGATGACAATGAGGTGGGGGGGTTGGGGGGGTTGATGAGGCCTCACTTTTTTTTTGAGAATCTCTCTCTCTCTCTCATATATATATATATTACATATATTAACATATATATATAATATTATTTGTACAGATTATATACAGATTAAGATCCGAAGCAGAAATCTACATATATATATACACGTAAAGATATTGTAGTCTACTATATTACAACGTGCGATCTTATCAAGCTGGTGCTTTAGCAGGAGTGGATGACAAGGTGTAAAGAAAAGATGGTTGAAGATTCTGATATTATTTGATATACTACACTATAATATACTTTACCAAGATGAAACAACATAAAACATAAAGTATATTATAATGTGATGTAATATAATAGGATATAATTATTAAATATAGTATAACATCACATATAAAATCAAATATAAGGCAAGAACATATAATAGAAGACGATATAACTAATATAATATCATCTAATATAGTATAATATGATATAATTAAAAACTATATTTATTTTAATAGACCATATTGTAAAATAATATAACACAATATAGTAAAATATAATATCAAACAATATAATATAATATAATACAATATAATGGAATATAATATAATATAATATAATATAATATGATGTAATATAATGAAATGTAATGTACTGTAACATAATGGAATATAATATAATGTAATATAATATAATTTAATATAATTTAACATACAATGTAAAATATATTGTATAATATTTTGACATTATAAGATAAATATCATATAAGCTCAGATAAGATAAAATATAATATGATATAGATAATATGAAATAATTTGATTTAATATAATATATAATATACAATTTATAAATTATATATATAATTTAATAGGACATATCTAATATGCTTTACTATACTATACTATACTATACAGTACTACAATACTACAATATAATATAATATAATACGGTATAATATCTGATTAATTATAGTATAATGTAAGATAGTATGATATAATATAAAATAACATAGTAGAATATAATTTAATACAATACGCTCCCTCTCTTCCTCTCTCTCTCTCTCTCTCCCTCTCTAGATATATCTCTGAATCTCTCTGTCTCTCTCTCTCTCTATATAATATATATATATATATAAATACACACATAAGGGCAATATTGGATGGAGATAAGACGAGAAATGCCTATTTCAATCGGCAGGATCCTGGCTTCTCATGGGAAGGAGAAAAACCCGATTTGCCCACCTCGCCTGTGCCATGGCGCCAGTGGGTTGGTTGCTAGCCTCTGGATGGGATTCTTTCACCCATGTTAGGCTGGGCTTAAACCAAGTGTTTTTCTAGGTGTATGAACTATGTCTATCACGGGAATTTCGGCTCACCGGTGAACATGTAGGTGTCACCTTTGCCAGACTATTTTCCACCCAATTTTGGGATACAAAAAATCTTAACACATACCCAGTGCCACCTCCAAATGAACAGAGGAACTTGCAGGTTAGTACCACTTGGCCGTTTGATGAAGTTGTTGGCCTGGAGCTGGGATCAATCTATGTGTGTCGTGAATTGCAAGCTCCATTCCGTGATATTTTTTTGTGACTTTACAAATCTTTGACTCACCAAACATTGGGCATATGCGAGGTCGTTTCTGCAATTCTTGACCATGCATTGTCCATTTTCTTCTGGGTGAAGAAGCCTCGCACCATGGGAAAGTCATTGCAATTTTGGGCTTGTCCCTGCAAAAACGAACCTTTTGGAGGTTAGAATAATAGCCAGCTATTCCTCAATTTTGGGCCCATTTGACCCATTTGACCTCAAGGTACGGTCAGTTTTTTTGGTTGCCCCAGAGACTTGCATCCAATTTGACTGTGGCAATACCTTCTAATCCATGGAGAGATGCACATTTCGCACCTTGGCGACATGTGATGTAGACATGTAGATATGTCTCCAAAATGTGGTGCATTTTCCCCTGTATTCCCATGCTTGTCATGGTTTATCATCATTTTTCCACACCTTTTCCTACTGAAAACATGGCTATACCAGAACCAAAAGCCCCCAGGAAGAAATGGCGCAGCAAGCCGCTGATGCGGTGATGCGAGCTTATAGAGTGGCTGGGTTTACGTGGGTTTTTTTCGCCATGAAACCTGGGAGATGCCAATTGAAAGTGGAGGTTTTGATGTCAAAATTTCATGAATTGGGGACAAAAAAATAAGGGGCAGCCCATGGTTCAATACATACTATGATCATTATTTCATGGCTAGAAATTGGAGTATCCGAGTATCCCTAATTTTGAGCCAAGTTGGGTTGGATGATCCTGCTGACAGCTTCTGTGGTCAGCTGAGGATGGGAAGACACGTCAGGCCATGAGGCGAGACTTCCCTGCCCGGTTTGGGCAACGTCCTAGCAGTGTCCAGATGGCCATGAAAACATGGGACTTTTGGGGATTTTCCATTGGAATCCATGAAGATCTCATTTTCAGAAAAAAAAGGATACCAGGAGGTTGCTTCATTCTTCGCAGATTCATTTGCAGTGATCAATTCTGGCAAGGAGACGTTTTTGATGACTTTGATTCTTAAAGATCTTCAAATTGAATGGCAAAAAGACCTCATCGACTTGTGAATTGCTGGCTTTCATCAATCTTCGGAAAAACCTTGCTGCTGAGAAAAGAACACCATGGAGGTTGCGTCTGGATGAGCTGTTTGACATGGAGTCCTTGTACATCAAAGGCATTCAGTCCCTGCAGTTGGCCACACAGCCATTCATGGAAACCTGGCAGACCTGGCTGTTTGTGGCTGATGGTTTATGTAAAGTTTATGAGGTCTCTCATATCCCCAGCATACCCTCTGGTAATTTAACATAGCTATTGAAAATGGTGATTTATAGTGGATTTTCCCATTGAAAATGGTGATTTTCCATAGCTACTTCGCTGGAACTCCTATGAACTCCTCATTTTGGATTGCCGACAGTGCCTCTGACACTGTGGCGTCAGTGCTCCGGCGCAAGGGTCTAGTTTCTACATGTTTCTACGCCGAGTTTCTACTGGCAACCTTTATTTGGCTTGAGGTAATAAATGAGTGTCTGAGAATTTGATATCCCAAAATTCCATGGTTTCTAATATCATGTTCCCCTCAAGATTTGATTTCTGGGGATTAAATCTCCATTTTCAGGTACCAACCCCCAACGATGCTTTCACTACAATGGGGTTGTATGAGTTGTATGAGAAGCTCATACAACCATGTTTGACCTGGACTCTTCTAATCCAGTGGTGGAACCCCTATCAACCAATAGGACAGATCGACAACAAAGTTCATGACCCCCTTCTGGTTACTACATCCATTGTTTTCCCCTGGAACACTCCGGGTTTATCAAAGTTAATCAGTTAATCTCTCAGCCCCAAAGTTTTGTTTGATTCATCAACGAATCCCGTTAAACCTCCCGGATCCGCCATATTTTTCCAGACACTTCTCCTGAATTCAAGGAAGGCATGGCTAAGAAGTTGTGGGGTGGCGACTTCTTGAAGGAGGCCATGGTGGTTTAACGATGGCTTCAAGCACCAAACATCGGGGTAATGCTAGGTTTGATGATAGGTATCACTGGTGGTTTAATGAGGGGTAACATTCCTTCACCATTCAAGACCATCTCCGGATCAATCAGTTAGAAACGACAGAAGGTGAGCTGCGTACTGCTCGGATGGGGGGTCAAAGGTATGGTTGTCTTTGGACCTTAAAATTGAGCTGAAGCCGCATGGGCTAAGCGGCTAAGGGATTTTCTCCGCAAACAAGGAGTTTAATTTAGCGATGTGGGGAAATGCATCGGTCAAAAGTCGAGACAGCCACGGACCGGCAACAGCTTGAGATTACAGATATTTGAAGACTAACCCAGTCATAACATGTCATAAGTGGGGTACCCAGGCAGTGGCAGGGCCATCAGGATCTTTTTCCGCAGGTCAAAACTTCCGTGGTGGATGATCAGGCTAGCACCCTGATCTACCGAGCCGCTCGGAATCGGTTTGAGACCCAAAAATGCCTGCTGGTTGTTGGGTTTCAAACGGCGAACCACGAAGCAGCGATTTTGAAGAGTTGGAAGATGCTTTTTGGTAGTATGTTTTATTGCAACCCGAAATCTGATCAAACCTGTCCAGGACGGTGTAGGAGCTTTAGTGGCCAGTCCCCAAGTCCTAAACCCCTGCCCTGGTAGATGTGGTTCACTGCCCAAATAAACACGAACAGAAAAGGACACCTGACTTGAAAATAGTCAGAGGACTCTATCCGATCTATCCTCCGTCTTGCATAGGAAGTCTATGATACAGTCTAATGTCAACCCTGGATTAATAACCCGCTAGATTGTTTAATTGGGAGGGTACCATTTAAGTATCATATTATGACTATTGGAGGAGTACCCCCCCTAATTAATAAACCATGGTTTATTAATCCGGGGTTGACATTATGTATCTAGTTCTTCCCATTTCACATGAGCCATTTTGTTCCCTGCTGGTCATTTGAGGAATCGGACAATGAACTGCAGGATATTGCCATGTTCTACCTGCCAGGCCGCTGGGTTTTGAAAAACGGGGCCGCCCAGCGTTTCTTCACCTGACAGCCTGACAGCGTTGCTGTCAGATCTGTCAGCAGTTTTTTCCAGGTCGTGATCTGATGGCGGATCAGAAAACGCAGAACTTCCTGCAAAAGATGAAAGATAGGTTCCTTCCGGGGAGA
>Ga0126342_10008162_pt1 | contig 18734 bp, 15 predicted proteins | sample Cyp1metagenome_FD_92528 | JGI IMG/M metagenome (GOLD analysis project Ga0126342, IMG submission 92528) | Coral microbial communities from Lord Howe Island, Old Settlement Bay, Australia - Cyphastrea 1 metagenome | ecosystem: Host-associated > Invertebrates > Cnidaria > Coral ...
AATGAAAATGCATGATTTGAAAGGAATCAACTACAAAATGATTCCAAATACAAAATGGGGGGCACAACCCCTCCTGTTTGTACAAAAAAATCCTGGCTGGCAATCTGTACTGTAGCCCAAGTCTTCCCCATTTCGTAGCTGAAATTTGAAGGAGGATATATATATATATATGTGCATACACAAGAATTTAGACGAAAACATGTACAGATTGATATGCCATCCAATGTGTTACAGCAGTAAAAGAAATGATTTGGCGAATCTTGTAACACAAAACTTCAAGACCAAGCGCCATTCGAGGCCACGAAAGTGACAAAAAAATCGGAATTTCCATGGATTTGCCAAGATAAGCCACAGGCTCTTTGCTGTTTTTGGGATCTAAACAATTGAATCTACATGTGGAGGTCTCAAATTGCCCAAGTTTTTTCCATCGCCTGCTCCCGTCTCTTCGTACTGCATCACAAACCTGCCAAATCGCCAGAAGGGTTCATGGGGTTTCTCAGTGACGATGACAATAATCCGAATACTTGCATTCTACATCGTAGAACTTATATATTAACCATGTGTAACCCCCATCATTTTTCTGTGAACCTGCAAAATGTATCAAAATGTTGCAAAGTCCAAATATGTCCAAATTGAGACCATCTCATGGTCCAATCGTCCAATCACGTCCAATCGCTGCCTCTTCAGGTCCTCCTTTTCTTTGGACGCTTCTTCCACGTCGATTTTCCTGGCCTGGAAAACGGCGCCTTTCTTGGAAAGGCTTGGGGATTGCGCCTGGGCTCCCCGCCAAAAAAAACAACATAGAATAGATTCCCCACATCATAAAAAAGCCAAAGGTATCCAAAGGTCATCTTAAGATATCTTAAGCAGCTTAAAGCAAATCCAGGACATGTTGCAAAGTCCGGCCCCATGTCCAAAAGGATGCAAAAGAACTGTATGAAAACCATATTTCTCAACACGGGTTTGTATGAAAACAGGGTAATTACCAAAGAACGTGATGGTGTTTATCAGTCGATCACCATTTTTTATCCACGAAAGTAACCATTTGGAGGCACATCCCATTTTCAGACACATCCATGTTGTATGAACACGCGTTTCCTAAAGCGCACCCAAGTCAAACACCGTTGCTGTAGTCAATTGGGACCATCATCCCCCGAGGTGGATGGTAAATATCACATATAGGGGACCATTTTATATAGAAACATGACAGGAAAAAATCGTTGAAATCTATTGCAACCAACGTTAGTTAACTATATAGTACCAACACTAACTATAGATCTTTAAAGACTTTGAAGCCTCTAAATCTTCGGGGATTTCGGGGATTTTCAGCAGCCACCGAAATGATGACCGGCTCTTGTGCTCAGCGGCACTCACACCTGAAGTAGCTTGGAGTCATCGGGGATGCTCAATTGCTTCATCTGTATCTTGCCACCCGTCTTCCTGGCGTCGCCGCGCCGTGCACCGGTTAAAACCATCTGACTTGACTGAATCGAGCGTAGCCTCCAGCTCATTGAGTCGATTGAACTATTGCTTCAGCCCCCTGTATGTTAAAACTATATACTTGGTAACAGCCAATTCTACTTGGTGGTTCCAGCCCTGAAAAAATAATAATAACATATGGTCACGGTTGTCATTCTCAAATCATTGGGGATCATCGATCATCATCCCAGGTGGGGTGATCGCAACATGAAAAACATCTCAACGGATGAAGAAAAACATGTCAATCCATCATCCCTGGTGTTTAGCCCATAGGATGTTTTTTTTTCGGGATCAATCATCCCCGGGGATAATATTCATCAGAATTTCTTTCGTTTGAAACCTGCCAGCTGATTTTTGTTTCTTCATCAGCTTTCGTTGCTGAGAGCCGGGCTTCTGCAAAAGGTTGAACTGACCCATGGCCATGTCCTGGCGACAGCTGCCCGGTGCTGTGTTGAAACAGGTGGTAGCATCAATGGATCGGCTTAGGGGAAAAGATGGGGGAGGTTCCAATTTATGGGGGTATCATGGGGTACCCCCAAATGGATGGTTTATGATGGAACATCCTAGTAAAATGAATGATTTAGGGGCCCCATATTTTTTAAGGAAAACCTCCATAATATGCTTTCCATGGATTCAAGACCCAAATCATGGGGTGTTCCAAAAAAAAAGTCCCTGAAACCAATTCTGGGATACCTGAAGCAGGTATGCAAACCCCCACTCGGCCACTGCTTAGTGTCTGTGGGGTTATTAGTGCACCCAGTTATACATGGGATACCTCAGGAAATGGCGCCCATGGGCCAAAATTATTCACCAGTTGCCAAGGGCAATGACTCTCGAAGTGTTGAGTAGTAGAAGCTGGAGGCAACTATATTTACCCTCTGGTTATTTAACATAGCCATGGACAATCACCAGTTTTAATAGGTAAACCCAGGTAAACCATCTATAAATGGGCTATTTTCCATGGCTATGTTAGTCATAACCAGAGGGTAAATAATAAAAAGGTGCTTCTGACATCTATATCACGGTTGGTAATATCTGAAAGAGTCGATTTAACTGAAGTCCTGCATAGTCCTGCACTCCCGCGAGCTCACAGGATCATCCCACTTCGGAACTGGTTGTTGGAATGGGGAGCCATTTGACCCACATGGCAACCCCCCAGGAATCGTTCCCCCCCGGGCTGGGCTGTCCCCCATCTGCTCGGTTTTCTTGGCAATTTGGAGCGGTTGAGGAAGTTCCGCCCTGAGGTTCGGGCCGTCAGGATAGCTACATTGGCATCGCCCCCAAGGGATGGTTCAGTTGCTGTATAAAGCCAAGAACTATGGCTCATGCAGATATATCTATAGCCTCCATAACTCCATAGTCACTATATGTCTCTATATGTCTCTATATGTCTCTATATGTCTCTATATGTCTCAATATGTCTCTATAGTTAATGTTCACTCATGGGCTTTAATAATCTTTAATAGATAATAATAGAATATAATAGATAGATCTATAGAATCGTTAACTCATGGGCTAAATCAAGCGCCTCACCTTCCAGGATCAGGGCTCTGGCAAAGTCATCCGCGGAGCATTCCTCTCCTTCTCGAGGGACTCGATGAGAATCTGCTGCACCTGACCCATGTGACTTGGGATGAGATTGAAAGGGGGATAAGGTGGTAAAGCACGGTAAAGGACATGGTAAAATCATGTAAAATCCAGGTTTATGATGTAGTTTCTTCCTTTATCTCAGCATATCTCAGCTATCTCTCCAATATTTGTTGGCCATATGAACATGTTTGGGTACCCCAACGTTCCATCGCCATGCTTGATTGCCAAGGGTATAGCTACTTAAATAACATGGCAATCCACGCCTTTTTTAAATCTTTTTTGTTGGGGGAATCCTATTTGTTCATCAATTCTTCTTGGTGAAAATTCCTCATGGTTGATCGTCAAATCACCATTTTTGTGTGCTTAAATTACCATTTCTGATGCTCTCAAATCACACTCGTTTGATGGTCAAAGTGGTTAAATTCCCCAAATTTGAATCAACTTTGAAGCGTTCAACCGTTGCCTCCTTATCGAAATCATCCTCCGCAGCATGCCTGGGCAATCTCTGGATCTGGCGGAATTGCACCAGATCCAGTGGCTTTGTATTGCTGGTTTTACCCGGCCTGGTAAACGTTTACATAACTATGGAAAATCACCATGTCAATGGGTAAATCGAATATCGATGGCAAACTGTTCAATAGCGAACTGTTAAATTACCAGAGGGTATATCCTTGATACATTCATATATAATGCTCATCTTTATTATATCATCCTCCAGGAATCTCACGCAGCTGTGGTAAACATCATTTTATATGTATAAATAATTTCTCACTAAATGGTCGATGATCCACTTCGCAAACTGTTCAATCACAGGAGGGTATCTGTTGAACCACCCCCCCTCCAAGAACAAGAAAAACACAAACTGGCTGGTGGTGAATGATTGATAGATATAAATAGATATAATAGTGTGGGTATAGTTTGGGGCCCCAGGAACTTATATATATATGTATACATAATATATATATATAGCACAAGTTTATGCAAAGAATGGAAACATATGGCTTCATACTCAATAACCAAACACGAGATAACACAAGCCTTGATTTCTGACCAAATGGTGCCTTCGGGGATTACCCCACCTTAGCTCCCAGACTTAATCACCAGGCAGCCAGAAACATCCACTATATGGTTTATGAATTGGGGGGGTATTCCCCCAAAGAGTGACAATCTGATACTTAAATGGTACCCCCCCAATTAAACAGCCGTTTGGGGTTTATTAATCCAGGGTTGACATTACCTGGCATGCCATCTTCATCTACGGAGAATGTAGTTGAATCCTCCGTTTATAGTTGATTGGCCTCTGGTAAACTGACAGTTTGCTGTGGAAAATCACCATCTTCAAAAAGAGGTAAATCGTGTAAATCAACGAACTAGATGAGCCATTTAAAATATCAATGGGATTTTCAGGATCCTAAAATGGCGGTACTGTACCATATAAGACCATATTTTGTGGGGATATTCCCTTACATAGGCCTAACAAATAGGCCTTATATATGGTAGGTACCTCCAATCAATCGGTTCCTGAGTCATGGCCATTGAAAATAGCTACGTTAGTCATTACCAGAGGGTATCGTATCAAATCCTCCATTGACTTCGGGGATTTGACCACGCTCCTGTCCCCTTTTGCGTCCCTTGGGCGTCCCCGGCTTCTGCACTTCGTCTCCGCGATCGTACCTCGGCTTCCAAAACTTGGATCATGGGAAAATTCACGGGAAACCTATGGAAACCTCAATATTTACTGGGAAAACACATGAAAAAAAAAAATGGTTCTGCAAATTTTAACAATCTTTAACCAATCCAATGACTATTTCAACACACAAACCTAGTGGCATACTATGCCCCGAGTCTTACAATCCAAGTTGAAATGGCTGGCAAGGCTTCTTACAATGTCTTCCAGCTTTATGATTTCGATTTTTTGTGATCTCTGGGGCTCCTGTACATGGCACCATATTCCCACATTTTTCTATATTCATCATACTATTCCCATTCATCATTCCCATCTTGTAATGAAATGGTAAAACTAAGTGGTTCTGAGGCAAATGCGCATCTTCATCATCATCTGATTCACTGGCGTCTTCTTCTTCCGATTCCTGTCATGTGTTCCACGGTACCATGGGGATCCATGAGGATAAATGGACGCATCGTCTCTGTCCCCCCAAAAAACGAAACATCCGAAACAGAATCACGGGTCAAATGAATTGAAAACCCGTTCATTGTGGAAACACATGTGTTTTTATGTGTATATATATATATAGTTAGCATGTACATATATATATAATATAATATTTATATTATGTATGTATTATATAATGTATGTATGTATATATATATATGTGTGTGTATGTGCGTGTGTATCATGGTGCTATTATCTAGGAGATGGGATAACAATTACAATATCCACCAATCCAACAATCATTTAAAAAAAACATGTTGTTCATTTCAACTCCCTGGAAAAATATCATGGTTCATGTTGATTATCATCCCAGGCAGGGTAGACTTTCAAACAGAACTGGCTATAGAGACTGGATAGACTTTTTCAGGCACCCACCGACCATGACAAGATGAGCCATGAAAAATACCCCTATCCCATCTGAAAAAAAACTAATTGGTTGATAGGTTTCCCATGGTTTCCCTACTATGGGTTTCGATAAAACACCCAATAAATCAGCTATAACATGCTATAACTCCCCATCTCAACCTACATTGGGGTGCGGGCACCACGGTAGGTAAATGGGTCAGAAAAAAAAAAAACAGTTACAGTAGATGAATGGATAATATCCACTATCATATATGGAATATTATGGAATTATAGGGCTTATTTATATTAATACCCTCCAGTAAATTAACATAGACCCTGAGAATCGCCAATTTTTAAAACCAGATGGTATATTTTTACCATAGGGTCTATGTTAATTTACCGGCGGGAATATATATATATATATATAAGTATTATATATATGGATGATAAACCACTTACTGGGATGAGCCACCACGGCCTCTTCGGAGGACTCCTCGTCCTCAGCAGTTGGGGTATGATTCAGGTTGTAGCTTCGAAAGTATTTGGATCCATGGGGATCTAGATTTTAATGGAATGACAGTCATATTCATCGTATACTTGGTATATCATATGCTATCCACATATTTTGACTTATATGTTTAACAAGAAATTATAATGCTATGTTAAATCATATGTTCAAACATTATTCCAATATGTGTATCCAAAAAATAGATTATAAATACAGTGAAGAGATGTGAAGATTGAATGCTTGCAAATAGATGCCAATAACCATTTTTTTTAAAGAAAAAAAAACATGGATCAGTAGCTGTTTATCAACGTTCATCATGTACCACTTTGTTTGGAGCAGGCATGGACAAACATATCGAAGCAATATCAGATACCATAATATTCAGTATGCCAATGTTTATTTATATGTATCATATACATCCGAAATTGCAACATATCATTCTTATTATGGTTATTGTGCTAGTGTTGTTATTATTGTGCAAATGTGTAATTTGACAATTACCAGGGTTGATTTGTATTGTAGCAATTGTCAATCCCCATTTCTACGTAAATTCATGGATGAAAGCCCCACTGGTGATGGGTTAAACAGGTTAAACCATTGATGGCTTCAGGATTTTTGTGGGTTTCCTTTGAGATCACCATTGATGATACCATTATCATCCATTACCCCCATCAAACACGAAACATATTCCCACTGATGGTTGCATCATGTTATGCCCCCCTTCAAACCCCAATGATATCCCAACATGTCTTGATAAAATGTCCTATGTTTTATCCATTTACCCCTTGTTAATTCACATAGCAATGGAACATCAACATTTTAGGAGGTAAATCAACTATGAATGGGCAACGGCAATGTTCATCGATTTTCCTATTCGCAAAGTGCTAAATTCCCAGAGGGTAACTATCTTGTGGTTGGGAAACTCAAGTCGTAGCTCCTTATCCTTCCTAATCACTGGATAGTACTCATCATCAACTTACCATCCTTTATCAATCATTTATCCATCATTATCCCCACACACATATCTATATATATGTATATTGTGTGTATTATGTGTATTATCTCCCCATACTATTCATTATATTTCATGATCAAAAAACCCATCAAAAGCCATGAAAACCGATTGAAATCCTCATGAATCACCATTGAAAGTCTATCAAGACCCATTTAGAAGCTCATGAATCACCATTAATCACCATCAATCACCACTAAAGACCCGTGAAACACCCATTAAAACCCATGACACATCCATATCATCCATCAAAAGTGAGATAAACATGGGCAGATCCAGCTCCAGCTCCAAGCGTCTGAGCCGGAGTCGTCTTCCTCCGTGCTCTCGTCTTCCGCCTAGGCCGATGAATTTCACAAAAAATGCGCCGAGGGTCCGCGTGGAGTTCACTGTCTTTTTAAGGAACAAATTACTATGGTCTCTATATGTCTCTATAATATAATTGATATATAATATATATTGATATATATATAAGATATAGATGTAGTCAATGTAGTCGTTCTTTTTTGTTCTTTCCGCAAACTCATATATGATTTTCCACAACCACTGTTTTGAAAAACGGGAAGGCCTCATCGTCATCGTCATCTCTTTCATCCGCCTTGTCACCTCACAGGGATCGAGAAACACAACGCCGTCTGATTCCCTGTGGAGTCAAAAACCCATGGGGAAATCGGTTTTTAAAGCCAGAAATTATGACCTACATGGTGGCTGTAAAATGTGTAAATCCACATCTAGATAGACTAATGTCAATGTAGAAATCTGGAAATCCACAGCTAAAATCTGTGACATCTGTAAATCATTGGTTCCATCCACATCTATGTCAATCTACTTACGGCAAACCTTTACCGTCCTAGCGGCTACCTTTTTCTTGATCGTAACGGACACCGACACCTGGAGATTCACAAAAGCTCGCACCTCCCACGTCCAGGTCATCTTTCTCCCTGTCCAGCAGCTTCAAGACTGCCTGCCACAGGTCCGAACTCCTGATCTTTGAAAAAGGGTGGAAGATCAAGGGCTTGATAGTGGATTAAAAATGTGTCTGGTCCATGAGTTTATTTTTTAATTTTCAAAATCGAATATATATATATAATATCCAACAATGGACATCATACTCTACCACTTAGAAAGATACGAACAAAACACATCAAAACACTAATGACATGCAAAATTGAGTCCTATTGGGATCTATTGAGCATGTCAAGTCTCCCCACCACTTACAGTAACTTTTTTGGCCACTTTGCACCCTTGCCTCGGAAGCATCCGACTTGAGCGTGGGATAGGTGAGGCGGGGCCTCGCAGAAGGATAGGGTGAATCGTAACCACCAGTGGGATGCTGTGGGAGAAGCGTCTATGATTGGAGTCTATCAACTTTGTATATGGTGGGGTTTTATCATGGAGAATATCTACGCATCTATATATCTATGTATATATATATATATATCTATCTATCTATCTATCTATCTGTATATCTATATATCTATATATCTATATATATCTATACATCTATGTTAATCATGGTTTATCTATATTTGGGGTTTATCAGAATCTTAGCCATGTTTACGATAAGGGTATACTGCCAATCCATCATTCAAGTGGTCAGTTTGACCCCGCGGAGGTTGGTTGAATCCCAGTGTTTTTGTTGATAATAAACATATTTAACGTATGCACATATTTTGAAGATTGTTATATACATAATTATACATGCATATAAACATATATGTGTATGTATATATACATATATATATATATACATATATATATATTTATGTAGTTATATATGATATATATATATATAGATTCTAGCTGCGCAGTAGCAATACTAACTATGGACCCCCCAACTTAACTGGGTGCAGTGTAGGACTCCGCTGCGCGCCGCGCTGCGCGCCTCAGCCTCTCGAGGGTATCGTAGACCATGTTCATGAAGCGCTGTGGCAGCTCTCCCTGGCAATCGATAGCAAAAAACCATGGTGAGAAGCTGGTGAAACCATGGTGTTAGCCATGGAGGCGTTTTTTCAATCATGGTGACAAAAAACATGGGGATCCAACCAATGGATAATGGATGACAATGGTATATGATATATGGACAAACTTAGATGGGCCCCAATTAAAAGATAGATCTTCAGCCTGATAGTATCCCTTGTATGGCAAAACATTGAAGTACTAAACCGCTCAACCAAGGTTGGCCCAGTTCTATGTTCATTCTATGCTTTCAATTCTCGAACGCTCCAACCTTTTCGTTGCGGGCCCGCCTTGCTGTGAACGTAGCGGATGAAGAAGGTCAAGAAGCGGTCAAGCTTCTGCTTGGACTTGGAGCAGCGCTTAGCAGGATTTTCAAGAGCTGAGGACAAACAGTTCGACAGCCCCCAAGCCCAAGTTGTGAAAAAATGTTGAGTAGCAAACCAATGGCCGGACATCACGCCAAAAAACAAGCCGGTGAATCACGAAGAGGTGTTGACAAACACAGTGTTGATGTTTCTGAAAAAAATCCTGATGTTCATGGCAAAAAAAAGCCACATCATGATTTTCAGTGGCTAAAACAATGCCATTTGCATCCATGTGCACCATCCCCAGTCACAGTAAGTGATCAATATTGATCAATTGTTTTGTGATCAAGTCAGGGTTTGCCATAAACCTATTAAAACCTATTAATGATGGTTAATGTGATGTTAAGTGATGGTTACTAACAGTCACCATAAAATGGTGGTAATGGTAACCACTCCCAGTGGCTGGTTTCTCCGGGATCGCCGGGCCCCTGAGAACCCGGGCAGCTCCGCGGTCAAAGTAGTGGCCGCAGGTCTCAAGCAGCGCACAAACCTCGAGGTGCGTCCATAGGTTGGATGGATTGTAAGGGAAAATCTATAGGAAATGGGTTTTACCATCAAAATTTCGGGTTTGATATCAATACATTGATTTAAGGGAAATCTTCACCGGAAACCATGGTTTTTAGTTTTTACCATCATTTTGGGGGGGTCTTTGTTCTGTAAATGTTCCCTGAAACCAATCCATCGATGATAGGACCTGATAGAATCTCATAGAATCAGTTATTGAACAATAAAAACCATAATAAGGAAAAAACAACAATTGGCTTTTTATATCTTTTTATCTGATTGAATCCGAAAGCATAATGGGGTCCATGGTTTGTTTGTTGTTTTTTTCAGTGATCCTACCCGCTAATAACAATAGTTATTACGTGTTATTACGAGATTGATTAACTACAATGCCGGTCATAATATGTAAATCACTGATAATAATCTATCATTATCATTTGCTGATTGTTAGTATGATATGTGGCAGTATGATCGTTATAGAACAACAATGGGATTGATAATCATAAAATGTAAGGCTGGATGGGTAACGGAGATGTAACGGAGATGTTTGCCATGGCTTGGTACTGAGTTGATGCTCCAATTGGCTTGGACATGTTATGGGATCAGATTCGTGGGATCAGCTGGATCTGCTCTCTCTCCCTCACCGTTTCATGGTCAACCTTTGGTCTGAATCAGCAAAGCGTTTCATAGATTGACACGGCCACAAACACTCTCCAAGTGGAAGACATGATTCATCTTGCTTGCAAATACCTAGGCTATCCTAGGCTGTTGCTAGCAGTTTACCTAGATTCTAGATTGCTGCTTTATCACTCTGGCAACATGTCCCATTGTTTCTTTGTCATAGCCCCATCGCATTGAGTCAAACTCTCTGGCGCCCTCGCGTTTGTGTCCCCCAAAACCTAGCACAAGGTCACAAGATCAATTAATGAATTATCTTAGGCCATCTTTGGATGTGTGTACCCCCATTTAGGCGGCAAACCATGGGCGGTATAAACCCTCCAACATTGGAGGTTTATTGTTGGTTTTACCCAACTCTCATCTGGACCACATCTTGGGGCGCCTTGAAGCAATTCGCACCCCCTCCCACTGAGCTCTGTCACCAGCTTGATTCGGAAGAAGTCCCAAGGTGCCTGCGGCCATCAGAACATCATGGAAGCCCTCGAATATGGTGCCCTTTTGTAAAGGGGCTCCATATTTTACTGGATTGACTTCTAGGATGTCTTTACGATTAAAGTCGTGGTTTTCACATGTTTCTAGTCATTAGTCCCAAATATCGGATTTTCATGTACAGTAACTGCCATTTTGATGCATTTTTGTTGGCGTAGTTTCCCATGCGTTTTCCCTTAAACTTACCTTCCAGTAAAGTAACATAGCTATGTAGATTCATGGGTTTCCCATCCGGAAATGATCTAGAAATGATAGATTGTTTCCATCTCGTTAGTTTACTCGAGGGCCCGAGGGTAAGCGTGTTTTGTTAAATCACTCCTGATATCAAAGATGGGGGCCCAAAAAATGCCCGAACCCTTGCGATGTTTTGTCTTTTTTGGCATTTTTCAACTGAGGGTAAACCATCGCGAACATGTAATTTCAATTAATTTCCAGGGTTTACTGGTGAAATCCCCCACGTTCAACTGTGAAATCTCAAGTCAAGTTCTATTATGGGCAAAAGAGGTTGGTAAAGGTCCTAATTGTTCACGTCACCCAGCAAAAATGGTGATATGTCATCTCCAACAGATACCTTTGAAGTGACGTTCAAAAACTCCAAAATCGGACATTGACCAACCCTTGCAGGGTTGGGCGCCCCTCGTTATAAGTTGGCTTATGAATCATCGCCATTAACTATAGTTATATCAAGTTATATCCTTCATAAACTCTAGTTCTTGGACTTCTAAACCAACTTAGCATAGCTTAGCTAACTATGCAGGGCCCTGTGGAGAAATCCATGTAGGGGCTGAAAAAACCACCGCTGGTTCCCAGGACTTGCCACCTCGATGGGATGCTGTGGGTCCGCGAGAAGCTCTGGTAGTTGGCTACCGTCCTCTGCATCCTGGGATTTTCTGACGTGTTGTCTCTGGTAAACTCACAAAAAAAACGATGGAAAATCACAATGTTTAAGTTTAATGGATAAATCAATGGAAAATCACCATGTTTTATGGGTAAATCAGCGATACATTATATAAATGGCCATTTTCCAGTTCGCAAACTGTTAGTTGACCAGAGGGTAACATGATTTAAGCCCATCGGCATTGGAAAAACTCACCAAGAAATGGTGATTTGACCAACAAGAACAACTGATGTGTTCCCTAGAAAATGGTGATTTGACCGTTGGACATGGAGATTTCACTCGTGACATGTCTGCAAATGGGATAAAATGGGTATGTCTGAAAAAAGGGATTCTGGGACAAAATGTCACTTGTGTGCTCCCCTTTTTTTTCGGGGAGTCCGTGATTTTCTGAACCATTCGATTTGGGGGCATGGCCATGGTCCCAATTTTCAGACAAGGCCTTGGCTGGCGGCCCAACATGCAGTGCCAATGGGATCAACAACCTATTGGAAATCATATTAACTACCCCTGTGATGTTTTCATTTGGCTAGGATTAGCACATGTATGTTCATATATTGCTGAGTATCTCCCAATATGATTAAACCATATTAAACCAGACTTTTGGATCCCCTTATGGGAAATCACTCCTACATAAAACGGCTCTTGTTTGGTGCGCGGGTTTGTCTGAACAGAGTGCCCCAAAATCCATTGATTGATCAATCATTTCCCATTCTCCGACACCCCAATTCCATTGTTCATTCGTCAAATCCAAATGTTCGACAATCGAATCCTCATTTTTTTTAGGATCATCGGATAAGCCCATTTGTTTGTACAGTTGTGTTGTTCTTTCACTACTTTGTCATGGTAAAACCAGTGAAGTCCCCGCTTTTGCCTCGATTCCGCAAGTCGCCTTTCTTCCCATGTTCGAAAATTACCCAAAAAAATCAGCAAATCGATAGTCGACATAGCCAGCTATCTGGGTAAATTATAATACTTCACTAACCTGAATAGTTCGGCCATTTGGGGATGATTTCCCTAAAATAAACCATGATTCCATGATTTCTATACTGCATAGTCTATTTTTCACCATGTTTTTTTACCATTTTTCGATGGCATCTATGGCCGGTCTCCTCCTGTTCCTCGGTGATGCTTCCAAGGCCACCCTTGCGCATAGCCAGGCCCTGGCCGGAAACGGATTTGTTTTTTTTCGGGGAAAAACATGGAAAAATAAATTGCCATATTTCATCTAACCAGCTATTAAAATATGTGGACTTCATGTGGTAAACTATAGGATTTCATGGAAAATATGGTGGTAGAACCAAACCTACCCTCTGATAATTTCACACAGCCGTGGAACATGGCACATTGATAGATGAAGTACCTGTTTAAAAGTCTTGATTTTCCATAGAAAAGAAGTTAAACTACCAGAGAGTAAGGTAAAGAATGTGATATAACCAACAATAATCATAGGGATTTACTTGCGATTTACCCATGTGCAGTTTAAAAAAAGTAGCTGCAAATGAGTACAGTATATTATACGATTTAATGCGATAAAGCCAAGTACTTACTTTATACCATCCAATGTTTTTTAACAATCCCCCCAATGAGATGTTCAGTATTGGGTTGCCCAAATTAAGTATGTGAAATTAGGTGGCTACAATTTACCATTCCGTTTTTCTGAACAATGTCCATGTGGGTCCATCGTCAACCTTAAACGAAGCGCTTTGTAATCCAGTTTGCCAAAAATGGAGCGTTAGGATGGGTTACCCTCTGGTAAACGTTTACATAACTATGGAAAATCACCATTTTTAATGGGAAAACTCACTATAGATGGCCATTTTCAATACCAGAGGGTAGGATGTTTAAGAGTTGGTTTACCAAATTGCAAGGAACTTGGATGAACAGTGGGGAAAATGCCATCGTCTTTTCATCGGAGGCCCTCCACAGATCTTCCCGGCAAGTTTACTCCTATGAGTTGTTTCAGATCCATTGTTTCGGTAAGGCTGTGCAAAAAAAAATCCACCTAAACAGATCTCACACATCTATCCACCCTCTGCTGGTTTCGCTTCAGCTTTCATCAATAAACATCTGATCAAACATCGACCCAAATCAGCCCCGTCCGAGTGCAACGAGTGCAAGTCCCGTCCGCGCGGACCCTCTCAACCAACTTGTGAGCCTCGGGTTTCTCTAAAGGGTACTCTGATAAACATCAAATTACCTCGGGGTAAACTAACATAGATTTGGAAAATCAACAATTTTAAGGACATTTGAAGATATTTAAAAGATCATTTTCTTCAAAACCCATCTATATTGGTTTAACCCAGGGTAGCTGGCAAATCTAATGTAAGTTCATCGGCAAATGCCAATCTTACCAAATGTGGTATCATAATGGATAGTATGGGTTTTAACCCATATGCTTTTGACCCCCCTTGTAGATCTCCAATTTCAGTCAAGACTTGGTTTTAAACATCTACATAACATAACTCCATATGCTTTCCACATGGTATGTTTCCATATGTTTCCTTGTAAAATCGACATGTCTTCCACAGTTTCGAGACATTTTCCACCAACTCCATCGATTTCCCTTTGGGCTCAAGCAGTGATGAACTGACTGGCACGATAGGAGCTAGGACCTCCAAAGCCAATGAACCTCGATGTTGCCGGGGTCAAGGGACAAATGTGGTTTAGACATGGCCCCTCAAAGATGGGAAGATGGGAGTTGAACACCGATCTTCATCGCTTGATCTACCATGCATCAAACTCATCAAACTCATCAAACGCGCTCCTCCCAAGCATCTATAAGTTAAGGCTTTGTGTAAGTGCGAATCGGGGCACTGGTAGAGGGAGTCAAAGATCAAAACAGAATCCACCAGGCGATAGTTGTAGAGCTCACCCACCAATTTCACCTGTCGCACCTAGACAAGGATGTGGCGGGCAGGGGCAGCCATGAGTTTCCCACAACGATGTAAACGTTTCCCCTATGGCAGCCATACTCACAATGATCCAAGAAACTGTGGAGTCCATGGTCCATTTATCATATATCATATCATATATTTATTTTATGTTACAACATGTTACAACATGTTACAACCATATGATCACAAGGGCTTCCAACAACCCGATGTGAAAATTTTGGCGCTTTGGACAGATCTGGGCCACCAGGCCCTCAATGGCATCTCTCGGAAGTCGTTTCGTTCCAAGGTCACCTCCATGCCGTGGCCAGCAAGGCCAGCAAGGCCGGTTTCGATGGGATTTAACGAAAGGTAAAGTGGAGCATATATAGGAGCTAGCTCTATATGATAATATATATATATGTATATATTGATGTTGTTTGATAGGGGTGGTGGGATATCAAAAGACAATCATGGGATAAGAATAGGGTTATATGGGATAATAGTACAGTAGGGTAATATATAATGGGATATGATGTATGAAAATAGTTGGAAATACGTGCTGGTAATCAAACATGGCTAGCTTGAAAATCTACCATAGATATGAAGCTTTCCAGCTGGGAAAATCAACTAATTACAAATGGTGGATTTTCCAGCAAGCCACGTTTGATTGCCGGAGGCCATCCGATAATATGTAGCTTTATATATGTAGACAAAAGACACCATTTATAGCTAGTTCAATTTCAAAGTTCTGAAATGAAAATTATCTTCAAACCCCATGATGTTCCAGCTCCCGCTCCATCCCTCCTGAATGTTTTCCAGCAAAGAGTCAATGACGTCGATGACAAAAGCCTCACTTAAGCGCACCCCCTCGGGCAGTGGCACGGTGCCTATATTACACTGCCCGAAATTCACATAGACACTGCCAAATCAGGGGGTTGGAAGATTACTTTCCACATGTCCACTAAAAAAAAAGAGATCTATATGACAAGTGTTCACTTTCAGGGACACTACGTTAATCTGGTGGGGAGTATACCAGACTTGAAAAATAGGGACCCGCGGCGGACCAAACCGACATCAGCGTGGCGCTGGAGCTCGGCTGCGGACATCGCGGTACTTGGCCAGGCCACTCAAGAGCGAAGCCACCTGGGCCGCTGGGCCGGGTCAGCTGCGGGAAAGGAGATCAGAAAACCACAAGCCATGGAAGTGGATAAGCTACAAACTATGATGCTCTTACAGTCTGTACAGTTGTTAAACCATGATAGAATATGATAAATTATGATAAACTTACAGTTCTATCTCCGGCAGCTCTGCACAAGCGACGCATGACAAGTTCTCGTAGTTGGCATGGTGATTCAAGTCCTGCATGGCACGGTTGGCTGCTCGAGGTGTTGCCTGTTGGTCCTATACACATCCCGCGTCATCAAGTCTATATTTGTAAGATTAGATGATATGGACATTGGTGGTTCATCCCACTTAGCAAGTGGGTAACAACCCCCAGCGGATTAAGTTTACTTGTCCCACTTAGAACTGGGGTTATAAACCACTTACCATTCGTGGGATGAACCACCAAGTAGATTGCATGTTACCCCCCCAAAGGAAAAAAAAACGTTGATGGTTTTGGTGGCTCATCATGGCTCCATCATGCACAGGAGCTTGTGCACAGGTAATTCCTTTCAATGTTTCACTCATGATTCTGCGTGAATTGACTCCAATTCTTGATTCTTCCTCGTACGGCTCAAGAAGATGTTATGTTTTATTTTTATTTTATTTCATTCAGGATATGAAATGTGCTCCCAGAGATGCTAACATACCTTCTTGGGGGATCACTACAGATTCATAAAAGTATCCCTTCAATATATATATATATCCGTTATATATCCATTTATATCCATTTATATTCATTTATATCCATCTATATCCATGCATTCCCCCCCCAAAAAAAAAAACATAGGTATATTATATAATTATGATATAATTATGCGCTATATATCCATCGGGTCGGCATATCCAGGCAGCAGCTCGGGGCTGTCCAATAAGCACTTCTTCAGCCAGCCAGATGCGGGACCTGAACTGGAAAAAATCCCTGGATTTCCTCGGCTAAAATGGCAAAACTGTGCGAAACTGGTGATGTTTCATAGGCAAATCCATGGTAAAATCTATGGAAAATCCATCATAAATCCATCTGCAACGGAAATGGATACTTTTCGACTTTTTTTCATGTATTCTTGGATTACTTTACTGGAGGGTACCCTCCCCCAAAAAAAAATGGCCGACCCAAGCTGTATCAATTGGGGGAGTACCCCATTTAAGTGACAGATTGCTCAATAAATTGGTGAATCGATCTGGATGAAATGAAATCGCAAGAACATCATGGCGAGATTCATTTTCCATGGTTTCTCCGTGTGCTTAAAATCCAATCCCCCTATTAAACACCCCTTAGATCCACAAGCTATGATATTACCCTCTGGTAAACTAAGGTAACTATTGAAAATGGCCGTTTAGTTCGTGGATTTACCCTTTATCAAAGTGGTGTATCTTTCCATAGTTATGTAAACCTTTCCCTTAGAGGCTACTATTAAACACCCCCTTAAGATCCACCATCTATGATATTAGACCATGAGAAAAACACCGGTTGATCCCCCGGAACTTCCTGTGGTTTCGCAGCCGTCCGGGAACCGAACCCTCCCAGGGCAGTTTTCGCACCAGCTTCAAAAAGAGATCCTGTTCCAGGCGGCGGTCCCAGTGGTCGACTGGCTAAGTTAGGGGCAAATAATTACCAAGATCAGTAGGGTTTATACTGTTTTATGGGCTTTATGATGGTTTATGGTGGATATATCTACAACATATATATATAGTATATGCATTCCACAACTCTATGAAGTTAACTTCTTGTTTCTTGAGCACGCTGTATAACTGAGGGGTACCACGTGAGTCTTTGAAGATTTTCGGAGTCATTTGGCTCGGAGATTCGGTCCCTCCCCTCCTTCAGTGCCACAATCAGGTGTGGTTGACGGTTTCCACAATCTCAACAATGATTTAACGGGAACAACCCAGTGATTCGGATGCCGAAAAATCATATGGCCATATATGGCCATAAGATGCTAGAATCAAACAACTTTCCCTCCCCTTTCCCGCATGGATGCGCATGGTCCTCGTCTTCCTCCTTGTACAAACCTGACAGCGCTGTGGGGCATTTCCGTGGATCGAGGCTTCGAAAAGAACCCTCAGAAGCCTCGAGTTGATGTTTCGATCGATGGTAACTTGGACCAAGTCCCAAATATCGAACCAACCAAAAATATCATAAAATATCTATGTATTCAGTCCTAAACATAAATATCTTCAACAGATCTTAGACATATCTTAACATATCTTAATGTGAACGTAAAGTGAACGTTAAAGTGAACATAATGGACCGTCCTTACTACTGACATAAGGTTCGTCACATCGTTCATCAAAAACACCGCTATCCCCAGTCCAAGTCCGTCCAAGTCCGTCCAACTCCTTCGGCGACCGGACGGTCAAAGACCAAGTGTTCCACAAAGAGCTCCGGGGGTTCCTTGCAGCGGATTGGATGGTCATGGTGAATCTGACCTGCCCAAAAAAAAAATGGCTGGTTAGGAGCAAGTTTACCATTGGCAGCAAAAGGTTAAAGTACCTTTAGTATCTTTACAAAGCTCGACCCAGAACCCTGATGATTGGAAAGTTTTGATGAATTTGATGCTGATGAAATCCTGATAAATCCCGCTTTTCGTTGGTCGATTGTTTTCTGTCAGTCCCTTCCCTTCCAGCTGTGATTGGAAGGTTGGGAACGGACATGGGACATTTGCACATACAAAGCTCTGGCCTGCGGCACTAAGGGGCCCA
>Ga0126342_10008163_pt1 | contig 18731 bp, 17 predicted proteins | sample Cyp1metagenome_FD_92528 | JGI IMG/M metagenome (GOLD analysis project Ga0126342, IMG submission 92528) | Coral microbial communities from Lord Howe Island, Old Settlement Bay, Australia - Cyphastrea 1 metagenome | ecosystem: Host-associated > Invertebrates > Cnidaria > Coral ...
TTATTGAGTAACTGAGCCACTCATGAGGTACCCCTTTGAAAAATTGTCTGGATGCTGTTTTTTAATAAGGGTTTAATAAGGCATTTAAAATAAAATTAAAAATTTAATAAACATAAATAATTAATTAGAAAACATATTTTTTTAAAAAAGTTAAAGCATTTGGAAAAAGAAAATGAAAAAAAAAATCTGGAAAGAAATCTCATCTGGAAAAAAATCTCACAATAGAGTTCCCCCCCAACAATTTGCATGTGACTGAATTAGGAGCAAGAAAGTTCTCACAATAGGGTACCAGGACACTAATCGGGTGCAAACATTATCCAGTAGAATGCCATAGCATCAGCCTGCTGCCCCCCCAGATTGAACGGCCGATTGAACAGGTCATCAAGGCCAAAGATGCCGATTACCCCGAACGGATGGCAACCATCCGAGGTGCGCGGCATGAACATGGTGCTTTGGCGGTGGGCCACGGGTATCTAATGTTTCTATAGGATTCTATATATATACTGTATACTATAATAACAATCTATAATAATCTATGATAATCTATAATAAAGTGTGTGTGTGTGTGCGTGTTGTAAGTAATCTTGGGAAACGTTTGAGGAATGATCGATTGATAGTTACATTATTCATACTTTTTGGTTCCCTTTGATGGAGAAGTCGGAATCCAAGTTTGGGGATTTGTGTATCATCCATATTGGGTACCCTTGGGGATGGAGCTGGTTCCACAAATCCGTGAGTCATGCGCCACTGATCTTGACCGCCAGATCTCGATTGATCTGCATGAAACAATCGAGGGATCATCAGAAAATCCAAAGCGTCGTGTTCATAGAGTCATCACTCCTTTCATGCAGACATAAGTCTCTTCCATTTGCCGATTCGTTTGCCAATCAGTCCATTTGGTGAAGTTACGAGTTTGCCAACACGGATCACAATCTCACAAGTTCATACAATTTGAAAAATCATATCAATTTCCCATTCCAAGCCTCCCAGGCTTCCACTCACCCGCTCCAGGGCTCATCTCCTGCTTCACGCGATCAGAAGGGGCGCGCTTGCCACCTGATTTGGCTTGTGCTGTTGGAAACTCAGCATTTGAAGCAGCCTGAGATGGATTTCCATTGTTTCCAAGCAAATAAGAAGTCTTCAGCCAATTAGTTTCTGCAAAAGATGGAGTAGTTTGCCCAGCAGGAAGTTTCGAAGCACTGTTCGAGTCTTGAATCTTCTGATTCTATGTTATGATATTATGAATATACCACCCCCATCCCCAGGTCAACAAGGTCCGTTAGCAACACCATGGACCAAAATTGGACATGGGACCATGCCGAGATGCCGAGATGCCGAGATGCCGAGGCTTTGTCTGAATGGATCTACGAGCCATCCCTGGAGCATTTGCCCGTTCCAGGCGCCGCATAAAATGTTGTTCTGTCGTTAAATCCGTGCGGTGAGCAGCTCGTCTCCAGGTTTAGAACTGGTGAAGCTTCAAACACCGGAAGAGCACCATGGGATCAATTTGCAGATTCTCGGCCAAATGGATGGGAAAGATGGGATTTAACGAAGCACAGTGTTTGTTTGACCTGCAAAAACTTGACTTTAACCAAAAACAATCATGATCATCCAGTAGGTGGTGATGGGAAAGACTTTAATTTTCAAGAGAGATCAGGAGAATCAGGAGATTCAGGAGCTGGCTAGCTGAAATGAAGATGAGAACCCCATGGCTCCTCCCATGGCTCCCATGTTGGTTCCGGTCCCGACAGGTGGGCCGTACTCCGAGACTGCTGGGGCAGCTGCTTTGTGGTCTTCCGTGGATCCGAAACGGTGCTGGACTGGACGGAAAACAGCGACCTGACTGAACTTGGCGCGTAGTGATGATGAAGGTGAAGTAGCTGGTTGATGTTGGTTGATGTTGATGGTTGGTGGATACAATCGAATCTGATCGATGTACTTTAACTGATTTGAAAAGATATCCAAATGTTAATAGTGTATCAATACTTACCACAACCCTGGGGACAGGGTTTCAGCAGCCCTGCAGCCAACGGACCGAAAGTGTAACACTATCTGATTTCGTTATTACTTCGTTGTTGGCTCAAATCTCCAGAACATTTGAAAGGGTCCAGCCTTTCACCCAGGCTACTTGTCCCTTCGACGTGTTGTTGTACCTGCGTGGCAAGGACCTGTTGATCTTTTAACCGTCTGTGGTGAATTGACAAATTTGATCAACTTGCAGTTCCATGCCCTTTGAAGGACTTGTTTCTTGGTAGTGTTGTGCCAGTACAAACGAGTGCCTGGTGTCATTTGCAGGAGTGCTCCTGCTCCACAGTGGGTTTTGGAGCACTGCAGAGGCTCAGTGGTGGTCATATGGACTATTTGGATCCATTTTGTTCAGCCTACCACGCTGCACCCAAACCATGGTGCTCTCCAAATACGATCTTGCAGCACTTATACCATCATGCTCCTCGTGCACTACCTTTTTCCAACAAGATTTTTCGAATTTGTTTGGTGATGTTCTTATGGCCTATAACTGTTTATGGAGATTGGGAAGGTTGTAATTAATGTGCTATTGCATGTGCGCAATACATGGGAATGCCTTCTACCATGGTGCTTTAAGAGCAGGACACAGAACCGTGAATTTTGTGAGTGAAACAGATGATTGATTTATGATGTGCATATCACACGCCACAGAGCTCTGCTAACACCATTGTGCTCCACTAAAGCCCGTTGTCAAATTTGTTGAAGAAATCATTGGACATGGATGAAAAAAACTAAAGTGGACATGTATGAAATACATTGAAATACATGTTTGATCAACCTTGGGTTGACAGCAGCTTAGCTTTGGAGATTACATACGACATAGATTTGGCAGTTTGACTGCAGAAAACTCTTTGTGTTCTATCAAAGGTCCATCATGTGAGCCAAATCCTCCCTGTGAGGCGGAATCTCTTTGCCTTTTAGAAGCTATCCGAGAAGCATCTGCTGGAGTTCCATTCGTTCGAGCCCCAGTTTTTGGTCAAGGAAGAATGTGCTATCACACAGTCCACTGCACGTTGTTGTGAGGGGTGTCTTGGCAATATGTCTGCACCGCAACCGGAAACACGGGGTTCAAAAAACACTTCCCGCTTCCCTGAAGTTGGCGTTTGTATCTCGTGCATTCGTGTGCTAGTGGGAGAGAGCACGATGAGTACGTTTTGCAACAGTTGCTTGATTCTTTGAGAGAATTCATCCCATTACACAGGTGGTCCATCACTCTTCAGTGGTGGCAACACTAAATAGCTTTTTTGCACTGACTAAGAAATACTTACATCATCTTACATCAACTGGTCATCCGCAAGCTGAAACAAACGGAAAGATCGTCGAGAGAATATCCGGTTCTTTTGGGCCTTAGCTAGGCATTTTCCTATTTCGCAGACGTGTTAAAGTAGGATGGAAAAAAGTGTCCCCCACATTTGTCCACACTTCCTCGACTTGGGTTTGTCTGGAAATCGAAAATCGGGTACCCAGAATGCAATGGCTTAGGATCATTTTTGCCCAGTAAAGTAAAACATATAGTAAAATTTTCATTTTGATTCATTTTGATACAAAAATAATGTTAGACACGCTGCCGGCGACCTCGCAGGAAACCTTGATCTTGTGCGGTGGCTCTAAAGGTGGTGCCAATGCACTGGCTGCGGCCATTCAGTGGTGTGGTGGCCGAGGAAATCTAATTCTTCTTTTGGAAGGTAGCCGGGGTCCAGTATCTTATGTTGAGATACCTTGTGACCTTAACATATTAATCCCATCACCCTAATATTAAACAGCCCATAAATGGTCCCAATTATGTGGAAATTCCCTGCTAAACCATGGTTTCTAAGGGGGTGTTTAATATTAGAGGGAAGGGATTATTCACGAATATTCACGATAAATTATTACTACGTAGTGATATTATATATGTGTATCAATTATATATAATGGTTTTACATAATAATGATATATTATTATGTCTATAAATATATATTATATATATATATAATTATATGTATATAATCATATTATATAGCAGATCTGTGGATCTATACATAGCAGAAACATCTATGGTATCAGGCCATGCTTCTAAGGTCAGTGTCCCATGCAGAACTGGTCGCCGAGGCGTTGGAGCCTTAGTTGAGATCTCTGCGGCCGTGCCACGTGGTGCCACGGACGGTGATGGGCTGAGGCAAGACGAAGCCCTGCCATGTCGCGAGATGTTGGTGGCATCTTGGATCATCTTGGCATGGGGAATTCAAGGCGTCTATCATCGATGTACATCTAGAGTAAATGATCATTAATGATCATTAATGATCATTAATGATCATTAATGTGTATGATACTTCTACTGTATATGAAACGAAGAGTCTTCTAGGAATGATGAGATTGATACAAGAACCGAAGTTTGTGTTGGTGTTGATCAGATGTATTCAATAGTACTTGTGTGCTTTTGATGAGCGCAGAGATGCTTTGATGATCATGCATGGATTTTCCTTGCCCTGTGTTCGATGTACTGTAGTTTGATGATGGCTGTCACCTTCCAGTTCGCCCTCAATGGCTTGGGTTCAAGAATTCTGCAGCGAGGTAACTTTCGGAGCTCCAAACATTGTTGGCAGAGGAAGTGGCAAACCAGAGACAACACGGGCACTTCATGAGCTTCACACGGAGACTTGGTAGCAGAAATTGGTGGCCGTGCAAGTTATGCAAGCTGGCTGCGGCAGGTAAATCATACGGGAGACTGAACCATTCGTTAGTTCAAAACGCTGCTGAAACTGCTGAAGCGATGGTTCCAGTGAGGTGCTGGTACAGTACATCAGGAAGTTTGATCAGACTTTAGCATTCTTGAGTCAGCGGCCGCGGATATGTTTGTAACATGTAACATGTTCTAACGTGTTGCAAGGTTTCCACTGCCTTCAGGTACTGCAAAAGAAAGCTCCCAGGTCTCGAGCTTGGAGTTTTTCACAGGAGCCAGCGGCAGCCAGCTATCTGCAATCCAATGCAATCCATGACGTCCACGTCGACTTGGCACTGTGAGGATCCGGTGCCGGCTCTCATGAGCGCGCGATCTCGGCATGTGATCTTGCAGTACCACAAAGGCAGCCAGCTATTCATTGTGGTCCCCAATTGGAGAAAAACTCGTACGTTTCAGGGCTTTATTTGGTAGAACAATGCAGAACATCTAGGAATCATCTAGATTATGATCAACTTGATCAACGATGCTTTTGTTGGAAGCTTGCCCCAGTTTTGGAGCTTTGCTTCGCGCTTGACAGGTAGTTATGCCGTGGGTGCTCTTCGCCGCTTCATGCCAGAGGCAGAGCAAAGCAGGGGATGATCAAAACATGAAAAGCGTTGAAGGCATCCTCGTAGAGTCACAATGTCCAGGAGTCCGAGGTGTTGATTCCTTCCTGATTCTAGTGTGCTTTTTCCTAAACTTGAATGATTAGACATTGGACCAATATGTGATATGATTATATGATCATATTACGTACGAGACAAAGGGAATGTCTATCACGGTACATCTGCTTACTAGCAGTTCTAAGTCTTACTGCGATGCCTTTAACAGATGGTTTTTGTTGCTACATGTTGTTATTACCAATCAAAGCACTCAATTCTTGAGTTCTCATACATGATTCGAACGTTGAAACGTTCCTTTGTTTTTGCATGCATAGGGGCATGGTGTGTTCCCTGTACGTTGCTTCCCTTGGTTTTGACCAGCATCCAGATTAAGCTTCCTGCATTTCGAAAGTCGCAACAGCAGGCCTACAAGAAGGTCAACAAGTATTTGAAGGAGGCAAGTACTGTCGCGTTTCCACTCCTCCATTTATCATCCATGAGTACTGTAGCCTGCTTGTCGTTGCCGATACAACAATCCGTTCCCATAAAACCCTGGCTTATAGTAGTGGGTCTCTTGATTTCCTGGTCCTGTATTGGGGATGTTTGTTATTTTTGGGGGTAAGTAAGTAATTATTACAATTGACAACTGTTCAGACCGCTTTCAGGTAGCAATCTATGAAATGGGTGGAGCTCCACCCATCATAGCCAGTCATGACACCGTCTCAGTACCACAAACATCTTAATCAATACTGCAGATGGGCAGATAATTCAGCCCCTATCATGAGAACAATTCACCGACATGTGGCTCAAAGACATGTTGGGTGTTCTATAATATGGAATACTATTGAATACTATGGAATACTATGACTGGAATACTGTGGAATACTATGGAATATCTACAATAGACATGAAATACATGAATACAATTGAATATTCAAATAATATATATATTATATATATAATAATTATGTATTATATACTGAATTATATAATATTATTTATATATACACGGCATTTCCCTCTCAAACGGGCTTGTCGGGCTGTCATACCGGTAGCTCTAGTGACATTAACAGAAGTCACGATACACTTGAAGGATCAAATCTGTTGAAAGACCCACGACCAGATTCGTGGCAAGGCTGCACGTGTCACTACCACCTTCCAGCCGGTGCTTGCCGAGGTAGCCGTTTCTGTGTGCCCACAGCTCATAAATTCCAATCACTCCCCCATGTACATTGTGAGTGAGTGACATAGTGTCTCCTTAAGATGATTGGATGTGTGGTTTGAACGGGTTGATATTGATGTTCATTGGATGTGCTACGAAGATGATATCGCTCAGTGTAGTTGCAAGCAGAAGGCAAACTTCTCACAGTTAAATTGTTGGGTGAGTGTCAGACTTGAATTGTGCCAAACTAGAAGCCTTAAAATATCCTGAAACTCTGAAAGGCCGGATGTTTTTCAGCCCTTTTTATCCCTTTTTGATCCCTCCAGTGACAGCGATCTCAGGCTTGGTTGGATCCTCCTCCAGGTGTCCGCGGCAGCCGCTTCCAGGCCTCGGTTCATCCACAGAGGAACTACACCGAGGCGCGGATCCTCGGATGTGCCACTGGCGAAATATGGCTAGATCTATGCTAAATCTATGGTGAAATATGGTGAAATATGGTGAAGAAAAACTGCTGAATTGAGAATGGGATTGATGGGATTGATGGGATTGAGAATTGGTCTGAAGTCTGAAATCTCTGGTTGATACATGTTGATACTGCGAAAGATGTGAAAGAGACTGCCAGGATTGACTTCTGCCGTGCTGCGCTTGCTAGGCTCTCTGTCGACGCCTGTTGAATTGCTGAACGACGCTGCTGTGAGCAGAGAAGAACAGAAGACAAAAAATGGCTGTGGCTTTTGCCCCTCATAAATCTTCGTGTTCGGGCTGTAGACAGATGATATAGTACTTACAATCAAGTATATACATTTGTACAGTAGTAGTACAACCACAGCATGGCTGTTTCCGGACGTAAGTTGAATTGGGTTCGGTGTGTGATGCTGCACTCCTCAATGCAACAGCTAACACGCTTTGGTGATGAAGATACCATGACAATCATTGATTTGCGGAGATGCTTGTTGTTGTTCACCCCTCCGATCTTCTAAATCCCTGGTTTGGTAGCTCGATGGTTGGCCCTCTGTTGCATGGGTTTGTCTGAAAATTGAGCACCCCCAAGACCATTGCTTGAACATAAATTTCCCGCTTGAAATCGCCATACACCATTTTCAGAGACGCGCAAATATAATTAATAGTGACAGTGATATATCATAGTGATATTATCCATATTTGGAGGGCATACACCATTTTCAGACACACCCAAACGTCATATTGATGATGGTATATCCAAGTATATTCCAATGTATTCCAATGTTCAATTTTGCAATATTATATACGACTGTATATTATATATATATCATATATCACCATGTCTCCATCTTGTTTTCCAATATTATGTATGATATGATATCCGCATTTTATGGTTGGTGACCCTTCGATATTTGCAACCAGGAGCTGGCTTGGCACCTTTCGATGTTGCCGATCGCTTGGCCCGGCACTGCGGGTGTCACAGGCCAGTGATGATTGGGTGTGGGTAGAGAAATGATGGTAAAAAAATATGTATACATATATATATATATGTATGTATATAATTCACAGTATATATACGTGTATATATAGGAGTAGGTACAAGTGTATACCTGTGTATATATATATACACATCGTACTCGTATCACATTGTACAGTCATAGATTACACATGATTATACAGTAATGACATTATATGTATATAAATACATAATCTATCAGAAATGCCAGGTTTGGGCAGAGTGACGTCAGTGCCAAGATCGGCCGTCCTGCTCTGAGTGCTAGATGGGATAGTAACGAATTTGGGATCTCCACCCTGGAAATTCATGGAAAGACAGTGATTTGTGAAACCATGTGAAGCCTCAAAGTTGATCTCTATCAAGCTGCATTCTTTCCTGGAAGCATTGAGTTGTCTTCTGAACATTTCTGACATCTTCTGTGCGCATCAACGGGGCTGAGTGGAGTGGGTTTCTGTTCACTCTCACATGAGGCGAGGCCACTGGCTCCAAAGTCTCAGACGTCCATTGGCAGGGTTCCAAAGACAATCTGAAAAGATCTGAAAATCGGGTCCTGCTAAGAGATTATGTCTTCAAAAAAAAACATGGAACAGTATGTGCTTTTTGGAACAGTTTTGACGTTGATTCATTTCGTTTTTATGCTAATTTACCGTGAGATTTTGCTTCTGATTGTGGACTTCAGCTGCTTGATGTGAAATGCAGATGTCCAATTCCCCAAGCTGTGGTGTTTTTCTTGCTGCCGGGGAATTATGGCAGATCACTGTTGAAGAATGATTACCCACAGAAATCGGCAATCTCTGAGGCAGAGAAAAGATTGCTGCAGCATGTTTGGGATTGTCTATCGTGCTGGGAGAGAGAAGGAGACTCAGTCATTCTGGGTTTTGCGCATTTGGATGTTGGGAATCCCCTGGCCGCTAGATAATGATGATAATGCATCTTCGGACAGCAACGCCACAGGAGATGTAGGAGAGTGCAACTGCATCCATTTCGACGAGACCTCACCTTGGATGGATATCCCATTCATGGAAATGGCCTGGAACTTGGTGGAACAGGCATTTTGATCCGCTGGAGATAGCCGATGGCAGAAGGCCTCAAATCCGTTGGTTCCAAGCAGGTGTTCTTGTCCTCGTTGTTTGAAAGGATTATTTGTGATAATGTCATATCATGTCCATCTGAATGGGACGGACCAATCACAGAAAAAACGTGTCACAAGGATCTAGAGTCACAGCTTTGGCTTGAGTTGCAACTTACTTGATTCACTGGAAAACAATGTTTTGAATGTGTTCTATATATATATATATTATCTATACTATACGTATGTTATATTCTAATATTATATATATATTCATTATATATATATGTTCATTATGTGTATGATATGTATATATATATACTATAATTGTACATTCTCAACTCCAACCGCTTTAATTTAGTGCTTGGGATCTACGACTGACTCGTCAGGCATTTGGAAGAAGAGTCCGAATGAAGACTTATTGCAAGTGACATGAGGGTCTACCATATGCTTCATGGTCATTTTGGAACACATGTTTGCTACGAATCGTTCCTTGGGCACTTGCTATATGTATCTAAATGGGCCACATGCATTTTCTGTAGGGAGTTTGGAGTCAGAGAGTGCGATTACTGATGGTGTGAATGACCAGATTCTGCTTCAAAGAGTATCTTTCCTTTCAGGCTACTACTGGACGCTTTCCAAGTGTACAGAGGTTGGGACCTCGAAACATCGGCCGCACAAACTCTGCCTTGGCTCTGTTGAAACAGAATATATGATTATATGATATTATATGTATATATAATATATGATATAACTTATGTAACACTCAGATCCACTGTCAGTGGGCCCATTGGTGCCACAAAGACAAAATGGGTGTTTGCGGAGTCTTGTCTCAGTGGAGGATTGCTTGTCATGTTCACTGTAGCACGAGGCCGTTATCATTTATATTCCCATTGCTGACGATGTCAAGAAGCAGGCCTGCTTCTGTTTTCAGGGTGTGACACAACACAGGGTTGGATTTCTTGAAGCCAGTCTTGAGTAGAATGCGACTGCAAAGTGGACAAGATGCGATTAACATCCATCAACTTGAAACCTTTGTTTAATGGTATTCAATGCATCTCAAGGAGCTCAAGGACAACTTTTCGATGCTGAGACTTCAGGATGTCATTTTTGATTGCCGTGATTGGACCTTGAAGTCCAGAGCTCAAGTGCATGGCAGGCTGGGGGGGCAAAGTTGATATAGCATGAACCCTAGTAAGAACACCATGACCATGTTGATAGGTTTTCCATTGTAAACCATTTGTTTTGGGGTACTACCCCCATTTATGGAGACCTCCATATATGTTGCATGTTGTATGTGTAGGAACTTCCATTCGAAGCAACCAGCCTTTGGCGTTGAATTTGCCCACTGAGGGCTGGACTGGTCCCAGAGAAAGGCGGCCTGGTGATCAATGATAAGGCCCAGAGCCGGGCAACGTTTTGGGAGTCCGATGACAGCAGATTGATGTGTCCCCGCAAAAGAATACATGATATAATCATATATATAATCAACATCAATCATCATTCATCATAGTCATAGTTGTTGAATTTGGTTCGAGGATGTGTGAGGTAATGAGACTTTCTTGGTTTGGGGACAGTTGCTGCAGATTGCTGCAGTGACAGATATGTTAGAACACATGGACTGTGAATCCGTTTTCCATGGCATGACAGTGTTGATTGGAACAGCGGGGGCTCGGGAGGCCTCTCTCAGACCCCACAGAAATATCAATATCAAAAATGCTTGGCAGGTTCTATACGAAGTTGATGTCCAGGACTCGTGCGCTTTTGCTTAGCTTGGAGCCGCAGTGACAGGTCACAACATGCATTGGCATTCTGCTAGACTTTCCACGTCTTTCTACTGCAAGATAATATGTTTATATATAGTTTATAAATTACTCCAGATTCACCACTTGCCAAGTTGCTATTGCCAATATCATCAGTCTTGAAAGGTACTACACTCTTGATGATGGCGAATATGGTGAGCGCTGCATTGTGATTTGGCTTGAAAAGCGGACACGGGAGCAGAACTGGTTCTGTCCTCAGAGAAACTAGCCCCTTGTTTCTGTGCAGCGCTTTGAATGGCAAGGAACTAGTTCAAAAGAGTTTTATAATTTATATCCACTTTTTGGAACGGTGCAACATTCCATGCTTGAGGTATGCTTATGATCGCTTCGAACCTGTGAGTGAGCGCTTCTTACTCGAAGGTGAGAAGAAAAAGGCAGTCGGTATGCTCAGCTTTGCAATTGTGCTATGGATGTTAATTGTGGGGATTGATGTCCAGCTCACTCCACACCTGGATGATACTTAGCTAAAGGATCAACCCTGCACGAGAGATGTTCAAGACTCTTGAAAGCATAATTGAAGCACTGTTTAGGTGGTTAAGGTCTGCTACACAAAGCCATACAAAGCCAAACATGTACTTACTGCTGCAGTTAGGGAGTCAAACATCACGTTTTCATTACTCTATGTGTTTTGCTTTGAACCTCGGATTCCTGAGTCACAAGCCTTCCTCCAGTGTTGGAGAGCGCAACTCTCCAATGCAGCTGCACTCTGGCTTTAAGGACCTGAAATTTGAGATCACGCAGAAATGTTTCTTTGACATCGAGATTGATGACAACAAAATGGGACGCATCGCCTATGACTCAAACTCGCTGTATCCCGCTGTCACTATCCCACTTTGCGATGCTAAAATCGAGGGGAGGCTCCTAGGTTTAGGACGACACATGTTGTGCTGTAGAGGGCGACACGACATGGGCTCCAACGAGGTCTTTGGCCTCTATGGTGACACGATGCCTCGAACTGTGTGGATCTCATGGATGGGATGGATGGGAGATCCCAATTTAGCGTGTTGAACTGCCAAAAAATCAAGGATTTCTGTTTGCCGCGCATGGAATCTTGCTGTTTGCAGTGCCTTCTATTACATCCGTTGCCAGACGCAGATTATTCAAATATCCTGATAGAATTTCAGGTGGAGAACTTCAAGTGCCTTTGCACTGGCGAAAAGGCACCGACCCATTTCACAGCAGGACATGGGGTATGCCACTGTGCTTGATGGATCAGTTGAATGTGGATCATAAAAGATGATGGAAGATGATAATCGAAAATATAGAACATATCCATACTCTGTCCATTGTGTGTCAGGGAACCAGTGAGAGCACGGGCGAGCCACTCCACTACAAGGGAACCAGGCACGCTGGGTCTGACACAGTCAAGCCTTCAAGTCGTCTAGCAGCGACTCCCACCGGCAGGTTCCACCGAGTGATCCCAGGCTTTTGTGTTCAGGCCAGCGGCAGACATAAGAAATCCAACAACTGTAGTGCCACCTTGCCCATGCCTCTTTGGATTTTTGGAGGAAAATTCTATGCAATGAATACTGACCAAGTCATCCTTGTCACAATTTCCTGCAGTTGCTCAAAATCTTTAGACTTTTAGACAATGATTTTGGATCGGAACCAGAGGAACTGTGGCATTGTTCCATGGGATCCACTGGGTGCGATGATATATGATGGTATGAAGGATGGGGATTGATTCCCAGGAAACACCGGAAACACCGGAAACACCTGATTCCACTCCATCGCTCCATCTTGTGACCGCGCCAGGGAGGCCAAACCTTCGAGAACGAGGAGGGCTCAGGTGGTGAGTCCATCTACGGCCCAGCCTTTGAAGATGAGGCCAGCTGCCCGGGCAATGCGACCATTTTTCATGGGGAAACCGGGAAGCCAATGGTGATAAGGAGTACCCCAGTTATCCCAGTTCAAGAAATGCCCATGTCATGATGTAGATGATGTAGGAAGTTTAGAAAGAATCTGGGAAGTAAGTCGAGTAATTTTCCCCATTCCTGAGCGCTAAGCCCACCAAAGCCCACCATGCTAGGGTTTGGAATCCACACCAGACCAATTCCTCCGCCCGCAGAATCTTCGCATGAAGTTCAAGAGCAAAGGCTTGATTGCTATGGCCAATGGTGGGCCAAACACCAACGGCTCGCAGTTCTTCATCACCACTGCCAAGGTGCTGTGGGGACCATGGGGACCATGGGACCATTGTGTCATGAGGAGGTTCCAGCTCCAGTCATCTCCATTCCAGGCTGAGCACTTGAACTTCAAGTCGGTGGGCTTTGGCGAGGTGACCAGGGATGGGTTACCCAGAAACCCCTTGGTAAGGAAGAGCCTGTTGAATGCGGTTGACGCATAGTGTTGGTATGACTTCATATATACATATATATATATATATGCATACATATAATCGATTTTGACACTTGAATTGTTATGCTGTAATATATGATATATATAATTTATATATTATAAAAGATTATAGTTGGAAATAATAGAATACAATACTACGAGTGTCACTAGGTAAAGCATGATGCCATGGGAATCCCCTACCAACCATATTGATTCATGTGATGGGATCGAATTGTGTTTACGTTTTGAAATGCTCCTGGCAGGTCTTGGAAGGCTATGAGGTGGTGAAGGCTATCGAATCCATTGGCACCTCAGCCGAACTTATTTGACATGTTCCCAATGCTGAGGGACAACGAGGGCAAGTCGCTGCCGTGGACATTGACACTGTTGACTCAGGGCTCTACTCATCCTACAGACCTTGTCCTGCTAGAAGAGTTGTTAATCAATAGGGGAGCATACTTGGATTTGTGCCAAGGCGCAGTCGATGGTGAGCCAGTGGAAAATGCTGTCTGATGCTGAATGATCCCCCTTGCGGCTTATTTTGCAGCACTTTGGCAGTATTTTGCGAATGGAAATTGGGTTGATCCCAATGACCCCATGAAGGTCATCGTGGATTGTGGCACTTTGGAGTTCGAAGATGGTGAGCAGGACAATCTGCAAGGATGGAGCATGAAATCAGCATGAAAAGCATATGAGCATATGAAAGCAGTATGAAATCAGCATGATACCGCTCTCAGCTCCCGAAGATGCAGGATAGATTAAGGAATCGAAGAACCCAGGCGCTGTGAGCTGGAGTGCAATGTGCATGACGTGTTGGACCAATTTGGAACCCCTCGATTTGTTGCGCTCTGTCCATTGGATCCTGAATCCTGTCAGGGAGGCGTGGACCTCACCTTGAGAAATGAGATGATTGAAAGGGTCGGGGAGCCAGGACTTTCCCAAATTTGGAGACATTATGTTAACAATTGTTAATTTAATATAGATAATATAGGTTTCTGCTGATGGTTTATGAGCAGAGTCATCAAAGTCCTTGTTCTTGTGAGTCCTATGTACTGTACATATTGTAGTTTAAGTTGAGAATCAGAACATCTATGAAAGACTGCAGCTTAGGTGCGTGGAGCCACCGCTCAAGGCCTGTGAGAGTTTTAGCTCTACATTCAGAAGTAACGACATGGAAGAGATTGCAACAGTGATTCTTTGGTCGATCTCATAGTCATTCTGAGTCCATCATCTCATTTACGCCGCTCTTGGACATTCATTTTTCTACTTGCACACACAAAAGACCTCGGCCGTCGGCGTGTTTTTGCGAATCCGGGGAAAAGGCGACTGCTTTGTGTGTGTGTGTTTGATTGTGTTTGTATTGGTCTGCGTCGCCCTTTTGTTGTAGCTTATACCTTGGCAACTCCGATGAAGCAATCTGAAGCTACTGGTAAAAGTTTTTTGTGCCTGCCAGCATGAAACATACATGATCATACAATATCATACATGTGTGTATTTGAGGTTGCTAAAAACGGGACTAGCACCTAGTGGTAGGGACGAAGGGCCATGTGTCGCACGTGTTGTCAATCTTCCTGGTCATCAATTTCAAAAAGGAGTCAATGTGACGACGGGTCCGCGGTTTTCGTGGCGTTTCTTTGGGACACGTTGAAACAAAACGATGGATTGAAACCAAATTATGCCGGGAACTGCAAATTTTGACCATTACAACTACCCATTTGTGACCTGCTTGGAGAAAAGGTTTCGAGAGGTTTCGAGAGTTCCTGAGGATCCTGAGGGAAAGAGAACATAAGAGAACTGAGTAACCTATTGATATCTATTGATTCATATTGATTCCATGTGATTTCCACACCAATGTCTCGTCCCAAGCTTCGAAGCACGGGGCCCGTGGGGTTTGGCGCCATTTCTTGCTCCAGCCTCCCGGGAACGTCGGGAACGCGGTGGTGACCCAGGTGACCCAGGTGACCCATCCTGGTAAGGTTTGGCCCCAGGAGCCGAGATGCAGATGGGATGATCCATGCCTGATCTTGTAGCAATGACCATACCCATAGGATCCATGTATGGTATATATGCTAACATTGGGGGTATATTGATGGTAAATGTTACCATATATATATAGCATACATGGATCCTATGGGATACTGTATCAGAAAATTATGATAAGAATTGATAAGATATGATTGAATGATCCAGTGATATCTAGTGTTGTTTTATTAATTAGGGATGAATACAGTTGACTGCATGTAACTGCTACATGATACTAGTTACTTATAAAATAATATACAATAGCTGTCACTCAAATTCAATAATGGATACTCACCTGGTCTTCTTCGGCTCTGCAGGATTTGCCCCACAGCATGGCTTTGCGAAGTGCTCGTATCCTTCGAATGGCAAGCGAGGCCACAGGTGGGGAACACCCAGTTGCTGCAGAAGGCATCTGCTCCAACTGTGGGCCAGTCTCGTTTGAACATCATAGAATATGGCTCTGTCTGAAAATAGAGTAGCCATGAGTAGCCCTAAAACCGAGGGGGTTATAGCATAGATTGTTTTCCCTATTCCAATGGCTATTTTATGCTATTTTGCTGTAAACTCTATTGTCGGATGGACCCAACTTCCCACACCTTGGTTCCAAGGTGTGACAAACCGGCTGCTACTGACTCTCACTTCTCCTGGAGAGGACAAACAACGGGCGGAGGGGCGTTTGTACTTCTGGTGATTGTTTCTAATGGAAGTGGCAATTTAAAGGATAGGGAAAGTTTGCAAGCGTAGGTTGAAAAATTGCTGTTCAGAAAGAACTGATGTAGATGCGCCTTTCTCAGACGTGCACGTTTGGCTTGGCAGTTGGAGTTGATCGCTTGTGTCTCCCTTGCTGAAAAGGCGATTTGCATCAAGAAGCCAGTCGACAGTGTCACGGTGCCTGGAACAGAGGCTGGCTGTGCTGTCTCTGCACATCTTAGCCTCTTAGCATTCAACTTATATTGTAAGGAAAGCATGGCATGCGGTGCGTGTCTTTGAGTTGCCCTGAAACTATTTCGTAGTCTCATACCATGCTTGCTGGTGACCAACAGCTTTCCATTTTTCTTTGTATGGTTGAATCCAACTTTGGCAACATTTTCAGGGTGTCTTCACCGTCACCAACAATCACTCGCTGATTGTCTCCCAGCTCAAAGCTGGCGTTATCAACGTGAGAGATGGCTCAGACACCAAGGTGAATGGGCTGTGGGGCGAGTGCTGCTGTTGTGTGATCAATTCTGTTGTGGGGTGTAACAAAGTGTGACATCTCCCAGTTCAGGATATTTTCAGAATATTGTCCAACAACTGCAGGCAGCAGCATTAGCGCGCTTTAGCCAAATGAGTTCATTGACAATTGGACACAAGTTCTTTCCATCTATGGGGCAGTGATTTTGGCATGTTCCAAGCTCCCTTCATGGGTCGGCCCTGGAGATACGTCAAAATATCAAGCTATAAACAAAAAGCCTGTGTTTGTCGCCGTTGTCGCCGTTGCCGTTGTGTTTCTTCGCTCAGAGCAGTTTGAATTCCAGGACTATTTCATCTCAGATGGCTTCCTTTTCTTCAATCATCCAACTGATGGCTCTGGATGCTGCACGGCAGAGGCTGAGTCGCCCAGCAAAGGCATTGAAGATAGAAAGCTAGACAGATTCTACCACAACCTTAAAACTCAGTAAAACTCAATAAAACTCAAAAACATCAATAATCGAAGGTGTGTGTGGTCTAAGATGGTCTGTGATGGTCTAAGTTTTTCCAAAGCCGGGCGATTGTCAGGTCGCAGGAGTTGAGATTGTCCCCACCTCCGCGCTGGACAAGGTCCTGGAGACAACCATTGTCGTTCAGAGATGTTCAGAGAAAAACCCTGGCTTCGATGCAAGTAAGATGAAGATAGATCAAGTAAGTGTGCATATTTGGTGCCAAAACATCAAAAAACAATTATGCTTATACTGTAGCTGTTATAATCTGTTATATACTGTATATATAATTATATATATACACGCATTACATAGCTACCTCCAAGGCTTTGATAAAAGATGCGGTTCTAAATCTAGTGAAAGCACCTTGGAATTTGATTATTTCGTCGTGTGAGAGGTGTGGACGGGTCCTGGACTCACCTGATGATTGATTCGGCAGTGGCCTTGCATACCTGTGTGCATGATTATGCTAGATTATGCTAGGGTATCAAGTCAAATACCTACAGGTTATGTGATATAGGTTGTGTAGATTGTATAGGTTATACAGTACATACGTATATATATAATATATTATAGATGACATTCATTTGTTTCAAGATATACTATATGGAAGTAATAGACTATAATAACAGTTAAATCAATTCATAACAACATTTTTTTCGAGTAGATTTAGACCTCAAACAGCTCTTAAAGCAGAGGACCGTGCAGCTCAAGTGCTGTCCGAGCTGATGGCCTCACCCAAGGCGGGGGCACTTGGGCCATGGATGCCATTGGCAGATCATTTTACGCGGATGGAAAGATATCTATAACATTATATACATATATATATATAGAAGTGTTATATAGCTTTATGATATTGTATGCTAGAAAGATTGGTTGACAACCAATGAGTTGATGTCAGTTCATAGTAACTTGCAAATACATTTACTGGAGCATAACGATACATGAGCTTTATTTAGAACGAACTTAATATGATTATTGGCGTGTCTAAAGATTGGGGGTGTGTTCCTTCAATGGCTACTATTTGAATAGGAGAGATGACGATAAAGCATCATTTTTGCCTGTATCCCGTTTTCAGACAAACAATAACATGTTGTGTCAACTTGTCAGTCTTAAGCATCCTAGATGGTTAAACCATCAAAAGCTATTCCGTTTGGAGGGTAAGTCGACCGGTGGACATGTCGATCAATCTACATGAGAGAAGGTCATGGCACCAGAATTCAGCGGACTTCCTGAATGTCTCACGATTGCCCATTGACAAGGAATGGCATCAAACAATGTCGACAGCAAAAATGGATACAAGGCCTTGTTACTGATAATTAAATTATCTTAATCATTCTCCATTATTTTAGGGTGATTCTGTTTCCATCCCTTTTTCTGATATGTTGTTTCCCGTCATTTCAATATATGCCAGTTTATTTCAACAGGACATTAGAGCTTCCAACCATGTACAGTAATATTAAACATATTATATAATTATATTATACATATATATTATATATATATATATATTATGTTAATAGAGTTAATCATGTAGTATGCCCGACAGATGTCCAACCCCTCATTGGTATGTCCAAATGACGTGAGGACACGGAATGGGATCGAGCCAAAGCTCAGCTGGGAGCTGCATTGGTGAATCAGGTCATTAAGGCGCCGGCAGTGGAAGCGGCAGCCATGGAAAAACGCCTCAATAGATATTATATAATATATATATTAAAGGGCTACGCCCTCTGCCGCCGACCCCTGGACTATTGGGATAGCTACCCCAGCGACCAACTTCCATCATTATCATCATTGCAGTGACGGAGAAGGAGATGAGGAAACGTGATGAAAA
>Ga0126342_10008164_pt1 | contig 18730 bp, 14 predicted proteins | sample Cyp1metagenome_FD_92528 | JGI IMG/M metagenome (GOLD analysis project Ga0126342, IMG submission 92528) | Coral microbial communities from Lord Howe Island, Old Settlement Bay, Australia - Cyphastrea 1 metagenome | ecosystem: Host-associated > Invertebrates > Cnidaria > Coral ...
CGCCTTCCTTTCACAAGTCACCCAAAGAATCGTCATCTTCCAATTCTTTCTATTCCTCTTCTGAACCAGAATTGTGATCACATCACGTCAAGTAAAGAGATCGTTGCAGCAACTTTCGCGGAGACAACCGCGTAGGCACTTCTTGAAAGGTAACCCTCGCGTAGGCAGTCTTGCTTGGGAGGAGTGATTTGCGTAGACCCCGCGTAGGTGTACTAATTTGTGTATTGCAGTTTAGCAAGGAAAAAAAACACAACTCAACTGACTTTCATATTTTTCAGAGGGGTTCAAACCACCAACCAGTTAACCATGAGATGGTCAATTTGGTCGCCAACAGTTTTACACAACAATTCAGACGTGTGTAAGGTGGCGCCCACCCCAGTTATAAATTTGTTATAAATAAGCCCATTAACTATAGATATAGCACCGACAAAAACCATAGTGAAATTGGAGTTATGTTCACCAAGTTAGCTATCGAATGGGGGCACCACATTGTGGGGGGTTGGGATTCGGGGAATTCTCTCCAAAATCATGCAAGTCGCCGACTGCTGAATGCCATGATTCCACACAGCAAAGCTGGGACTGGCGCCGAGGATGGGTCTCCACCCATGAAAACATCCACATTTTTCATGGGTAATTCCAATCACAAACCACTTTTGCAGGGCAAATCCCTGATTTTGCATGATTCAACTGTGTTAAGCCACAATTATTCATGGTGTTAACATGTTTTAATTCACCTTTTTTTCATGGTTCAATGCAAACTGCTTCGAACCTCTCATCCCAGGACTATCACTTCTACCAGGCCTCCGAGTATTTGACGGTGCCCCGCAGCAGCAGTTGCGTCTCAGCAAGGACGGTGATCATGGCCATAGCTGGCTGGGAAATGCTGGAACTAAATAGAGGTTTAATGTACCCTCTGGTTATGACTAACATAGCCATGGTTAAGCCCTGGCCCATAGAAATAGATGGTTTACCTGGGTTTACCTATTAATAGCATGGTGATTTTCCATGGCTATGTTAGTAATAACAAGATGGTAAACATCATATAAAATCATCCTATCAGTTCCCATCACCAGTCTTAGATAGATACTCTTGGATATGTTTTGCAATAATTGATGGGAATAATTGGAAAATCTTTGGTTATTTTATGTAGCAACTGTTAGGATTTATAGGATATAATTTGGGATAGGAATTGGGATACAATGGGAATACCCTGACGTCATGGTGATTTCCTGGGAAATGCCCGAAGTAAATAGAGGTTTTACTGTGAAAAATCAAGCATACATGGTGGATCATCCCAGAGATCGTAACTGATTAATTGTCATAAGTCTGGTAATCGTAAGTCCCCATACCCATAGGATCCATGGTGCTGCTATATATGGTAACATGGATTCTATCAATATACCCCTTAAATGTTAGCATATATACCAGCACCATGAATCCGTCATGGGATACTAAGTGGCTTATCCCATTCAGAAAAACATGGGTGAACTGGCCCCTCAGATACAGTACTAACATGTACGGGACACCAGTTGCGATCTGTGGGCTGATCCTCCAGTTTTCCCGGTGTGATCTGTGGGTTGATGTTTACCTTAGGATTAATCGTGAAAAATTGTGGGTTGACTATCAAACACAGGAATTTAAGCAATGAAAAATGATAGAGGGGTTTACATTATATGGTGGAAATAACGGGTTTATTGTGGTTTTAGATATTAATATTTGCTGTAGCCAGGATCAATAAAGATCATAAGTCATCAGTTTTCCCAACAGGCGGTGTACCAATTTTACTCGGACCTGATCATTATTTTTGGGGTACTGCAATTATATTACCATCTGGTTATGACTAACAGTTCGCCATGGAAAGATCCACCATTTTTAATAGGTAAACCATCTATAAATGGGCCATTTCCCATGGCTACGTTAAATAACCAGAGGGTAGTCATCACACTCTGGTTTGCAAACACAACCCCTGCATATATAGACATCATGGCGGATGTGTTCAGCATCTTGCCACGTGTTTGTTTAAGGCAGAGGTCGACTGCGCTCTCAAAATGGCCAGAAAACGATGTGGTTTCATCGAATATGATGGTATCTGGACGTGGGTGCAGAAAAAGCAACTTGTACTCTCTGGTAAACATACAATAAACGAACTGGAAAGATCCACCGTGTTTAATAGGTAAATCAACGATTTCTATGGGCCATTTTCAAGTTCGCAAACTGTTGACATAACCAGAGGCTACGACATTGGGCATGTCGAAGAGTTGTCTCCTTTGGGACGGGTGCAGCAGTTTACCCAACGGTGGCGACCGTCACCTAGGACATGTCGAGCGTCGGGGAAGCATGCGCAAGGTGAATTTGAAAGAACCAAGGAAGTAGCCTCTGGTTATGTCAACAGTTTGCGAACTTGAAAATGGCCATTGAAATTGAAAGTTGTCCCATTAATAGCATGGTGGATCTTTCCATAGTTGTTTGTATGTTTACCAGACACGGAATCCAAATAAGTGTTCATACTGGAAGCATAGACCAGGCCTGGAAAGCTATCAAGTCTAACATGCTTCAGTGGCGGGAACACACTGACCATGCGTATCTTTCTTGCTTAACAGCTGAGACCGTGCGACAAAGGTGAAGCAAACAAAACTTACTGGTGCTAAACGTAGGGAATGGATGGGTTGCTGGGGGTTGCTGGGATGATTATTGGATCATTCCCGAAAATTCCCTACGTTTAGCACCAGTAAGAAAAGGATGCGCTCCGTAGAGGAACGCCCTGTTTATGACGCATACCGTCGCATACCAATGAAATAGCCATGGAGCACGATGATTTCGCCATCCTCTCCATTGAGCAAGACGAAGATTTCCCTGTACAACGCCGGAAAGAGAATGGGTATGTCTTCTTATTTCATAAAAGTGTTGAAACGTTTGTATCACTTAACTTATCTCCAAAAAGCATGTAGCTCATAGGTCTTGATCCATCCTCATTTTCCAGAATCCGGTCCTTATTTTGGGCTGGTCCCCAATCACCTTGGAATTCCCTGGCAGGAAGATCTATGCACAGTTCTGGCCCTTCCCCGCTGCTGCTGCCATGCTGCTGACAGCGGAGCGACAGCGTTCGCAGCGCTACGACTGGATCGTTCGCAGTCGGCCGGATGTGCCTTGGTTATACCAAGCATTCAATAGAAGTTGGTCAAAATCAATAGTATGTAGTTAGTTCACCAGCAAAAAATGCGAAAAAATGCGGCTTAACAATGAAACATATGTTTCACATGGTGAAGCATGGTGACTTAACCATACAACATGGAGATCCAAGCAATATTTAGCAATCAAACATGGAGATGTCACCCATGAATACTGGTTTGAACATGTTTTCACCAGCGAAATTGAGGACGTCGAAAAGGAAAATTCCATCCAAGATTCAGTACAATGAGGAGCTTCACCCCAGATAGGTGATTAATTAAGACTATTTATTTCGTTCGGTTTGGTGGTTTGGAAACTGAATTTGATGACTTTCCATATTTTGGGAATTTCATCATCCCAACTGACGAACTCATATTTTTCAGAGGGGTAGGTATACCAAAAAAAAAACAGATTTAGTTCGTTTTGCCTATTATACACATTTTATACACAGTATGGATTGGTTTATGAACTGAATTGTAATTTCCGGGACCCCATGGGCACAACGTGGTTCCTCGTAGTTGGCTAAGCTGGTTTACACCTCCAATAACTATGGTTACAAGGTGGTGCCCCCCCCCCAGTTATAAATTGGTTATAAACCCATTATATAACTATAGTTTTATATAAGTAAAATAAACTATAGTTATTGGAGTTATGTTCACCAACTTAGCTATCTTGGGGGCACCACCTTGTAGGGTTTATGCTAGATATATCCTGAAAAGTGTTGTTTTTTTAACCAACTGAAAGCCCGGCCTCACCATCAATCCGCCATGACTTCAATGCGATCCTTGGAGAGCCAGGGAGTGACTGTCACTGTTCAGCCAAGTAAGTAGCTAGTGTGTCACTTACAAAGCTAGTTACCCTCTGATAAATAAACAGTTGGACCCTGAAAATAACAAGTTTTTAATGGAAACTAATCTTCCAACCCCTATCTGGCAGGGTCTATGTTAATTTACTGGAGGGTAAGGGTTACTCTGGTAAACTAACAAAAAACTATATGGAAAATCACCATTTATAATCTGGTAAAGGGCCACAATTGCAATATGACATGACTGGTTGGTGGTTTGGAACCATGGAATTTTCATGACTTTCCATATATATGGGAATGGAATAATCATCCCAACTGACGAACTCCATCATTTTTCAGAGGGGTTAGGTCTCAACCACCAACCAGAAAGGGTTAAGGGTTACTCCACAAATCTGCACAACAAACAATGTGTGAACTTCCAAAATCATCCAAGCGGTGTAGATGGTGGGAGGGGGCGACCTGCGACCTGGAAATCTATGTCAATACAACCTTGGTAAATGTTGTATATGCATGTATATGCATGTTTAGATGTGTTCCACATTTTTGCATTTGTGATTCTTGTTTCGGAATGGAGTTAATCCATGTTAATCCCCAGAGTTGACAGCAAATGGACTCATCATTGTTAGATATTGTTAGTATTCAAGAAGCCAACTTTGACCCATCCTAGATGCTCCATGCTGCTCATACACATTGTCTCTGGTCACACACTATATATACATATATATATATATATATAATATGGTACCCCAATTTGTTAGCTAAGTTGGTAAACATAATTCCAAACATGGTTGAATGCCACAAAACTCACAAGTTCTTCTTGATACCTGAGGAAAACACCACCTTTCAACCACTTTCAGCTGCTGACGAGGTCACTTTCTTGGGTCGACCGCTGGTTCTACCTGACTGGTCGGAGGCAGCAACAGTCTATGGCCAAGCGTATTACCATGGCTGTTTGATGTGCCACTTGGTTTTTAATGATGGCGAGGTGTCGCAGGATTTTAAGAAGAACAATTGCAATGTGGGGCCCCTTAGATAGCTAAGTTGCCTTATAGGTGACTTAACGATGGTTTATAACTATAGTTAATGGGATTTATAAACCAAATTATAACTAGGGGGCCCCACATTGTGGGATATATTCGTGATTGATGATAGGGAAGTTGGTAAACATAACCAGGTCGATGCGTTTATGGTAGATATATTGAACTAATCAGTTTCGAATGTAATGGAGGCTATCCAACTAGTTTGCTTGAAGATGGTTGGAACACCAGCTGCATCTGGGGGTAAACACCAGTCATAAACAGTCATCGAGGTATTCTGGGGGCGAGAGGAATCCACCCGGCTTTGAAATCAATCTGCATAGATGATGGCATTGTGATAGCATACGAAACAATCCATGGTGTTTGTGATTTGAACATGTTTATGATGTTTGACTGTTTGACACTCATCCTCAAATGTTGTTTGGCAAAAAAAATGTCAATTTTGGTCTTGATATCAACCAACAATTCTAGAGCTGGCTCTTGATGACGCAGACTGACATTATCTTAAAGATTTAAAACAGTTGTTGTGTTGTCGTTCCAACATGAACTGCCACTCCCGTGGCTGAGGGAAACCACATACTGAAGTATGTGGATTCCAGCGTAGGGGACCCCACAAGCATGTTTCACTTTTGGATCCGATGATGTTGGCTGTCAATCACATGAAGAATACATTACCCAATATCAGTTTACTGGCTGGTGGTTTGGAACATTTTTTATTTTCCATATATTGGGAATAATAATCCCAACTGACAAATATTTTTCGGAGGGGTTGAAACCACCAACCAGTTTAGCTTGGTGTTGAAGCCAGCGTAATATGAAAGTGACCCAAGATGCAGCGAGAAATCGCAATTCAACTTCAGAGCCAGTGAGAAAGCTACAACCTATTGCGACATCCTGGAAAAACAGACAACAGCATGTTTCTCTCTTTCTTGATTGTTCAGTCTCTACATGGAACTAAATCCCCAATTGACCATTGAACTCTGGAGGGTCTGACAGCATCCAACCAGAAAACCAGCTTGGTTTTTCTGGAAAGGGGGTATACGCAAGAAAAAGGATTCTTACAGTTTCTCCAACTACTTTAATTTGTGTATTTTGCCGATGAATCTAGTAGTTTTAAGTATCTGGAGGGATTAAAATTGGCATTACCAATTTCGAATATGTAGTAGACAACTATATTCTATACATTTCTATACTATTCGGTTTTTTTGCTGATCAATTAGTTTGTCTTATCTCTTCGTTTATCAGATCCCCACCCAAGGATTCCCCGCCCAAAAAAGTTCCCAGTTCCAATGGATCCAGTCGCCCAGTCGATCTTCACCAAACATCGGTCGCCTCTGGTTATGTCAACAGTTTGCGAACTGGAACATTAACATAGAGTCATAGTGGATTTTCCATGATTTTCCCATTAAAAATGGTGGATCTTTCGATTTTCCCATTAAACATTGTGATTTTCCCATTAAACATGGTGATTTTCCCAGCTACAAAATGGTGGATCGTTCCATCGTTGTTTGTGAACGTTTATAGAAAATGCCCATCGGTCGCCTCCCAGGCGATCAATTCTTTGTGGCAACGCGTTCAGCCTTGGAAGTGACTTTGCTGAGATTCGCGAAATGCGATTGGTCGATGATTTATATAATGATTCCAGTAACCAATGGGAAATCCAATAGAAATAACGGTTGTGATTCATACTGGTTAATGGTGAATACGTTGATAGTGGTTACTAGTTGTTAATGGTAGTTAACAGTGATTAATAGTGTTTGACGGTAGTTCAATGGTGATTCAGCTATAATGTGGGGCCCCCGTTTACGATAGCTAAGTTGGTGAACATAACTCCAATGTCACTATGGTTTATTGTACGCAAATAACTATAGTATTCATGGGGTTTATAAGCCAACTTATAACTGGGGGGGCCCACATTGTAGAAATGAGGAATCTATAAGGAATATATGTGGTTTCACTAGAAATGAGGAGTCGATATAAATGTGATTTTTAAGGGTTCCTTAAGCAAATCCAAGTGAGAAAGTAGTGCTTCTTTCGTATTTCCACTTTACATGTCTCGAGTGATGTTAGAAACAGTTTTGAAATTCTGGTAGATTTGGTAGATACCCGACATTGAAAACTTATTCAATCTTGGTTTTTGACGTGTTTTGAAAACAAGAAGGCTTGGGAATCTTTGCAGATTGGATTTTCTACTGCGCCCAAAAAAGTTCTTGAACAAGAAACTATCAATTCTATGGGCACTTGCGAATGCAGTCCACCATTGAAATACATGGATATACATAGTACATTTGAACAAAAAAAACACAAAACACGTTGCTGGCCCCGCCCAGCGCGCACTTTGAAACACCCAGGCTGTCTTTACGGCTGCTCGGTATCCGTGGAGGGAACAGTGGTGGTTTCCCCCTGGGTCAACTGGGTACTGTGATGTACTGTAATTTTCAAAATCCATCTCAAAGCCCGGATGATGAATTTAGATCTATGTTTGAAGAGTTATATCCCTATAAATATATTTAAACGGTTTCCTTTAAAGCAGCATTTTTCACCATTTGATGTTCAAAAATGTGTCGTTAATCCCTAGTGAATCCCTATTCATGAAGGCTAAATCCCACATCTTGAAGCGTTAAACCACCATTTTTTTTTAGTTTTGAGAGTTGAGTCCCATATCTTGAAATTTAAAGCCTCCATGTTTGAGACTTATTTTTTTTTAATGGGATTTTCCATGAAATAGATTGAAATAGACCATCCAGCGAGCGTTTTTTTGGGTATCCCGCATCCCCATGACTTAGGAATCCCCCATGTGTTGGTTGGTGAACATAACTCCAATTTCACTATGGTTTTTGTTGGTGATATATCGAACTAGTATTCATGGGCTTATTTCAGCAATTTATAACTGGGGGGGCACCACCTTGTAGGGTAGCCATTGTTGATGTGAACTTCCAAGGTCGAAGACAGCTTCCGTCGCTGTGAAGACGTTCTCCACGGTCCCGCTGAGCCCTGCTGGTGCTGCAAGGACCAGTGCCATCGTCGCGTGAAGTGCCACCGGGTCGCGGCAAGGATGGGGGAATTGTTGGCGTTTTAAGGGATGGAAATGGGGGCTTTAAGGATAATACTTGTACTATTCCTGGTTGGTGGTGACTGGAACCATGGAATTTTGTTGCCTTTCCATTGGGAATGGACTAATCATCCCAACTGACGAACTCATATTTTTCGGAGGTGTTGAAACCACCAACCAGATTCATATGCTTCAACATGGTATTGTTCATAATGTGTGAATATGTTTTGTATGATTTTATAGGGATATCCATCGAAAAATGGAATAACCATGGTGAACTAAGCCCCATGTTGGGATATGGTGCCCCCAAAACGCTGTGCTTATATTAATCCACTTACAACTGGAACTGCACTAATTTTCCACATGGTAATTCCAGTTGGATGGTACCCTCCAGTAATTTCACAAAACAACTGGTAAACACATGAACCAATTTGTAGATCATTTTCCTTTTCAAACCATATGTTTTCCATATCCAGTTCAATTTATACTCAATGGATTGGTTTCTGGGAAAATTTACAGGAAACCATAGATTTTCCCATTAAATATGGGGCTTTCCTGCAAATCTTCCCTTAAATCAATCCATTGATTTACTGGAGGGAGTTGGTATTTTCCATCCTTGGAATGATCTAGATTGGCTGATTGGCTATGAAAATTCTCATGGGTGAATATGCCTAGACCCTCCAAGTACCCATGAACCATTTTTTTAAGAGTACCAAGATAAAGATGGGAAATATACTGTGGATGGTTGCGAAATCCTGCATCAACCACCAAAAGGATGGTTGAACCCCCAAAAAAATAATGGGATAAAACTTACCACCGAACTTTCAACTGGTGATTCGGATTTCCCAACGGCCCATCCACCGAAACTTGAAATGTTTTTGGGGACCTCGAGGGTCTAAGTCCATGGACTATACAATGCAAACGGGCCCCCGTGGCCACGATATATCGCTAAGTTGGTGCCAAGAAGTATAATAACTATATGGTTTATGATGGATAAAAACGCAAAAAAAAACGATCGTATTCATGGGGATTCACCTTAAATTATAACGTAAACGGGGGCCCCACTTTGTAGGGGTTGATTCATCCATTTTTTCCACGAAACCCATATGGCTAAATCATGCGAAAACTGCATGATTTCCAATGGAAGAACATGATCGAACAATTTCTGGAACATCATGGGACAAAAACACAGAATATGCAGTTATGGCCATTTATTATATAGTTATAAGTACTTACAACCCCATGTATAGAATGTATAATCCCATTGAAATAACCAGTTATAACTGGTAGCCATGGTACCATAACTGTGATGGAACATGATGGAAATATCATGAAATCCATGAGTTCCATGTTGCATGGTATCCCCATCAGAGGTTTTTCCATTCTAAACCATCATATGTCGCATATGTTCTATTGGTGATTTTCCTATTTTCATGGAAACATCATGAAACTATCATTCTATATAATTGTCATGGAACCATCATGTTCACTAATCCATCACCATTGTTTCCAAAAAACGGGGTTGTAAGTTATAGCTAATTTCTAAGTGGTATTTGGGGCCATAACTCTATCCCCATGGTTTGTATGATCATTTTCTCCATTAGAAACTGTGGAAACCATCCAAAAATGGGGGGATTTCCATGGGAATTTCCTCACTGTAGCAGCCCCCATGGCGAGTTCCCACGGGTCGGGGCCGGTCGCTTCCAAGGCGGTGCTGGTCGACTGATGGGCGGCTTCGACACGGAGTGCACCATCCTGCGACACCTGCGGCAGAGAAACGTCGCACCTGGGCGCGGTAAAAATGGCTGGTGAAAAAAATAATGTTCCAAACCACCAACCAGTAACTATAACAAACACAAGATCTACCCTGTGGTAAACTGACAGTTTGCTATGAACAATCACCATCTGCCATCTTCAATCGGTAAATCAACTATACTTGGTGGCTCATCCCACGGCTCGTAAGTGGGTTATAATTGCAGTGATTTACATGGGATAAGTAGGGTTAATCCACTGAAATCACTGGGGTTATAATCCACTTACGAGCCGTGGGATGAGCCACCAAGTAGTGATGGGAAAATCATGGTGCTTTAAGCATCAACATGGTATATTAATGGTTTATATATGGTTTATTTCCACCAATATACACATAGAAAACAGCCACCATTTCTGGGTAAGTCAATAGATGTATATGTTAAGTCATCAGTATAATGTATACCCTTTGGTAAACCTACAAAAAACTACGGAAAATCACCATGCTATTAATGGGTAAATCAACTATTTCAACTGGGCAATTTTCAATAGCTATTTTGACATAACCAGAGGGTATATTAATGAGACAACATGATAGGATATTAGTCAGATAAGAATGGGATAATAATGGAGTTACTCTTGGGTGTCATCAAACATGTCTAGATCAATGTTAGATGGGTACTTTAATCCTTTAGTCTTTTGGTATCAATGGCATTATCTACGTTCACCAGCTAAGAAGTTATTTTTTTGCAGGGCATCTAAGATTGGCACTGCTTTAAGCATCAAAATGGAATAGTGAAATAGAATGGTGATGGGATACTATTGAGATGGGATAGTGATGGGATAATGAAATGATATATTCATATATATATATATATATTCATATTCATGGGATATTAAATGGGATGGTGAAATGGGATAATAATTAATTGAAAGCAATATATTAGAATAATGATGGGATAATGATGGGATAATGATGGGATAACCATGATTGAAATTCATGGGATATTTTCATGGGATAGTGAAATGGCATGGTGATGGAATATTATCGAGATGGGACACAAGTTGGTGCCCCCCCAGTAATAAATTGGTGAAATAAGCCCATGAACTATAGACTTATATCACCGACAAAAACCATAGTGAAATTGGAGTTGTGTTCACCAACTTAGCGTTCTCGAACGGGGGCACCACCTTGTAGTGATGGGATAACAATGGGATAACATGGATACATTAGTAATGGGATATTTTCATGAGATATTATTTGTTATGTTTACCCCATGTTTGCCCCATTGATGAGGATACATAAAAGTAATGATTTTTCATGTTTTATATATCCCATTGGATCATCAGTATCCCATTACTATGAATCTTTACCCCATGGGATATGTTTAGATCGTCCGGGAGTTGCACTGATTGGAAGAACTTCCAGCCGTTGATGACACCAGCCTTTGATGACACCGGGTAACGATCAACCGATCAAACCTGGCGATATGGGATAGATCCAAAGAGCTCTTTGAGAGGGATGAATCGCTATTTACCCATGATGGATAGTGTTCACTAGCCTCTGGTAAACATACAAAAAGCTATTGAAAATGGCTATAGAAATAGTTGATATATAGTTGATTTACCATTAATAGCATGGTAATTTCCCATATTTTTTTGTAAGCGTTTACCAGAGTTCACTAGGTGAAAGAAAGCTTTTCTCAATAGCCAACGGCAGGGTGTCCAGTGGTCCAGTGATTGAGAACGTGATGACTATGGCACTATGGCAACTACCATGGCGTACCCCCCCATTTTTCAGGCAAATCCATACCCTCTGGTTATGTCAAACATAGCTATTGAAAATGACCATAGAAATAGTGGATTTTCCCATTAATAGCATGGTGATTTTCAATAGCTATGTTAAATTACCAGAGGGTAAGTATTCCATAAGTATTCCATGTAATTGTAGTTGCACGGTCTGGTGGATTTGTAGATTTATAATGATTTATAATGATTTATACTTATAGCAGTTAATGAAGGACGTGGCTTGTTGGAAACTTGAAACCTGCTTGATTATATTGGATTAAATGTATCCTAAAAGGTGGAAAGGACAAAGCTGACATGCTCCTGTTGTTGCTGATGCATGTGCCATGAAACATAGGCAACTCAAATCCACTAAACATAGCTTTGCTTGAACATGGGGATGTTCAAATAACATGTTTTTTGTTTCGAGAAACAGATGATCTTAAGCATCAAATTTTCTGGACAAATGCATACTTTCAGAATCTTTCAGAGAAATCCTCATCCATTAAGCCATGCTTAAAGTGCCATGATCAAAATAGGTTTTTTTTGGTTGCCATAATGGCGGTGATGGTCATCAATCCATTGGAATCCATAAACGTGGGATGGACAGGGATGGACAGCCGTACGGCCATACGGCCTACACCAGTGATCCACACAGGTCCATTAAGTAACTGAAGTATGCTACGGCTGGTGGTGCCCCCGTTCGAAGGCTAAGTTGGTGAACATAACTCCAATTTCACTATGGTTTTTGTTGGTGATATATCGAACTAGTATTCATGGCCTTATAACCAATTTATAACTGGGGGGCACCACCTTTTTTAGTTTTATCATGTTGTATCCCCCGGTAAACATATATAATTTCACCAATAGTTTATGAGGGAATACAACATGATCAAACTATGGTTATAGTCATATGGAAAACCGAAACCATAGTTCTTTCACCAAGTGAACTCTGAACATCTCCTCCGTTTTCCTATGGTTTCGGGGGATCAGCCTGTAAAAATATACCCTCTGGTAATTTAACGTAGCTATGGAAAATCACCATTATTAATGGGTAAATCCACTATAAATGGGGTATTTTCAATAGCTATGTTAAATTACCAGAGGATATCCATCTTTTTCAGCTTCTCAGGTCATCAACACTTCCCGCAGCTTCCTGCTACAGACCCATCGGCTCAACTTGGTCGAAGCGAGTTGGTTCACTTCTCGGCATCTGCGGCTCGGTCGAAGTCGTTGAGGTGATTTTTTCCCCCAAGAAGGAGATGCTCCATGGGTGTTTTTATTCACCAAAATGGTGATTTACAGAAGCGAAAATCAGGATTTACCCTCTGGTAAACATACATAAAGCTATTGAAGATGGCCCAGTCGAAATAGTTGATTTACCTAATAATAGCACGGAGATTTCCAGTTCGTGGGTAATTTAAATAAACCAATATTCTCCAATACTGGGATTCATGGTTGATGGAACAGAATTCTTCTGTAACAAGCTGAAACAAGACCTGTGGTGGTGGATCTCATGGGTAGAGTCCAAGGTGTGATGCCGTCAGCCCAGATGGTAAACATCCAATAACTCTTGGGTAAAAACACTACGGCAATGACTAACATAGCTATTGAAAATTGCCCAGTCGAAATAGTTGCTTTACCCATTAATAATGGTGATTTTCTATAGCTACGTTAGTTTACCAGAGGGTATACGGTTTATGGATGTTTATGGTAGATATATCATATATCCAACTAGTTAACGGGAGCTATGCTCATTTTCCCTTACTTGAGTGGTCATCCGGTACCCTACTTGAACACATTCCTTCACATCCATGCCCCGTTTCCATCCTAAAAAACTCGAGAGTGGAAGATGAACCCTTACAAGGACGGCTGACTCACTAAAGCCCCTTCACGACTGCTGGGAATTCTTTGAAGGGGCGACGCAACAGATTATAACATCAGAAATAGTTAAATATAGTTAAATCATGTTAAATCCTCATCGAAAATGATAATGAAATCATCATTTTTGATAGTAATCATCATCAATTTTGATAGTTATATGTTCTTTCATAGTTAAACCATGTCTAATCACATGTAATCACCATGTTTCTACCATCGTTTTCACCTTCTTTGTTCGCCACCGGAACCAGCCGAGAACAGAGCACCTGAGGACAATGGAGCCTGGCTTGGCCTGTCCCTGGGAATGACGCCATCCACCATCCGCTGCCGCCGGCAACCGGAAAAACGACGGGTACGCGGAAGGACTGGATGAAAAGTGAGGCTTTTTCATCACCATTCTTCATCACCATTCATCATTCACGGGGATGCCGCTCAATGGTGAATGGTGATGAATAACGGTGAATATATGTTTTTTGTTTTTTTTTAGTGGATTTGCCGAAAATCATCGGAACATATGGGAAACACCACTATAAATGGAGGTTTTAATGTAGTTAAGAGTGGGTAAATCATGGTTAATATAGTGGTTCATTAATGGTAAAAAGGTGGTGATCAATAGATCGTCTGTCCATGATTTGGCTTACAAATTTCCTACGGATGGTCCACCGGGGATGAAATGATGGTGGTTTCAAAGGCATGTACCCTCCGGTAATGAAACATGGCAATGGTAAATACCCTATAAATGGTACAGTTATGGCCATTTATTAGTTATAAGTACTAAGAAAACCCCATTTATAGAATGTATAATCCCATTTATAACCAGTTATAACTGGTAAATGGCCATAACTGTATGGTCATGTGGGTAAAACAATGCCATGTTTACCACCCATGACTGGGAATGGTTTATTTTTGGATATCGAGAATGACCCATATGATTAGTGGCATTTCCCTTCTTTCCTAGTTAATCCCCACAGATATCCCATACACATCCCATACACATCCTATCAAAATCTCCCATCAAAATCTTCCGTGTGGGTTGCAGCCACTGGTCAAAAAAGTAAGTTCCCATTTCCTGGGCCTATCTTATTTTCCCATTTATAAGTGGGCGAACTAACCCCAGATACTACAATGTGAGGCCCCCGTTCGAGAACGCTAAGTTGGTTTATATATGTCCAATGTCACTATGGTTTATGGTATTTATAACGAACTAGTTACTGGCGCGAATCTAAACCAACTTCTAACTGGTTGGTTTATAACTCCAATAACTATGGTTTTTGTTGGTGATATATCTATAGTATTCATGGGCTTATAAACCAACTAACATCACTGGGGGGGGGCCACTTAAAGTAACCAGTTACCAGTACTTCATGGATGCTCCAAGTAGCCGCCAGTTCGAGTCAGTGAGGTTGCGAAGCCAGTCATGGAGCAGATCAACCTGCATTTTGGAGTCCTCAACGTGGCAATCGCGCCTCAGGCAGATCCGTATTGGAGTCCCATATTTGTTAAGCCAGGCTTAAAGAAAACAACAGTTCATGCATGGTTGGTGGTTTGGGAATAGTAAGCCCAACTGACTAATATTTTTCAGAGGCGTTGAAACCACAAAGAAGATGATGATAGGGGACTACCAATTAATGGAGGGATATGTAGTAAGCCAGACAACTATTCTAGCGGTAATCTAACATAGCCATGGGAAAGAACCTGTTTGAACAGGTAGATCATTTACACACGTGTCATTTTCCATAGCTATCGCGTTGCACGAACAATTGCTAGAAATTCCAAACATCTCCAAACGTTGGCGCTAGGCAATTTCACGAGAACCAATCAACCCGGAACCAAAAAGCGACTGTTGGATCTGGCGATGTTTTTCAGGGCGATGTCAATGACGTTCCCTGATACAGTTCCTCCACGGACTTGAGCCATGATGACAGTGCCAATGTTTATTGATTGGTCTATGGCCATGATGACAGTGCCAATGCTCCTCCTAAACCCTAAACCCTGACCCTCCACGGCCATGATGACAGTGCCAATGTTTATTGATTGGTCTGATTGGGTGATCATTGTGATCCAAAAAAAACACAAAAACAGATGGGTTTGTCTGAGAATAGGGTACTCCTTCATATCCACTGATCTATCATTGTTTATCATATTGAAATGGCAAGTTCGGGGGATACCCCATTTTCAGATCTGAATACTTAAAGCGATGCCTACCAACAGCCCAGCATTGAAACCTGCACCGTGGGGCTTGACTTGGCCTTGTGCCAGGTGGCTGCCTGTATAATTCCGCCTGGGGCCTAGATCCAACTCGTTAGTGTGTCATTGCTAATCGTTTCGGCACCGGGAAGGTGGCAAGAATGTGTCCTATCCACAATTTTCACTGGTCTCCCGGGTTGCCTTCAATCGGTTGGCAGGTTGTGACGATTCCCTCCTTTCCAAGCCTTTAATTTTCATTTCTTATGTACAGTAATTAAGTGTTCATATTTCTTGCCCCATTGTAATTAATTATGAGAAATAAAGAATAAAGAGCAAATATTTTCCGATCATTATATAATCATTACAAAGTGTTGTTTTCCACCCGTGTGAATTTGGAAATCCATTCAATCCATTCAATTGGCCGGAAAATCTGGTTGTTTTGGCCTTTAAATTCATGAAGCTTTCAATTTTCACATACGGGTCTGTCGGAAAAGTGGGTCCTCAAAATGCTATTTTGATAGAGATAATGAGATGATAAACCAATGGATGGAATTGGGGTACCCAACTCACACAACCCCAAATTCCACTATTCAATTTTTAGTTAAATCAACCATTTTTTTCTGTGGTTCACCCAATTATTTTTCTGGTTGGTGGTTTCAAACTTGTTTTTATTTTCCATAGTATATGGGACAATCCTTCCCAACTGACTGATATTTTTCAGAGGGGTTGAAACCACCAACCAGTTTTTCCATTATATATATATACCTACATTTGGCTCATTTATGGGGTAAATGTTGGTGTGCATATTCCAGCACCATGGAGCATATGGGATGGTTCACCCATTTTTTTTTCATGATTGGTCTGTTTGGTCAACATGATTAACATATATTAATATCTGTTTGGTCAACATGATTAACATATATTAATATATATATATATATATATCAACATTTTGTTTCTATGGTTCACCCAATAATTATCATGATGAATCATAGAAAAATCCAGCCGACTTTTCCGAGGATATTCTCCTCCATCCACCCTCCTGCGATGCTGTCGCGGAACTCAGCCGGGGGATGCGTCGTGTTTATTGCATTTAAAACTTTAGAACAAGAGTAAAGATCATGGTTTAAGCAACCAAAGTGGGGACTTAGATGTGATTTATGACTATTTATGATAATTTATGATGGCTAAGTTGGATTATATTTAATATTATTCTTCATTGTTTTTGTTATCTAGACATTATGCTGATTCTAAGCCATGGTTTGGTGGTTGTATAAACCAAGTTATAACTGAGGACACCTTGTGGGTCCCTGGGTCAAAATTCTCTCCCCCCACGAAGTTGATGCACGGACGCTGGGGCTCTCGAAAAGCGCAGAAAGGCGAAGGATCGACTTACAAAAACGAAAAGGACATCATCAGATGCCATAAACAAAAAGGATTCTTCTTATCAACGTCTCGTCTGGTGTTTTCTGGTATCATGTTGAAATCCCTGGCATGATACCCCTGGTGCCACTGCTGGTGCTAAGGAGGTGCCAGCAAACAAATGCGCTTAATTTTTGTCCAGCCCTACGCATCTGTGAGTCAAACAGATGAATGTTGTTAATACTTACTGCAACTTATGATAAGTGATAAGTGATAATTACTATATAATATGTATACTAAACTTTACTAAATAGCTTTTATATACATGATACACTATAATATAATTCTACGTCATATATATATATAATATACACTATATACATAGAATATGCCATGTCTACTACACATCCTATATTATACACGCTCTGTTTGTCGATCCAGATATCATGTCGGGCGGGATGAGGCGCATCCGGAGACGCAGCGACTTTGTGCCTGCCGCTATCCCTTGATGGTGCGGTCATCTGGGAAGGACTTGGAGGGTCCCAGGCATAGCCTAAGTGATAGCTGTATAGTTATTGGTTATAAGTGGTTTAGTGTAAGTTAGAATACTATTAGATTGAATGAAATATGTATATATACATATATATATATACATATGTGTATATACAGCATGTAGGCTCAGAAATATAAAGTATTGTGTGTGGTCAGTTCTGTGTTGGCAACCATCCCATACATCCCATACTCTGAATGGATAATATCAAGCAGTGTCGTTATTGGAACCAAGGTACTTAGTCTACTTAATCGACCCTCCGGTAATTTAACATAGCTATGGAACATGGCCTATTTATAGATGCCTTCACCTACTAAAACTGGTGATTGTCCATAACTATTTTAAATTACTAGAGTGGTGGTTTATTTCCACCAATATACACATAGAAAACAGCCACCATTTCTGGGTAAGTCAATAGATGTATATGTTAAATCATCAGTATAATGTATACCCTCTGGTAAACTAACATAACTATGGAAAACCACCATTTTTTTATGGGTAAATCCACTGTAAATGGCAATTTTCAACAGCTATGTTAGTTTACCAGAGGGTAGATGATAGCTCCATTCCTAACATTTCTATGCATAGATGAGCGCTATTGACCAGGGAGAGAGCCATCTCACTAGAAGGATCGCCGATTCGATCGCAATGAAAAGATGGGGAGAATTTGGTGAGGCCTCCAAGTTCTGTCGGTTGGTTTAGATATTTTTGTTTGTCCATAACTATGTCAAATTACTAGAGGCTAAATTGACATATGGTTGTGTATATATATATACATATATATATATATACATCTGGTTGGTGGTTTGGAACATTTTTAACTTTTCCCGATATTGGAAATGTCATACTCCCAACTGACGAACTCCATCATTTCTCAGAGGGGTGGCTCAACCACCAACCAGTATATGTATAACCAACAAGAATCAACTTGGTTGAAACCAGTATATGATTCTTGTTGGTTGATATACATGATATCATATAACCACCAACCATTAGCTATTCGATGATTTTCATCATAAATCACCGTAAAAAAAAAAAACAAGGTGGGCCAGAGAACCCAAAAGCAAGACGGCACACAGCACGCCTTTTCTTGAAAATCTTGGGGTGTGGCCAGCTGTGCTCTGCACGAAATCGACGTAAGATCTTTACTTAAA
>Ga0126342_10008165_pt1 | contig 18730 bp, 16 predicted proteins | sample Cyp1metagenome_FD_92528 | JGI IMG/M metagenome (GOLD analysis project Ga0126342, IMG submission 92528) | Coral microbial communities from Lord Howe Island, Old Settlement Bay, Australia - Cyphastrea 1 metagenome | ecosystem: Host-associated > Invertebrates > Cnidaria > Coral ...
GGCCAACATGGGCCCCGCGAAAGATAAACATGGAGTTCGCGAAAGTTTCGCGAAAGTAAAATTTTTATTCGCGAAGAATGGCCGTTCCGGGATAAAGGAATTTTGATCAACAACCACATATATCTACCATACACATCCATAAACCCTAGTTATAGTTGTAAACCACCTCAGATACCTCGGGGGCACCACCTTGTTATTCTCTATGCTATTAAGTATTATTAACTATCATTTCACTATTATTGATGATATTGAGGTTCCTAAAATTGGGGTACCTCCAAATCATCCAAATCATCCAAAATTAATCCACTTTCGTATTGAAACCGATGGTTTTGTTGATCTCCCACTTAAAAAAAACACCCATATTTGATGATCATTGAATTGCTGATTCACCATTTTACATCTATTATCCACTTAACATCTATTAACATCTATTCACATCTATTCACATCCATTAAGTCTATCTATTGTCTAATTATTCACATCTATTAACACTAAGTGTCACTAACAATTTTCAGCCTAGATGATGAGTTTCTGGGCCGATACTGTCCTGTCCCTTCGGCCGAGGTCTGACACCAGCCCGAAGCCACCCTCCAGGCTACCATCGAATTTGTCCTGTGGCTCTCGGGAGGCCGATTGGAACTGGTGTCCAGGCCTGGCCGTTTCAACGGGCTGTGGCGAAACGGGGAGCTCCAAACACCAAAAACCACCGGAGAAATCCAAAAAACAGGCTGAATTTTCATGCTTAACATGTTTTGAAATGGCGAAATCTTGGAAAATCATAGGGTATAACTAACATGAACTAACCCTTTTGAAAAGGTCGTGTCCCATTGTGTGCATGACAAAGATGTGTTCATGTGATTCGCACATGCGCAGGTCGACTTCAGATCATTTCCCAGGGCGATCCGCAGAAAAGAGACGCTTGGATCAGCTATGGGTTTGTCCAGAGAAATAGGGTTAGTTTCCATAGTCATGGGGTTACTCCCTGTCAATGGATGGTTTACTTCGACTAAAATTTGGATGATTTAGAGATACCCCATGACTTAGGAAACCACCAAATCAAGGTCTGCCCCCAATTTTCAGGCAGGGGATTGAGGGTTTCTCGCATCATTTTGGCCAAGGGTTTAACGTGCAGTGCCATGCAGAATGCATTTCCTCAAGCAGTGGTTTCCCAGTTTCCGGCACTGCAATGTTTTGGATTTGGCCTCCAGGTATTTTGGCAGGATACGTCGTGGTTAGGTCTGAACCTGAACTACCACTATCTCTACCCAGGATGATTTCAGGCCTTCGAATCACTTGGAGCTCCATGTCTGTCAGAAGAAACGTGGCTTTCGCTTTGTAATTGTAAGAGCTTGACTTGAGTTTCACACACATGTTCTGGGGATGGATCGATCAACACCTGTTTTACCATATCCATATTTCTTTTGGGGGCATTTTTGGTTCATAGTATTTCATAGTTCCAAGCGATTCTGGTGTGGTTGCTTCACAGCAAATTCACCCAGATTTCTGAGGAACTGGCCATCATTTGCCTCCGTGGAAAGGAGCAAAAGGCCATAAAATTCTGGCCGATCCCGCGAAGCAGTTGGGATGCCAGTGTTTCCATATACATATATAATCATATTATACATATTATACTATATGTGTTTATAGAATCAAATATACATAGTAAAGAAGACTACATATATAGAACTCTATAATACTATGTCTCTCTCTCTCTATATATATATGTATTATAATATATTAATGTATATATATATATATATATATACAATTCATACATGGTATTGGGATTAAGTGTCAGATTCAGCATTTGATTCTGACCGACTGCCTCAGCTCGCCCACTTTGCAGCTCATCACTCAGCTCGCCAGGTTTGCAGACGCTCGTTGTTCATTTTCTCACTGAACAGCTGCTTCCGGCGACATGCCCGGCTCCCCTGTGGGAGCCAGCTTGGATAGGGATCGTATTGCAGTTGGGATAGTTTTCGGATCTTATTTTCGAAGATTTGTTGGAGAAGTCAAATCTCTTTTCCATCGATTTGTCAGCACTTCTTGTGTGCAAAATGTGGGGAATTCTTGGCTCTGCTTTACAACTTGACCTCTAGACTCCAGACTGTAGGGCGTTCTTCTTCGATGTGCTGCCACTCTGGGCCGCCATAGCCATGGGTTAGTTCTCATGTAGGATCCTGTGCTCACCCATATTGTCCCTGTCTTCCATACCAGTGTATGATTTGCAAATTTTGCCTGCGGAGCTCTTTTCATAGACGGAGAGATGTATCAAATCAGTTCCAGACGGCATTTTTCATGGCTATGGGACAATCCACCAGAGTCCTGATTTTTCAAATCCTCTGAGGATATCCCATGTGCAACTTGGTTCTCTGATGGTTACATATTCACATTTACAGTCAACCAATCAACGTTTATCAACCACGTAACCCATCTGTGAAAAAAACACGTCCGGTGGTAGCTTTCGGCAGGTCATTGAGTTGGTGAACTGGTTCCTCTTCGACAAGCCTTTGCCTCAGAGACTTCTCTGCGGCTCTGCGAGGCACTTGCGATGCTTACAGGATGAGATTTGCCAGCAACTCTCGTGGTGTGCAGTGTGCTTCAACTGTTCAACTGCAAAGCGGCACAGTATATTTTATTTGTTGTGCTCAAGCATCACCTGAAATGTTTTGAAATGGTGGCACTCTGACCTTGAAAATTAATTATCACAGATTCACAACTTCTAACGATAATGGTTTTCATGAATGATGATTACTCCTTTGGCCTAAATCTGTGATCAGACATCACCCTGTATTTTCTGGCTGAAGGTTCGATGGAAGCAAGTCAGTGATTGGAAGTGGTTCGGAATACATCACTACAATCAGATCCAAACCGCCAGTATGTCACGCTGGCCATTGGCTTGCAGATACTATAGTTTGCAAAAGATCCTAGCATTTTGCTTGCGGTAGGTCCACATGAAGTATATGAGAGAATCGCTTGTTTGCAGCTGGCTCTTCAGCTATTCTAAATTAGGTTATTTCGTGGTTTGTTCAATAAGGAGCCATACAGTCTTGTGTGATCACTCACGTGGGAGGCTTCTCTACTTAGCAGAGTTTTCACAGTTGTATTGAACCACGTATTTCTTCAGCTTCGTCAAGGGAAGCGGTGCGATTCAGGTTTATCCTGTCCCTCATCATCTTCAATTCTCTATGTTTGGCGTCCTATGACTACCGCAGTGAATCTGACTCAGGCCTTCCGTTTGGTCAGTTTGATCCGAATATGCTTCGCAGCGACATCATTATTTTTTTTACAAGTAGTGCAAACTGCTGGGTAAACTTAGGTACTTTTTTTTTTATTTAGGTACTTGGCAGCAAAAGGGGTTGAACATGGTTGAACCGGGTCTGTCAAATTGATCAGGAAATGGTGAAGTGCTTTTTTTTTCTCCCCCACCTGTCAGGTAGGTGAGGGTCTCTAGATTTTAACAAGACTCTCCTAATAAGTCAAGTATTCTTTTTGTGCAGCTCCAGCAGAACTGAATGTGGACAGGCCTTCAATATCTTGGACTCTGAGACGTATCATCTATTTGTTCGTCCCATTACCCAATAAACATCAATAAACCACCATTAGGGATGGGTTATTATTGCTGTTCAGTGACAATCTTTGTCCATCCAATAGTCCAGTGATGTGAAACATCATTTCCGAGATCCCCCCCCATTAATTGGATCAACGCATGTCCATGAGTCACTGGCAAAATCACACGTTTTGATGGTTACATCCGGATCTGAACTGCTGCTGTCCCTGATTTTAATAGGAACATCCTCAATCGAAATATGAATATATCTCTGGTGGATTTTTGAAGATTCATTTCCATTTTTACAAGAAATTCCATCCAGAAACTCCATAAATCAGCCATTTTTTCCCATCATTTTCCCGAAAAACGTCCCATAAAAAGCTCCGTTTTTCCCAGAAACGCCAGGCTTCAATTGGATCTCGGACAACGTCTTTGATCCGATCCTCACATGTTTTTTGGACGAAAAACCACCAACTCCAAGGGACAGGATTCAACCAAGCAAAATGGCGATTTCACTGAGGAAAACCAAGGAAAAATGGTGGTTTTTAGCGGGAGATCATGGGGATCTCATGAGATTTCGCCGAACATCTGTGAGCCACGAAAGGTATTATGCATATATTATGCATATATATATATACACCCCTTGCTATCCCCTGTTGATTTATATATAGATTGGAAACTGCCTGTTTTATCGGCTGTCATTCCCATCGAAGGGATACCTAATCCGATGAACCAAGCAGAATGGGATGGGATAGGGAAATTTTTGACTCACATGGAATATCAGAAGGAATACATTGACAGATGGAAACAGATGGCCAAGAACATTGTGGAATAACGGTGAATAACGTTCAAAGAAGAAAGCAAAAAACGCCAAAAACATCTAGCAGTTTAGTCTACGCGCCACTCTGGAGATATGTTTCGTTTGGATTCCAGGCACCAGGCTTTCAAATTCAGTCGACACTTGGCCCAAGCTGTTCTTGCTTCTCAGAGAAACACCTGGCCAAGGGGCCGCTATTCAAGATTCAAAGTTGGGAGATGCCCATCTGCAAAATTTCCGGATATTGGAGGTTTCAATCTGTTTTTATGTATTTTTTTGGTCATTCCTATTGCATGAAGCTTAGCAAAGTTGTCAAACACCACCGGTATCAGCGCTCTTTGGCCAACGAAATTCTGGGCTGATGACCTCTTAGCCATCGCGGAGACTTCGCTGAGGTTTCTTTACTCTGGAGTTTGTCCTGAAGGTGCGACTGGACTGATACTTCTGTTGGACTTTGGTGCTCCTTACGGGGTCATCGACTTTGGGCTTATTTTGTTCAATACCACCGGAAGTGGATGTCATGTATTGATGTTGATTCAGCTACTCACTTTGAGTCGTATTGATTCCCAACTGGACTCAAAGCAAACCAATGGTTTGAACAGCAGGCTCGCGGTTTTCTCGCACAGAAACTGTATCCAGATGGTACCAGATGTTCGAATACAGAATTTCTCCAGCGATGTGAGGATGGGGTAATGTAGTTATCTTGGATCTTATTGGAAATTGTTGGGCCAGTCTTGGGGAGACGAAGATCCATTTACGTTCACTTGGCATCATGTTATATGTTTGCCCATTTTGGGATGAATCCAATCCATCCACGCTATTTTGGTGCTAAAATCCCTGGGTTTTGACCCCCCCAAAAACACCCCAGTCGCCATGATGGAGGTCATTGCCTTTGGCTTTGTCTTGGATGAAACCTCCTATCTTCGAGATGTTGGGCTGCCCGGTTGCTGCCTTTTCTTGCGGCAGGAATTCCTTCCGAGCACCTGGGATAGTGGTTGGCGGCTTCAAGTGAACCACCGAGTACAGTATACAGGATCCTTTAGGAGCGCAAGAGGTTGCATGCGGCTGATCATGATGAAGAATCCACGTGCATTCCCCTCAGCACAGACAAACGTGAATAACTACTCGTACCTTTGACCAGGCTCTCTAGTCTCCGACATGCTGTGAGGCATGGAATTGGTTGGACTTCATCGTGGTTGTCACTGGTATTCTTCAAATGACGAACGCCCGATCCCAAGTTCTTGATGCTGCAGCCTGCTCCTGTTTGCAGCTGGTAAGTCCGCCATTGGTTTTAGTATATATATAAGATTATTAGATATTATTAGTAAGAGCAATCGTGCATAATGAAGTCATACTACGTTACTAGGTTGCATCGCATGTCTTGCAGTAGTGATACTATGTGATACTCAGTAGTGAAATCAACAGCATACAGTGTATACATACAAATCATACAAACATGTATGATTGTATGATTGTATATACTATATAACTATGCAACGATGGTATAAATTAATATACATGTAATTATATATATAGGTATTAAATTGTGTATGTATAATATAGCTACATGTATACATAGTGCATAGTGTAAACGTATGATGTACACAGCTGCTGCTTTGACCTCCAACATCTCTAGGCCATGACGAGTACAGAAGGCGTTGGATTCCTGCGCATGTCTCGGGCCCCAGCATCCCCAATGGAAACTTCGAAACCCCGATGGATTTTGACCCCCAAGAAATGGGGAACCAGCCATGAACAAGTAGGGATTCAACTTTTAAGACATGGATTTAAGTTTCAAAAATGCTGATTTCACCAACAACTGGTTCCATGGGATATTTGCGAGTGTCCACGCCCCAAGTTGTGGCAATTTCAATTGAAACATGTTTTTCTAGAACCACAGTTCTTTTTGGGGCGGGGGGGGGAGACAATTTTTGTTTGACACACAGCACAGGTACCGTAAACCAATGTAAAACATAAAGACCTCGTCCAGCTCACAAAAGCAGACTTTGATCATGAATATATATATATATATACATATATATATATAATATGTATATACAATTGTAATGGCATAACATTCCATGTCCACTAAGTTGGTGAGTAACTACTAGGATCAGCAATCCATGATGACCCAAAAAGCCTGCACCTCCAATTGGATGGGTTTACATCACCCACCTCACTGTAAGAATGTTAGAGATGGCTTGCTGTCTTGTTTACCCTCTGGTAAACTAACATAACTATGGAAAATCACCATTTTTCATGGGTAAATCCATTATTTCTATGGCCATTTTCAACAGCCATGGTGTGTCTGAAAATGGGGGAATTGGATGAACGGCACCCAGGTTTCGTATCCTGCGACCCTTGCGCTCCCTGAATGCCGTGCCACAGATGAAGGCCTGATCAAGCGGAGTCGTTTCTTTGGGACTGCGAGGCGATGACACATATGATCTACGTATATTTGGTCGCATCATAGATTTGGTTGCATCAACACCCAGCTCCAAGTATATTCTAAGTATAGGCCTAATCTGGCTGACGCTTCCATGAGGATCGTTGAGAATCTTTATCTAGTTCAACCCATGCGAGTTGCAGACAGCACATATTGAAGTGAATCAGGCCGTTTCCTAATTTGAGATTCTTACAGCTGCATCGAAATCAAGGCCTTAAAATCACATTTAGCCCTTAGCCAGGCAAGCAATATTGCAAGGAATTGTTAAATCGTTTTGCAAGCAATTGCATGTTTTCCCTTACAGCATTCGCAAATGAAAGTGTGTTCAGATAGGATTTGAATGGATTTGATAGGTCATAACCACCCATCACCTATCAATCGCCTTGCCAAAATCAAACCGGGCCCCGCAGGTTCTAGTGAACACGGTCTTGAGTTCCGTGCCGCGTCTCGGTGCGCGTCTCAGTGATTCGCAGCATCCATTGTCTCCACACGCAAACTGGAGGTTGGCGTCTGCATCCCCCGAAATGTGGGTGTGTCTGAAAATGTTGTGTACCCCTAAACCCAATGGTTAATGATCATTATCCCTATTAAATGGCTATTTCATTGGGAATATACCCTATTTTCAGACAAACCCATGTACTTTGTACATCTTTGTACGAGCTATAGGTGACATCAAGTCCACGAGGAAAGTTTTTTCACTTTGTTCCGAAGCATCAATCCCATCAGATTGCAAGAATGGATCTTTGTCAGTTGAACTCATATCTTATTGTAATATATTGATATATAACCATATATATATACACATTGTAATTGGGGCTGGAACATATTAGAACTACTGTTTCACTCCGGTTCACTATGATTATGACAGAATTCGTATGACCCACTTCATGCTGAGTTCAGCCACTTCCAAACCAGCCATTCCCAACATTCCCATTTTCGGATGAGTCAAAACTGTCTTGTTTACCCTCTGGCAAACCTACAAAAAACTATGGAACATCGCAAGTTTTGATGGGTAAATCAACTATTTCAAATTTCTATGGCCATTTTCAATAGCAAGCTGTTAGTTTACCAGAGGGTACTTTTTTTTTTGGGATGAACATCTGTGAATTTCAGCTACATTTATTGCTTTAGATGTGAACAGCAGGGTACCGGCTTTGTCACAAGCAAAACCCCCAAGTATGTCACACTATACCACCTTTTTTCTGGGTCGAATTCCCAATTTTGTCTTGCTGTTATCCCAATTGACATCCCAAATTATACCAAGAATAGATTGTCAATTTGAAGATGTAATTGATCCACATTGATTAATGTCAATTTAGAGATGCGCAAGAATCATCAATATCCGCATGAATTCCCAAGATCTTCCCTAATCCCACCCCTTCAGGAAACGTCACGCTGATGGCCGCCTTCCTTTTCGTGAGCTTCGGAATCCTAGGCGACCTCGACCAGGGATGGGGGGGTGGCTACGGAGGAGTGGATGAGTGGGCTGGTAGTACCACACAACTGGGGACTGCAACATGATTTAACCATGAACAATGAGGCTATAATGGGATATGATGAGATATAAATAAGCAACCAAAATGTGGATAACCACAAAAACACAGGGTTGCTTCACTTTATCAGAGGTAAATGATAGCCACAAGGGGGGGAGGGTACCAAAATTATCCACTATTACCTTAGGTGATGGGAGCAACCCTGTAAAATGAGATTTTTTCTCCACATGACAATGGGCATTTAATCCAGGCTCTCATCATTTCAACAATAATCTGATCATCGATGTCATCTGGAAGTTAGACGGTCGATGTCATCATGGGGATTTAACCAATAACCGCAGGCATCTCGCTGTTTGGCGGCGTCTTCTATCGTAGCTCCTCGGCCGGAGACTGTAAAAAAAGTCCTGTGGAAAGGGGAGGAGTATAGCCATTTTTTATGGGGAAAATGATGACGAACCATCAAATTTTGGGTACCCTAATTTCAAACAAGCCCCTTTTTTCGAAGTGACAGACAACATGACATTGGCTACTAAGCTAGCAACTGCCGATTGCCTCTATTTTTCTTGAAATTATCACGAGAATGGAATGTCCAGTGTCCATCAGTATCCTGGAAAAAAGGATATGACAGATATTGAATCACAGCGAACAAATAGAACCATCCAAAAAACCTCTGGAAGTAGTAATTATTACATTTAATATACGTGAAGACGAGTATGTCATGTCTAGTATAAAATATGATATATAGATTTAGATACATCTAATACATTCTAATACATAAATATATGGTAGTATGAGATTATGTCTAATACATAAATATATATGGGGGTTTCCTGACATAGGGCTAACCCCAAATCATCTATGTTAGTAGGATTTTCCCTGAAATAAACCATCCAGCTATTGGGGGTACCCCGGTACCCAGGTTGTCGCAGCATCGCTCAACCGCTGTTGTTGGGTTCCAACGGAACGGAGTGCCTTGGAAATCCATGGGAAATCCATGGGAAATCCGTGGGAAATCCATGGGAAATCCCTGAAAGATATGGAGGTTTCTTGATGACTTTTCATGGGAAAGTTATTAACATCAACTTTGTCAACATTTGGACTAGTCTGCAAATCGTGAATGAAGCAAAAGTGGCATTTTTCATGGGGAAAATGATGATCAACCATGGATTTTAGGGCTACAACTGGTACAACATTTCCGACGAACCAGGTTTTTTTCTCCATTGCCTGACGATTCCTGGAGCCTGGGATGTACATCAAGGTAGATCCCATCATCTCCCAGTGGGGTGAAAATCACAACAGTCGCAGTTGCGAACGATCCAGGGGACCACAGCATAAAAAAACCCAGCGAACCATCCCAAGTCCACATCAAGTCCACATATACCATTATAATCCATTATATATATATATATAACTTAATATAGCTTAATAACTTAATAAATCACCATTAAATCCATCTTATGATCATTAAATTCCTGTAAACTACCATTAAATCCACATAAATCACCAGTGAATCCACACAGCATCATGGCCCTACACCATAAATCACTACCCTTTCTGAGTCAGGTGTTGGTCTTGGCCCTACACCGGGGAGGAGAGACTTTGTGGCGGACGCTATCTCTGTGAGGCGCGGATCCGCAGCGATTTCACCCAGAAACATGTGGGTTTCACCAGAAAAAATGGTGGTATTCATGGGATATTCACCTGGATACAGCGGGATGAACCAGCTGAAAATGGGACTATGACGAAAATGATGAAACATGGGTCTTAAACCCAACTGCTTCGTGTGAATATTTGGGGAAGCCACAAATCCCATATGGTTTTTGAAACTTTTTCATCGGTTTGCCATACAAATTGAGAATAAACTCGGGGTAACAAGAGCAGATGGAGTCACTTTTCCAGGGTGGCCTTCGACGGCAATTTTTTTTTGGTTTGCTATGTGGACTTACCCTGCCTTAATTTGACTTAGCTATGGAGAATCACAACTGAATCACAACTTCTAATAGATAACTCATCTAGAAATGTTAAGTTACGAGAAGGATCCAGAAGGATCCAGAAGGTATATTGTACAATATTGTACAGTGTGCTGGTTGACGGAACGAATTGTACGTGATTTGCAGCTTGCTTGGGGCAAGAGATGAGGGGGAATTCTTGATGAAGAAGGGTGAAGTGAAGTTGTATCTGGATATAATTTAAGGTTCACACGGTGTTAAGGCGGCTGCTAGTTCCATGGCTTGTTGGGTACCTCTTTCAATCTGTTTGGACATGTTGATGGAGGACTAATTGGACTCTTCCAAATCCAACAAAAAACATATCTCAAAACAATGACAATCTAGGAGTATAAGTACTGTAGCCATCTTTCCAGATCAGGACCTACTGTGCACTTTCCGCGCAACGCATCCTTTGGGATGCCGTTCGTGTCCGTAGGACAGTCCTCTTGGGCAGAAAGGGCATTGTGGAGGCCATCCGCAGGACACCAACGAAGAGTTTCGTTGCTCGGAGCGATTTTAGGATCGTGCCACCGAAACAGCGTTGCTTGATGAGGATTACCCAATACCCGGATATTGGGGATGATATGGGGGAATGTGTTGTTGGTCAATATATGTCAATATCATGCCAATATGAGGAAATTGTACAATGGTTGTTGGTTATGGGTGATGATATGAACCAATCTACTCCAATCTACTCCGGATTATCATCATCCATTGTTAGTTATGTTCGTCGGTTTGGGGCACCACCTTGTGAATCCTTGTGGGAATGGGTCAAACTTGGGGTAGCAATGGATCCATAATGGATTCGTTGTTTTGGCGTTCTTATAAGGATTATGGAAACCATCCATTTTTAGGGTTGATCATTTTGAGCCACTCCCACATCAGGATTGACAAGAAATAACGAGACCATACAAAAACCAAGGGAATATCGATCACGAGAAAGCATGGTAGTTTTGGGATCCGGCTTTCAAACTAGCTCCTTGCTTTCCTGTTGGCGGAAGTCCCTGAAGCCTCCAGCAGTTACCATCGGATAGACTTGGATTGGGTCGGCAACTTAAAATTTCTTGATCTGGAAATCAGCTAAAACATGCTAAAACTGAACATGTTTGGAATATCTTGGAATGTTTGGGCCCATTTACCCCCCCAACCAGCGACCCTGATTTTCTTGTTCAGATGCCAATTTCCAAATTTATGTCTATCGAACATACGTCTCAGGGCTTGACTTACACGCTGTGAAGCCAAGGTCCAGTCTTTGATGGTGGACAGTCGCACCCTCAGTGACCACACGTTGCACTCTTTGATGGTGGTCTCCGCGTAGTGGATCAGGCGTGGCTTTCCCTGGTGCAGCGGCTCGGAACCTCGAAAGGCTGGTTGGGCATCCTTCATGGTTTTGGAGCTACTGGTAGTTGCTGATTCATGGTGGTTTCAAATGTTTCAAATACGATGTTCAGCATGTTCATCCCATTTAGATTTAAATTTATGGTGGGACTTTTTATGGGTTCATATAACCAATGATGATTCTGGTTGCTGGTTTCAAAGACGTATTTATTTTTGCTCCCTATAGAAATGGGATGAGGATCGCAAGTGACGAGCATCATTGGTGATTCCTCCCATTTTTGAGCCATACCAGCTAGAGCTAAGGGGTTGATATGTATGAAGTATGATAGATCATACATATTATTATATAATAATAATATTATATACAATATGGTTGAATTATAGCGACCTCACTGGAGCAATGGTTAGTAAGGGGAATTATACCAATACAGCGTGATTTCAGGTTAGTGAATTACTATGATATAATTCTACATCACTATGTATATATATATAATAGACGGACGTACATATCCCACACGTCAGTGACGAACCATTCACCACCAATCATGTTCTGACATTTTCTTGGTCATATTTGCCCATTCAAATTTCTGTGGCTAGGCATCATAAGAACTCTCCCCATATCCCAGAATTTGGGTCATGGGAACATGTACTGTACCAGAAACCTCCATATTTGGTACTAAAAGCAAGGTTTTTCTGTCGAATTACTGTATCTCAAACCAATCTATTGATCATGATATTTGATGATCAACACATATAAAATCATTGAAATTATCATCTTAAGTCGGTAAATCATGTCAAATCCCCAGTTTTTTTTTCTATTGATCATCAAATTTGAGGACTTTTCATGGCTAAATCATGGAAAACTCTCCATGTTTGATGCTTTAAGGCCTCCATTTGTTGCCGCTTCAGTGGATCTCCGATCCCCCGCCAGGTCTTTCCCGAGAGCGAGTGGATCAGTTTCGACCACCTTGGCCTGGGCGCTCGGGAGAAGACTCCGTGTTTTTTTTTCTTCCCCTATTATCTATTGATCAACTATGGTTTAGAATTTTAGAACTAGGTTAACTATGGTTAACTATGGTTTATGATGATTAGATATAGATCAAACCAGGAGTCTGCCATAGTTTTTGGGATTATGGATTGTTCAGCATGAAATTGATCGTTTAATGGAGTTTGAATGGAATTGTCCTGCAGCATGTTCACTTAAACCAGGGTCGGTGGGGTCAACTTCGCAAGAAGTGTTTATCGATTCGGCGGTGCCCGGGTAAGCCCTAACGGCCCTATCATTCCTGGCCAAGAAGAACACGCCAAAAACCAGGCGGAGAAAACCAAAGACTGATTTTTCCACATGTTACAACCACTATGTTTCCTGGCCGCCTCTGGTCCAAGCTTCGACGTTTTTTTCTGAGTCTGCTCTGCCAAACAAATACTCTGTGGGTTTGTATGAAAATAGGCACTGAAACATACGGTTGCTTTCATATCCTATTACATAATATCACATCCCCATAAAATTGTTGATTGGTTCTATTCCACGATCCATTGGTTAAATCCCTTTGTGTGATGGTTAAGTCCCAACAATTAACTCCATGATAAAGAGATTGCGATATATAATTGGTAGCCGTCTCGTTCTCCCTTTGACGATTTGTGATTTCATGTTGACCATCCCACTGCAAGGGGTATTCCATACCAAGTTAAGTTGGTTTTTGCACATAACTGGATTATCTATATAGTTAACCTAGCTATCTATATGGTTTATAACTAGGTCAACTATGGTTTATAGATGTTTTATGGTAGATATATCTAATTGACACTACTATGATTAACATAACTAACACAATTACCTAAGGTTTGTGGTATATATATATGGCGTTGATTGAACATCGTGTTCCCCCTAAATCGATTGGATTAGAACCATTTGCTCTATGAAAATAGCCATTTAGAGGTCTACCGCATTTTCACACACGCCCATATCTTTAGTATTTATATTAAGGTTGACCATCTCACTGCAAGGTGTTTTTTTTTTTCCATACTTAGCTAAGTTGGTCTAGAACTAGGTTAACTACGGTTTATGCTAATTAGATATGTCTATATATCTTTAGTATTCATGGGGTAAATCTAAACCCGCAGCTCCACCACTGGGGGCCTCTAAGGCACTGCCCTCATAACCATCTTCCAATGCATGACGCTGGAGGGCTGGACCGATGCAACTTGGATGATGGCGGCAGGGCGAATAGCCTTTTTTAAAGTCAACTCGCATGGTGATGCTTAGAGATGTTTAGAGATGTTAGACCGAATAATTGATGGTTACGGCTAAACCTTATTTCTTTTAAGTGTTCAACCATCATTTGTCAACTAGACCACCATATGTTTGATGTTTAAACCTCATAACTGATGGTAAAACCTCATAACTTGGGGCTGATCAACCATCATTTATGAATTATATCCATCAAAATTGATGGTGAACATCTTTGTTACATGACTATAATCATCAACCAGCCATCATTCATGAATTAGATCACCATATGTTTGATTGTCAAACCTCATAATTGATGGTAAAATCCAATTTTTTACCAAACACCTCCATTTCTTAGGAGAAATTCCCCTTGTCCGGTTTGATTACCAGCGGGTATGCGGTATATTAATGGATTTTAAGGCCCTAAACATTTGATAATCAAACAAAACACATTTGCACCGTGTGTAGATGAGGGGGGATGGTTCAAAACAATTTTGGAGACGAACATCCATTTTTCATCAAAGGGATGGTTATTCGATGTTATTCTCGCAATGAAAAGGCGTTAATATATCCATATTTATGGGGAATATCATGATCCATGACCGTTGGCTTTAGACCACCGTCTTTGTTAGATAATATTTGATCTCCCAACATATACCCATCTGTATAGTAACATATCCACCACGAATGTAGATCATATATAGATCATTTTCCGGTAAAAAAAACGCTTTCCCCATGGCTTTTCCAGATCTTCCTATATGTTTACCGTTGTTTACCCCAGGGTATCTATACCCCCTTGGTACCCCAGTGACTGCCTAAAAAACCATGTCAGTTGGCTGAGGTCATGTATCGCATCCAGGACAGATTCGATGCACACACACACACACGGAATTACACAGATATTGTGTGTGTGTATTAATAATATATATATATACACCTACACATGGTGACTGTGTATATCTATATCTATATCTATATATATATATATATTTGTGTGCACATATAATTATGTATAATTGTATATATATATATAATATCATATTACTATGACATCTTACATGAATTACTGTAGATGTAGAGACACATATTTACAGATCATGTCTCCAGGACGGTTATGGCTTTGCAGTGGCCACGATCTACTTCTTCCTCCTCATTCCGGCCGGGGCGGTGGAGCCAGGAGATTTCACCTGCTAAAACGGGATTTGACCCAAAAAATGGTGGTTCCTACCATCAATCATTGGGATTTCACCAGCCAAAATATGCCAAGATGTGGAATTAAGCACAGCAATCTGACTTGAGCAAGGATCCAGACCCTGGTAGAGGGGTTCAAATTGTGGGACGACTTCGTGTTGAAAAGCCAGAATGGTGGGTGAAACTATAGTTCACCCCTAGTTTTGTTCATCATGTTGCAAGAAGTGGAGAACAGACCTCCATGCGCCAAGCAATTTCATGTCATGAGATGTGATGAGTGCGGGATCACAGACTCCTCACACACCGATTCATGTGATCCTTTTGGTGATCAGAGTCCATTCTGACAATTTTTACGGCAGCATGATGGAATTTGGTGAGAATCTCTGAGTCATGTACTTTCAAGCTAGGCTTTTAGTAGCTCCCACTGGCTCCCCATTCTTCATGGAGCCCTTAGAGATCCCAGCAAATCCCTGCTGTTCGTGAAATCGCACCTGGCTATCCAGATGTTTATCTCAGGGTTGCACTACACTGGGGTATGTCTTATAATATTGAATTAACTTAATAATCCAGTGTAATGCAACTATGTTAACTATCATATATTAACATATATTAACTATATAATATGATTTTTTAACTTAAGAACCGGTACCAATCGGAATGTATTGCTTCGGGATGCCATGTAAATACGGGGACTAACCCAGAAGTACCGTGAATCATGGTTGGTAAATATGAATAACTATTATATATGTGGCCCTATGATCAGTATATTGCCAACGAACATGGGTTGAATCAGTGATACCCTATTTTACCAACCAATCATCACCAGTATAACTTTACTGGCTATGGGATAATAGCCAGTATAAGTGTATATTACTGGTACGTTGTATGGTATGGTATCATGTTGTGCGCAGTACTAAGAGGATCTTGCAGTCCCAGGGGTCCCAGCTCCAGAGCTCATCCTGGTGTCTGGAGAAGCCGTCATTGTCATTATGCTAGTTATAGTAATTATAGTAGTTACCTGAATATACTAGTTACTAATCATACTATGTATATACCAAAAATAAATAAAAATAATAGTTACTGGTAATTACTCAATGTAAATAATGTATAATATGATTACTGGTAGTATGATTACTGGTAGTATGATTACTGGTAGTATATTATGTACATACTATGATTATTATGTATAATATGCCATTACTCAACGTGGTATAACTGTCATGGCGTCCTGCCAGGTGACCTCCTTCTTCCTGCTCAATGTGGCCCTGGCAGTGGTCGACGAGGCGCAATCGGTCGGCCCTGCAGTGCCCGTAGGTAGGGGTGCCCTTTTTTTGGGGGGTTTGAAAATGGTCAATTTATGATCCAGTTATGATAGATTGATAGTGGGAAACCTATCCAGTTATATAGATGATAATTTCCCTAAAAACAACATTATTTTCCATTTCCCTATCTATTTTTAATAGGGCAAATTATCATAGATCATGGATTTTAGGGGGAACCATGGGGAACCCATTTTCAGGCATTCCTTTTTATAGTCGTAAATTTCGGGGTGTGTCCATGCAAGCCGGCACTTTTTTTAGAGGAGGGTTTTTTGTACCCAGGAATGGTAAGTGGTTTACAACGCATATAAAATCATATACCCTTTGGTAATTTAACATAGCTATGGAAAATTGCCATTTAGTTCGTTGATTTACCCATTGAAAATGCTGGTTTTCCATGGTTATGTTAGTTTCCCATACGGTTCTTACATGCTCTTACTGGAGCGATGCCTGTTGAGGTTGCATCCCCTCCAAGGATTCATGGCAATGCCGTCGTCCCTGCAATGGCTCAGCGCTGCTAGGAAGCTCCGTAGGTCTCCTGGGCATCCAATGATGTCCTTTGGTATCTTTAAGACCTGCTTCATGTCTTTTTTAAATCACACACGTGTTCACACACATATATATATATATATTATATGGCTTCATGCTCGTTTCGGGCGTTCTCAAAAACAATGTTTTTGAGAACGCCCTTTTAACAGCATATATATATAGGGTGACAAAGTTACAAGAGCAGGAGTAGCTACAGGAGCATACATCCTGTGTCACAATGTACAGTATAAGTAAAGCTACCTCCTTGAGACATGTATACGTGTATATGTATATACACAACTGTAAATGTATATACACAACATACACAACTGTATATGCATACAGTGTAAAGGAAGTTTTAGAGGTATTCTTCATTCTGGACGGACATTCTGGCGGAAAACATTAGGGAACATGTATATACAAATTATATATATATACACATACATACAGGCGCTTGACATGTCTTTACATGCGCAGAAAATGGGACGCGGTTCCTACTAAGTTGAAACCACCAGTTGTACATGGCAGCAGCTGCCAGCATCCTCGGAAGAGATCCATTCAGCCAGACATCGCGCAGCATGGAGGATCTGCTTCTGAACAGGAAGGTCCACGTGAACGTTTCTTGGCTCAGTGCAGCGGAAGCAGCAAAATCCCAGAATCGAAGGGAAAATCGACCGGAAACCTCCGTTTTCATGGAACTGAACAGTGATTTCGCATGATTTCGTGTCAATTCTTCGTTATATAAATCCACCCATTGAAGGTAAGAAGGCGCAGTTTCTTTCCCCCCTTGGGGAAGGTACCTCATTCCTACAAGGGGTTCCATGAAAGTGCAAAGGGAGGGCACTTTCCCTATAATGGACCACATCAGGAGGACCTCATGGAGTACGTTCATTTAATCCATGATTATACAGGGATGCATGGATGGATGGATGCACGGATGGATGGATTGATGGACGGAGGGGTGGATGGATGGATGGATGGATGGATGGATGGATAGATTGTAACTGTTAGGGGTGAAATAGTTGGCTTGCCCTGCAGATTGATACAGATATCATCATTGGGTAAATGCACCAGGTAGTCACGAAGACGAAGAAGACGAAGAAGACGAAGAAGAAGAAGACGAAGAAGACGAAGAAGACGAAGAAGACGAAGAAGAAGAAGAAGAAGAAGAAGAAAGACGGAAGAAGAAGAAGAAAGAATAATAAAAAATAATAAAAGAACAAAAGTAATAAAAAGAATAATAATAAGAATAGCAAGAAAAATAGTAAAGAAGAACAAGAACCAATAAGAAGAACGAAGAATAATAACAATAAAAAGAAACATAAAATAAGAAGACAAAAAAACAACAATATGATTATGATGCTTATCATGATTACAGAGATGACAATGATGAGGGTCGCTGGTCGTGGCCCCAGGTGAGTTTGCTGAATGGTCGATCTGTGGAGCTGCCGGTTTATCCTGGCCTCTTTCGGGTGAACCGAATGGGGGTGGACCTGAAAAGGGGGAAATTAGGCACCATAAATGTGGCCATGTTCTTGGGGAAAATGAAGACAACCCATTTTTTTTTTGATTTGGGGGGGGGTCGAATCTCCAGACCAAACCATTTATTCTAGAAGTTAGACGTATAGGAACGGTTAATCTTCAAGAAATGAATGGTAAAAAGCAACAACAACAACAGCAACAACAACAACAACAGCAACAGCAACAGCAACAGCAACAGCAACAGCAACAGCAACAGCAACAGCAACAGCAACAGCAACAGCAGCAACAACAACAACAACAGCAACAGCAACAACAACAACAACACCACCAACACCAACAGCAACAGCA
>Ga0126342_10008166_pt1 | contig 18729 bp, 20 predicted proteins | sample Cyp1metagenome_FD_92528 | JGI IMG/M metagenome (GOLD analysis project Ga0126342, IMG submission 92528) | Coral microbial communities from Lord Howe Island, Old Settlement Bay, Australia - Cyphastrea 1 metagenome | ecosystem: Host-associated > Invertebrates > Cnidaria > Coral ...
CGACAGCAGCAGCAACACCAGCAGCAGTAGCAGCAAGCAGCAACCACAAGCAAGCCAAGGGGCCGCTGCGTGTAGAGCTCGAGGTCGATGTAGGCACCTGCACGAGCTTTAGGGTTTAGGGTTTGGGGTTAGAAAGGGTTAGGATTGCGAAGTTTTTAGGGTTTAAATTATATGATAGGGCTGCAATGGTTTGCCGAGCAGTTTTGCCGAGCGGTCCGCTAGCGCCTGTAGCCCGCAGATGGCCTAGATGCCCTCCTCCTGAATCATTCTTCATCCAGATTGGAGAACCCCGTGCAGTTCGATCGATAGCTACTCTCCGCTTGCTGATGCTTGCTGCGACCAGGTGCTGATCCAGCATCCAGCATCCAAATGTCCTCATCCTTCATCCTTCATTACATATTGTTTTTTATTTCATATTTTGTGATTATCATGCTATGCTATGTTATACTACATTTTATTATATTCTTTTATATTGTACCCTGGGAGTCCCGGACTATTCTTTGTTTACCCTTTTATATAAAAGCCACACTTAAACGTGACCGCCTATACTTTGGCAGTTCTGAGGTGGTACCAGCTGGCCATGGAAAGGGCTCAAGTGATGCCATATAGAAGCATGCAGAAAATATCCAGATTTCTGTCGGTGACAACATTTTCCGGACATCCAGTGCTTTGACACATGGAAACACAATCATTTCAACCCATTAAATGGGGTCATGTTAACAAAGCCCATGGCATGGGCCTGTAACCAGCACATATACAGTAGCTGCTGTTCAATGATGGAGGTCCAACAGGGATGTAGTCGGGATATAGTGGGGATATAATTCGTGGAGATATGGTCAGGATATAACCAACAGAATCACGGATATGAAATCACAGGTCATTTTATCAAAATTATGTGGTCGGTGGTTGAGCCGCCAATCCGTAGAACAAGCAGCCCTATCCGTAGGAAGCTTTGGGGATGTAGGATCAACAAAATTGACAACTACCTGCCCAATCATTTTTTCAACCATTTTTCCCCATCTGCTGCCAATATCAGTGGAGTCTATGTATTGTGCAATTACTTGAAGCTGCCCTGTCATCTCCCTCACTCTCAACCGCCCCCACTCATGGCCAACGCGCCTTGGGTTGTGTCTGCCATGCTGCAGCCGCATTGTCTAAGGCAATCCAGCGTTGCATTGAATGCAGCTCGAGCAATTGGCGACTTCAGCAGGAGCCATAGCCAATAGCAGCACTCCGGGTAAGACTGCAGGAACTGCAGCGAGGCCTCAACGCATATCGATTGGCAACATCGACAAGGGCAACAAGGCCTTGAAGGCAGCGATCCATGGCGGCCCTTCCATCTTGAGATCACAATATATCATGAAAATGATCTGATGATGTGTGGCAATGGTTAAATAGTGTCGGAAAACATTGTATGCAGCGATGAAATGCCCCATATTCTGGAGGAATCAATAGGTGCAACAAGTGCAGGATCTCCTATGGCCATATTGAGTGGGTGTCGCCACAGTCCAGCATCTTAGTTTTTTAACACATGTCTCTAATTGTCAGAGCGTGTCAGAGGCTGCACCCTGGAACGGCAGCGCAGGTGAGCCACACTGCACGGTTCGAACGACTGGCCAAGTAATGACAGGACATATACCATACGTGCATAGACGCACCTCGTTCAATGGTCTTGTCTCTGGGAAATCTACGGGGAATACCATGAAATATCACGAAACCCGGAACAATCCAAGCAGCAGTTCTGGTAAAAATATCTAAAACTTTCAAAATTCACGATTGTGCCATCCACCGGAAGTCTCTTCGATTGTCTCCCCTATTCCCAAAGCATGTAACTGAGTTCATCCTGACCCCGGCATAGTGCAGGAAGCTGCTAGGCTCAGCACCCCTATGTTGGAACAGGCATATGTATCTCTCTTTCTAATTATATATATATATCAAAATGTGTATGCTACCCGATGCTACCCACACATACATCGGCATCATTCGGCATCACTCAGCGCCAAGCCTAGCTTCAGCGACGCGGCCGCCGGCTCATGCGTCATCCGCTCTGCGCGCTGCCATGAGGAGACATGTTCCGAAATCCAAGGACTAAATTATTATTCCTTCCTTCTGTCATTGTGACCATGGTTGATCATGAACTGAATCATGAACCGTCTATATTGTGTGCATGTGACATGCCATCAGGTGGCATTTTCCGGACAATTGCGCTGGAAGGCATGGAATGTTGGGGTTGAGCCCAATCTCATCCTATCTTCATTGTCGGCCCTAGAAATCCTACCTGGAACAATCTCTTGAACCCAAATGGACCCAGATGGACCCAACCTAGATTCGACAGCAGGGATTTGCAAGGATATTACTCGCTAACGCACATCCTTTCTGACCCTGCACACAATATGTGCAACATGTTTGAAATTGGACGCAATTCAGAGGCCAACGGCCAACGAATGTATAATGCAAAAGGTCCACACCATCCACACCACCTCCACTATACAATAGATAAGCCCTGGGGATTATATATATATATTTATTTATTTATATATTTATTTTTATATTTATATTATATTATATTATACTATATTATATTATATTATATATTATGTATTATATATTATATATTATATTATTTATTATATTACATATATATATATATATTATTTTATATATATTATTATATATATATTATTATATATATATTATTATTATTATTATTATGATTATTATGATTATTATTATTATGATTATTATGATTATTATTATTATATTATATTATATTATATCATATTATATTATATTATAATTATAATTATAGTTATATTATATTTTATTATATATATAATTATATATATGTGTGTGCACCATATATCACAATAAACAAATGAAAACATATTTTAAAAATACAACCATCGACTTGGCATGTCCAATTTTCAGATGTTGAGGAGTGGAAAGTCAGTCCTCATCATCGAAGCCCATGGCACGTTGCAGAGAAGACAGAACCTTTGTGCCTGGCTCGACCATTGCGAGCCCGCAGGCGACCACGGGGTGTGGCAACAAGTGGGTCACCGCTGTGCACTCGAGCCTGCTGAACTGGCAATTGGATCCCGCAAAAAGTCCTGCGGCAGGTGGCAAGATGCAGCAAGATGCAGCAAGTGGATTTGATTAAGGTAAGAACGCCTGATGGGGTATACCATAGTGGTGTCCCCGATATACCCTCACAAAATGGCAATCTGAATAGGGAAGTGATACTTAACCAACGGATTTGGAAGTTGTCCGGATCACTTCCAAACAAGCCCTTATGAGATAGGATATCGATATCTCAGGATCTACAACTTGGTAGTGCATGGTAGTGCGATGTTGTGTGGACGAGCCTAGGTCTAGATGCTGTTGCTGTTGCATATTTCTGTCAGTAATAGGTCTTTTGGGAGTCTGCTGAAACCTGCTGCGGGGGACATTGATGCGGAACCCTGGTTCTGGTGGAAGAAACTTCAGCCACTATTTTCATGCTCACCTTTTCTCAAATTCTGAACATGGCCAAAAAATATGCAAAATCCTCCAAACTCTGGTCAGGAAATATCCGTCATCATGACATCCCACGGTCCATCCGTTGTTGGAGGCGCCCAAGAACCTGCCACAAGGGCCATTGTGTCGCCCAGGCCTCAAAAGGATGGGTCACCAGTGGGCCACCAGTCAAGTCTAGCTGCCGTACCCTGGCCCTGCCTCTCTGCCTGCAGCATGGGCATCGCCAGGGTCAAAACCCGAAGCAAAGGCCGCCACCTCCCAAAGAAAGTTGCAATGCGAGTCACAGGCATGGCAAGAAAATTACTGTACTTTGGCTGTGTTTGTTGTAAGTAAATGCAAGGATCAAATAGGCATCCCGTCCCGGTATCCCCTACTTCTTGGCTGCAAGTGTTTTGTCCTCTTTTCCATAACTTGAGAATACTGGGATGGGTACCGTTTGCGCCCGCCCCAAGGCCAGGGAACAATACACTGTTCATTGTATATATATAATATATATACATATATACATATAATATATATATATATATATATACATAATATATATATATACATACACATACATATATATATATATACATACATACATATATAATATATATATGATTATATATGTATATTATATAATATGTCGTTTACTCACATGAACTTTGAAACTGACATGCCGCCGATTTAGGACCCGCCTTCTTGATCCAGATCGAAAACACTCAAAACCATCTCTAGTGTTTCGTGTCCCTTTGGTAAGAATTAGTAGAGCAGAAATCACCAAGCCATCTTAATTCGCGGAAACTCGCGGAAAACTGTGGTAGGGCCAGGTCTGTGAAGTATTCGAGGGAAGCCAAGCTTCTGTGCATAATTCAGGACATCTTGATACAAAGACTTCTTAATGACAGTTTTGCCTTTTGTGAAAAGCAGTGTGTCTTAAGTTTAAGGATTTGAGACGCAGTGTGATGTTATGCCATTTTCTTCACGTACGGTACTGTACTTGTGGCTTGTGACCCCGCTGTATAATCTCCACTATTTTTGTATGTCAGGCTGGCCCCTAGCCATCCGCAGGCCTCTGCGTTAGCCTGCTTGACCAACTCAGGGGAAAAGTTCTCCATGCTAGTGCTGTTGCCTCATCTTGGAAAACAAACTCGACTTCCTTCACGAAGTTCTTCCCTAGGTCCCTCACAATGCTGTCATTGAATGATGTCAACAACGAATACAAAGAAGTTCCGTCTTTCGTGTGTTAAAGGCTCATGATGCGCATGATTTCACAAACCAAGTTGCTCAGCAAACGAAAGGCGGAGCCAAGGAGGCCAACAACCCGTGCAAAGGGGCAAAGCAAAGTGCTGTCGCTCGCGTTGGGATTGGTGCGACTGGGACTGATGTGTGGAGTGCACCAACGCACTTCAGACACTTCACCTACTGACTCCTGCAGAAAGGGCTGGCCAATTCGCAGGCTGTTCTGAAGGATCCCAGCACAGGTTTCAACTGTCGCACAAGCTCCCAGCGCATTCCCAGGAATCTCATCGATCTCACCTCCCAAGGTCCGGTTTGGATGATGTGTCCAGTAACATTCGTAAGTGCCGTTAGTGCCGTTAGTGCCGTTGGCAAATCTTTCTCTGGAGCTCCCCTGCAGTTCCGCGAGGGACACCTCAATGTGATCCAGGTCTGGACTTTGGACCGTAGGATCCAGATTTCGCCAGTGGACACCAAGAACTTTTCGCGCACGTTGCATGGCACCAAACTCTGCCTGGTCGCAAGTAGAGACTAATCCCGTCACAGCTCGAGCTGCTGAACGGCCATGAGGGCCGGAAAAGGCAGCACCTGCGAAGTCCATGTGCGGCGAAGCCCATTTGGACAAAATCGCCAACAGCGGAAAAATCGGCCAACCACTTTGGAGGATCTCCAACCAGGGTGCTGGCATAACTGATGTGACAAGAGCTGCGCTCAAGTCCACTGCATATTCAAATTGACCTGTCATTCCCATCCTTAGTGCACTGGAACGTGCACGACTACAGCCGAATTCCTGTTTCACTGGAAACTTGCATTGCAAGCCAACGTGTGAGACCAAAAATAAAATACTCAGATACTCGCTCGAACAGGGTAGCTTATGCAACCAAGAAACATCACAAAAAGCACTTTGGCGCTAACTAGACCTGTGAGGCAAAAGCTCCATGGCTCCTCCTCTCTCCAAGGCAGAGGCACCTGGGGGACAAAAAAAAAAGTTAGGTAAACAATGGTAAACAATGGTAAACATAGGTAAACTGGAAAACTGATTCCCACGATACATGTTGATTATGCCTTATATAATAAATCTCTTTTGAAACTCGAGTTTCTTGTGCTACAAAAGAAAAGGCCACACATGGCCACGCGTCAATTTGACAACCAAAGGCTTTTGATCCAATTGGTTGCAAAAGCCTCAGTCCGACTCAGTCCTTTCATCTCCTTTCCCCGCACCTGCGCTTGTAGCAAGGGTCCAGGAATCTCCAACTTTCGGACAACATTTTGATGAATTCTATTCACCATCGGGAGATCTTCCGCAATGTGAACCTCAAGAGGCAAGGCATCACTATGTAACAGCCAAACTCTGAAGGTTAAACATGGTTAAACCACATTCAACCATGTTGGATCCAGAGTCTTCCCGCATTGAGATAGCAAAATCACCTCGCTCCCAATCCCCGCATAACGACGCCTTTAGATCCTTCAGCGCCTGAGTTCAACCTCCTTGAAACATGGACGACCACGACCAACATGGACCAACCAATCGACCAACCCATACACTTCCAAGGTGCGAAGCTCAATCGGCCAGCGAAGCGCGGCATTAGCTTTTCCAGCTGCAACCTGACATCTTCCCAAAGCTCGACCTCGTGCTCCTTGCAGGAGAAATCCAGCTCTTCGGCTGTCACGACCGTCACAGCTATGACAGCTGTCACTGCTAGCCATGGCAGCCGTGGCCACAGCATGGTCTGAACTATCTGAACTATCTGAACTCCGAACCTTTCCAACAGATCTCATGCTGAGCTGGCTTGGATTTGAGCTGGCTTGGATTTGAGCTGGCTTGGATTTGATTGGTTGCAGTGCTCTGTTCATCGAACTAGCCATGAAATAAACAATGTACCTGAAGCATTCCAGCTGATGATGCTGTGGAATGTTGTAGCTTTATATGCATGTGACACCCTGCTTTGGATGACCAGCCACGGATTATCACTCTGACTACTTGTGCTCAAGCGTTTGATGCGTGTTTTGCCCTGGCATCTACGTTTGTTGCCTGTCTATTTCAAGGGTTGAGCACTGGCTCTCTTGTCACAGGCTGCAGCACAAGCAGTCTCCCAGGGTCCCAGAGCTTCATTTGGACTCCGTGGTTTGATCCGATGCTCATGATCATTAATGATTAACATAATGATCATTAATGACTATTCATGACCCAGAACCGCGCCTCAAAGGATTCCTTCCGAACCATCATCAAACATCCCTCGGAGACATGGCTTGCTTTCAGCGAGCAGCGGATGTGGTACCTCGCGAGCAGAGAAACTTACCCAGCTTTGCTTCTACAAGTGGAAAGTGATGAAGACCCACAACTCCAGGTATCAAGAGACGGGGGCACTGCTCTCCAAAGAGCGGTTGAAAGAATTTCAGGTATGTAAAGTAGGTACATTCCTGGCAATCGCATAGACGCGTTTGCCCCTCTACTTCTTCAAATGCCAGGTTCACAAGTGTCAGGAATCATTTGAATCACTCTTGCGACCAGATCTATGGACTATATTTGCTTAGTTGTTCATCTATGTTCATCCTAATGACAGATTTTAGAATCATCCGCAGGAGCAAAATGCATCAGCCAGTCTCCTGTAGGAGGACTATGTCACCATCCAGTCTGTGAACTTCTCGACCTGACATTGCGCTGCCACGACCACACTGTGTGACACTTGAGGAATGCCTTGCCTATGAGAGGTTGTCGATAAGCGTAGTCAAGAACTGGTGGTGGGCAGTATGGGTACCTGGAGAGGACTCGACAGTTGGCCAAACATATCAAACTCAACAGTTGGACAACTAGCAGTGACCAAAGTCTTGCGTGCAATGCCAACGCACTCCCTGCGACCTCATGTTGGCCGCATGTTTTGAAAACAGTCCTCAAGGATATTTCCAGTGGCAGCTTCTAAAACATTATCATGTACAGTATTTTGTATGGCCATCTTTGGGACATTTCCGATGTCGGGCCTTTTGCCATTTCTCTCAAAACACACATGTTTGGATGTGCATTGCTGGAGTTGTCCTCAGGGCACATGATCTGCGTGGCCAGTTGCGTTCTTGCATAGGGCACAGCAAGAATGTTGAAGCTGACCTTGCAAGACTTGCCAAAAGTTGAAAGGAAGCTTCAACTGAAGAGGTAGCATTCATGTTTCGGCGGTTGTTTCACCTTGTTTTCTGCCAAACTATTTCTGTGAACCCGGCCACGCGAATTTTCGACGGATCTCGCGGTCCAAAAGCCTTGACTCTTGAGTCAGGCCAGCCTGGTGGAACCTGCCACAGGTCAAAAACATTACTGGGGTGGAGGTTTCAAAAAAAAAATGGGCACACCGCACCATAGGATTTTCCATTGTAAACAACCATCCATTTTGAAGGTAGGTACCCCCATTTTAAGAACCTCCATGATGTTTCCCTCCATACTGGGCCAAACCACAATCGACAAGCAGGTTTCCAGAGATCATGTCAAGTGTGTTTTTGTCCTCAGCAACTGCTTGTTACAGCATGTCCTCGTAGCTCACAATCTAAGGAACGGTTACAGCAAGTCCGGACTAAATTTGCAGTCAGCAATCTATGTACAGCTCATTTTGCCTGGCTTCAAAGACATTTTGTCTTTCTGCCGGCTGGCTGTGAGCAGGAAACACATGGAAATACGATATTGAAGGCTGTTGCAGAGGCAGCGCTATCCAACTAGTATTCCCAGGTAGCGCTTGATCTGCAAGGTGCTCATTCTGTGAAACTTTATTACAACATGACATATTATAACTTTATGCTGGAAGAATTGCAGGATGTCAGGCTCAGTGTCTGCCGTCTCCAAAGCAGAATTTCAACAGCGCTCTGCCTTCCGGTTCAGCGATTTTGTTGCGTGCTGCTGCATAGATGAGCGAGGCTGTAAAGATCTAGATAGTCTCTTTCGCTCCAAGTTTTAGTCTTTCAACTAGACAGGAAGCCACGTCAAGAGCTTTCTCTAGGATGTTGCAACTGGGATACAACTTGAGTAATAGAAACTAAGTCCAGCGGAACAAAATAAAGTTTATACTCGATGCTCTTCATAAGATTCCAGGACTGCTGGACCCCAGTATCCTCAGCATGTGAGTACCAAGTACACTGAGTAGTACTGGAGGTCATTTGATAAGAATTCAGGCCCTGTGAGAGGAACATAAGCCCTTGATTGTACGTATATCTTATTCGCTGTGGCTACAGTATCAAGAATCAGGATATCTGACATCACATACCAATAAGTGAGTCAACTAGAATCTGCAGAAGATATTTAAAACATGGAAATGTTGAAACATGTTGAAACACCAAATAGTCCGCAGCCTGCAGTTGCGAGACTGGCTCGGCGCTCTTTGTGGGTGAACAAAGCCTTCCACGGGAGCGTGAGAAGAAACCATAAGAAACCGTCAGAAACCTGGCACTCCGTGCACTCCGTGGACTCCTTAACATAGAAAAACCGTCGCCAACTAGTCGCTTACTCCGCTTACTCCGAATCAGTGGTTCCAGTGGCATCATTTAGCACTCATAATGCTGAATAGATTCTCAAATTTCTCAATAATTAGTGCTCAATTGTATGGGAAAGATGATGAAATGATGATGAAATGATGAGATTGTCCAGTGGACCGTGGCTTTCACTCCCAGTCCTCTCCGCGATGATCCAAGACGCGGGAGCCGTCACGGCGCAGTGCTTTCCAGCACCAGTGTGCCCCGGACCTGCTGGATGTGGGTCAAAATGGAAGACCTAGGGGACCACAGATGTGAATGTCTAGTGACTAGTATTAACCATCCAATTATTGGGCTACCTAATTTTGACCCATACCCACATGGCGGTTGTTCTAATTTCCTTTGCAACCGGTCATTCTTCGCGAATAAAAAATGACTTGTGCGAATCTTTCGCGAACCCTACGTTTATCTTTCACGGGGGTCTCATGGTGAAATCTTTCGCTAAATCTTTCGCAAAAAAAAAAAAACGCGAACTCAAAAAAAAAAAAAAAAAACTTTCAAGGAGTCTCATGCTTGGCAATTTAAAATCCTTACATGGACCTTTAGAACGACTCCTACATGGGAAATACATGGGAATACCATGGAATACGACATAACATGGCAATGTGATGAATTGGAAATCTCGGGAATATGACTTAACCACTGGTTTTGGGGTATATGTGCCCATGTTGGGACAAACCCATGACAAACCAATATGAGCCGTCAACATCTTGAAACTTCCCTTTCCCACGGGACGCTCTACTGCAGCTTTGAGACCTTCTTGCTGTGGTTGCGGATACCACGGGCAACCATGCATCCCGGGCTGTAATGAGAGCAGCAGGGTGTGGCCTAAGGGACTGGTGTGGGGCTGTTTGCAGGACTCATTCATGGTTTCCATGGACTGCACAGGTCAAGATACGCGCTTTGGCCAAAAAAAGGTTGCTGATAAAGGGAAAATTAAAGCAAAGATGCCTTCACTCAAGGAGGAGTGCCAAGCTGTTTAACTGGCTGACAGTTGTTTCCAAGGAAAGTCACTGGTCAAACTGAGACTCCCTTGCAGTCTGTGCAACAAATCTCTGAGTACCCTCTAGCTGAAGACCAAGCCCTCCATGGTTTGAGTCCAGCAGCGGTTTGTCTTTGATGCCATCCAGTACTTTCAGCAAGTCGTCCATATCGTCCCCTTGCTCCAGGAGTTCACTCCTGGCATTACATGTGATCACAAAGGGTAGACAACTCATTCTATCTACGCTTAAAAAGGGCACAGTTATCATTTCACGAGTCATCACTTTGCGAAAGGCTCATGTTTTCTAAGGCGCAGACCCGACGTGGTCCATAATCGCAAGGCTAGTTGCCAGAAGCATGGCAAGACTTCCCTCCTCCAAGCTCCGCAACAAAAGGACCTTTGCCAAGGACGGGGTGACAAACTGCAAGCTATCAAGGTGGTCATGAAACGTGGCCAAACCATTTGCATTCTCCAGAGGAAAACCGGTCCAACTGGCAGGATTCTGATGTTCTGAATAAATTTCCCTTTTTATTATATAAATGTTAATGCTTTTGAGACCGTCGTGAGGACAAACCAAGACAGTCCATCAGCCCACTCCAGCTGAATCCGAGAGGCTCTGGTGGCCAAAGGCAGCCAGGAGGTAAAAAGTCCCAGCCACGCTCGTGGCAGGTACATCTCAGCTTCTACGCCGTTCCTGCGGAGACTGGAAATCCACAGCCATGGCCTATGAGATTCCATCGATGATGAATGTATAGCAGTCTATCATCTATCCAGCATCCTGGGTGCTCCTGGGTGACAACTAGAGGCATGCATGGAAAAAAAATTGTTGCGTCTGATTCTGGTTTGTTTGATGATGGCGGAGGGATGTGGAGGGAAATCATTGGACAGGACCTTTCACTAAGTTGGCTTGCAATGGCCCATGGGTCCTGTTCAAATGCTGAAACCATGGCCGCTCTGCAGCTAAGGCTTCAAACAAGCAAACACCCTGCTGCAGCAAGGGAAAACCTGGACGGCAAACAGAGCGCGGCACGGCTGGATGCTCCTCTGGGCAAAGGAAAATATATGTTTATATAAGATTACTTTCTTCGAGCGATCCCCTGAAACATTATTCTGACATAGTTTCTGACATACCATCTGGAAGTATATATTATTGGATGTATATAAATATAAAAATACATAAATATAAATAAATATATATATATATATGTACATACATTCTGACATTCTATCTGACATTCTCTCTGGCATATACTCTGACATTCTTTCTGGCATTCTATCTGGCATTTATTCCGACATTCCCTCTGACATATCTGACATGGGCACTGCTGGACCTCAACCGCGCGCGCCAGATCTCAGTGGGCACTGCCATGCTGAGGCCTGGCAGTGCCCACTGAAATCTGGAGCTTGCAGTTGAGGTCCGGAAGGAAGGACGGAAGGAAGGAAGGATGGAAGGAGGGAGGGAAGGAGGAGGAAGCAATTCTGATAAAATCTAGAGACCCTCACCTGGTGGGGAAAAATACTCTCAATGCCCACCTGGCTCCCAAAGCCCACGCAGACTTCGCGTAAAAGCTCGAAATCGGCTGAAGGCCTGCTATAGAAACATCTGGGAATTGGAAGGGAAGCATTTCCAAACAGAAAATAACAGAAATATGAAACTCAAATAAACTCAGATTCTATGTGAAACACGAATGCAAGGCAGCTGGATGCAACGTGTGCCTCTTCTTGACTTTGGGCTGCAACTGCAAAGAGGGCTGCCTAAGAGACGCTTGTGAGGAGAAAAATAAGCAGACCTCTTGAGGGAGCGTCAGACTTTAGCTTCTGACAACCATGTTCATTCCTTGACAATATCCAAGCTCTGGGTCCTTCCATCAGGGAATGATTGCCTCCGAACATCATGCAAAAAACAAATGAAACTTTCTGTGCAAGACAGAGCGTCCTCAGCTGCATGCCTGTCGCAGCGCTTTGCCGCAAAAGTTAGTGAGTGTGGCTCAACATCATCATGCAAGTTATATCGATTATGAGGCAGCAAAATCATGCTCTCAATCCAATATGAGGGGAACAAGCCTGACACAACCAGAGTTGCTGGAAGGGTTGGGGATTAACATCAAAATACAGCAGAACCAACAGGCTCTGCCTTAACAGCAATGCCCTTGCAACACCAAGGCAGGAGAGGAGTTCAGCTTCTCCACTAGCTGTTCGAGGTCTCAGTGATGACCACCAATGCCATAATGATCACAATAGGTGTGGGTCAGGGTCATGATGAAGCTGTGTCAGGGAACAGATGAGCTGGCGACATATCGAGATCAATCTGCTCAATGGTCCTGAGTGGTACCGCCTGTCAAGCAGATAAGCTCCGGGGACCAGCAGAACTTGTCCTGAAACATTCTTCCTCACTGCCTCACTGAAACCTTTCTGTCGCTTCCGCTTCACCGAGACTGCCTTGTCCATGGAGTAGCTTCTGTGATGTTCGCTCATCCGCCTGCCAATGCAGATTCCACATTCACATCGCCACTTGAAACCACCTTCCTCGAACTAAAGACTAAGAAAGAGGAGTCTGCCTGAAAGATTGGGCCGCAACCACTCCTTTGGCAGCCACCCGGAAGCTGTTGGATACTTTTGTGGACCTGCAGCTAGCAAATGCCAAAATCGATGTCCAAGGTTGGTGTCCGGTGAGGCAGGCGGACCATGCGGACCTGGGTACCAATTCGGAGGCTTCCAAGTTGAGCTCATGGCAAAGAGTCCTGGGTGGAATCCACACTGACACTCATCCTGAGAGTATCCACTTTGCTTCGATGTTTGACAATAAATGGTACATAATTGATACTGTATAAATATGTATAAATTAAATCAAACTCCATACTTAAATTGATAGAAATTGATCAATCAATGATAAAATGCAAACATATGCCTGTCTGAATCGCACGGAGAACTTGTTGGCGCCTGCTGGCAAATGCCAGTTGCTCCTCCCAATCAGCAGCTGGATCAGTCCTCAGAATCCAATGCCCCAGGAATTTTGCCGTGTGATAAATGGGTCAACCATCATTTCCAAGCAACGGACCAGGAGCTGGATTGCTGTTCGTCACTGAACCAGTACGGAAACCTTCCCTGCGCCGGTTGCAAAGTGAATCCAAATGGACAATGCCAGCGGCGAGCAGTAAAACTGACCTCTTTGGAGAGGAATGGACCACGCCAGCTGGACAAATCCCTGGCAGTTTGCAAGGACAAGGAAGCTAGAAAATGTATGAAAATGTCAACCTAAAGAACACCCAGCTGCTTTCATATCCTTCATTTCATAGTCATGTCAGAGTCATGGAGTCATGTTGAGTCTCTGATCTGTCCCATTCTTTCCCTTCTATATACTTGGTATTACTTGGCTTTGCGCTCTAGCTGCTTCAGACTCGCTCAGCCTGCGAGCTTTGGCATTCAGCTCTTCCAGGAAGCAGCGCGCAGTTTTGGCACGTTGATCAACTGAGTCCATTGCCTCACCACGCGGCAACGTCTGTCGCACGTGCTCAAAGTCCCAAACTGAAAGGAGGAAAGAGAAAAAGAACACGTCACCGCATCAGAATTTCATGGAATTCCGGCGTATTCCAACATGTTCAGTATAAATATAAATGTATATAAATGTGCACTGCCTCGGCCTCACCATCCCTTCGGAAGGCATCGACGAAATCTCGAAGCTCTTGGTGCAAAGCCTGAAACGCTGAGACATCCGGATCCTACCAGTCACCTCCAACTTCAAGATCTGCCACAATTGTAAAACATAGTAAACCCAATGTCGATCAGACCTCGAACTACATTGACTACATTTTGCAATTCAATATTTTGAACCCCTGAGTCACTGAGTCCCCTTGAAACACCTTTCTACTTGCCACAGCACGAACTCAGAGTGTCCCCACCTCTCTTGGATGGCTCCATGAGCTCACTCCACGCCTGCAGCGGGCCACCTACTTTTTCACGTTACCCCAGGCGGCATCGAGTGATGTGAGGAATAGGAAAAGAATGAAAGAGAGTCTGACTCTAGGAACCGGCGTGCTGGAAGCACTCCAAAATAGAATCGTTGCTTTCCATGAAAGCTTGCTTTGCTGGGGCATCTGGCGAAGCATTGAAATAGAAGGCCCACCTCAGAAGAAGCAAATCTGTTTGTCATGAGGCAGTCTCAATCAGTCTCAAGCAAGGCCATGACCCTTTTGCATCCACGCACAGCTTCCATCGAGATGGCATTACAACATCTCTCAGCTCCTGCAAAGGGGCAAACTACACGGAAAATCATCACTGCCTTGCTTGGCGTTTGACGGCTGATACAGGCTACTTGTAGTATAGGTAGGCATCATCTTTCTGAAATCGTTGCTAATAAGCACTTCCCTGGAGCTGCGCCCACGCTCATCAGCGTGCACACACACAGACACGTTCCAGCTTTTGATACCAGCGAAAGACTATAAAGACTGAAACTGCTGGAAAATCCGCTCATGTTTCTCTCTGAAGCATCATCGAGTCTTCAGGATAACCACTCAAGCGCCTGCCCTTTGCCGTTTGCAGTCCTGCTGCAAGTTGCCTTCACTTGCAGCATCCTTCGGGAGAAAAGCACCTGTTCCTGTGCTCGAATCGTGTCGTGGACTAGCACGCCCAGTGAAACCTATCAAAGCACCCACCGTATCCTCCAAAAACTGGCGATTTGCTTCTCAAATGCCAGCACTGAACAACACTTCATGCTTCACGGAAACCTGCCCCCTACTCGCATTCTTCCCGTCTATGGTCCGCCGTTCCCCACCTGGCTGGAAGAATAGCAACTTTCTTTCCGAATTGAGCATCTTGACTGTGTCGGAGCCGGAGACATCTGGAACTGATTCCGGGGATCCCTCTACACCACTCAGGTCACCTTGGAATCTCAAAGGGGCCATGACTTGGGCAGGGAAGGCTGCTCGAGTCACACAGATTCTTCAGGTCGAATCAAAACACAAGAAGAATGTACAGAACTAGGATGAACTAGGTGAATATGAGCCTGGAAACTGATGGGATTTTGTAGGATTCTAATATGCTGAATGCAGATTGCTTAGAGACCTGGCAGGATTTGAGCCCATCTGCTTCCAACACCGCTTCAAAACGCCCCGGAAGCTTGGGGGGGAGGGGTGGGGTTCGAGTGAAAAATCACTGTGTAGGACTCAGGCCTGCCCCTCCCCTTGCTGAAGCAAGAGTAACTCCAGCTAGCTGCCGCTAGCTTTCGTGATAAAATGCTGTCGAAATCACTGATGGATCCAGGTGAGGCATTGGTGGTGGAGGTTTCGGGCGTCTTTGGTGACAGTCCAGGAACCCAAAGCTTCTGCAGCTTATCCTGGCACCAGCACTTTTGCCATGTTGGCAAATGGACGCAAATGGACGTGGCGGAACATTCTGAGCAGAAAAGGGGCACGTATACCCTTGCAATGGTTAGCGTCCTGCTTGCGACTTTGGAGAGCAGAATATGGTAGCGATGACGTAAGCTCCTTTGCCTCCTTCGCAAGCTCATGAACCTATGAGTAACTTTACTCTGAAAGGTGATGAATGTAAATCTATGTAAATGTAAGAATGGACATGCACTGAAACTTCCACGTGCTTTTGTATACATATATATATAATCTTATATATATAGTTGTGTATGATGCCACTTCGTGCTTTGTATTCTAGCACATTGAAAGCAACTTGCCAGGAGCGACTCCAGCCATGCGAATCATGCGACATCTCAGACCTGAAAGTCCATCATCACAACGGACCGGGCCAAGGACAGGCATGTTCGACGGCGACGTGCATCTCGATCTACTATCTTGCATCTATATTGCATCTATCTTGCATAGGCTTGCTGTAGTCATAGTTTGAAGATGTTTGAAGATGTATAATTACACCATGATGTAACGACCCTATCGATGTGCAACCTAGTGTAATGACACTGGGGATGACTCTACAAGTAGGATGATCAGATGGTGTCTTTGATATTAGGTGCTTGTGTCTAGTGTACAAATGCATTGAGAGTTTCTATGATTTCGATTGCCCTGTGCTCTTTGAATGTTCATCTTTGAACAGAAAGTTTGCCAAGGTGTGGGCTGCCATCACAAATGGTCGGAAGCACAAAAGACCGAGACCATGTGAGATGCACAGAAAATCCTGCCATGGTGGCTTAAAGTTTAGTATGATATAATAATGTGATAAGATCGAACAGGGCACTTGGATGCACTTGGCCTCTTCCACGATGCCAACCCTCTGAGCTGCTTTGGAGCGCCTGGGTGATTTTCAGGCCCTTTCTGTTTGAAAGAATCTGAACAGATCAGCGGGTTAAACAAAAAACGCGTTTGCCTGGGCTATGCACGATGTAACCACTATGCTCGGATCTGGCTCTGCCTCCAAACTCAATGTTCTGCCTTTGGCAGCCTGAAAGCATTTTTTTTGCTGTTGCGTTATTTCAGAGAATTTGACATACACAAAAAGCTGCTGGATTCAAAAACTTAGAAGTAATGGTTCAGAAAAATGGATGGGAATTGACGATCTCTACGAGTATCAAGGGGTTCGGCAGCCACCAACTTGTGCTCAGTCATCAGGACGAGACTGCCAGGCCTGCGGAACCCATAGAATATTTCCAAGGCCAATTTGCACACTGCCAGCGGCTCCGGCTGCTACCTGACAGCCAACAGGACCACTCATGAAAAATATGGAAAATTCATGGAAAAAATCGTCTCTCCACTCCAAGTGCTGAAACCAGAACAAATGTACGTCCTTCTTTTGCAAACAACTTGGTTCGTATTTCCTCTCTTGTCCTCAGCTGTATGAAGCCCAAACTTCCACATTGTTTTGCAAGGTCGAGCCTGCGTTAGCCATTTCAGCCTGAGTCCATGGAAGGTATCCATCCTGCATCCTTTGAACATTTTGAGCTCTCTCGGCTGGAATGACAGACTGAATTGGGGCCATGGGGGCCTTTGGGGCCATTGGGGCGATTATTTTCTTGAAACTCTCCCTTCCAAAAGAGATTTGATACAACAAAGCGCTAAGAAGGAGGCTTGAACGAGGCAGCATCGCAAAACTCACAGCGAATGAGTGCCTGGAGTAAACATGTCAATATTGTTCAATTATTTTTAGGCATTTGGCATTGGTGTCTGCTGCTATAAACTTGCACTGCATGAAATTGAGGCAGCTACAGACAAAGGACACCCAACGATCGCCCGTCCAAAGACCTGGCGTTGAGAGGTCGAATGTGGCAACAGAGGTTTTTCCTTCACAGCTGAACCAGATACCATGGGAACAATGGCACGTGTCTAACAACTTTGACATCTTTGACCCATGGCCATCCTGTAGCCCAATATGTATGGGTAAAAATAATGAAAATTATAAAAGGTTCAAGGAGACATAGAAAGTGCTTTTTGCGATGAAAAGGTTTGACTGACTGAAGTTCTTCCAGATCTCAATGCAAAAGTGTCTTAAGCCTTGAAGCGAAGAGCCCTGTGCAACGGAATTTCTTCCCTTTGCTCCAAGCCACTGTTCCAAACAGGCTGGGAGCCTGTGGGTTGCCCGATGGCATCAACTTCACCGGCACATCACAAGTTGGAAACGCTGAAAGGATCAAAGCAGCGAGCAAAAGCAGCTACGCTTGAGGTGCTTTGCACGCTGCTTCCCCATGGGAAGCTGCGTGGCTCAACTTCAGGGCATTGCCGCACATTGCACTGTGGGTGGATCCAACATCCCTGAAAGCACTATGACTATGTACAGTATACTGTGTATGTATATATATATGAATGTATTATATAAATATATATACAATTGCATCCATATGCATATCCATTTCAATATATCCATACATCCATATACCCATATATCATTATATCCATAAAATATCATACATGCATATATATCCGCCGACCCCGGCCGACGCAAGGGGGAGCGCGTAAGGGAAAAAGATGTATTGCATTACTACGACTCCTATACTCCTACTCCTACTCCTACTCCTACTCCTACTCCTACTCCTACTCCTACTACTACTACTACTACTACTACTACAAGCAGACGCAGCAGTAGCGCAACGGCAGCAGTGCAGCAGCTAGCAGCGAGCCAGCAGCCAGCCTCGAGAAAAAAACGTATAGCAAGCTTTTTGTAGGAGATTTCAGAAGGGACGTTCCGGCCCCGGGAAACGCCTATTTTGGACTCTGGTCGTTCTTCAGGGCCATGGTGTTTCCCCGTCCTGGAGGGCCGTGTCTTTGTCGCTCTTCAGTAGTAGCATGGGGTTTCCTTGCCGGAAGCCGCCTTTTTGAAGAGTCAGGTGCACCAGCAGCAGCAGCAGCAACAGCAGCAGCAGCTCCCAGTAGCCAGCATCGAGAAACGTAGTATAGCAAGCTTTATAGCAAGCTTTATATAGCAAGCTTTATAGCAAGCTTTTTCTAGGAGATCTAGGAGATTTCAGAAGGGACGTTCCGGCCCCGGGACACGCATATTTTGGACTCTGTTCGTCCTTCAGGGCCATGGTGTTTCCCCGTCCTGGAGGGCCG
>Ga0126342_10008167_pt1 | contig 18729 bp, 21 predicted proteins | sample Cyp1metagenome_FD_92528 | JGI IMG/M metagenome (GOLD analysis project Ga0126342, IMG submission 92528) | Coral microbial communities from Lord Howe Island, Old Settlement Bay, Australia - Cyphastrea 1 metagenome | ecosystem: Host-associated > Invertebrates > Cnidaria > Coral ...
TCCATTAACTCTAGTTATATCTACTATAAAATCCATTAACTCTAGTTATATCTACTATAAAATCCATTAACTCTAGTTATATCTACTATAAAATCCATTAACTCTAGTTATATCTACTATAAACCATAGAATTCAGCCATCCTCTAGGGCCCCACTTCCATCCCGTCCCAAACTTCCCAACTTCCCACCGCAAGACTTGACCGAGATCTGTCTCCAAATGCTCCACGATGAAACCTGCATGGAGGGTGAACCATCGAATTCAGCCATCCAAAAAGCCAGGTTTCTCCAAAGATGGAGCTGATGACCAAAGAGTAGACTTATAGTATATCATTGATCAATATTACAGTATTATCATCATCAGGTAATGGTTATTATATGGCTATTCTGGTTAATATATGGTTAATATATGGATAATATATGGCTAATGATGGTGAATAATCACCTGGTTGGTGGTTGAGGCTACCCCTCTGAAAAATCATGGAGTGAAAGTCAGTTGGGATTATGAAATTCCCAACTGAATGGAAAAATAAACATGTTCCAGTCACCACCAACCAGATTAGGTTCAATCTCCAAAGATGTTGACACAGTTGACACCATGAAACACACAGGTTTAACCAGGATTTTTTGGGTGAACATGATCAACAAACGCACGCACTACCCTTCGCTTTGGTCAGAAGTCACCAAGCACAACAGCCTCACCATCCCCATTTTTTGGGGGGAATCAATACTCTTGCTCCAATCCCACATGGACATTTCTGAAAATAGGATACTGCAACTGGTTGGTGGTTGAGCCCTACCCCTCTGAAAAATATGCGAACGTCAGTTGGGATGATGAAAGTCCCAACTGAATGGAAACATATAAAATGTTCCAAACCACCAACCAGGCAATATACTGTACCGCAATTGTAATACTTGATCATTCTCGATCCCGACATTGTCACTTTGAGTTATTTTAAAAGCATTTTTGGACAACACCATAGATCACATCGTTGGTTACACATATCATGATATGAAGTAAATATGCACCGCAACATATCAACATTGTTGGTTTACCATCATTATCGTTAAAACCCACCACCTTCAATCACATTCTACAAAGAATCGCTCACCGAGCCACAAAAGTCCTTGAAGTCTGGGGTGGCTGGGGGAAGAAAGTCAACCAGCTTCAAGAGGTTCTCGTGGTTCAATTCTTGCAACAAATAAATCCTCGGAACAGGTGCAGGTGAAACATCCTGGGGAGAGAAAGAAACTCTGCGCATTTTGATCCTGTGGCACATCGTGGCACATCTTTTTCGCGGTATGTGCGGTTATATGTACATGGGTTTTCATATCTTTTCTTTGGCTCACCCGAAGGCACCAAGCTAAACCTGGGTTCTCGCTTTCAAAGAAACCAATTACACTACCATCTGGTTATTTAGCGGTTCGCCATGGAAAATCATCATGTTTAATAGGTAAGCCATCTATAAATGGGCTATTTTCCACGGCCAACCGTTAAATAACCAGAGGGTAGTTTTTTTTTTAAGAAAGCTGATTCCAAGCCATTTGTAATTGAGAATACTTTAGAACTCACCAACTTATGGCTGATATTTCACCAAGAACAACGAACTATCCATCAGTTGACTTGGAGGTGCATGCCAGTTCAGTGCTTCATCTTTTCCCTATATATACGTGAGGTTATATCCCATACACAACTGGGTGAACTGTGCCTATGCGCCAGCTGCACGCCCTGTATGCTGAGCTTTGAAACAACCAATTTTTGAAACTGTTCCAATTGGTGTATTCATATGTATTAATGGTATATCAATGACGCCCAATGGCCAGTTGTACGTGGGGTAAAAAAACGTCATTGGTGATAGCCATGGGTATGAGTCAACAAGCACCCCTCCCTATTTTCGTCCCGGTCCAGTTGAACGCAGCAAGAAACTCTTTGGCAAGGCGTCCAGCCATTTCATCATCATCGAAGTAGTCAATGAACCTGGCCATGGAACTATGGGATGACCAATGCTGTGGGGAAAATCTCGGGATTGGTGGTAGCGACGCCGATTAGATTCCAACACACCCGATGCCAAACCCCTCTCTGCATTCGGCCATGGGTGGTTGAACTCCAATCTTGATGGACTGTCAGCAACGTTGCTATGAGTGGGGACACGGCCAAGCCAGCGGCCAGTAATTTGAAGTCATGTTCCAATGTCACGAATCGCCTCACAGAAAGTTGGGATTTCGTTGCGGCACCCACTCCGTGTATGAAGGCACTGCGAGCGGCTTCATTGTCAAGGTAAAAAACGGGGACCCGGCAACTCGTTCATGCCACAAGCCCACTGCCAACACGGGCAAATTTTTCAACTCATAAATGGGATGCTTCGAGCTTTCCATCAGGGATTTCACAAGGGCTGAAATGGCCTTACCAAAACATTCGACAACTGTTCCTTGTGGACTTATGATCGCCGTCCTCGGCGCGCCGAAACACGCCCTTGTGCTCTTGCGGCGTCAGCAAGTCATGCCAAGCACATTGGGGTGAGTTGTCCAACTCCCAGGTCATTTTTTGCTGGGCTGATGAAACACTTCCTGGCTCTCAGATACCAATCTGAAACTGTAAGCTTTTAACTGGCTGAGCATATTACAAAAGAGATTGCTCAGAAACCCATGTTTACCTATCATTCACCAGTTGGTTTACCCACTACTACCACTCATACTAAACTGGTTGGTGGTTTCAGCCCCTGAAAAATATGAAAGTCAATGGGAAGGATTATCCAATATATTATGGAAAATAACGCATGTTTGAAACCACCAACCAGTAAAATTAGCGTTGCGATCCCCATTTCTTTAAGGGCGTTGAGATCCCCATTCAGTTGCTGCGACCCTGCGCTTGGATCATTGGTGAACTCCCATCACTGCTGGGTAAATCCTCATCCACTCAGTTCTGTTTAAGCACAACCCTTCTTGCTGGGTGAATCATCCTCCGATTTTTTTACCGGTCTATCCGATCTATCCCTATCTTTTGCTGATCGAATCTGAAATTCTTGGCCAAAACACCGTTTTTCATGGTAAAAACGCAATTTTCCATGGCCAAACCACCATTTTTCATGGTAAAAACACAATTTTTCATGGTAAAAAACATCCCCATCCAGTTGGCGCGGTTCCTTACCGCGCCTGACCGTGACCATGTCTCCGGTGCACATGTCACGAAAGTCATAGCAGGTCCACATTGCATCGTGTCCTGGATTCCACCATAGGAAGGGGCTTCAGGAAGGGGATTCATCAAGAAACATGGGGATTTAACTCGGATTAACCAACAAACCATGAAGATTTATATGGGATTTATATGTTCTTTTTAACCAACGAAGCCAAGCCTTTTCTATAGGGACATAGCGGGTAGAACATGGGATATTTGAGGCCTTCGGAGCCGGTTATTTGGGGTAAACTAAACCTTCCATTGAATGTTGATGGGACATATCTGGGTAGATGAAAATGGAAAACTTTCAATGGAAAATAAAACCCAGGATAAACATACCCAGGATCTGGACATATTCTATTTCACTGATCTGAACACTTCGGCTGGGATAATTCATGAGAATCATCTCCACGAATTACATCACCTATGGTGAGGGAGAACAGTGAGGTCGAAAAAGATTTTGACCCAGATTTTAGCACCAAATATGATGTTAGGGTGTGAGCATGGTGGATTTAGCCCAACATCTATGGTCATTTTCAGTGGGAAAAGGGTGATCCACTGGTTTTTGGCTACAGCTATCACCAACAGGAAAGTCACCTTGGAAAGCCGACTTTACTGGAGATGAATTCCAACAAAAACAACTCATAAAACTAAACAAAATAGCACCGCTATTTAAACCCAATTACAATAAACGCATCATTTTGGGCATGGTTTGATGATAGTCTTGGGGCTGGCTTACTATTGGCTTTCACACCCAAAAAATGGATCGATATCTCTCACAGTTCCACCCTCAAAAAGTGCCGACTGTCGGCAGGGGAACGTTGATGCACAACTTTTGCATGTTTGCCCTGGATGGGACTTTCTCGCTTTCCCATAGCATCAAGGGATAGTAAGTGGGATGGCCAAATCACACAATCACAAACCGCCCCGTATGCGTTTCGCCGATACCGCACTTTTTGGAATGAGATTATTTGTGGACAAATTACATCCTCAGTGGCTTATGTGGTATTATAAACCCTATGATGACTTTTGATATCAACCAGTATTATAAAAGATCATAGTTTGAAACGGTAGGATCACACCTAAACAGAGATGATATCAACAACGATTTTCTGTTTGGGTTGATCCAATTGAAATTGAGCAGTCAAAACCTGCAACGTCGGACCCATCATGGATTGCGACGTCCAATGATTATATCGGATCGTACAACCCCAGAACCAATCATCAATCAATCATCCTTTATGTATCCTTTATCAATGTGTATCCATCATTATCCATCTATATCCACAGATTTATGATCTTCAAAACCACGAAAATTCATGTTGAACCAAACTAATCATCAACCAACAAGGCTAAAGGTAGCCACTGCTCCTGCGAGTCGTTCCAGTTGAAGACGTTTGGGCATCGGCTGCTCTCGATGTTCCAACTTTACCTTGGCGTTGTCTATGAGAGAGGGACGCCACCAGGTCCCTTTCTGAATAATATTGGGGGTAGAATAAATCCCCGATATAGAATCATCTGCCAACTGGGGTTTTGAACACTGCTCAATTGATTTTCAGCACCTGCAAGGTGAGGGGTTCAACCCATCTGAAAAATATGCTTGTCATTCGGCATCATCATCATCATCATCATCATCACCATCATCACCTCAGTCATATGGCATGGTTTAAAGTTAAACAATATTAATAAAAACGCAAACCATCATCCCAGTACATCTCCATCAAACACCAGATTTGTTGGTCATATGCCACCATTTTCTCTCGCTATTCTTTGCTGGAATAAAATCCTCCACTGTTACATCATGTTGAGTCCCAGCAAAAATACTACGCATAAATAACAAAGTATCACATATCCCCAAAACCGTGTTGGCAGTTTTCATCCCGAAATCCCATGAAAATCCACCATTTGCAATGGTGAACTCCCATTAAACCCCATTTGTTAATGCTGAAATCCCCCAAAAACGAACAAATCACGATTTTTTAATGGTGACATCCCGTGAAATCTCCAATTTCAATATTTTTAATGGTGAAATCCAATTAAAACCCAGCATTTTGGTACGGTGAACCTCACCTTTCCATCTTACCATGGGGGCCAAGGCACTGGCAAAAACTCTTCAGAGGCCATGGTGACCTCATGGCGATCCATTGTGATGGGCGAGGTCGTCTTCTTGTTATGGTTTATAGTTGTTAAACGGCCATCCATTTTTTTAAATGGTTGTACTATGTTGTAATCATGGGTTATATAGTTTTTAATGATTATGTTTATAGTTGTTACCCTCTGGTAGATGAATAGTTCGACCAGTTCGACCCTGAAAATGTTACCCATTTTTAGTGCTTTCACTAATCTTCCAACCCCTATCTGGCAGGGTCTATGTTAATTCACCGGAGGGTATGTTTAATTAGTGATGTTCTTCATCGTCATCCATCATTAACAAAAACAATGTGGCGGGTAGAAAGCCAGGGCCCCCCCATATCCCAACTGGTTGGTGGTTGATCTACCCCTCTGAAAAATATGAGTTCGTCAATGGGAAGGATGAGATCCCATATATGAAATGGACAATAAAACATGTTTGAAACCACCAACCATATATATATATATGAATGATGTAAATCTATATATATATATATATCTGTATATTATGTGTATAAATAAATACATACATACATAAATAAATATATATATATATTATATACACGGATGTACGTAGTAATTAGCATAGTTCTGGCACGTGCCATTTTTCTCACCTCAACTGCACCAAGTAAAGGGTACAAGCGATACTTGGCGGGGAAGCTGGTCCCATTGGCAGGTGGTTCAAAGGACGAAAGCACTGGGTGAATCGTTGACCATCCATTTCTTTATAGTCACCAATAGTTAATAGGAAAAGTTACCATAGTTACTATTGGGATCCCAATATATAGTTATAGTTATCACAATAGTTACCAATGGATAACAACTTTATAGTTATCCATAGGAATCCCAATAGTTACCAATGGAGAACTCACCAATCCATGGTCATTTGATAGTCCGCCAAAGAATTCTCATCTTTTGGTTATAGTAAGTTACTTGGTGGCTCATCCCACTTAGTAAGTGGGTTATAACCCCAGTTATAGGTGGACTAACCCTACTTGTTCCATTTTTATCTGGGGTTATAACCCACTTACGAGCCGTGGGATGAGCCACCAAGTAGTTTCCAACAGCAAAAGACTCAAGGATTCAACTACCCGAAGGGGGATGAGCTGATTGAATCCATACTTCGGCTGCTTAAATCCTGAATCAGAATGGTTTCATTAGAGGTCAAATCGCTATTTCAGCTGGTTTAATGCTGCTTAAATCAGCATTTTTGGCTGCTGAAATCAGCATTTTTTGCATTTTTTCTAGGTAATTCACCATTTTTCCTAGTTCGATCCCCCTTTTTTTCCAGCCGTTCCGCCGTTGTTTCCGAGGCGCAGCAGTGAGGACAGAGCCTTGACTCAGGCCGCACTGCAGAATCTTGGCATCGAAGCGGGCGGCTAACTCCACCTGGATTTCGATGGGATGGGGGACCAACCAATGGGATATCATTGGTATGTATAAATGAATCTGGGATATCTATACTGGGATATTTGATGATATATATATAACCAATAACAGGATAGTGGTTATATAATGGGATATTCATGGGATATTAATGGGATTCATAACCAACCATAGTGGGTTGGGATATAACCAACCATCACGGGACATATAACCAACCAATCTTGATATTTTAGTGGCTATCCAGATGTTGATCATAAGACTAATAGGAGATACAATATTGCTGGTATATTAAAGTTCAAGGGGATATAATGGAATCTAATGGGATAAGAATCGGAGAAAAATGGGATTTAATAGGATATAAAAGCAACCATAATCATAAAACTACTGAGACATCGTAAATGGTTGATCCTGATATGGTTCATCTGGTCCAGTTCATATTCTTGATTGTTCTTGGGTATTCTTAAATATTACCCTCTGGTAATTTAACATAGCTATTGAAAATGGTCATTTATAGTGGATTTTCCCAATAAAAATGGTGATTTTCAATAGCTACGTTAAATTACCAGAGGGTACCTTGAATGAAGACAACTAAATTTATACTCTTAATACTGTCGAAGGATAACTGTCTGGCTGAACAAAATTCGGGATTTCCAGCGCCCCATGTTTGATTGCCGGAGGCTAATTTGGATGAATGGTTACTAATCCCAATGTTAACAGGGGTTAATCGGATATCAATGGGTCAATGATTTATAAGTGAATCAACCATAGCGATAAACAATGTGAAATGATGAAGCATTGACACTATTGATTCCATCGGCTATTTCTTACAATATGAATGGATAAGGATCACTCATTGATGGCTCTTAATCCCGTTATTTTTCTAAGGGATCGTCAACATCCCAACATCTTCGCGTCCCATTGGCCCATTCGCCCCATTGGCCTGGATAACTAACTAATTCGCCCAGCTGAATCCAGGCCATGACTGACCATTTTGAACCTTTAACGGTTTTAAGCGTTTGTATCATTCATCCAGTGATCAAGTAACCATTGGTGATAGGTGAATGGTATTGACGGGTGGTATCTATGATAGAGGCGAGCTCATGATGGTTGCTGTTAGTTTAAGTAGATAATGGGATTCAAATAGTAGTTGATGGGATTTAATATGTTTAAATAGTATTTAATGGGATTCAAATGAAGCTTAATGGTAAATGATTTAAGTTTAAATAATGGCACTTAGCGGTAGTCAGGATATCGAATTTGTTGAACTTCCTGTTTGTTGAGTACCAGGAAATGGGTCCTGTTTTTACCTACTGGAACTGGCAAAAACAACAAGTAACAAACCAGGTATTTTACACAATACCTCGCCTGCTTTTTGCAGGGAGATAACCATAACCATTACATTTCTAAAACGATGTGGGATACAACATCTTTGGCAGTGGTGTTAATGGAAATCTGTGACCAGTTGGGTGTGCCCCAGATTTGGGTCATGGTACACCTTTTTGACTCTCAGTGGAAACTGATACCCTCTGGTGAACACACAAAAAACTATGGAACATCACCATGCTATTAATGGGTAAATCCACTATAAATCACCATTTTCAATAGCTGTTTTGACATAACCAGAGGGTTTTTTCACAGCTCAACCAGTTGTGGATTGCAGCCATAGCTGGAGACTCAATCCACTCCGGCTTCGCCGGTGGGCAAAATTCACTTACAGTATATGTGGTGATATCCCAAGTATTAGATATGGTTAATTAATATTGTTAATATATGGTTAATATATGGTTATTATATGGTTAATGATGGTTAATCACAATCTAATAATCATATCCAGAGTTATAGGGGTGATATCCCAACTTATGGGGGTTCTTAGTATAGCTATACCCATAATAAAACCACCCCAACTGCACAAAGACAAACCATTTCTAGATTACCATCCCAGTTTTGCTGACTGAACAATTATCGTCGATTTGCCCACGTTTAGCCACTAGATCCCATCCGTTTTCCTGGTTGGTGGTTTCTTTCCCATCTTGAAAAATGATGGAGTGAAAGTCAATGGGAAGGATGACATCCCATATATGACATGGAAAATAATCCAGATGTTCCAACAGGATGGTGCCCCTCAGTTATAAGTTGGTTTATAAACCCCATTAACTATAGTTATATCTGCCATAAACCATAGTTATGGGAGTTATAAACCAACTTAGCTAACTATGGGGCACCACCTTGAAACCACAAACAAATTTCCATTTTTAGATGAAATGCCTCTGTTTCCAATGGTAAACCGCTGTCCCCCACCAAAGCTTCATCCGCTCTCCCAGCCTCTTCCCGAAAGAGGCGCGTCAGTTGCCTAAGCGGCAACCGTTTGACTCGAATGAAAACTTTGCTTTATGGATGTTTTATGGTAGATACATCAGATATCAATAGTATTTTTGGGGTTTAGGAAACAAACATCAATGGGTCTCATTTATTTGTAGATGTTTTTCCTATCAAAAAAAGCAAGAACAATTATATTCCATAGCATTTGGAACCGTTTACCCTTTGGTACATGATTTACCTATTAAAACATAGCGACGTTAGTGATATTCCATATTTGTTTAATTTGCATCCAAAATTGTATGGCTAGCACTAAAAACAAGCAACATCTGTAGGTTGGGAGATCTCAAACTGAAACTCATACCGAGCTAGGGAATATCTTAAAGGAATCATTTTGGAACACCCTCTGGTAAACTAACATAACTATGAAAAATCACCATTTTTAATGGGTAAATCCACTATAAATGGCAATTTTCAATAGCAAACTGTTAGTTTACCAGGCCGGGTATTTTGGAATACTTGAAGGCACAGCAGGTTTTGCTCTCGTTGAGCAGGTCAGCTCAAGTGTGCGTCCTTCATCCTCACCTGCCACCAGTGAAACGCCTGGTGATTGGCACATCCAACATATCCACCCATCTGGGAGGACTACTGGCCGGTAGTGTCTATCTGGTTTTTTACTGTAGTGTTTCACCAACGTAAAATATACCCTCTGGTTATTTAACATAGCAATGGTATAGATGGCCCATAGAAATAGATGGTTTACCGATTAATAGCATGGTGATTTTCCAGTTCGCGAACTGTTAGTCATAACCAGATGGTAATCCTTTTTTGGAGAGTTGCCCCAATCCTAACCATCTGTCGCAGTGAGCCAAAATCTGGATCCCGATGGCACATAGACCAAAGCACACTAATAGATGGCAAACAAACTTCATGGGGTCGAGCCATCTAATCCCAGCGAGTAGGTGTCTGGTCCCCCCTATGTTATCTTTAGATATCTTTCTAATTGGTGGTTTCTCTCCCATCTTGAAAAATGATGGAGTTCGTCAATGGGAAGGATGACATCCCATATATGAAATGGAAAAAATGTTTGAAACCACCAACCAGCTTTAGTAAACCACCCTGGATTTGGGGTTTCTCGAATTGGGGGGTAGAAACCTTCCAACCTGGTGACTCTGTTCCGGAACTCCTGGACCGCCGAATCTATGTCGTTGTTGCTTTGGAATCCACAGCGTCAAGCCATGAAGGCTGTTGGGAATAGATTGATTCAGGGGAACATTTACATGAAACCATGGATAGCCTCCGGTAAATTAACATAACGAACTGGAACATCACCATTTGTCATGGGAAAACTCACTATAAATGGTGCTTTTCCATAGTTATTTTGACATAACCAGAGGGTACTTCACCATGGATTCCCATGGATATTTATGGCAAAATACAGGAACATCAAAGAATGCGATCGTTGTTTCTGCTTCAACCAGCCAGCAATTCTACTTGTCTGTTCATCATTGTTGCGGGTCGAATCTTCATGAATCAACGCAGAATTTTGCTGATCAAATCACCATAAAATGGTGGCATCATCCCCTGAAAAAATGTTCTTTTCTGAACTCACCATGAAAATTTCTGATGCAACTCATCATTTTTCTAAACACACCCATGTATCATATCAAGTTGGGTACACATTCCATGAAACTATCCCCACAAAATAGTTGGTTACACATCCCCAAAATTTTGTTGATGAATCCCATGAAACGGATTTTTGATGATTAAATCTCGTGGATCACTCTTTCGGCCGTTGAAAAATCCCATTAAGATACTATTTCGGATGCTTAAGAACCATTGTAAACTATACTCTTTTGGTCATTTTTGGAAAATTCAATGGCCAAAACCACTATTTTGGATGGTGAACTCCCATCGACTCACCATTTTTCCCATGGCTTGTCGACGCACGTCGCCCAGTTGCGGAGGCATCCCCAAGGCTTTCTCCACGCTTCGCCGTAAATCCGCCATGGTCGCCTCCTGTTTTGGGTTAGCCAAGTGACTTGGGACTTAGTGGGATTTAATGGGATTTAGCTGATTTAATGGGACTTAATGGGACTTTGGGAAACCATGAAGTCTAATGGGATTTTTCATGGGACTTACTTTGGGGGGTTGCTATAGGATTTCCAAACGTTTAATTAGACACTTCGATTTCCAAATATGTAGATGCGTGGGATTTAATGGGGTAAAAACGGAATAACATAATATAATTGTTTTGGAATCAAAGATTATAAGTATTGATAATTGCAGTAACCAACTGAATGAGAATTTTCTATAGACTTAATGGAATGTAGTTGCTTTTGGAATCAACAACGATAATTATCGATAATAGAATCATGGAGTTGAACGGAGTCGATACCATATAATTGTTAATCAGCAAATTTAGCAGCAAAACATAAGGGAAATTGCCATCAAGAAATAGGAAACATGAGATATAGAAATATGTCTACCACTAATTTATGGTTGATCGTAGGATAATCCTGGGATATATTAACAGTACATACGCCCCCAAGATAGCTAAGTTGCCTTATAAGTGGCTTAACTATGGTTTATGGTAGATCTAACTATAGTTAATGGGGTTTATAAACAAACTTATAACTGGTTATATAAACCCAACTTGGGTTTATTGGGAGGTTACTTTTTATCCAACGTCATCCCAATTTTGGGTGTATGCAATTTCCGAAACCGCGATTGGAGAGGTTCTACTATTCGGTTTGCCTCATTACCTCGTTATAGCAAATACACCAGTTTGCTGCGATGCTGTTTCTTCACATGATTTGTTAGTTTTTTATTCTGACATGGGTTACCATCCGGTTATTCAACGTAGCTATAGAAAATCACCATTTTTAACAGGTAAACCATCTATAAATGGGCCATTTTCCATGGCTATGTTAAATAATCTGTAGGGAATTAACTCATCAACGGAGCGCTAGTAAAATCTCCAAGGTTTCTCTTATGGTTTTTACTCATCAGAAAGGTCAACCTTTAGTCCCCAAAGCATGTGAAATCACGTTTTTTGTTGGTGAATTCATCCATGTTCAATATTTCTACCATCTGGTTATTTAACATAGCCATGGAAAATCCCTTATAAATGGAGGTTTATAGCTGGGAAAATCATCTATCAATGGGCCATTTTCCATGGCTATGTTAAATAACCAGAGGGTATATATTGCAAAGTTTTGGTTGATCATCCATAATTTTTCATTTTTTCCACCATAAAAAGCCACCTCCATAGAAGATTTCCCATTGATTATAGGTGGTAGACTACAAGGCCCCCCAGTGATGTTTTGCACCGAGTTCCATACATCAAAGCCATAAACCATAGAATTCACCGAGTTATTTGCACCTCACCTTAGCTAGCATAATATTTGGGACCTCACCAAAAATATCTCATGATATATTTCCATTCTATCCAGATGACAGATGAAGAAATGGATGAGACATAAAATGCCCATCTATTCAGATTATGTGGAAACACTTGAACAACTCATCTGGTCACAGAAAAACCGCAGCATTTTGATGCCTGAAACCCCCATAATTTGCTATCCTTTTTTATATGGAATAATCATAAATTGGTATCATAAATCCGTCCATTTTTACATCATCATTGGGATTTCCCGGATCCTAAGCATGATTTATGGTCAATTTTAGGGGATTTTGTGTTTTTCTGATTTGGGTGTGTCTGAAAATGGACAGTAGCACCAATTTGCCATTTTTCATTGGAAACATGATGATTAACCATGGGATTTGGGGTTAATTACCCTATTTTAAGACAAACCCATTTGAAACATCCACATTTCATGCACCGCGCAACGCGCGCAACGTATGGCGGCAACGCGAAGCGGCGCCTGGTTGATGGTAATGGCCACCTCGCGTCCCGAGAGAAGCCGAAGGACTAGGAGGATCTCCACGGCCTTTTGGGAATTCGAAGTGGATATGGGGCTGGGCTGACAACTTGTTGGTGGTTAATTAATATGGTTAATATATGGTTATTATATGCTTAATGATGGTTAATATATATATATATATATTGATATCATAGAAATAGATGGTTTACCTATTAATAGCATGGTGATTTTCTATAGCTATGTTAGTCATCACCAGAGGGTAAACCAACTATGATAGTATCGTGCACCAGTTGGTGGTTTATCCCATTATTTATAGGGAAATCTATGGAAATCTGAGATCATATATGATATCTGGTTGGTGGTTGAGCCTACCCTTCTGAAAAATGATGGACTTCGTCAGTTGGGATGATGAAATTCCCAATATGATGTGAAAAATGAAATTAATGTCCCAAACCACCAACCAGTATATATATATATATATCACATTAATCACCATTGATCAGCAATCACCATGAAAATCACCATCATTAGTCACCATGGAAATCAGCAGTCGTAGTAATCACCATGAACATCACTATCATTAAGGGTATTACCGGTATTACCATTTATCACTGGTTAATTAATCACCAGAAAATCGCCATCATGCGGGATGGGCGTTCCGTTGGTTGGATAGCGTTCAGTTGCCTGAAAAAAGTGGCCGAATTCGATTGGGTTTATGGCAGATATAACGGACTAACTAGTTTTCATGGATGTTTTGGATGCTTTCATGGGGTTTATAAACCAACGGGGCGCACCATCCTGTACGATATGAAATGGAAAACATATGCAGGTTGATACATATATATATATAAGATAAGATTATAGATTGATAGATGGATCTTAAGCCATTCATGATCAAAGCATGATCTAACAGGTCTATAATGGCATTATATACATAATCGTTTGAATAATTCATAGAGGATTTGATTCATAATTATAGCTGGGATTTAAAATAGAATGCATGGAAACTTTATCATGGGGTATACAGTCCCCCCCAAAACGACGCCGATTTTAGTGTTTCCAGGATGATAGTTCGGTGATGTTTTCCTCCTAGTTTACAAGTTTCAACTCTTCGATTTTTTTGGAGGGGGTGACGATCCAAAATCAGCAGTTGTGCCGAAGGTAAATTGATAAGGTTAGAACTAGATCAAAAATCATTGGCGAATTGGCTACTTCAGCTTCAGCAAATGCGCCAATTCATGTACCCGCGGGTCTTCCATACCTTTGCTTCGTATTGAAATGAAGTTCAAAGCCTGAAAAATCCTAAATTTTGAAAATAATTCCTTTTAAACAACAAAAATCTCTTCCAGGACAAGAGAGTTTTTCACCAAGCTGCGGTTGTTTTGGGGCTGGGTTCGTTGCTTTTGGGACAGTTGAGAACTGAAACTTGTCCTGAACGGAAGGTTTGAAAGACCAACTCTTCAATGGGCTATCATAACCCAGATACAAGGGCGGTGAATAAGGTGAATTAAGAGGTACACATTTAGCCACCTTGTGGCTATCATGTACCCACAATAGGTAGGAGCAACCCTGGTTATAGTGGGGTATGACTTACTTACATCTCCTGCGCTCCTCTATGCAGCCCCTTGCGACAGCCACCTGAGCACGAATTTCTCATGAGCCTATGGTCCTACAACGGACTCTCTAACCACAACCATAATTCAGGATATCAACCTTTCGGAATGCCCCGTTTCAACATGGCCAATCTTAGATACCCTGCAAAGAAGCTATTTTTTTTGTTGCTAGTTAGGACAGTTAGGATTCACATCCCCAAAAATACTACTGAAGCATGTTGATTCCCTACTTTTAAGATTCATCGTCCCACTATACAGCCAAAAGCATCCTATTAAAGCACGCTTGACCAAGGTTCCCCTCAGTTTCTATCTGATCCCATTCCCCATCCGCAGCGGCTGTTGCCTGGGGGATCTCCTTTTGATCTAAAGCCATGTTGTCCTGTGACGAGGACGAGTTACTTCCATCGCTCTCGTCCTCGGAATCGGATAGAGCTGGCTGCAGCTGAAGCTTCGCAGACATCTTTGCGATCTTGAATTCTTCAAACTGGGTGCTTGGAATTCTTCAAACTGGGTGCAAATCATCTTGGCGTTCATGGTTTTACTCAGTTTTACTCTTGGAGATGGATCCACCATGCAAAGTCATGCGAATTCAACTTGCACCATGTTTTGCCACATTTCATTGCCAATCTTAGATACCCTAGATTTTCCAAGACTGGATTGGTTTGTATCCATCTCAGATTAATCTAGATTTCATCTAGATTTCTCTCCAATTCTGCGGCATTTTCCTCAGTCTCTGGGTTTCCCCACCATAGGTCGCTACCGTGGCATGGATTTTCCACCCCGCCCCACCGGGTCCACCGGGTCCCAAGCGCCGCCCGAACGCCCTCCCCGCCCTTGCCGCACCGGTTCCGGTGCTGTGGGGGTACCGGGTCGGGTCGGGCCATAAGCCAAAATGCTGAGGCAGTTTCCCAAGGTCCCTTGGGGAACACATCACTTACCATCTGGTTATTATGACTAACAGTTTGCCATGGAAAATCACCATGCTATTAATAGGTAAACCATCTATTTCTATGGACCATTTTCCATGGCTATGTTAAATAACCAGAGGGTACGTTGCAGTGATCAAACATGACTTATTTTTCTGGAGGTTTGGTTCAAAAAGCTGGGACAAAAAAGGAACTTCATCGAAGTAAATGGGGGCTCGTCCGGCATGTTTGATGACCAGAAGGTAGAATAGTTATGAATAGTTGTTCTTTATGGATGCCTCCATTCATCTGGAACAAAAAAGGATTCGACTTGGTGATTCTTTTTGGGTCCCATTGCTGTTCATGCTGGATGTCTGAGGAAAATTCCTCCATTTTTCTTCGCTTCGGAAATAATGTTCGATCCCTTGACCTCGTTTTGCAACGCCGAAGTGCCTCGTTTTTTCAAGCCAAGCCACCTCGTTTTGAGCCTAATTCAGGGTTAAAGGAGAACGTATTTCCACCAGAAGACTGTACATGTCAAATAAAAGCGGCTGCGATTCTATTTTTTCTATTGTTGATTCTCATTTGGTGTAACCCTGAGTTGATAGAACCGTTAGAAACGTGGATAAACATATTCGAATAGTTTTTGTTGATCTAATTTTCAGTTTTGGTGGTGAAAACCCGATAAATCTGTCGGTTCAAGGAAGTCATCCAAAAAATGGGCTTGGCTATCCAACCATTCAAGACTTGGCTTACTGGTAATTTAACATAGCTATTGAACATGGCCATAGAAATAGTTGATCTACCGAACTTAGACATTGTGTTTTTTTATAGCCGTGTGAGTTTACCAGGGGGGAGCCACATTTTTACGAAACTCCTGACGCACCGCGGCGGGTTTCTGATTTTTTGTCGGCACGCGCTGGGCGCTCTTCACCTCATGGGGTATGGCCATCCCAGCAGGGGTTCCTTTCAATAATTGATGGGAATTTTCACCAACGGTAAACCAACTAATTATGAGGGAAATCCTGCACCAGTTGGTGGGTTGGTGGTTTATCCCATTATTTATAGGGAAATCTATGGAAATCTGAGATCATATATGATATCTGGTTGGTGGTTTTTCGCCCTACCCCTCTGAAAAATCATGGACGTCGTCAGATGGGATGATGATTATTCCCAATATATGGAACAATAATCCATTCATGTTCCAAACCACCAACCAGAGATACCCTCTGGTAAACTAACATAGCTATTGAAAATGGCCATTGAAATAGTGAGTTTTCCCATCAAAAATGGTGATTTTCCATATTTTTTTGTATGTTTACCAGAGGGTAATGCTTAAGACACCCCAAAAAACTGGTGGATGTCCACATGTTCCATGGACATCTGAGCGTCCACACCGATGCGCGGAGCTTTGACATCGTGAAGAGCCACCTGGAGACAGAGGAAATGCCAGGAGCTTTGCACAGGAAAATCTGGGTGGTTCAACCCAGTACAAGGTGGTGCCCCACAGTTAGCTAAGTTGGTGAACATAACTCTCATTAAACCTATGGTTTATGGCAGATATAACTATAGTTAATGAGGTTTATAAACCAACAAACATCACTGGGGGGCAACATCCTGTATAGTAAGGTCATCATTGGGCTATACAGGGATAACACTAGCTGGTTGGTGGTTGAGCCCTACCCCTCGGAAAAATATGAAAGTCAAATGGGATTATTGTTCCCAATATATGGAACAATATAACATGTTCCAAACGACCAACCAGCAGTTAATAATGAGATATAATGAGACAACTGGTTTATAATGGGACACACCCCAGTAGATTATACCAAAATAAGTGGACTAACCCTACGTACCCAACAGGGAAAAACTTGGTATCCACTTACGAACTAGGATGAAACACCAGGTAAATAATTTGATTTACTGTATGATGTTTGGATGTGTTTCCCATTTAGTTTTTGCGGTTTATCCACATATAAACCATATAATTCTATATAATCCAGCGGGGACATTCCAGTAATCTAACTGGGGGTATAAACCAATTACTATGTGGGGCCTGCATTTGCAATCGGGCATGGTGATGGTCAGATTGACTTCAGAAGCTTCACGGGATACGCAAAGAAATTCGTTCACATAACAATCACTGAATTTCCACATTTGGTTTGCAAACTAAATGAATACACACTGGTTGGTGGTTGAAGAACCCCTCTGAAAAATATGAAAGTCAGCTGGGATGATGAAATTCCCAATATATGGAAAATAAAAAATGTTCCAAACCACCAACCAGCACATAATACACATGATACTTACCACATTGGCAAAGCCAATCATCCACCTCCCAATTCTTATCTTGGATTTGCTAAATAGGGCTTTCTAAAAAACCTATAGATTCAATGCTGAATTTCCCGTGTTCAATGCTGAATTTCCCGTGAGGAAAACAATCGCCCTAAACAAAACATGGTTGGATGGTGTTTTCTTCAAAAAAACCTATAGATTCACCAAACGCTGAGTTTCCCTAAGTGTTGGGAAATGTTTATACCCTTTGGTTATTTAACATAGCCATGGAAAATGGCCCATTTATAGATGATTTTCCCATTAAAACCTCCGTTTATAAGGGATTTTCCAGTTCGCTATGTTGAATAACCAGATGGTAAGTTGGTTTATAACCCCGTCTAAATATAGTTATGTGCGTATCATACACCAACGTGTTATTATAGTTACAAACCAACTTAGCTAAACCATCCATTAAACTATAGGATTTCCATTACCTAATCTTTTAAGCCTATAAAAGATTAGAATCCTTTAGATTTCCCCAATGGATCCCATTAATGGATATATGGATGGATTAGAAACCTATTAATGGATGGTTTCTTTTAGAAATGGGTCCCCTGCGTCACCTTTTCTGAGGATCCCGGGCGGCCAGTCCAGCGCTGGCCAAATCGATGAGGGCATAGAAAGGCCCTTGCGGATTGGAGACCTCGTGGCCATTCAAACTGGGGATGTTCTAGACATAAGTAGCGTGATCTAAATTACATGTATATATAATGCATATATATATACACATATCTGTGCATATAAATGTGTATATATATATATATGAACATATATATATATGTATACAGTAATATCTGTGCATATATATGTGTATATAAATATATATATATATATGTACATGTACATATATATATGTATACAGTAATATCTGTGCATATATATGTAAATGAATATATATGTACATATATATGTGCATATGATGTCTGTAAATAAATAAATATATATATATATGTATATATATATATATATGTATTAATATATTTACA
>Ga0126342_10008168_pt1 | contig 18728 bp, 20 predicted proteins | sample Cyp1metagenome_FD_92528 | JGI IMG/M metagenome (GOLD analysis project Ga0126342, IMG submission 92528) | Coral microbial communities from Lord Howe Island, Old Settlement Bay, Australia - Cyphastrea 1 metagenome | ecosystem: Host-associated > Invertebrates > Cnidaria > Coral ...
CCAACCACCTTTCGGTCAATCAGTGGCTTCGCTCTGCCATCCCTGATTCACAACAACCAACGTCTCCTATAGGTTTCCTATTTTTGAAACTTCCGCCACCGCCTTGTGCGGTACTACTGGTAGGATATATCCAGAAATTATCCAGATATCATATCACAATATATCACATAGTTTTCAGAATGAATCCGCAGATGATGCTTATTTAAATGCTTAGAATACGATTCCCCCCCCGAAACACCACTACTGGATCTGTTCGCCCAGGTTGCCACTGCCTTTTGCAGACATGCCGGCGGCGGAATCCAACCAGAAGCACCATCTCAGGTGGGAATGGCAAGTGGGAAAAAAACCCATGAGAATGGGTATACCACATATGTTAGTTTATATGCAGGAGGGGTAACATAGCAACGGAAAATCCATATGATGAATTACATATGTAATTATTGGCTTAAATCACCTCTGAAACATGAACATTTAAATTCTTTGTTTGATGGCCAGTTGCCAGTGGTGTGATGCCGCAATATCAGCCCAGACACCAAGATGAAGTACTTGGAAATTTCATTCCCGACAATAACCCTGAAGCTTCCACACACAAAAATGTTCACAACATGGCATCAAATTGATTTGTGTGTTATGCTGGTTTTTGGTTTGTTTCAATGGCCTTGTGAAGGATTGAACAAGTCCACAGGTTCAAACACATCCTTAGTGTAATGAAGCCCATGTTCCCATTTCAACGATGATTCGCCGTATGTTTGATGGGTGCACCCTGCCAGATTGCGCGCTTGCAATGGTGGTGGCTGGTCTGAGCTGCTTGGCGTCTGGTGGATTTAACGCTTGGGTGTTGCGGCACCCTATTGGAGTTGACCTGCGTGGGATGAAACTGGCCACTTAAAGTACCAATGGTGGAAATTCAACATGGCAGTTGGAAGTCCAAATGTTTATTTGGTGTCCAGATGTATCCAGATGATACAACTAGGGGATTACTAGAGGAGTATACTTGCTCCTGCTAGCCGAACTGCTGTTGGGAAGGTATGTATTCAGAATCCATGACATCTGGGGTGGTTTCAGTTTTGACCAGCTTTCCACTTGACGGGGAAGTTTGTCCAGCGAAGTTGTTGGGGTCGACTGCCGCCGGTCGACGGTTGGATTTGCTTCGGAACCCTTCATTTGAGATATATGCTGGAACCCTTCATTTGAGATATAGGCTAGGATTGTGCTACGAACATGTGGCAACAAGCAGCATAATATGCCAACCAACACTGGCTCAAGGCCCCATCAGAGGCCGTACCAAGGGGTAGCGCCCTGAGAGTTTACTGTGGCCCGCCTGTGTGGGGTCGCTGAAAGTTTCACTGCTGGAGAAATCCTTCAGCTCAAAATATCGACATGTCTTTGAACAAGCTCTCAGAAGTGGAAGCCTTTCGAGCACAGGCAGGGTTCTGGGCATTGAGTCATGTGGTGATGATGATGATGATGATGATGATGATGACGGTGGGTGATGCATGGTGGTGCTTGGGTCCAATCTGGAGTGTGAACCTGGGGAATCCGAACAAATATTTAGATGGGTATATACGGTATATTCAATTCAACAATTCAATACACACACACACATATATATATATATACTATAACCACCATAAAACCACCATGTAAAAAATATGTTCCTTTCACCCACAACTTTTGCGCAGAGACTTTGTCTTCTCCACTGGGTTGCCAAGGGTTGTCCCAAGCAGGTTCTGTTGGAAGAAGCGCTGAGCACCTGGTCATTCAAGGATGGGATACCCTTCATCAAACATGGCTGAAAACCCCTATTTAAGGGGATTTCTGAATGGTAAAGTCGTTAAAACCAAATGGGGATTTTCCATTGCTATGTTTGATTTGAGCGGAAGGTACATCATTAAGTGGTGATTCCAACCTTGAAATGTTGAAAAACTGAAGCATGAATGACGCTGGCAAGTTTGGACTATGGGCTTTCTGAGTCCACCATTTTCGATTCGAAGGTCACCTGAATCCTCATGTGCCATGGCATGACTGGATCAATATAAACCGCCTATCCTTTGGTAGTTTCAACTAATTTGATGTGTTCATGATTCCCTTGAAGATCATGATTTACATGTTCCACCCATGAAAAGGATTCGTTGATCATATTCATATTCATGTTTATATTATTTCATATTCATATGCCTATTCCCATTCCGATTCCGATGCCTTTTCATCATCATCATCATCATCATCATCATCATCATCCTCATCATCATCAGCCCCAAGTGACTCACATATTTTTCAGGGTGAGTGCCTCCAGGCTCCACATGGTCCATGTGTTTTCATTTTGAACTCCCAAGGAAAGCTGAGTTTCCTCACCAGCATCTCCTCCAGTGCATCAGTTCATGGCGATGAGCTCACCCAGCATCTTTCCAGCAGCGAATCTGTGGAGATCTGTGGATGTTTGAATCATTGATTCTTAAGTTGATCAAACTTGGATCTTTGATCTAAAACATCACTAAAATATATGGATAAATATATGGATAAATATGGTGTATCTGGTATTTCTATGGGTATATTTCTATGGTATTTGCATCAAATACACCAATTTGTATGGTATTTCCCTCGCTGCACGTCGCTGCAATGCGTTCAGCAAAATGGCCTCGCACCACTGTGCTGAGGTTTATGGGGGATGAAATCTCACGAATTATTCAGGCTCCGGCGGGGCGAAAAGCTGGCAAAAACGGAAGATCAGCCATCTAGTAGCGATGATCCCATACTGGTAAACTAACATTGTTTACCATGACAAAAACCACTATTTCACCATGATTTCACCATAATGGTGGTTACCCTCTGGGGAATTTGCTAGATAGCTATTGAAAATGGTCATTTATAGTTGATTTACCCATTAAAAATTGGAATTGTCCATAGTTATGTTAGTTTACCAGAGGGTGTCATCTCAGTAAAAGATGAAAAGTCGAGATTTTACATTGCAATGTCCCAAAAGTAAACGCGGGGTATTCCTATGGTATTCCTTTCTAAACTTTGATCTTTGGTTTCATTGAAAGAAGCGAGGGGTTGTTTTTATGCCGATATATTTGGGAGCAATTCATTTAGGACACCTGTGTATGTGTATTGAATTTAGAAGCCAGACACACAAGTTCTTGCCGGCAAGTGATGCCTCATCCTTTCCCTGCGTTTCGGCGATTGGGGTGCAGGAGCAGCGTGACTTAGAAAGGAAGTATGAAGAGCTCATTGCAGCAAGAGGGCAGCTGAAAGGTCTTTGCAACAAGGCGCATAGTAGAACTTGGGCGCAGTTGCAGCTAGGTATCTGGCTACATGCCAAGATATTCATGGTGTGCGGCCGACTGGAAAGTGGCGGAGTCAAGGTGGAAATTGACCATACGCGTTGACCTTGATGATTTCTGATGATGATTCTGCAAAGTCACTGTCACTGTAGAAACGCTTTTGGTGCTTCCACGTCATTTGAAGCATCATGGAATCACGCTGGACCCTGGTAGGCAAAGTTCATGGACACGCCTCTCGGTTATTCTCGTTTCAGAATGGGAGGGAGGTTGTGGAATGGGAGACCGCAGTGTTTAGACCTTCGACCTTACTTCGGAGCTTGAATAGGCTTTCCCCATAATGTGGGTAAAACAATAATAAACCACCCCATGTTTGATGGTTTAAACCACCCATTTATGGTGATTTTGGGGATGGTTTTTCCCCATTCAACCTTGCAACATTGCGGTCGTATACCATTTTTACTTTTATATATTTTCACATCACGCTCTGTCAGTCATGCGACCTGCATTTGCAGAACACTTTGGCCACCAGGCAAAAGGAAATCCAGGACGTGGCCCACAAGCTGAAAGAGAGCAACAAGTGCCTCCGATGTGAGATGAAAGTTGCTAGTGTTGGCCAAGCCAAACAACATATACCGATGTAATTGGGTTGTGTTTATTGACATTGGCCTCCATCATAAGTATAGGTAGCCCACTTAATAATCACTATGGCAGTGGTGTATGCTATAGAGGTGGAGGTGGAAGGAACATGAAGGAACCTGGATTGAGTGAGAGGTGTGACACGGGATATCATTTTTTCATATTTTTTCAGCTTCAGATCATGATAATCTGGTTGGTGGTTTGGAACATATTTATACATATTTTATTTTTCCATTTTTTGGGGGAATGTCATCATCCCAAGTGACTCATATCTTTTCAGAGGGGTGGGTCAACCACCAAGCAGTTATTGATGTGACCACCAACTCATGTCCAGCGGCTCTCAGGAGCTTGTGTCGTAATCTCAAGGAGAACCCCAATGTGCAGGTGCTGCCAATGGGAAGTTGGGGATCTCCTGGGTATTGATAACTACCTGATGTTTGGAAATGGTGCAATTTTAATCCATTTTGCACTCGATGACTGGTTCTGTGATAACATGTGATAACATGTGATAACCCAGTTGTATCCATTTGTTCGGAGGATTTTCCGAGCAGTGTCGTTCACATCCCTAACTCTGCCACCCCCTGTCAGCACCAGGGCAATTTGCAGAAGATGCAAGCAGAAAGGTCGCAAGTCCAGGAGTGGTTAGAGGAGACCAAGACAGACCTCATGGAGCCTTGCAGCTTTGTGGCTGGGGAAGGATCTAACCGTTAGGGTATGGTGCACCTTAGGTGTTTGTACTTGTTAGCATCTATGTCTATGTAGGATATGCATTGCTATACGTATCATATGCGTATACAATCATATACTATATATGGTTGTATATATATATATAGTTATTACAATGTTATTACATATATGTAAATTATGTGTGTACAATCACATGCGCACATACACACATAGGTATGATAAACTAGAATCAAGATTTAAATATATCGTCCATGTGCATATGCATGTGTATATATATATACAAATGTTTGCATATGGTAAACAATCTATAGTTGAATATATATATATACACATATCCATGCACACGCATACATATATATATAGGATATATTCCACCATCGCATCCACCAAGGACATGTCCTTCCAGAACCTCGTGGCGAAGGTGGAAGCTGAACGACGAGAGCAGGAACGTCTCAGCGAAGTGAAGAAAAAGGACAGCGGAGCGCAGTGCGTCAAAAACTCCTGTTGGTTGATGGGATTTTGTTGGGAGAACTCCTGATTTTAATGGGATTTTGATCATGAAGATATGGGGCAAAACATATGTGGATATATATATATATATAAGTGGATATTATTGATAAATGATGGCTGTTTCTTGATTATTAATTATAGTTGATTTTTTGGCTACTCGGTCTTGATTGGGGGTTATCATATATAATTCATATGGAATGCCGGGGGTTTTGAACACTGCGGGCCGCAAGTGCGCCACAGCCCCTGATGACAGGAGCAGAAGAACTCACAGGCTGTGAAAGATTTGGAGGCGGAGTTCCTTATCTCAAAAAGATCCTCCATTTGCCTATGGCTGTGGTGTACTCATGATGCCTCATGATTGATTTGGATGCTGATGTTCATGCCGGATCACCGGATCATTTCTTGATGATTCCATCCATAGATTCTCCGCCCCAGATTGAAGTCGTCAACAGCTGTTCTGAGCTGTTCTCTCCTTAGATTTCCCACGAAAAGCTGCCCCAAACCCAAATTGGAATAGAAAGCTCTCCATGACCAGTTTCCGACTGAGGCTGCAGAGAGAGCGTGCCGACCATGTAACTCAGCTTGATTTTGGGGGTTGTACTTTGAGATCTGTTGCCCTCAAAATCTATCGACTGGGCATTCATGGCCACCAACCTCGATTGTCAACACTTCAATCATTTGCGGATGGGAGTTCTTTTCAATTGCCACCGGGATGTTTAGGGAGGATGGAGGCAATAGTTCTTCTTGGGCCCATGTTCTTGGCCAAGGAGAAGGAAACTAAGTCACTGGGCTGCAAGGGTGGATGACCAAGGGAGGTGATGCCACAACCCCAGTATTGCAACCCCAGTATTCAGAACATATTGCCCCATTCAAAGGTACGGATGGCCATGTGTGTCATTGGTCGTTGGCCTATGTTGGCCTACATGCAAAGAGTGCGATTTAGCCATACTTTGATTAAGCACGAAGTCTCCACCTGTGATCTCCCACCCGGGGTCTGTGGTGATTTGGACTGCGGCCCAGTGACGCCTAAAGCACTGAGGATAGCCAACCAGGAAATCAAAGAGCTGAAAGAAGAGCTACAGAAGAACAAGACCATCAGTGTCTTGTAAGGAAACGCATGGAATGTATTTGTAAAGTTGAATTTCATGAAACTGGGATATGATAATGGTCACCAATTCCTCGCCACTGATGGGGTGCCGGCGGCAACAGGATTGGTAGGAAAAAACAGCAGTGACTAAAAGGATGCTTGTTCGGTCGGTTTGTTTGTGTGTGTGTGTGCGTTTTTCTTGTGTGAGTGGTTGGTAGGGACACGATGATAAGACCATAATCTTCACTGATTGGAATATCGACAATAACCAACAGGCATGGCACACATAGGCCCCATTCCCAACCTCTATATAGAGTCTCTAGAGATGGCTCAATTCTGCTTCAGTTGTTGGGGAAATAATGCAAGGCTGACAGAAAACCACTTGCGAGTGGTATAGACTTAGACGTTCACAACTTGGCCGATAGCCAGGAGCGATGTTGTGCTTGATCAAACCTTGCTGTCCCAACTTCTCCTGTATGCTGTACGAGTACCTCAGGTAGCTTGAGCCATATCCCACAGGAATGGAATATGTTCCACCATTGGTTCCAAGGTGACATCGAGTTCAAGTTTGAGGAGAAAAAACTTCGAGCCAGAGAGCAGGCTCCCTTTATATCTCTGGATGGTTGTGGTCTATACCTGGACCTGTAGGATGAATATATGATGTCATATAGGTTGGTGGTTTGAAATATGTTTTCCCAGAGTGGATTTTCAGGAAAATTGACCTTACAACTTCTGGGACTGGAAGGGAGCTACTCCTGGAGGGTTTCTTGCAGGAATGTTCACAGAATTATATACACAATCAAAAACATCGAAAAAAAAATCGTCAGACTCGAAATGATTCGGAATATATCAACTCATCAAAATAGATCTAAAAGGCCGCAAGAAATATAGTTTCGATGTGTCATTTCCTGCCGATCCCTGTTGACATGTTCTCCGTCAATACCACGTACAGAAGTTCTATTCCGTTGGACTTGGGACTCCAACAGCAACTCTGGGGACCGAAGCGAGGCGCTCTTGCGAATCCATGCGCAGATGGAGAAGAAGTTGATTGAGGCGCGGCCAGCTCAAGCGCTCCACTCATGTTCAAGCGGATGATTGGAAATAGTGCAAACAGGTTTATATACTTGTATTTCTTTATATTTTTAACTACTTATATGTTTATATATATATATGCCAACAGTTGTTTCTCAATTTTGTTTCGAGGAGATGGATCTCCTTCCAGAACTCCGTTTGAAAAACGTGCTAGGACGACTTGAACACCAGTGAACAAAGTGGCCCAGCCAACCAGCTGGTGTCGGAAGTTTCACGTGGATCCTTTTGCTATATTATTTTTTGTGTGCGTACATGACCCCTTTGTGTCACCTGTGTCACATATTAGTTCCATTCCCACTGTTGATGTCGTATTGTTTTCCCTCTATCAAGATGTCTCAAACACTATCAATTTCCTTCAACTTCCAGCTTCTATCACCCACCATATATTCTCCATTATATATATAATATATTTATATTAATTATATATATATAATATATTTATATTAATTATATATATATAATATATTATATAGACCTCTCTCTCTCAGTTGTTTCCCATGTTCCATCCATTTTTCCATCCATTTTTCCAACGCTAAACCCCAGGAGTTGGATCGGCTCCTGGAGGCGCAGGAGATGGAGACGGCGGTGCACGACCGCGCGCACGCCTTCCTGGACGATCGCATCCAACATCTGCAGGCCGTGGGATGCCATGGGATGGCCATGGGAAAACCATAGGAAAACCATAGGAAAACCATAGGAAAATGGTGGTTTAATGGGAGTTAATGGGATATACCCGGCCTGGTAAACTGTTACATAACTATGGTTTAAACCACCATAGAAATAGTGAGTTTTCCCATGAAACATGGTGATTTTCCATAGTTATGTCACAGTTTACCAGGGGGTAGTTGTGGTTTTTGAAGGGGTGAAGCCATGAAACCATGAGATTGGACATATTAGAATCCTGGTGATTTTAACTGATCAGGACTCTAACTATAGTGATAACGAACTTATAACTAGAGTTAATCAAGATGAGTCATGATGAGTCGGTTTAGGTGCCATATTGGATGATATGGGCTGTTTTTTTTGGTCGGGCTTGGAGGCGCGTGTCGCAAGTTTCAAAAGGAGCAACAGAGCAGCGCCCAAGAGTAGATATAGTAGGCCCCACTGTTTGAATGGGATTTCTATCTGGGGGTGACTACAGAGTGAAACGCAACTTCTCTTCCAACGTCCTTGTTTGAATTAGTTTGGATTCTGCAGGGACCTCCGGGATAGATTTCCACACGAATCAAGCATAATCAAGCAAACTGTTGCAAGTTGTTGCATAAAAAGGATGTGAGTAAGGCAAAACCTATTCCCATTCTTGAGATCCTTGAGGGAGAAAGTTAAATATTCAGTAAATTCAGTGACATCCCGTCCAGCGACTGTCCAGGATCAGAAGGAAGTTTGGGCCAAGGACTGCCGATGTCCAGTGGGAATCCTTGTAGACAGGTCGTGCATCGCCCCTTTGGGACCATATGGAACCATCATTTGTTTAGATTCAATGGATTGGATTAAGGGAAAATTTACAGGAAACCATAGATTTTCCCATTAAATATGGGGCTTTCCTGTAAATTTTCCCTTAATCCAATCCATTGATAGATGCTTCAGGCATCATTTCCCGAACTTTTCCCTTTCACTACTGAGTACTACTGGTGTGTGGCATTTTAGGGCTGTTAGTTCGACGGTATACAGGTATGAGTCACGTAGTAAATCCAATGATAATCGTGCTATTTGGGGATGTTTCTTGTGATTTATAGTGTTAATATTGTTTTATGCTTTGTAATTGAGGATTGGCCTTACCATATCACGTCAAACATGCCAAAAGACACATGTTATTGCTATATTATATGATAAACCCAATGTTTTTTGCCTGTCACTATTTACCTCAATACCTGAAAGAATTGGATGATGGCACAGTTTTACCAGAAACTCCTCGATTTCATGGTAAAATGGTAAAACGGTAAAACCCACGGCTTTCCTCTAGATGTTCCTTTCCAATCCATTCTTTTTCCAGGTGTTTCCACTTGTTTCCACGTGTTTCCCGCGAGCACTCAAGGACCACGAGAAGGAGGTGGACAATCGCACTGTGGAGCTGGAGATGTTGCGCGAACGCCGCACTTCCGTGCAAGAGGAGTTGCAGAGATTGGATCAGTTGAGAGCCAAGGAGGCGGAGGACTACAAGGCGATGGCAGAGAATGGTTGAGGTGTTTAAGCGATGGATTCAGCATGATTCAACATAGATATAATGGAAAATGGCATGATGAATGGGTAAATCGTCTAATCTAAATAGATTGAATAGATTAGATAGGCAATGTTTGCCTAATTATGTTGAGTTACTAGACGGTAACCAAGCAATTTTATGGGATTAAGTTGATTTAGCCATCAAGAATGAGGTTGCATCAAAAACTGTGCAGTAGTTGCACATTGTTGCACATGATGATTTTAAAAAGGCATAGGGTAAGAAAGGAGGTCTCCCATTTGATGAGATTCCTGGAAGGACCTCAGCCCAAGGCCCTGGCATTCCGCAATCCCTGCAAGGCCAAGGAGAACGAAATGCGCAATGCCGTGCTTATTGAGAAGCAACGTCGCGAGCAGTATCAGCGCATGGTTCCTGGGCAAAAAGATTTCCCAAAAAAACAGTCCACGGAACTTGGAAGCTGCAGAAAATTGAGCCAAACTGTTCGACTTGGTTTGACCATGATTTTCCTACCTCATTGGCTTTGCCTATATGGGTTTCTCATGGGTTTCACGTGGGTTTCATATGGGTTTCATATTAGGGCACAGGGATTTCTTTGCCCTTGCCACGACCAAGGCAGAGGCGGTTCTGTTCTTGCAGGAAGAGGGTCGTCATTACATGGCTCGCGTGGAGCAACGAAAGGCCATGAAGGGAAAGAAAGGCAAGAAGGGCAACTTGGACCAACGACTGGGCCCATGGGGGCTTTTTGGAAGAGGAAGATCGATTTAAGGTTGTAATTTATATAGAGGTTCCTATGGAAAATGGATGAGTACACGAATGGATATGGATTCCATGGATCGTAGACATTCGTAGGCTATAGAATGATTTAGATGATTGATTATAGAATTGTAGTTGTTTGCAGGGAAATGATAGTGTAGGCTGGGACAAACTGTCGTTGTCCAGGGTTTGTCAGATCTTTGGGTCCTGGCCAGATTCCCCCTTTCAGTGCGAGGTAAGAAGAAGTGAGTTCCTGAACTGCAGCAGGGCCATGACAGGTTCAGGTGAGAATCCAGAATTTCAATTGTATTTCATATGATTCATATATCATATGTATGTATGTGATCACTTTCTCCATGAATTTCCGCCATTGTCCAGCCCAAGAAGCTCCGCATGCTCCGCATGGCCACGTTTCACCTGGCTCCTGGGAGCCGGTGAATTTGAGCTCCCAATGATTTGGGGCTGCTGTTTCTGTTGAAAACAAGTGATGCTGGAGATGGGAGCCCAGTCGTTGATGGGATGGTTGAGGAAAATTGCTACCGCAAGACTTGTGGAGAGACTCTTTAAAGAGAACTTGGAACTGATATGCACATAGTCACACACTGGTCTGTGTCTGTGGTTTCTTTTTCTCCTGTGCATCCTGATTTGAGATCGTGAATTCACATGTGACTCATAATTCAGGTATTTTTCAGATGTAGTTTCACAGATTTTTGCATATGTGTCCATACTTTTCCAAGCGTTTTCCATAGTTTTACAGTAGTTTCAATCGTTTTCCCAGCCAATTTGGCAGTTGTTCCATGTTTTTCCCACATCCCCGCGCAATGGAGTTCCAAGGTGGAGTCCCTTCATCAGTACTGTGGCCATCTCACGGCAACAAGGCGATGTTCCATCTCATCGACAGAAACCAACGGTTCCAAGGGATGGATTTTGAACAATTATCCATGATGATTACCCTCTGGTTATTTAACATAGCCATGGAAAATCCCTTATAAATGGAGGTTTATAGCTGGGAAAATCATCTATAAATGGGTAGGGGATGATACTATCCATTACCCTCTGGTTATGACTAACATAGCCATGGGAAATGGTCCATAGAAATAGATGGTTTACCTATATTTACCCATTAATAGCATGGTGATTTCCCATGGCTATGTTGAATAACCAGAGGGTTATGTGTGATTATGGATTCAATGGATAATTGAAAAATCATGAAAAATCTATGATAATGATGATATGTCATCAATGATTGAAATATGATAATGATTCAATTATCCATTGACTTATCCATTTTATTATTATTGTGAATTTTATATGATGATGATCAATGATCCAATGGATTCATCTTTTGATATTGATGATTCATCATGATCATAGTTATAATTAGAATATATATATATATATATTTGATGATCAACACTTATCGTGAATTGTTCCATTGATCATAATTACCAGATGGCCTATCAATTTTGCATTGTGACTTGTTTTTCTGCATATTAAACGGCGGACAAATCTTAATTGCCCATGATTGTCACTAGAAGATCTGGCCATTTGGTGGGTAGACCCCATTTGGATGGGATGTCACCAGACAAACTCCGGTTTCAACAACGTCTCGAGGGTAGTTCATCGACTTTCCACTTCCAGGAATTTCCAGGTATGAGGCCAAGAGTCGCTTCCATTTTCGTGCAGAATCAGATTCACAGCTACATGTGAAATCTCGTCCTAAGTAAGTTCAGGAGAGGAAAAAAAATACTGAGTTGTTGTTTGAACATGTTCTGATGTCTCTGCCATTTTTTCCCTGGCCTGTGCACCTTCAGATACCTTGCAGGCTGATACGGCAGATGCCCACCCTCTGGTAATTGAACATAGCTATGGAAAGTTTTCCATTTGTAGATGATTTATGTACCTATTAAGAAAGTTGATATTCCATCCTAGCTAAAAGATGTTGAGATATTACCAGAGGGTGAGGAAGCACTTCATCAGGAACCCATGATGATGTTCCCTTCCAAACCTCCAATTTAGGCTGGGACTTTTGATGACTCCAATATGGATAATTATGTCCCAATTGTTGCTGTTGGTTAATCCCCATTTATATCCCATTATATATTGCCCCTTTAAACATCCCCCAGAAACATCAATGTAGGGGACAAAACCACATGTTTAGGGACCATCCAATCGGGGGGTGTAAAAAATATTGGGTAGGGGGATGGGATCTTCATAATTAATCTCCCAATTAGCTACACATCACAATGATTTATCGGAGAGAAAGGACCATTGGATGATATCAGGTGTCATGATTTAGATGTCCTTCTTATTTTATTGTATATGTCTATATATTATTGTTATATAGTAGTGATAATGGTAAATAAATAAGAATACAAATGAATAAATAATATACATATATAATATACATATAATATAGTATATATACAATATACATATAATATAGTATATATATATAGTATAAAATATATATAATATATATAATATATAATGATCCTATCATTGTGAGCCTCCCAGGACCCGACCGGGAGCCACCGGGCCGAAGCCAGGCGCCGACCTGGCCGAAGCCGCCATCATCGCAGCGATCCAAGCGCCGGCCATCGAAGAGTTGGAACAGGTGGGCATCCATAGCTGGATGGTTTTTAACAGCTATGATCAGAGAAAAACCATTCCAGCTATGAGATCATTCCAGCTTGGATGATTCATAGTTGGAACAGCTATGATCTCTTCAGATTGGGATGATTCATAGCTGGAATGGTTTTTACATATGTTTTTACCACATAAAAATGGTGAAATTGGGGATGGTTTATGGCATTGTTTTACCAAGATCAGTAGGTCAAAACCTATGAATTATCCCATATTGGGGGTGACTTGACTTCGATTTTCCAGCAGATGGGACTTGATAAATCGTGTGATTCTATGTTATTCTTTGATTATATGGATCAACCATCTATTCTTCATATATGATGTCAGATTGGCGGATTCACATGGGTGTGTCTAAAAATCATGGTACCCCAGTCCGTCCATTGGTGAATCAGAGTTTCCCCAAACTAAGAGGGAAAATGATGATTCACCAATGGATGCAGAGGCAGCAAGTCATTTTTGAGTCATCTTATGGCACCATGTGATTTGTGACTTTTTGGAATTTCGCAAGATTCAGGACTTAAGATTCAGTAAGTGATGAAGTTAAGTGGATTGTGTTATTAATTGCGTAAGAATCATGTTTATTTGATTGAAGAACATTGTAATAATAGCTATTCTTAGCTATTCTTAGCTATTCCCATATGGTTCACCAAGTTACGCAGATAGCCCAGCTAGTAAGATGATAATTCATCTTGAACTGGCACCAGTTTGGATTACTAAGTGATCCAGGTATCATGCCGTGAATTCCATTTATATATATATATATTCATCCACTATGAACAACCAGTCACTTTATATATATATATATACTGTGTATATATATGTATATATGTATATATGTATCATGATGTATCACGTTACATCATGAATCTATCATAATGATCATATATAGAACAAGTCATGATATATAAATATATATATATATTCTAAACTGCACTTTGATCATGATCATTTCTTAGTTATATTATATATATATATATTATATTCATACATTAAGTCATTTGATCATGTTAGTTTGATCATGTTTTGATGATATTACTAAGTCATTATATATATATGTGTATATTCAGTTAAGAATCACCACAGATCTACAGTGGCGGAACCCGCATCATCGATCTCGATGTCAGGTGCTTCGAGCCAGCAAGGGCATCGAGTTCCAGGCTGGGTCGACGAGGGTTTTACGATATATAGATGGGTATATATCTAATTTTTACATATACATACATATATATTTACAATGTACATATATATATATATATATCTTATCGATATATTTTTTTAATTATTTGTATATTATATTATATATGTACTGTATATATATGTGTGTGTGGGTGTGTGGGGGTTTATTTATTTATATATATATACATATTGTGTGTGTAAGCTAAGTCGATGATTGTTTCAATAACCCCATCCCCCGTTCATAGCAAACACTCCCCATAAACCATGGTCTAGTAGCAGATTTACACATATTTGCGACCATTTAGAGGGTGTTTAATATTAATGGGTTGGATTTACTAAGGTATACAGCCGGATTTTTCGGTTGCAACAGGCATATATAGCTCTTTTCAAAAGACACAACCATACGTTTTTTCTTCCTAAGTCTGGCATTTGTTTGACTCACCATTTGTTTGTAGGGGCTGGATTGGTGATGTGGGGGCGATTTCATCCCAATGCTACGGTAGAATCTCAAAAATGCATAGTATGTACATGTGGTTTCCTACAAATTTATCCTACTAATTACTAAGCCTATACATATGCATATGCTATATAACTATATATATCTATACAGTATATATATATATACACAGTATATATATATAAGTAAGAATGCACTTAGATTGCGATATGATCTCACTAAAATCTGGTTCAGTTCTGCCCCATCTGCTCAGGATTACAAGTACGTCCACGAAGCTCGCGCCTTGCTGCTGAGACTACGGGAAGTTGGGGCCCCAGCAGCGTTTTTTTCGGGACATCCCCATGAAAAATGGAGCTTTCCATGGGAGAATCCTGGGAAAATCAGAGGAATCCCCTGCAACTGAACCAACTGGTTGGTAAAATGATGGGAAAATCAATGAACTGGTGAAGTCTTGATCCCTCATGGGGATCCCCCATGGGGCTGTTATGATGTACCTGGCATGATTTGTTTCTTTTGGGATCTCATGGGAGGTTCCCCATATCCCTTTTTATGGTTTTCAAATGGCTTTCAGATATCAAATGTTATGATACCAAATGGATCTAAAGTGAATCAAAGCGATATATGATAGCCACAGGGTACGCTGGAACCCTATGGCCCCATGGTTGTGGCAGGTCAAGAATGCCTTGGGCTTCGCGATGAAAGCCAGAAATCCAACTCAACTGCGAGAGGCGGGAAAGGGGGAACTACCTCGGAAATGGATTTTCAGCTTGCCCAAATATAAGAAATCGGTCTCAGATTGATTTTAAATGTGAAATGGTGGATAGCCTAGCGAAGAGTTGTCTTCATATTTCCCGTCTGGACGTGTGATGGACTCCCTGTGGGTCCTTTTCCATGTTTTCCTGCTCTATTCGCAACCAGTAGGTTCAAAAGTAATGATGTACACATTATATACCATACCGGGTCCTATTTTTTCCAGCTGAGTAAGACAATCTGAAACTGTGAAGAGACCAAGCATGGAACACTCAAGTCGGACAGCTGCATTGTTGGACCTTCCCAAGACTCCAGGCCTTGTAAGGAATCACCAGGAGTCATGTTGCAAGTTAACTAAAAATACAGCTACCGAAATGGATGAGAAGCATCACTTCCACACATGCTCTCGTGGTGGCTGATGATGTGTTCCAGTTAAAGACCTCCATCCCCCAAATCATCCCTCACTCGACCTCCAGGCCTTACAAGCGGCCATGGACTCCAAGCTTCAAGGTGGACGGAAAAACTGGGGGGTACACGCGCGTGTCAATTCTCGGCATTCCAGTGTGAGCAGGGATCAATCCAAAATGGTGTTTTTCCAGTTTTGTGAATTTTGATATGTGATCAAGATTAATTATTCTGGTTGGTGGTTTGGAACATTTTTGGTTTTTCCATATATTGGGAATGTCCTCATCCCAACTGACACATATTTTTCAGAGGGGTTGAAACCACCAACCAGGTGATCAAGATTAATTAAGAGGGTTTGGTAGAGCTTCAATGTGTTTTTACAATGATGGAAGCCTGGAAACAAGGTGGTAGCCCACAGCCGCACAATCAAAAACTCTAGGCCCATCATGTCCGAGGGCCCGGGCCCAGGCATCGACAATGCCATCACTCTTCTGGACAAGCTCGAGCCTGTGCTGCACGCGCGCAGCAAGGTATAGGAAGGAACTTTACCCTCTGGTAATTTCACATAGCTAGTGAAAGTCACAAGGTCAATGGGCAAATAATCTGTGAATGGGCAATTTTCAATCACTTTAGTTAAATGACCAGAGGGTAACATAGAACGGGCTCAGGAATTCACAATATATTTGGATAGATTTTAACAACGTCACATCGCGACGTCAATGGAATGATGGGAACTGGATTGGGGTAATGCGGGTAATGCGGGTAATGCGGTAATTCAACAATCCCAAAACGGCCGAAGCAGGCTATGTGTTTTGGCTATAGTTGTATTGCTGGCTTCCCCCCTGAATAGGATGATGGTAAATTTTCCATGAAACCTATGGAAACTCTTAGATGTAGTGGTAAAAACACCATGATTTCCGCTAAAAGAACAACAAAATAAAACCTTACAAAACCAATACAAATGCTGCAGTTGTACCCCATCAAGCTTTGATGTTCTCTTTAAAACCTTTGCATGTTCATGTATTTTAATGTGGATTTTTCCATGATTGTCCCGTGATGTTTCCGTGATTTGTCCATTCAGTTTCCATTGACGATGTTCATGATTTATCCATGACTTATCCATGGGAAATCCATGGATTTCCATGGATTTGCCCATGGATTTCTGTCAATCCGTCACCTTTCAGGACCACGTGGTGGAGCGCTTGGACACCGCCAAAGGCCTCACACCACTGCGTGCGGCCATTGAAGCGGCGGAAGCGGCCAGGTGGGGACGATGGGGAGAATCCATAGTTACCATAGGGAACAGTATATTTTGGTAGTTATAGTTATGTATTTATTATAGTTACCATAGTAGTTATATATTTATAGTTATTTATTATAGTATTTATTATTGTAATATATTATAGTAATAAATTATAGTAGTTATTTATAGCAATGATAATGGTAGACCATGTATATGTTTCTCCTATACTATATAGTCTAGCTTTCTTTTATATTATACTAATTGTATGTTATATATTATGCTATAGTTATATAGTATCCCTATGGTAATATTATAGGACAGTTATATAATATATAATTATTAGTAATATTTAGCGTAGGGACAGCTCATATACCATAGGGAACTATAGGGTAATTCATAATTATAGTCATATGATAGTAATACAGGATGATGAATGATAATTATTACTATCCTACGGTTGCCCACAGTTGATAATCATTATAGGCTAGTTGATCATTATCATTATGCCATTTTACCACAGTTATCCAATACCATGATTATGAGTTGTTGAATGTGGATTTAACCCATAGCCCAGAGTTGATGATTTTAACTATAGTTGATAATCACCCATGTTTTTCTATCTATCTAGTGATCATCACCCATGTTGATAATCACCCATTGTTTATAGTTGTAACTATAGTTGATCATTGAATCATGTGATGTTTTCTATCAAGTTAGTTGGATGATCATAATATAAAGCAATCATGTTTGATATCACCCATGTGAATATCTACCTAGTCCCCGGGGGATGGTCATTCTATCCATTGTGGGATTCCTATGGGATGAACATAGCCATATAGCCACCGTCTTGACCGTCTATGACATATGGAAACATATGGAAATGCCCAAAAAAGATCGAAAAGAACTGAATCACTCTATTTAAGTAGGATTGTGCGTGTTCTATCTTGTTTTGGGCTACTATAACCCAAAACAAAGGCGATTGTGTTTTATATTTATCCATGGTGTTTTCCAGACGCTGCCATGGGATTTCCGGGGGGATTTAAGGATGAAAATGGATGAATTCGAACCATTAAAAATTGGATGTTATATGGACATTGGATGAAATTGGAGGCGACATGCATTTAATGGGGATATATATGGATATATGATATATGACCATATTGAGTCGACCATCAAGAGCCTATAAATATCCTGATGTGAATTTCTCCCGCGATTTTCTTTACTCACATTTACTTGCAAAAATTTGCAGATATGCTCTTACGACAACTCATAATGACATGGGTTTGCTTCAGAACTCCATGCCCCATTCCATCCAAGGTCAATCATCATTCTACCTGTCAACATGCCTGTTTCTGGGCATTTGCCGTTTTCAGAAACACCCAATGTCCATTAAAATAACAAAAACAAATCACAAGTTTTTTTCATGATCAAATCACCATTTTGGTTCGTCAAACCCCATGATATCCAACTTTTAAGTTTCCAATTTTGACCTAGAAAAACCATAAGTTGGCGACCCATCAAACTGTTTTGCCAGGTTGCCAGAGGAAATTGTGGTGGTTGCGCGCCAGCGACTGCAAAACCGGGAGGCGCAAGCTGAGGAGTTTGCGTTTTTTTCTTGAAGTTTAGGTGATAAACAGAGTTTTAGTTCATATTAAATTATTAAATGGTCATGTTCGCATGGCCAATCTCAAGTCTCAATTTATTCACCCCGCTTCGCGTGGGGTGGCCGCCCACACCGCAGGTTTATTTCCGTCCGTGAGAGGGGCTAAGGGTGGTTTCCCCCCGTGGGGGCTCCCCAAGCTAAGAATTTTCACTTTCCCCCC
>Ga0126342_10008169_pt1 | contig 18724 bp, 19 predicted proteins | sample Cyp1metagenome_FD_92528 | JGI IMG/M metagenome (GOLD analysis project Ga0126342, IMG submission 92528) | Coral microbial communities from Lord Howe Island, Old Settlement Bay, Australia - Cyphastrea 1 metagenome | ecosystem: Host-associated > Invertebrates > Cnidaria > Coral ...
ATCCATGGGCCACTCGGTGCTGTGGTGTTGCGTGAGGCTCAAGGGATTTCAATGGCGTTGCGTTGCGTCTATGCACAGGTCCCGTGAATGGCACGGGCTACCAACACAATACACAAATTAACGCCACACGCTGCTTCAGCAAAGGTACTGAACCAGTGGCCCGCTGGCACTGCACACAGTCCTGGCAGAGGCAGAAGCGCCACACAAACAGCAGACTATTCGCACGCCCCATTGTGAAGCCAACGGTGCCAAAGTTTTGGGCTGTGTGCCACACAACGCAGTCATGCTTCTCAAAACTCAAGAGAAAGCATTCTGAGCATGCCGTGAAAAACCGTTCTTATGATGTTTTGTTTTGTCCAGCCATTACTGCACGTCCAAAACTTGGCGACCCGGCCTCAAATCCATCCCTCTCGTAAATCTCCTGAACAATTGGATGTACTATTTCCTGGCACAGAAGCCGGAGACCGAAACGGTTCGACATGGTTCGACTCAATTGCTTCAACTCATGTCCTAAAACCTCATGTCCCCCCTACATCCCCAATCACAAAGATGTAACGCGCGTAGCCTGCATCTCCCTGCAGCATTACCGTGAAAAGTGGAGAACAATGAAAAGCCTTCAAGCTGTGATTTTGAGTGCGATGTGTCACCTTAGCTGTTTTTGCTGTTGCTGTTCGCCATTTCTGTCGTCACTGCTCCTGCTGTTGCTATTGCTGTTGCTGCTGGCGCTGCGCTGCTGGTGCTCTGGCCCTTGCTGTGGCTGTTGCTGTCGCTATGGCACTGGTGGCTGGTGAGTGGTGGGTGGTGTTGCCATCTGCGGTGGTGGGTGGGTGGTGGCTGCACATTGATGGGTGGATGGTGGGTGGTGGGTGGGTGGTGGGTGGGCGGCGGGTGGGGCCCTCGTTGATGATAGTGGGCCGCAGCGATATGTTGTTGCAATGGTCCGGCGGTTGTTCATATTCACGGTTCCGGCATCACCCGGCCCGGCACGCAGCAAAATTCAAAACAAGCTGCCACCAAAAGCATCGCCCAAATAGTCATGATCACGAAGCAGAACCTGCGCACATTGATGGTTGTTCCGTGACAGTCTAGCTGTCTTCTTATATGAAGTGGACCATCAAAGGTAAATTCTCCTGCGTTAAAAAAAACACTGGTGCTGAATCGCTTCAGGCGGCATCGATATCAAATCACTGTCAAAGCACCGGCCGGTTGAAGCCATGCATGGCGACAGCATGGAGGTGAAAGCATGGAGAATCATGGAGCCAAGTTGCAGAAAGCACCAAAGCAGCGCCTGCCCATTGAAAGAGCAGTGGGTTGTTAAGTGAAACCCCATATGGCGGAGAAACATCCGAGCTCACAAATTGCAACAAACAAGTTTTGCCCACCATATCCACCATGCAACTCTTACGATAGCTTTGGATAACAACGAGCATGTGTGCAAAACAGTTTGCGGGTGATGCTCGGGCATACTGCACCAGAGTGAAACGCAATACTTGGGCGAGGCATGCTTGAGTCCTGTGCTAAGCATACTGTTCTGGGATATTCTGGGTGCTCAAGCACCGGAATTAGGTAAGCTCGGAAGAGATGGAAGATGATACGGTAGAAGGGAATGGCGCCGAGAGCATCTATGGGTCCGAAAAGAAGAAGCTCGGCATCAGGAAACATTGTAATACATTGTATCTTAGAAAAGAAGTGGTTCAGAGCAGCATTGACTTAGAGAAGGATTGGCTCAAAGCAGGATTGGCTCAAAGGAGAGTCGCGCCCTGGAGAAAGGCAAGCAGTGAAAGAGGTAGCTCCAAGATGCTCAAAGGAGAAGTAATGCAAAGACGAGTTGGCTCAGAGAAGAAGGAGCTCGAAGGAGAGAGGTGGCTCAGTCAATTCTTCAGTCATTCGTTATTTATCCGCGTCCAATCTGTCAATTTCAGTTTTCGGACCAATGAATCATCAGTCAAACGCACATGCCCTTGAGGATCCAAGGATCACTCAAGCCGCCATGTTGGATCACTCAAGCCGGCCATCTTGGATACTGTATAGGGTTCATCTTTAGGGGTGGGGACTGCGGAAAGGGGGCGGTGGGGACAAGAGAGGTACAGGGGGCTTAGGGGACTTTGGGGGTGAAGGACGATCATCTTTAGGGGGCGGGGAGTGCGGACAGGGGACAGTCGGGGCAACAGGGGCACAGGGGAGGAGGATGTAGGGCAATTCGAACCCATTGCACACACCTAACGTTCAAGTTTCGGGGCTGGAGATAGGGGTACAGGACTTTCGCCTCTGTAAGCTTTTAGGACTTATCATTAGGGGGGACTGGGGACAGGACAGAGGGGATAAGAGGGGAACGGAACATTTTCGGGACGCGCAGCTACACACGTTCAAGTAAGACAGGGGCACCACGATCAACTTGGCTCTACTCTGACTGCGCCCTGACTGATTGGAGACAAACCTTCAAGCTTCATCTTCAGGACCGGAAGGCTTGGACAAGGGACAATGGGGACCTTCTGGGACACTGGCACCTATGGCGTGGGAAAGCAAGATGGTCTTGGGTATACTTGGAATTAGGGGGAACACACGTGTAGGACTCATCATCAGGATTTAGGGACGGGGAAATCACAAGAGAGTGTTAGGAACTCTGAACAATCAACAAGGAATTCATCCACCTCCACCAGAACACAACATTGCCCACTTGATACTACGAGTATTATCCAAAACCATGGGCAGCTCTTCATCTATCTATCATGTAGGCGTAAGCGAGCCAAAAAGCAGACGTAAGCACTGTCATTGAGGCAAACCTTGACAATCAACAGCCGGCTTTCCTCTTTTAGCGGCGCCGCTGGGTGCTATGGTGCTGGCTGTTTTTGGACGTGGACGGCTGCCTTGTGGAGTGTGTGAGTGTGAGCACCGCACAAGGCGGTGACGGGAGTTTCAGAGATAGGAAACCTATAGAAGAGGCGAATTGCTGCGATGCATAGATGGCAGAGCGAACCAACTAATTGACCGAAAGGTGGCTGAGGCTCTCTGTCTCTCTCTCTATCTCTATCTCTATCTATCTCTATCTATCTCTATCTACTTAAATCTATCTATACCTATCTATATCTACCTACATCTATCCCTATCTATCTGTCTATCCATCCATCCATCCATCCATGTGTCTATCTATCTATGTCTGTCTATCTTTGTATCTTTCTGACTCTGTCTATCTATATCTACCGACCTGAAAATCTATCTTTCTATGTTGACTATGAAAAGCTCCAAGGGCCTCCATGGGGCCATGTTGCGCCGCTGGGCTTCATGGGCTGCAAAAAAGTGGCTTAAGCAAATCTTACATCGGTGTTCAGCATGTCCCCCATGTGACACTCCAAAAAGGTCCCAAAACCTCCACGCTGCAGGATCTTTCATTTTAGACCAATGTTTTTGGGCTTGAAATGAAATACCAGGGTCCCTAGGTAGTAGTTGAGGGTATGAAGTTGGTAGGGGCCATGTCTTCTATATTCCTCTATAATCCTCTATAGAATCAAAGGAACCATTTCTATATCACATCACGATAAAATCAGGGGCACCATGCCGATATCACATTTTATAACTATAAATTCAGAACCCCCTGGGCCCATCTTTTTTAAAATGATACCCATTGATTTCCCATGGTTTAGCCTGATTTACAATATTTAACACTAAACATTAGTTAGCGCCTGTTAGCATGATCATGTATTATTTGCCCATTTCAACATGTTTAGCAGACTGATGGATATTGCCTCCAGCTACACCTCAAATCAAGTTAAATCCTTCTTGAGACATCTTAACAATGATGAGCAGCATACCTCATCAGCAACCGATAGCATGGGGAGATGCCTGGGTTTCTATGGGTTTCTGATTCAAAGGAGGAGGGCGCTGGATTTTCGCGGTTCCTGATTTTATAGAGGGCGGGGGTTGCTTTTCCAGGGGGGTAGCTGGCTGTTGACGTTAAACATAGCCCCCAAACGCACCAGAAAACTAGTTGAAAACAGACTCTCATAAAATTCTGTTGGTTCTTGAACTTTCCTACTTTTTCAAGTCATATTCAAAAAATCTAACTAAAGAAACTGGTGGTTTGAGACTCGAGATGATTTCAAGAATGGTGGGACACAGAAAATCATTCCAAAACTATGCAAAGCTGTCTCTCTAGCACTGGTCCAGGATCACAAAAAAAGGTGACATTCATACCATCAAATGTTGTCGACAATATCCAAGAAGAAAAAAAAACGGTCCTGACAGCAGAAATATGTTTACTTACTTAACTTGATAACCAAAATAACGCCCTCTACAAAATTGTACCCCGTACAGAATCAAAACCACCATTTCGAACGTTTGATCCAAAACTCCGCAAGAGCCTCTCCATAGAATCAGAACCAAGAGATCGAAACTCTATTAGAATGAGCACGCCAGCTTCCAATGCAAGCAAAGGACGCGCTTAAAAAAAACAGTTTATTTGGAGCACATGTTCCAAGATTTTGAGTGGAAATTGGTAGGGGGATCCTATCTATCTATCAACCTCTATCCATCTATCCATCCATCCCTCTACCTATCCATCCATCCATCCATCCGCCCTTCCTCTAGCCATCTATCTGTCTATCTATCTATCTATCTGTCTGCCTGTCTGTCTTTCTGTCTGCCTGTCTGTCTTTCTGTCTGTCTGTCTATCTACCTCTCTATCTCTCTGTCCCTGTCTCTATCTCCATCTCCATTTCTATCTCTTTCTTTACCCATCCATCCATGGATCTATGGACCAATCTGAAAGGAAGCAATTCTGCGAAGCTTCCTTCAAAAGTCGAGGATGACAGGCCTAAAGAAAAGCAAGCCTGCGACACTTCAAAAAATGAAAGTTCACAGCTCCAAAACGACAAATTCTGCGACTGCCGCCAAAAATGGCAGCTCACAACTCCAAAGCGATGAAATTCTGCGAGGCTTCTTCAATTTTCGAACTTGGCAAGATCTTAACAGGTCTCCATGCAATGTCTCGGTACAAGTTCCCTTTTTGAAACCTCTGTACACGCTCTCTAGAAAAGTTCTCTCGGCAAGATTTATGTAAGAGACCTCTTGGCAAGATCTCTGCAACAGATCTCTATGCAATGTCTCCGTACAAGATCTCCAGAAGAGGTGTCCTGGCAAGATCTCTGTAGGCAAGATTCCTGTACAAGATCTCTATAAGAGCTCTGTTGGCAAGATCCCTGTGGGAGGTCTCTTGGCAAGATCTCCGAACAAGAGGTTTCTTGGCAAGATCTCCGTGCAAGCTCCCTAGAAGAGGCCTCTTGGCAGTCGAAATGCACATGGACATGTCGCAAGAACCCTGTTGTGTGGAAATGTACGAGGAAAATGCCGGACAAAAACTGCCGCGACAGCCGTTTTGTGCGAGCCTGCGCAGTCGACATGCACATGGACATGTCACAACAGCTATGTTGTGTGAAAATTTACAGGGAAAATGCCAAACGCGACGGATACCACCTCGATTGGACACCGGGCCTTAACACCTACGTAAGAACCCCTCAGTGTGGCCAGACTGTTTGGGGAAAAATGTGCTTCGCGCCACAGCCGCGTGCAATTTTTGATCTCTCATCCCACCAAATGGCTCCGCGCCCGCCGCTTTAGCCAACCTACTTTTCGACCTTCCGATTGGAAGAACACAGTGTTTCGGAACTTTTCTACCTTTTCGGGCACTCGCATCTTCTTGCTGCTGACTCTCTTCTCTGACTCTTTCTCTCTCTGACTCTTCCCACAACGGTTGCTGCATCTGTCCATATGTCGGAAGTTTGACTTCTAACCTTCCGTCGAATAGTTTTGACGCATGCGTCTTCGCAAACACAAAGCAGTACCTGACATTTGCCGATGTCGTAACTGGTACTGGTTTGTCTTTGTCTTGGCGTCTACCCGTCTAATCCCGTCTACATGTCTGGCGCCCTTAATCTTTCTAATCTAATCCGATGATTGCCAGGTACCCTGTGCATGTCTGGCAATTCACCACCATGGTCTCGTTTAAAACTCACAGGGCCTTCAAACAGGTTGCCAACATCGTCACCAGCTTCTGCAACTCCTGGGGGCAACAAAGTCATGCGGGCATGTCTTTGGGCCACAACAGCGAGCCTCAAATCTTCAGAGCAACAAGTTGCATCAATCATTGGATTGGTTTTGTTGGGAAAATCTACAGGAAACCATGGTTTTTACCATCAAATATAGGGCTTTCCGGTTAAAAATTTCCCATCATCCAATTCTATGAAACAAGTTGCATCAAGCAATGTGATGGGACTGCGCATTGACTGTCCTTCAGGGATCTGGTCCTTCGTAGCAGTTGCATAAGTCGAACAATCCCTCGGATCAGTGGTCTGTCGTTGGATTATGTGAGGTCGCTTTTGACTGCGCTTTGGCACAGTTTCTCCTGCACCAAAGTTGCTCTACCCTTTGTCCTGCTGTCCGTAAGCAGTGATAAACATCATATAATTAATTAGTGATATTAGTGATTATTGATTGTGGTATATAACGGTGTGTAATCTTGGGCAAAGAGAACTCTAAAATGTTGGGCAAAGGAAAGCTAGGAGAGGACTGGAAAACATGGACACCATTGCTTCATCTGACTCTGCTCCCGCTGCTGGGATAACCCACCATCACAACCGGGAATGACAGCAACCCACCATCTAAACGCTGGTCCGAGATGCGCGCAAGCCGGAGCACGCGCAGCACGTTGATTTTGGCAATGAGAGCGTCCGAGCCGACTCCAGTCGTGCCAAGGCTGGAATCAATTAGGTTCACAAAGATCTCCACGTAGCCACAGAGGATGATCACCTAACTCAAGCACCGCTCGATGATCTGATCCTAAAGTCACACCCGCAACATGCTGATTATAAGCTGTTACCCATAGCCTTGTGACTTTGGGAACCTCGAAAACACATGAAAAGATATTGAATTTCCAAACGTTCACGTTCACTATCGTTCACTGGAACACCTGGAACCCCTGTGCAACTGCTATAGAGATGGTGTGCACATGAGCTCAAGGTCCTGTTGGGCTAATGCTGTACGGGTACTGAAAGGATTTGAAAGGCAAGGCTCTATGTCCAAGATCACCATCCAGTCTTTCAACAATCGCTTGCCACGGACTAGGAACAGCAAAGGCAGCTCAGAAGTGTACAAAAACAGGCAAATGTCTGAGCAAATCCTCAGCCGGCGTAGTTTTTTTGATGACATGTGGAAAAAAACCTCAGGGCCTAGGAATGCCTAGGTCACTTAGGTCTATCATTTACAATTCTGCCATGCTATGCAGCATAGACTATGCTTGACTATGCCATATTTAAGAATTGTTATTTAAGAAATTGTGAAATATGTGAAAATAAGTAAGCGCAAAACCAAGCAACAAAACAAACCTTGAGGTTGGTTCTCCTCTGGCTCTGCTATCAATGTCATTGGCTGTCAAGTACGCGTCAAGCAGAACTACAATCCCCAGAAAGTTTGCGGTATAGTTGCCTGCACCGCAGCAAAAGTTTTAAAAGGTTGCAACGTGTGATGCCCAAAAGAAACGCACTTCAGGCAACCATCTCCAATCGTTTGATGAAGAGGCAGGGAACTACCGCTAGTTGCACAGCTCAGTCCAAAGATTTTAAGGAGACATCCTCCTTGCATTGCCAAAAAAGATTGTTTTCTCAAAGGTCACACACTTCGCAGGAAAATAATTGGGCATGTTGGAGCAATTTGAAGCATGGTGGGTTGCAAGTCTGTTTGCAGAGGATGAGCTGCGTCAGCAAAACGTGTGCACAAGTTACAGCCACTCAAGGTAGAGTTGAGGCTGCCAAAAAATGTTGTTTAAGTACCTACTGAGGCAATAAAATCAGGCTCAATCAGGAGGGGCGGCCTTCCACCAAAATGGAAGCATATTTCTTTGCCTTTCCAAGCCAATGATCAGCGTGCTCGACTACCTCGCAAACAGCTCACGACAAAATGGAAACCGGATGTTGAACAATCAATCCATATCAATCCTGTACAGTCTGCCCATTTCAAGAACACAACCAGCTATTTATATAGCTATGTCATGGTGTGATCAGCTGCAAAGACCCGAAGATGGAAAACCCTTAGTTTGCGACGCCGTGACGCCTCTTCAAGGCTTCAAGCTGCTAAAAATAAGGCTCATCACTCAGTGTCACTCCACAACCAGCCGACAGACTGTAGTTTTCCATAGGATACAGCGAACAGGCCGCTGTAATGCGTGCAGATCAAGAAATTAAAAATGCACTGGTTGCCGGATTCATTGGACAGGCCCAAATAGAATCTTGCACAAAGCACGCACTACCGTTCCTATTCCAATCTATTTTATCAATTGTCATCACTGTATCATTCGTCCCAGCCAGATTCCCGGAGCGAACTCAAAAAGGGACATTGAAGTATTGCAATGCCGGTAGTTTGACCGGCAGCAATTGTGCCCACGAAGAAGCACACAAAAAAAGAGTCGATACATGTCAAGACGCAGCGTGGGGACGCGCTGCCCTCTTCTTGGTTGCCAAGTCAGGGCAGAGGCGGCTGGTCATGCTGCTGGTGGTGCTGCTGCTGCTGGTGGTGGTGGTGGTGGTGATAAAGATGATGATAATGAATGATGGCTATTGATGGCTAATAATGATGATCCTGGGATTTTTCCCCCTTCAAAATGTCGAGTCATTGAAGAAATGATAGGCCGATAGGCGCTGTTTTGGCAGGTGAGAGCATCCACATTTTGGCAGGTGCCCTGTTGTGGCAGTCTTGTTTCCATGGAAACCCACAAAATGTTCATGGAGTGGCCAAGAAGCAGTCAGGGACTGAGTGTTTGAAGGAGCCAACCCCTCAAAGGGTCTGGGCACAATGCCTTTCTTCTCTTCTACACAAACTTTCAAAATGGCAATGCATCAAAGAAGTCAGTGGCTGGTATTACAACAATTGCTTGCATCAAAGCATGCTGTTGGTGATTGTTGGTGCGGTACTATGATGCTATGTCCGTCGTGCAGGTTGACGTCTCATACTACAACAACAGCAACAACAACAACAACAACAACAACAACAACAACAACAACAACAACACGACGACAGCGACAGCGACTACGACGACAACGGTGGGGTTGGGTAGAATTGGGTTGGTGTCGTGCTGATATTCAGTTGAAGTGCAAGGTGCTTCGCTACTCTGTGAGATGGGTGGGGTAAAATTTGGGGTAGGGTGGGGCTGCTTGCCAACTAGAAGCAACCAGATGCTTAGACATAGTATGTCGGCCAGAGGTTGTGGCCTTATGGTGCAGGCAAGCGCCAAAGGTCTGAAGTCTTTACCCGCTGCAGATTTTCGACGGGGACTCGCTGATGTGAGGACTTTAGGGCAGATAAAGATGGGCAAAGGGAGACGCGCCACATCCAGGTAACACAGGCGCCAAAACATAACCAGTGTTGCCTTGCCACGATGGCCTTGCCCGATCAACCTTGGACCGCTCAATTAGCAGAGAAACTGTCTCCTCTCTGGTGATGATCTTCCCCATCATGACGCTCGGAGATCTCTTTCTGAGTGACTGCCCGTTGGAAGGACTGGAAGGACTGTGACTGCGAAGCCTGCATGGCTGATATGGCTGATATGGCTGCAGTGCCGCATCTAGATTCTCGAACAACGGGGGGCGCGAGTTCCAGGCCTCCCGGACAAGCTTCTGGATCTACTCGGCTCACATGTCGTGGGAACAGCCTGAACAAGACGCCGATGCTATGAACCTCCTTTGTTCATCTTTGTTCAATGATGTTCTGCGTATGTTTAGAAACAGCCACTGTACTTGGCTACCACCCAGAACCGCCCACCCAGCCTCCAAGTTCGCCCCTGACCGTTGGCTGTCAGCGGAAAGGTTATTATCCTCGCAGCTTTTGTCAGTTTCCTCCATGATCAATGGATGCTCTTGGTGAGGAGCCAGGAGGCTGCGAGCGGCGTAAGACCCACGTCAGTTTCAAATTTCAAGACCCACAGAGGTCGCAACACCTCTCTGATATGACGGTCCATTTCATGCTGCAAATATGCATGCGTGACATTGCGTGACTATTTATGTATATGAGTAGATAGCCTATTACGGGATTGCATAATATCATATAATATCGTGATGCCTGTATGCAGATCATAAATAAATACCTGAAATACCTCAGCTCAAGGCATTCCAAATTGCGAACAAAGCATGCCCAGATGCTGGTCACACTTAGGGGATTCAACGAATCCCAGGGCACGGGTCCTTCGGGAGCGCATTCTGCTTGACCTGCAAAGGCGAGCCTTCTGCAATCCACACAGCCCAAACTTTGAGTTTGGCGAAGCTTGTTCGAATTTTCAAAAACCAAGGATCTTTTGCATCGCCTTGCCATCTTGGATATCTTGGGACACCATTTTCCCTCAATATTTCAGGAATTAGAAAACTATAGAAAACTATCTGGGTAAATTATCATAATTCACTGAAATAAGGTCATTTGGGGATATTTCCCCTTACTAACGATGATTCTAGTGAGGGAGAACAGGGTTCGGTCGTTATAATTAACCACTCCAAGCTGCGGAGACAGCATCACTCTGTGCATTTCTCGACTCAGCGCTGCCCGGCTCAGCCTGGCATCACCAAACGGAGAAAATGATGGTCAAATGCTGACTGTCTCAGCTTGAAAACATTTGAAAACCATCTCCGTGCAAAAAAAACTCAATAGCTTTCTCCGGATCAAGTAAGATGAAGTAAGGCCGTGTTCTTGAATGTTCTCCACCAATTCAAAACCATCTTTTTTCATATAAATCGTTACTGTATAAATCTGTTGATCCTATGACTCTGCCTGCCTGTCTGGCAGCTACGGGATGGGATTGGCTGTCGCTGTATGCCTGCAATGCCGACCAAGTCAAGCTGTTGCTCTGCAAATCCCGCCGCAAAACGCGAGCAATGAACACAACACAAACCACGTACGGACAGAACAGTCCTCAGCTAACTTCTCCCATGGTTATTGCGGGGTGTGGGTGGGTTGGGCGGGGTGGGTTCACCGGATGCGTTCTAATTCTTTTTTAATACACATGTATGCGCGCTTGCTTCCGGCAAATTGAAGGGATAAGATCAGCTATGGCTAGGTAAGATAGGATAACAATGGATAACAATGAAGCAAGATTGATGGATTTTTCGACTGAAAAGATCGAGTAGGATAAAGTAGGTTCGATTAGATTGGATGGGAAAGATCAGGCAAGATAAGTCTGACTCCGCTACAAAAGTTTTGATCAGATTAGATTGGACTAGATAGATTTAAGAAAGCTGGATGGCTTGAGTAGACAAGGTAGGCAGACTAAGATAGGCTGCATAGACTGGATAGGTTGGATAGATTTAATAGATTAGATAGGTTTACTGGACTGCTGGATGGCCAGGTAGGTTATATAGATACCTATTCGATCTATTTGGTACAGGTTAGATAGTCAGATGGATGGACTTTAGCAGGTAGATGAAACGGATAATATGAAAAGAACTGAACATAGAATAGATAGGATCGGCTAGATACAATAGATGGAAAGGATCCATTACTAGGAAAAAAGATTGATAGAATCCTAGCTGTAGTTGGTAATATAGATGACATGGATGACTTGAAGATGAAACACATAAGGTGGGTTAGATAAATTCGGATATTAGATAGACATGCAATAAATACATGCATGCATTCATCCACACACGTGTGTACAAACAAAAAATGTGTTGTCATACAGTATATCATATATATATGATCATATATATATATATATATCTGTGTGTGTGTCTCTCTCTCTCTCTATCTATTTACTTATTAGCCTATGTATGAGCACACACACATAGAAACATAGAAACATTCCATAACATTCCCCGGTATCGCCCAGCATCTCACGTGTTGTTTCCCTCGCCGAATCGCCTCCGGCGATTGCCATTGAGTGCGAGCGGGAGTCCTAGGTGACCACCAGGTGGCAACGTCATCATCCACGTCATCACATCATCATCGTCATCATCAACATCTTCATTACCATCATCAGCATGTTCATGACGCTTTGCCAACTTAACACGTGTATAGATCTAGCTGGAAGCATCTACGTATTTGCAGCTGTAGGGATGCACGTGTACAACTGGTGTGTAGGTGATTTTTAAATGCAAGCGTATAGTGTATAGATATAGGTGAATACATCCGCACACCGACAAGGGCAAACGTGCAGGTGCACAAATACACGTGAAAACATCTACACACCAACGGTATATATGCAGGTGTATAGATACAGGATAGATACAGGTGAAGATATGTGCACATCTACACCTGTATATAAAGATTATCAAATATTATATATATATATTATATATATATATACGTATACATATATGTGTGTGTGTGCAGGCGCATAGATATCTTAGAAAAGACTTGCCTATCTAGAGTCTTATAATGTTTCTCGTTTTAAGCGGCGGCGCTGCGCAGATCGATTCTTACGAAATGCATGTCTCTCCCACGAAAAGCGTGTCAAGAGTCAAAAGTAAAGAAAAAATGATTTGGTTTGTGCGCAACGAGCCCTTCTCGCACGATTTTGCGCGCCGATCGACAGAGCCTAAAGTGTCTAACTGCGATGCGGTGCACAGGGACCAAATCCCAGACCAAACGCTGAGCGTCCAGAATTGAGGCGACATGATGAAATTACCCTCTGGTTATTTAACATAGCCATGGAAAATGGCCCATTTATAGATGAATTTCCCATTAAAACCTCCATTTATAAGGGATTTTCCATGGCTATGTTAAATAACCAGATGGTAAATTGGTTTTCTTGTGCCGAACTGTCGGAAGCTGTGTGTTAAAGTTCCTGGGCGCAAAAGACTTAAGCAACAATATACTGGTAACTTTGCAGAGTAACATGTCTAGTTAAAATTGTTAAATACACTCAAACGCGAAAGTCCTTGCAATGTATGCTGGGAAAACTAGAACACCATGGAAACGCATGCCTCGACCCCTGTCCCGGCACAGACCTTGCAAAATGTCAGTCCCCCATGTAAACGCCACCTTCCGCCTTACTTTCCCAAAAGATGATTCTATGTTACTTTGCAGTAGAACGCTGGCTCTTAGGATTGCGCATTTCTCGCAAGACGCTCATGCTACGCAAACCCTGCAGTGCGCAATGGTATTCCCCCCACAAGGAGGGCGCCGGAAGTTACAAAGTAATTACGCCAGCATAGACCTCAGATAGCAAAAGGTATTCGTGGGCAGCACTGCAGCATGTTTTTTCTAACGTGCACAGCACTCCGACACAAGCACCCTGCAGCGGCAGCAAAGCTGCAAAGCACCAACAGCACTCACAGCACCCTGCTGCAGCACCTAGCGGCACCAGCACCCCAGCGGCACTCTGCACAGCACCACTGAATGTTTGGTGGCTGGTAGTCTTGAAATGTCTTGAATGTAGTGGGAACTGTCAAGTTCTTGTCGCTTCCGTCCCAACAGTGCCTGAACCAAGCGGTCCACAGGATGGGGCCAAGATTGTGGTTCAATGACGCGTTGAATAGCTTGGAATGTGAAGCGGAATCCGAAACATTTCGATCGCACAAACTTTCTCCAGCATGGTTGTGTATGTGTTCATGCACCATCATACACCATCCACATCTTGTGGAAATGTTTTGAACAACGACTGTTCGCCGTCAATTTGCCAAAGCTTAATGAATTCGCGTTTGCTAAGCGCCGTTTTAGGCCAGAAACAAAGTAACACATGTAACACTGCGTTTGTGCTAAGTAGCAGTCTAGGTAATATTGGAAGTGAATTTGTCAAGTAACATTGATGGCCATGTCTACATTTTGAAGTATCATCTGAGCACCTGGCACCGTGATCAAACATCACTTTCATCATCATCATCATCATCTCATCATCATCATCATCATCAACAACAACATCACCTCACTATGTTCCATTTGAACGTCGTATATACATAATTATGTACATACATATATATATATATATCAATTTATCTACTTATTTATTTATCTACTTATTTGTTTGTTTATTTATTTATTTAGTTAGTTAGTTAGTTATTTTCATTGATTTATATAAATATATATATATATATATGTATGTATGTACGTATGCATGCATGTATGTATGTATGCATGTATGTGCATATATATATATAATATATATATATATATACATAGCCTTTGGAAAAACAAGTTGATGTATATCTCCCGCTCTCCTTTCAAGCCAGACTGTGGTCTAGTTTCTTTGAAAAGATGTACGATGGCCTGGCACATTCATTTGAAGTCACCAGGAAATGGAAGGAATAGAGATGATAGCTATCATAGCTACCATAGCTACCGAATGCTACCGAGATGCTCTGAGAGGCTTGGAATTCCATAGAAGTAAAGCAAGAGAAAGCCTGGACAAAACGAACCCGGCAGCTTGGCAAACTTCCACATCGAACATCGAAAATACATCGAGGATCATCGAAGCAATTCGAAGATATTCGAAGCACAAGTTCGTCCCCCTTTGGTTTCTGAAACATTTTGAAACTATCTGAAACTATCTGAAACTGTTTTGCCTGCTATGATCTCTTCATATCTCTTCAGTGTTTTCTGCTTCCGGGTCTTCTGCGTCTGGCACGTTTGATCGCACCTATCGAGCCTGGTAGTATGGAGAGTGTGAAAAAACTTGGTCGCCAAGGACTTTGTTTCTTCGGCATAGGCCATCAAGGTGCCTCATGGAATCAACGCTTGTTTAACGGATGGCGGAAGTAGGCAATGCTGCAATCCATCAAGGTACCTGGTTGCATTCAATCTATTGCAACGTATGGCAAAACGCATGGCAAAACGCATGGCAAAACGCATGGCGAGTAAATTCCTTTCAGTGCAGCCTCTCACGCTAAAAACTTCAGTAGCTTCAGGGCCAGACTGCAGCCGCAAATCAGTCTGCCATCCAGCAATGTAGTGCAAGCGCGCGGTCTGCATGAAAGTGCTGCGGTATGCTGCGGTTGCCTTCCCCGTGTCTTAGCTACATTAATGCGGCTTCGGGCTTGGGAAGAAAGATGTCCACAACTGTTTCACTTGTTCCCAAGTTTGCAACTCTCCAATATCAGTTGGGCAATGCTTGTCTTCTGGAGCTTTGGCTGGCTTGGAAGCTGGAGGGTTTTTGTTTCCCCTTCCCTTGGCACATTTAAGTCATGTGGATCCATTTGCTGCGTTAAATGAGCTCCTGGTGTTTTTTAACAACACGTTTTTTGGGCCAAGTGGAGCGTTGAGCGCAGCGCTCCATTGCAAGAGCGACTTCAAAGGATGGAAGACTGACCAGTTGCCAGGAATTGGCTGAGCGGACTCGACACAGTTTCATGGGAGGTCTGCCCTGCTTGAATCCGGTAGCTTGCACAAAATCAAATGCACTCGGTTGGTTTTGATATCCTCAAAAAGCATTGGGAGTCGCCATGCTTTCCCTTTCATCTCTCCACTACTTCGTTTCCTGTTCTGCCAATCTCTGCCAGCTGTTCCCATTTCATCCCAAGCCCACTCCTCGCTCCTTTTCCACGCTTGATTCATCCCTAGCCCTGCTTCCCTGGCCGCCATGCCCACCTTTAGCTCTGCACAAGTATTCTGCATCCTACAAGCTGACTAGCTCTGATCACAAGATATCACAGGTGTTATCAGTAAGCCAATCTTCTGTCTTGATCAGTCTGATGACTTAGTCTTGACTACGGAGTGTCAGTAAGTCAGTGCTAAGGTGTCGTTCAGCGCTCGCAGATTACCACCGTGTTGTTCACCACAGCCTCTATGATAATACCCTGACCTCCGTTGACAGTATGCATATTAACCTTCAGTCATAGATGATTATGGATGGAAATACGTCTGTGAGTTGATATACAGTATAAGTTAATATAAGTTATATAAGGTCATGTATGCAGATACAAAGACGAAAAACACACATGCCTCATATAGGAGTGGAATAACATGAATGAACAAATGAAAAGCTCTTTCTGGCGCTCGAACATGAGAAGCTACATGAAATGCGGATCTTTGCGGTCTGGCCTTGGAAGCACCACTCCAGTGGTGGGAAGCGGGTCGTTGAGACATGTTGAGACTGCCGGTCGCTTGTCGCTTGGTCGACTTCTTCGAGAAAGCTCTGCTTAGCAGAGCTTGGCGCCACCGCCCCTGTCCACTCTGGGAGTGCAGAGCTGCCATTCATATCATATAATTTCCTCAATCGAAACACCGTAAGAAATCACAAAGCAAGTTGAAAGTATTGACACATCTAAACTATTCTAAACTGAACAGTATAGAAAGTGCAATGTTACGTATGCTGCGCCGTATACTGTATATACGCGTTGTACGCCGTTTTGATCGGTATTGTGTGGCAGCTTATCACAGAGCCCTGCGCAGAATGGTCAGTTCAGTCTTCTGCCGTAAAGCGTGTGCATTTCACTTCAGTAGAACAAACACATGACTTGACATGAACACATGTTACAAAATGTTACACATCATTCAGGATCAATGAATTTTCTTCAAGTTTTGCACATCTCCGTGCGGCTCCACTGATGATACTGATGCAACTGCCTAAGAGCGCGAGCCATACACATTGTAACTGCAATTCGGCTGGGGCGACTGCATGAATATCGCATTTGCACAGCCACTACCATCTGTGCACCGCGGGTTGGGCATATCGGGCGCACGCCACAACTTGTGTACAGTGTCTAGGTGCGACTAAAATCCAAATAATCCAAGAATATCCAAGATGTTCCAAGACGTTTCAAGATGTTTAAAGATGTTTCACGGTGTTTCACGGTGTTTCAAGTTGCAAAAGCGACTTCATGATAAATTGCCGTCAAAAAAGAGCCCAGCTCTGCAAAGCAAAATGGTCCGAGATCAGGCCAGAGCTCCGTGAGTCACGTCACGCCCACTATTGGAACATATTGGAACGATTGGATCTGCACAAGGCTTACGACTGCATAGAATTTTTCAATCAAATCTGGGCCAATGAAACGTGCATGAACTAGGACTGGATCAGCTACGTTTTCTAGCTTCTCGAAATATTCGAAATGTTTCGCTAGAACCTGGACGTGGCACTCTTTTGAGAGCTACTCAGCCAGGCCAGGTCGCGCTTCACTTGCCTCAGGATGAAGCGGAGCTGTTTGCTGAAAACTCCGGCGCAGTGGCGTATGACAAAAAATGGAAGCTCCTAGGAGTTACAACGCAGCACACTGTGCACAATGTACCCTCTGGTTATGTCAAAATAGCTATTGAAAATTGCTATTTATAGTGAGTCTTCCCATTAAAAATGGTGATTTACCATAGTTATGCTAGTTTACCAGAGGGTACATCATGTAAACCCAGATATTTGACACCGCACACACAGGCACGCTTCTTCCCAATGGTGGATAGGGTGCCAATTCCAATTATGCGTGCGGTACACGCCATGCTGGTGGGAAACCCTTCACCAACCTTGCTACCAAAATAGAGGAAATACAATGAAGGAGAATAACAACATTTCTGGTATCTATGGCCCTTCCCCACACACGAGACACACTTTTGCGTGTGGAATTGGTTTAGGCTATGGTTTGATACCTATTGATACCTTAAATCTTATAAATCATACAGGATCATACAGGTAGACGCTGGGTTGTTTGCCTCGCGATGTGCATTTTGAAAAGTGATCACTTTGGGAGTGATTAAATGATTTTTGGATGTGATTTTCCAGTGAAAGTAGATGAAAGATCTGGTCAGCTGCAACGGTTCATAGTCCGTCGTAGAGCGCACCTGACATGAGCGATGCTGAAGGCTGCCCTTCTGGCGCAGGCTGACCGGGCACGACTTGGCCTTGGAGATTCCCAGAATTTCCCACAGGTCTCAGAAAAACCTCGGGAAGAATATAGAAATATAATGAAATACCCTCTGGTGAACTAACATAGCAATGGAAAATGGCCATAGAAATAGTGGATTTTCCCATTAATAGCATGGTGATTTTCCATTGCTATGTTAGTTCACCAGAGGGTATATAGAACTGGTTGGTGGTTTCAACCTACCCCTCTGAAAAATATGAGTCAGTTGGGATTATGACATTCCCATGCATTATGGAAAATGAAAGTCATGTTCCAAACCACCAATCAGAGAAGAATGAATTTGCTCATGAAGCCTCCAGATGCCTGTATAATCCGGTAGAAAGGGTGTGTGAAAAACCACCTGCGCACAGAAGAAATTGACAAATTTGACATCTCTGTCGCGAAAAAAAATGACGTAAGGTCCCTTTGTCTTGCCATTTGTTTGCTCTTTACATTCCTTTCTCTTGTTAGCTCTCTTGATCTCTCTTGACACTTCTCTCGCTCTCTCATCTATTTCATATCTATTTCTTTTGACGCCTCTTTCTCTTGAAGCCTCTTTGTCTATTCATCTCCTTGTCTACTCACGTCTTTCTAATGACATCTCTGTTTCTCTCTCTGTCCCTTGGCATCTGTTTTGTGTCGACATCTTGTTCTATTGACGCCCCTTTCTCCGCAGCTCTTTCTCGCGACATCTCTTTCCAGTCACATCCCTGTCTCTTGACCCTCTTGAAGTTCCAGCTCCCAGAACCGGATCTCGGCGCCGATATCTGGGACAGTTCTGAAGCGTCAAAGAGTGATGGAGTGGAATGTTCACTTGAGGCCGGGGGTGGATGACGAAAGCTAGCGGGGCAGGAGAAAGAAGGAAGGGAAGAGGTGAGTTGCGGAGGGACTGTCAGCATCGTGTCGCGGCATTGTTCGTCCCAACGAGGATGCAA
>Ga0126342_10008170_pt1 | contig 18723 bp, 15 predicted proteins | sample Cyp1metagenome_FD_92528 | JGI IMG/M metagenome (GOLD analysis project Ga0126342, IMG submission 92528) | Coral microbial communities from Lord Howe Island, Old Settlement Bay, Australia - Cyphastrea 1 metagenome | ecosystem: Host-associated > Invertebrates > Cnidaria > Coral ...
GGCTATGCATTGCTGCAGCTCGGCTGGGCTATTTTCATCATCTCCTTGGGCCCTGCAGTGCTCTTCTGGATCTACTTCAACAAGCCGGAGCTGCTTTGAGCACCTGCCTCCGTCCCGATTTTTCAAGTCCAGGGAATCAAGCCTGGATTCCGAAAACACAAGCCCATTGAGACACGCGGAAAGAGCCAGCTTCGCTCGAGTGGTTTTTTGGTTTTACATCACCCCCACAAGTAGGCCTACAGATGTGTAGAATGGACACATTTTTTATATAGGAACCTTGAAAGTTCCCAGGTTTTGCCATGCTGAGGTTGTGGTTGAATGAGGCAATTAGATATCCTTGATTCACTGCATGATTTGCATTGTGCTCCGCTAATGATGTTAAGACAAGATTGACGGTAGCTGCATTAGCTGCCGACGCTTTCGGTTGAACTCCTGCCAGGCGGTGAGCCCGGCGAGCCTTTTTTGTGCGACCAGAATTGCTGACGAAAAGAGTGTGTGGCAGGTTGCTGCTGATGAACGTTGATCAGAGTTAATGAGAGAGGAGGAAAAACATAGAAACACAATATGAAGGCTCTTTGCAGGTGAGAATGACACCGTGTTAAGATGAGTTGACGTGTATTGAAGGCAGAAATGCATTGCCAATTGCATCTCAACAAGTTTTGCTTGCTGTGCCAGTGGCCTCCAAGGCAAGATTCTTTGAGAACAGATGCCAATGACGAAGCATCTGTCGTGCAATCGCCATGATCTCAAGACCTAGCTGATCATTTGGGAAGTGACAGCATCGGTGATAATTTGGAGCTCCGGCAGCAAGTTGAATGTCTCAATTCCATAAACAGATAAAAGTTCAAAGATGATAAAAGCTAAAAGATGTAAAAAAAAAAACAAAGAAACAGAAATGAATGGATTACAACCCTTGGGAGTGCTAACGGGTTCAATAGAGTCAACATAGGATGATGTCCCGTTTTAATCCTTGCTCTATTACTTTCTATTTGTAGATCATAGCAGATCCACGGCAGTTTCTCCAGGCTCAAAGATCAGCTTGCCCGATCAGAGGCCACAGGGGAAGGGCAGATGGTAGTAGAGAACTGTGGCTCCTCTAGGAATGACGCTGAAACGGCAAGGGTTTGCATAGTTGAAATACATCGAAATATTGCGTCATGCCTCATAATGCTAATGATCTAAATTTATCTAAATTTATGTATATGTACATAAGATAGTTGTTTGGGTTTGCATTTGTTGCTTATTGCCGGGGATGTTTTTGACTGCTTCCTATCCTGTGACTTTTCTTCATTATTCTAGGACCTTTTCATTGGAATCATTGTTTTCATTTCCTCAATCAAGCCATTTTCTGACAGAATGGCGGACGAGGATCACAAACAGGTTAATTCAGGCTCATATAACAGATATTGATATAGAAATAAGTATAATGGATCATGCCATTTTGGTGCTTAGGCATCCATAAAGTAAAGGTTGGTGACCTATTTGGCCGTGGCATTTCCTTCAATACTTGCCCCATTGACTCATGCACATCAGGGATAAGTTAAGGATATGATGAGGTGGTTGGACATAAGGTGAGGTGAGTATTGGGCACGTATCAAGTCAAACCCGATCGGTGCTTAGGCAGAGGCTGCCTTGAGACACAGATCTTCCCATGAGGCACAAGGGGCTCCCAAACAGTCGGGAAAAAACTTGACGGTTTGATGGCATGGTATATCTGGGATGATCTCACCACTTTTCTTGTAATATGGGTGCTTTAATTCCGGGAAGACTCCTTGGCCAGAAACCACGACTTTTCATTGCAGCGACTGCAGGCTGCAAATGCCTTCCATTTAAAGTCCAGAGAGGCTGCACTGGAGGCTATGACGCTATGTGAACGCGTTCTGTCAGAGGGTTGTCAAGAAACAAAAAGAAGAAGAGTGGCATTCAGATAAATGGACCGCAGCAGGTATCAGCAGATGGAGTTTTCCCAAAGTGATGTATGTTGATTGCTGTTGTTTGCTGTTGAATGTTATTGTATTCCGAACACTGCTGTTGCTTCGAACCCAGGCTCAACCATTCACCCTACACATCTGGCGTTTGCAAAGATGTTCCCCAAGTCTGCAGGCCGAGGTTGCCCGTGCCCAGCGAGTGGCAGCAAGGGGCCTAGAGTGGGGATCATTTGTGTTTGCAAATGAGATATGCCATAACCATAACCCGATTCTGGTGGGGAAGATGATGAGACTCCATGGTATTTTTGCTGATTCTTGGGGGCGCCTTTTTTAGACAAACCCACTCAAACTTATTTGCGATGGAATGTTCTGGAAGGAGCGAGAAACTTGGGACTGCAAAATGTGCTGCGCCATTTCCCCAGGATCAAATGCAACAAAATCTGTCCAAAGAGGCTGCGCTAGCCTGGAGCTTGATTCGGCATGCCTTCGGAATGTATTTGAGTTGGGCTTCGGAAATTGGCAGCTTCAAGCTGTCTCATTTGTATGTGCATTATTTTTTGGATTCTACATGCAGCAAAGTAAGACAAAGCTCGCCCTTGACAATGACAGTACTCAGTAGAAAACTGGTGTTGTTAACTCGCAGATGTCGTCACCACGATTCATGAGGAGATTGTGAGTTGGTAATTTTGCTTTCACTCTGTCACTCTGTGTTGGTTTGTTTGTAGAAACACGGGTGATTTGAAGGAAGCAGCCAAGATCAACAACAACACTCTCATTGATTACACATACTTATATACATAATTATACTTATATATATGTATTATTCTAGATTATTATATGTGTGTACATACTCCGAAAGATGTGAGCAAAGCATGTCGAAGCTGGATTTTGTTGGCCACTTGGCCGAACTTTGGCTCCCTTTGGCTCCAGAGCTGTCTCAATGCTTTGCTTTGTAAGCGGTGTAGGTTTTGCCGCTGATAAGTTGCCGCTTGGTGTTCGTCGCGTCAGCCAGCCAGCCACTAGATCACCTTGGCGTGGAACCAAGCGCTTTGCTGCGTCAGTCCTTTTGGGCGTGCCATTGGTTCTCAGACAGAGAAGGAGGCCTTCAATGACTAGACATGCCAGCTCCGCAGAAGGAGCAACTCACTTGCAGGCATAATTTGCAGTATTTGACTGTTCCCCAGTTCCCCACATGGACAGAAGGAACTGCCAGCTGAAGATGATAAGAGATTGACCCTGAAACATCTTCAGAGGGAGGATGTTGGTGTGGGCTAGTGTGGATATTTGGCCCTCAGTGACACCAAGGTAATCAACACACATGCACTGCCTCCAGCAGTGCACTGGGGAAGCGCCGCGAAAGAAGCCTTACCAGCTGCGATCAAGAAGCTGCACTTGGTCTGAGATTAATTCCGGGCCATTCTTCCATTTTGTCATAATTGTTGTCATATTTTTTCATATTTGTTCAATGTGCCTGGTTCATCCTGGTTCTTTGATTCTTTGACGTTTGATTTGCTGCCATGCTGGCTGTTGAATCCAGGCAATGCAGCCGCGCTTTTTTGATGGTCAGTGGAACCTTGCGGTCAGAAGGGGGCGCAGTTGACGAGATCGTTGATGCTTTGGGCGAGATGTGCGTGGGAGTTTGGCATGGTATGCCGGCACACACGCCTCGCGATGCAGTGCTGGATGCTGCTCAGGAGGCTACTTGGCTTACAGCCTGCAGTGTTTCAGTTTGCAGAATATGGTTGCCGCCTCAAACTCAGAAACATGTGGTGGAGTTATGCGCCAATGGGGCATCCTGAAGCCATCCGTGCGTGTAAGATAAAAGGAATATGAAGGAAGGAACTTACAGGAATAAGAACACCTACAGTACAGCATTTTGTTTCTGGCGGTAGTCCCTTGGGTGCACGACGTACAGCACAGTTTTTACCTATCCTTTTGCTCGTAATTTGCTTTGTAAACACATGTGAGCATGACTGCGAGGTAACAATTTGCAGATTTTAAAGATTGAGTCATATATTGAGTCCAACAGTTTAGTTCTTTTGCCCAGAGGCGAAAAAAGCCAACGCAGACGTAATTGTGACCATTGGCGGTGGAAGTTTGACCGATGGAGCCAAAGTCGTGCGCATTGCGCTCGAAACTGGAGTGACGGACGGGGAGAGCCTTGGTCAATATTGTTTCAAAGGCGACATAGCAGCGGTGAAGGACACCAAGCTCATCCCGCAGGCGGCGGCTTGCCTCATCTCTCAATTCACCAAGATGGGTTTCCGATGAAAGCAGCTATGCTAACTCGGCTAACTGGCTAACTCCTGAAATCCATTGGTTTCCATGAGAAATAATGCCATTCTATTTCATGGTCAAAGCTCAAAAAAGAGATATGTGTGTAATTGTGTGTATATGTGTATTCATTGTATTCTATAATTAGTGCGTCCATTCATGATTCATGTCCTGTACTTGGAAAATTCGATAAAGTACCCGGAATATCAACCTATTAAATCCTATTAATGATATAAATTCTCCATAACTTCGCCATTTCTGTGGATCCCAGATGGCACAATGGCAGGTCTCCGTCCCCAGCACCTTGAGCGCCGGCGAGTTTGCCCCTTACGCCGGATGCACTGATCCATCCACCAAGGTGAAGGAGACCTACGTGTCACAGCTGCGATTTCATCAGTCAGAAACAGAGGTTTTTTATGCGCAAAAAGATCGGATTTCACCAGTAAAAACACACAGTTTTTTTGGGGGTTTCACCAAGAAAAGATTAAAAGTCGTGACTTAATCGGGAAAAGTATGAGTTATACAAGTGGTAAGAGCGATGGAGCGAGAGATAACTGGTAAGAATGGTGGTTTCAACACCCAAAAATATATAGATGTCAATGTACTGTATGCTTCTGAAGCCGCGGACGGAAATTATCGGATGTGTTTGGTTATGGAAATTACAGAAGCTTCTGCGATTTCAATCCGGAAGCCACTTTTTTGTGAAGAAACTGGGGCCGAGCAGAGAAAAGTAAGACTGCTGGCCTGGTGCTGAGATGAAAGTGGTTGGTGGTTTAGTGTGCGGCTTAGGTTTGGCTTGATGCACTTCCCAAAGCCATTGTGTTGGATCCATGCCTGGTGCAACTCACCCCAGAGTGGCTTTTCTTGTCCACAGGATTCTCACCTGAGCTTGCAGTGCGTAATATGCGTTGATGGATTTGTGCAAATGAGATTTGCGGTTTGAATGCTTCAGCGAAAGAATTTTATGGTATATTATTAATTAATTGCATTTGTTCCAGCACTTTTTTGTCCACCGCAAATTCAAGATCTTTTCGGATGTTTTTAGTGAGATGTTACCATAGGTCGCTTTACGCTCCCAAAAACTGTGAATGAAACCAAGGCCTTCGTTCTGTGGACCACTGTGTCGAATGCCTGTGCTCCTTGAGTGGAAACCCCTACAGCGACGGCCTTGCATCGGCAGCTCTCACCTTGCTGGTCCGTGGCTTGCGCGGTGTGAAAAAAAATCCAACAGACCAGGATGCAAGAACTGACTGTCAGCTGGGTATTTTCCAGGCTCGGGGCATCTGGATCAACGTTCGCTTCCATAATTTACATGTATTTACCATTTATTTATATTTATTTACTGCCATGCACAGCACATTTGCACAGCACATTTGCACAGCACATTTGCACAGCACATTTGCACAGCACATTTGCACAGCACATTTGCACAGCACATTTGCACAGCACATTTGCACAGCACATCCGGCCCCAATCATCCCTATCCCTCAGGCAGTTCAGGCATGTCAAAGTGGTCCCCAAATGGGAGCTTCACATGCCATTGGCCACATCCTGGGTCCTGCCTTTGACGTCCCTCACGGCTACACCTCCTGTGTCGCTTTGCCTGCTGTGCTGCGGTGGAACGCAGAGGCCTGAAACTGTGGAGTGTCGTGTGCCCAGAGCTGAAACTGCTTGGGCAGGTTTGCCAGTGATTGGGGTACCCCGTGCCTTGAAGACAATTTTAGCTTTGACAAAATTGACAAACCTGTGCCGAAACGTTTTGAATGTTTTGACATGCGTTCATCAAGCTCAAAATCTTCAGAGAACTTGAGTTCGGCATAGTTCTGCTATGTGTGACCTGTCATGTTCGACCAGTGTACTTGCACACTGCACATTGTCCAAGAATTCGAATAATTCCATAGTATACTATACCAACTGAGCATAGGTCATAGTGTATATCTCTATTACATGTTTATGTATGTGTATGTGTATATATATATATATATTTAATTATATATATATAATAGTTATATTTATTTGTTCATTTAAGACAAAAGTGTATGGATATATATTTTTTTTTGTAGGCTAGAACAGAACAGAACAGAACAGAATAGAATAGATAGATATGCATGCATGCATACATTATACAACATTACACTACAGTACAAATAAAAATGCTAATACAATATAATTTAATACAATATAATCATACATATTGGCAGATATTGTTGTCTGGCACTATTTCAGACATGTTCTGTGTTCCATGTTTCACCAAAGCATCAAAAGGTTACGAGAGACTGCCTTTCACGGCTTTCCCATGACGGCTGCAGGATGCTGACAGCTTGAAGCGTCAAGAACTGGTCGTATCAGCCTTCCAATCTGCTGGGGTCAAGAAATCGAAGCTGGTTGAGAACACGGGAACAAAGGATGAGACGAAAAGAACTGGCCCGGAAAAATTGATGTTGACCCGCATCAATCTCAGGAGATCCCCAATCCGAATAGTAGCCTCCAGGCTTCAACATGGGTCAACATATTGAGACCATGTTTTATCGGGAATTTGGGGCATAGTTCAGCCATGTTCTCCCCATGGTTGATATGGTAGTTGTGGGATTTTTTGGGCCATAGCTACTGCAGCGAGCTTTACAGACTCAGGAGCGCTGCAGACTGCGTCGCTGGGTTGGTGACTGACTTAGGCCAGGTGAAGACATTGCAGACATTGTCGATCATTTCGACGGAGTTGGTGGTGGTATACCCATCTCTATCCATATCACATAAAATGGCGGTTATTTGTTGGCCAAAATGTGTTGGCGAATTCTCACTCCGGGAATCCAAATTAAAATCCGGTGCCTCAGAGGTGTCCTTTCACGGGAGTTTTTGTCCTGGGCACCTTGGTGCATGACGTGTGCAGTGTGGTTTTAGCTTCTTCGGGAGTTCTTTGGCTTGGGGTTGTGTTCAGAATGTGTTCAGATCGTTTACAGATCGTTTAAATCTGTTTGGGATTTTTTGGGTCAGAGTATATGTTAGAATTCCGCAGCAATCAATCTTCTGGCAAAGTGCCAGCTTGACCCCTGCCACAGGTCTTCCTTTGTCGATGGCAGACGTTGGAGTTGCCACGACTGATTTGGAGGACTGCGCAAGACGTACCATGAATGACCCCTTGGTGCAAACCAATCCGCGGAAGATCAATGGCTGGGAAGCTGCTCGTCGATGCGAACACCGCCATATGCAGATCAGAAGTTGGATTCCACAGATTTTCTTGTGAACCCTTAGGCCCTTAGGCCTTAGTCAGGAATCTCTTTGGTTACAGGCTGAACACTGCCTTTACTCTACACAGACCTTCCATATCCAGACTCAGAATGACCCAGTCATGAATAAGGAATATAAAGATAGATAAAGAGTACCCAAGTAGGACCAACTGACAGCTGGCAAGATAGTTAAGCAGCTTGCGAACCCAAGGGTAGCCATGGCTAAAGCAAGCCAACCGTACATATTGGATCATATTGGCAAATACATGCCGTACATGCCAATATGTACTGCAATAGCTCTGCTTAGAGGTTTCCACAGATCCAAAAACGCATCGCCTTCGCAACGAGGATGTGAAGTCCATTCTTGAGCTGTGTGGGCCTTTCGCTGAGCCTGAAAAGGCAGCCTAAGTTTGGAGTTGGTCGTTGAATGTCGTGGAGTATATGGAGTTCGTCATTTGAAGTTACCCATGGCAACAAAGTCATCATTGAACGAGATGAAGCTGTGTCAAGGTTTGCACCAAGACCATCAGGTCTGAGTGTGTTACCAAGAGATAGTTCATGATAGTTCATAGTGAAGAATTTTCGCGCGGGCATGCTGTGTACGCCATAGGAGCATAGCATGTTTTTCTGGTCTCAACATGTTATCGCGCCGAGAAAAGTGCAATGCGCCGCAGCCTCCCGAACAACTCGGCGAAACCTGTTTCAGGAATGGTCCCCCCAAAATAATGTTATCTTTGGAAGCTAGTCCGTGGCGAAAATCACCTATGACCGGTATAACCAGCTAAGGTGGCACAGTTGCGCTCACAGCTCTCTATGGCTGAAGCACTTTCAGAGGCAAGCCTGGCTCGCAGCCTGATGGTGATGAATGATGGATAGCGGTGAATGATTGAGGGCCTTTTAGTTCGTAGGCCTGTGAGCATGCCACTGCGAGATCCGATTGTTTGCGCTTCACTGATGCGTTTTCATGAGCTAAGCGCCGGGATGGAATCAAAGACTTGAATCAAACATACAGTGATGGCTAAGGATAAAAATACCATACCACCCTATTCCACATATTCCACGCTTTGTGATTCTTCAGTACTCTTGATGCTTTCCAGAACGCCCCATGTACTCACCTGCAGGATCCCAGTGCTGCAGCAGCAATCTCATCAGTCCTAGATGCTACGCGCAAAGACCGCAAGGCAGAGGTGCGCATTTGGTTTTTCGTTGACAGCATCACCACTGCCAGTGAGCCATTTCAAAGGCACCAGTTGGTTGATGTTTGTGGCTCTTGTATGTTCTTGCGAAAAACCAGCAAATATATTCGGGACTATCCTAATCTATGAGGGGAATCCCCATTAACCGAAGATCTATTCAACAAAAAAAATGTTTTTTGACACTGTTTCCTGTCGCAGCTTGGCTGGAAGTGGTAGCTGCGCTGAAGGGGTTGGTTCAAGTCACATGGGCTGCGAACTCCATCAGCTGTCAGCCCCTGTCTCAGCTTTTTCACATCTTACATCATCAAAATGTATCAAAATGCATTGTGACATAATTTTCAGATATGGGTTTGTCATGGTTTGTCCAAAAATGTTGCACATAGATATTTATATTATATTAATATATATCATACATAGATGCGCGCGCATGAAGAAGGCAAGGATGATGATAAACCATGATAAACCATCAAATTTGAGGTACACTAGTTTTAATCAAACCCATATGTTGATTGGGTTTTCATGTAGTTGCTCAGGAATGTCCTGCAATATTAATTAGATGAGAACTGAAGACCCTTGGATTTGAATCCTTGGCTGGCAGCAGAGGAAACAGAGATTCCTTCAAAGCCAAGAAAGCTGGGTGAGCTGGCAGCAAGATTTCAAGGGTTTCTGGCTGAAACTTTTCAGCATTCTTTCAGATCTTTCAGCCAAGTCCACCAGTTTTTCTTCTGAGGTGCTGACTCTTTGTCGGAGACAGTTCCCCCCGACGCAGTTAGCGCCCAGGTGCGCTGGGCCCAGGGGTTGTCATGGTCACATGGTCACAGGCTTTTCTCGCTGTGAAACATGTTGAACCCAGTCGTGGTTTATAAACTGCAATCAGCCAAACTATACCCTCTCTGTTCAAGAAAGACTCAAGATTTCACAGTAAAAACTGTTTTCACTGGTATTGGTGCTGCACAGAAGCAGTAGGAACTGGCTTTAAAATGGCTCCTGGGAAACTGACAGCAACTGGGGCTGATTTGGAAGTTTGTCAACGTTATAGTGAGGCTCACTTCAGTGAAAGGGACTTCGACACTTTCGGCACTTCGTCAGTGATTTTTCGGAAGTGAAATGGGGAAGTGAAGCAGAAGGCACATAGACATAGCTCCCAAGCCTGCAGGAGCCATGCTCAGCCAGTGAAAGGTGCGCCCACGAAGGCCCTGAAGACTGGCAGGGGCTGGGTGTTGCTCCGGTCCTCTTCTATATATATGTAAATGTATTCATGTAAGTTCACGTACTGTACTTTTTCCGTATTCACAATGAATGCATGATTTGTCAAGATTTTCTGCATCTACATTTCAACTATGGTTGGGGGCCCACTCTAGGGCCTATATTGTAATATGTATATAAATGAAATTACCTTACTTGATGTGTACTAGCCAATCTATGCAACCCTACAAAACACTGCAGAATAGAATAAAAAGAGCATGTATTTCGGCTTCCAAAATTGGATTTAACAAAAATGAATGCCAAGCGCACATTTGAAAACAATATTCTGAGCAAAACCCCGGGGAAACAAAAAAACATCGAAAAAATAGTTTTAAAGAGGAAGAAAATCGAAACAAAAAAGAAAACAAGAGGTCCTGGGGACCCCAAATTTGGAAAACCAAAGACTCGAGAAAATAATAAACAAATACGGCCAGGACGGGTGTGCTGCCCGGGGAAGCGCGTTTTGATGATTATATATATATATATATGTATATGTGTGTGTGTGTTTGTGTGCGTGTGTGTGTAGTATTATATTGTTGTGCATATGTGTTCCATGTGTTTATGGATACGATTGCGCGACATTGGCCCGGCCAGGACAGAAGTCCGATGGCTTCACCTGGGCCAACAATGTCCAGCCACTTGGCTCCGTGTAATTTTCGCCCTTCCTCAGCTTGAAGTCCATATATACAATTATATACAGTGTATATTAGTGTATAATATAATAGTGTATAATAGTGCATATAGATACACAATTATATTATAGCATATTATATTATATGTATGTATGTATGTATGTATGTATGTATGTATGTGTGTGTACATATATGTATATACTATATACATGTGTATCTACTATATACATGAGTGTGTGGATATCAACATGGCAATGTGCTGCGCCAAGGTGTGATTCTCGACGCAAAGTTGCACGATGCACTTGCAGTGTTGCTACCACAATGGTCACCCAGCCGGTGCTCACGATAAATGACCAGTGCGACTTCTTGATGAGGATTACGCGTGCGGGTGGAAACTCAGCATGATTTAGCCCAAGAAGAAGTACGGAATATTGAAATGCCTGTCGAATTCCTGCGTCCCAGAACTCAGGGTGATTCGGAGAAGGGCATTTTGGTGCTTGCCCATTGCCCACTCTGCATTTGTGTCGTGCCACTTTTGGAACAAAGAACCAAAAAGCATCGCCGCATGGTGTTTTTTTACCTGCAGAAGCGAGGCAAACAGGTCCCACTCACCTTTGGCATTGTGGGTGGCAACGTAGAGAGCCGCTGGGATTGGGCGGGTAATGTGCGGAACTGTGGCAAATAGATACCCTCAAAATGCATCCAAATCCCTATCCCTCAGCATCCCTCAATGACAAACGCTTTTTTTAGATGTTTAAAGTTATTTCGCGTCAAGGACTCAGAATGACTCAGAGGCTCGGTTCATGCACGCATCGTTCAAAAACAACATGCACGTGAGGTTTCAGCTCTTCGCACTTTTGGAATCGGATACGGACGCTCAGGTGTGCTGCCCCAAAAGATCGGAGATAAAGAGTTGCCGACTTCCTTTGGAATGGCTTGCATTCGAAAGTCGGGCAAGGTTTTGCAAAGCGGAAATTCTTGTGGCCCTGCACCTGGCCTTTGTGACGGGGACATAGTGAGGCGGGCAGCCCAGATCCACAGACTAAACTGCCTTCAGCCAAAGGCATTATTCTGCTACCTGTAGCTGAAAGGATGCACCAAATTTCTCATGATTTGTTCGGGCACAATGTTTTTCCACAGCACCCCTTGTTGTAGCATGTTGTAGCCATTGGCATGTCACACTTGCCTCACAGCTTGATGAACTGCCATCAGATTACAAGTACGCGGTGGCAAAGTGACGTTCTTCAAGGGCAACATGCAGATTGGCAATTGCACAGTAGGCGGCAAAGGTGGGGCAGTTCATGACAGTTCAGTGCAAGATTCATCTTGAAAGCCAGCAGTCACGAGCATTTGATTTTTTTGATCCTAGGAACACACATTGAAAATCATTGAACATCATTGAAAATCATTGAAACATATCGAGTTATGGATGTCAGCCATGGCTCTATGGCTCTATGAGTCCAGGTGAGTTTCGGATTGCCGTGACCTTCCAGGAGGAAGGACAACAGGTGGAGATTCTCGAGCCCGAAGCAGACTCTCTTAGCCCAGTGACGTGGCTTAACCATTTGTTGTCCAAGAGTCCTAGAAGTCCTGGGAAACTTGTGACGCTTGTATGCCATATAAACTGGTAGGGTCGGATAAGTGCGTTTGAGATTCAAGATGATAAAAATGATGGAGACTTGATTCCAGGCGTACCCTTCATGCTAAGATTTACAAGGACTTGCAAGGATTTGGGCATTGCCATTGCTCAAAAAGTGGTTCCCGTGTGGTTGTTTGCAGGATTGTGTGCCTCGGGTATCTATGGAAATGAGAGGAAAGGATTTAAAGCAGCATTTTGAGTGGACTAGGCCCTTTACTTGTCAAACACACCAGAAGACTCAAAAGATTGAAAGCATTACTTTTTCTGGGCTGCTCACTCTTTCCGTGACCATTTTGCTTAATGATGCTTTTCCCCACAGGTCCAGCAAACATGGTCGCGAAGGGTCCGCTCATTCTCCCGAGCAAGAGCCACAGCGTCAACTTCTGAGAGGGTAGCTCTCCCCCCGTAACTGGTGTATCCTTTGCAGATCGAGTTGTTGAAGACATTCTCTGCATTCGGCTCATCCAACCATCCAATGTACATAAGCTGGCAGCTTGTCTCCCAGAAACAAATACCCAAGTCATCCCATCTCTATCCATCTCTAGGAAAAGCTTGAGACTCTGAGACAAGGTGCTCCAGCAACTGAAGCGGCTGTGGATTTTCTAAGGCAATCATTCACACAAGGCACTTGACGTTTAGGAAATTTTCGTTCTCCTCTGAAGAGAGGAGCTTTAAACATGGAAGCTGTACAGAAGTTCCTTTTGGCCAAATCTGGTAAGTTGCCCATCCCATGCTGCCACTTGGGCTTTTGTGGGTTCTTGGCAACTAAATTGGAACCGGCAAACTGAGGGGCACTAGTTAGGCTTGCGCTGGAAAGACAGCTCCGCATGTTCAACTTGTGGCCAAACGAATGATCGGAGAGTTCATTTATTTGTAGGAAGCAAATATTGCAGCTGGTGTTGGGATTCGGATTGTTTCATGATATCATCATGTTTCGTTGATCACTGATCTATCATGGAGGAAAACCTTCGACCTAGCCTTAGCTTCAGCCATGTGACCATGGTGACCAATCTTTTAGACACGGGCACTGCTGAGCTCGTCGGTGAATCCGCAAGGATTTTCAGCCATGTCTAGCCGTCTAGCCAGGACTTGAGACGTCAATTGAGCGAAGAGCAGAGTTTGGTCATCACCTTGGACACCGCAATACCATTTAAACAGTTCAAGATGCACCGTTTAATACACAAAGCAACCTGGATTCAAGCTGTTTTGTGGCATCTCGCACTCCGCCTCACTGTCACGAGTGCCTTAGTCATCATTCAGACGTCTTTAGCGGCTTGCAATTCTTCCACCTGAACAGAAGCAAACCCATCGGTTGGTTGCTTTCCATGCCCCTGGTTCATTGGGTTTCTTCGAAAGGCGCTGTAACATCTGTAAATTGAATGCGTTTATTATTGTGCAGCTGTAAAGCATACTTTCAGCTTAGGTTCGGAAACTGCAGCAGGAGCTCCTAGAAGCGGAGGCCCATTGAAACATCTTGAAATGGTTTGGACACATTTGGACACTGTGTTGATTGAGAGCAACACATACACTAGTAGGCCACGAGGTTTAGCAGATGCACATGATATTTTACTGAAGTATATACATGATGTACATGATGTACATAAATAAATAAATAAATAGATAAATAAATAGATAAACAAATTACTGTATCTTGCATATAAGTATATATGTATATATTTATTTGTGCGTGAGTGTGTGTGTGTGTGTTAGTATATAAGTGAGATTTCTCACACTTACACTGCTTCCCCGGTTGGCTTTGAATCCTCAGCTTCGAAAGTGATTCGAAGGCGAGTCGTTTTGTCATATTTTGTTCCCACTTGTTTGAATTTGAAAATCAATTCAGGGTGGTAGCATTCCTCAACGCTTTCCGGCAGGCTTTAAACTCAACGCTTCGAAACAAAACTGATGACACAGAGCTGCGAGAATGTTGGGATCCTCGCATCACCAGCCTGGGGAAGCTTTGGTGCCTGCCGGAAGAGCTTGCAGGGCACAGCCGCACAGCACTGCAGAGCCGGTTTCTGTATGTTTCTGTCATCCTAATTGCAATAGGATTGAAAACAAAAGTGAATTTGGTCGAGAACCATGAGGGTCATGCACTCATATACACTCTGTCCTCGCTCCGGCCGAGGTATGGCTGAAGCCAAACAATGGGCTCGGGTGCCAAGAATGTTGGGACGCTCCCGGCATTGATGAAACGAGACAGGCCACAATAAATTTATTATCTATTTTAAAACTTCATCCAGAACATGATATGGTTTGATTGATTTGACGATGAACTATTTGATATTGTTATCACATGATTGTTTTCGAACTGGGCAAACTCATAGAAGATCGACAACGCTCGCATCCCTTTTCAATCCTCAAGATTCAATCCCTTTCATGGTTGAATTGTACCATAATAGGCATATATACATATATATATATAATATAATATAATATACATGTATCATTCAAAAGGCATGATATGGTATGATAAGATAAGCATCGTTCAATCTTTTCTTCTTGGGAACATGGGCTTTATGGGATGACCCGAGCCATCCCGAGCCATCCCAGGCCATTGTGGCAAAGGACCTTCGGGAGGAGTTGCAGGCGACGGCACACTCCTCCATGCTTAGAAAGCAGCTGCAGCCAGGGCTTGCGATTTTAAAGATATTCAAGGATTCACAAGTACATCCATGTTGTGGTTTATACACACACACATATATATATATGTGCATATTGTGTGTGTGTGTGGGGCATTAGCACAGGGCCACGTTTGCATAGGTTTGCAAGTCTGAATTTTGTTTGCTTGCTGCTAGCCAGCAGCATTTACAGCTCCCAATCTAGCGATCGGTTCAGCTTGTGATTGTGCATTGCCATGCTTCGCGTTCCCAAGCTTCAGTCAAAGGGAGTGGAGCATTCGGTTGTGCTTGGGGATGCGACATGTTGCATTCGCAGATGAAATTGCAGTGGGTCCATTTTGAAGCTTGTGGGCGGTTGCTCTTCAACAAGGGCTCATTTCAGGTGTTTCACACAACAAGACCATGCCTCTTTGTTCTTCGCATTGGCTGTGATCCCAGGTTGCTTGCTTCCTGGCTTTGGCGCAGATTCCCGGTGTGGCGAACGGGCAAACGCAGTCAGTGACGCTTGGCTCAGTGGTAGAAGCCAGGTCGTTTAGGGTTGGCTTCAGTCAGTCATCGACAGGAATCAAAGGTGCCAAAGGATTTTTTCACAGAGTCAATATGTTGTCTTAATGCAAAGACAGTACTCAGATGATTTTTTGTAGCCTCATGAATGCAAGTGCTTTTGTGTGTGTGTGCGGTTTCAACATGTCACGACAGCCAGCTCAGGGATCTCCAATCAGGTAGGTTTTAACCCTCTGTTCACCGGTCTGTGCGTTCCTCCCTCCCCCCCTTTTGGGCCCCGCATTGTACATGTTACTGTACGCTGTCGCAATCATGTCTTCCGCTTGTTCCGCGTCTTGCATTTTCAGGCAATATGTTCCTCTATATCAGATTTTATGTGGACATGTTTTGTAATAATGCTCGTGATGGGCATTTCACAAAAAGATAGCTCCACCTTGTGCATCAAGGTATATTTATCGTCATGGTCACCATCGGCCTTGTCGTCGTCCTCATTCTCATCATTACAATCGTATATAATCATCATAATCGGAATAGTAATATCTATTTACTGTAAAAAATATGATGACAATAGCAATGATAATAGCATATGAAAGTAACACTTAATAATAAAAAAAATAATAATAATAAATAGAATGATCGCAACAACAATAGCAATGCTAATGCTACACTTCAAGAACATATTATGGAATAATCAACGATGATGATTTATTGCCGTTCGATGCATCTTAATCATGGCAATGATAACGAACGATAGCAATAGCAACAATGGCTACATATAAAAACAAAAGTAAAGATAATCACAATTCTAGCAATAACAATAGTACAATTTAAGAAAGTAGTAATAATCAATTATCATCATCATCATCATCATGATCATGTTTGCCATCGTAATGATGGTCAGTGTCACTATTTGCGGCGCAAGCAGTTGCTCTTGCCTGCCAAATAGGTCTTCTTTTCTCCGCTGCTCATGTCATGTGCATCATTTCATCAACCTGCTTGCTAATATGAGCTCGACTAGAAGAATGCCCGCCCAGCGAGCACTAGTTCCTTATTGATGGCTGCAAGCTTGTTTTGTGTGCAGACCTCGTGGTTGCACAGCGATCCGAGGTGTCCTACGATTATAGCATCAGCCAGAACCTTTGCTGACCAATTTCCATACTGCTTCACAAATTGCAGCTCGCTGTGTGAGCCATTGGGTGCCATCGTCATTGTGCCTCAGCGGCAGTCCCTGCTCCCAATCAGATTCACACTTCGATGATTTGTTGATTTGGTGTTCCTGGGCACCTGGAAAAATGTTTGCCGTCAAATCACCATGTTTACACGCGGATATGTTATATAAGCACATTCCTGCTGCTATTGCATGCTTTGCAGGAGTATATGATGACTTTCGATGTGAATGCCACGACCAGGGTAGTTTGCCGTGATGCTCAGGTTTGTCCGCTGTCATGCATGGTTGTGGTTGGCCATTCAACTTCTTCGAAATTCCAGAATGCGTAGCAATTGCCTTGGGCATATCCAAGGCCTACCCTTGAGTTGCATGTGGCATAAGGTTTTCTTCCCTAATGTGTTTTTTTTCCAAAAGTCCAAGCAGAAAAGCGATCACAATGGCAGGATGGTTGTTTCCTTGCTGAATTGGTACAGAACCAGAACCATGATATTGTTTTTTAGGTGGCTGCCTTTCAGCTTGATTTTGTTCGATCTGTGCGGTTATCCAGCCGAATTGCACTTTCAATCTCCTGTCAGGACTGGCTTTGCACCATCAATGAAGGGCTTGAAGCTTGTTCGGGTTTGCTCGAGCTGGCCGAGACATCACTCAGTCTCACGAACCTTGGCGTGCAACTTCATGCTGTCTGTCGCCAATGTGTTTGCGATTGGCAGTCATCAAGGTGATTCAAGGTGTTTGAACACGTTTATAATGCATTTCCTCAAGCCACGTCAAGCCGTTGCAGACTGGAACTTCACTGCGAAGAAAAAGAACACAACCACCAGGTGCACTCCAAACAAACCACTCCAAACATCCAAACAACGTTGATCAACGTTGAGTCGCCTCAAGAGCTGGCAGCCTAGAAGTTTTCCTCGTGCGCTGAACAGTGTCAGCTACCTCATATTACCTACGACCCTGTCCATCCAGCACACCACAGGCCCAACATGTGTTGCTTTCGCATGACTTTGCTGACCAAAAAGTTGCCTAAAAGTGAGCTGGGTACCTTACTTGAGTTCGGAGGTGTGTTCTCTCCGTGGTTCTGAGACCAAAGGTTCTTTTTGGGTAGCAGCCCTGGACCTTCGGTTTGCATGACAGACGTAGCATAGGTGGCGAAACCTCGACTGAGATGTGGGTTGTTTTCTGATGCTTTCAGGCTGTGTTGCGGACGCGGTCGGCCCATTGTGGCAGGGACATTGCTTTTGTCGGTACGTCTTGCACCGAGATCTCGTTTTGGAGATCTTCTTCGAAGGTCTTGCAAAGAGTCACAGAAGGAATTCGTTCGTCCAGGGATCCGGTTGTGGTTCCGAAGAGATCTTGCAGAGACGTGGGCATTTGACGTTGTCCGAATCAGAGAGTTGTTGTCTTTTTTCAGCGCTTCTCTAAAAGGGATGTTGATGTTGCGGAGAACCCCAGGAAGCTGTGCACTTGGATGTTGTGTTGCTAAATCTTGACCTTTCTTGAGACCTACTCTGCGCAGTGACTTCAAACTGCTTGCTCTGCTCGATGTCTCCTACCAGGAAGAGCGATTGAACAAATGAGGCCATCCAGATAGATTGGGCACAACCATTTGGGGAAAGGACATATCAAAACACCCAAGGCTGATTTTTTGCTATTTGCAGGGCACGCCCAATACATCTAGGCACTTAGTTAGGTCGCTCGCTTATACCAAATTCGCAGGGTGGTTGGCTCAGGATTCCAAGAACGCAGAGTGGGCTTGAGGCTGAGTGCGCCTTCGGCTGCAACATAGACATCACATGGCTTCACCACGCACAGTTTCCAGGACAGGGAAGTGGTGCTGAATTTTTTTCAGGGCCACTTGGAGGGGGACTGCATAGACAACTGCAAAATTTCTAAGCCGACAAGGGGGCTAATAAGTTTTTTCTCATGCTTCATGAACCTTTTCAACAAATGCTGGATGCTGCTGCATTTTATTCACTTGTTCTCTCGCAATGGCTCCGTAGCTAGCCGGCTAGTGTCGCTGCAGGCATTTGATTGTTTTGATTGCAGCTTCAAAACCGGACACCGAAAGGATTGACAAATGACGACAGATGATGACAAATGTGTATGCACAGCGTCTAGAAAACCCAGAAGGGCATCTGAAAAGTATGCCTGAATACAGCGAAGAATGCTGTAATCCCTCCCCCCTTTGCTAATGTACGGTAGGGGGGGGCCTAGCTAATGTACGATACTTTTCCGTACATTTCTCAAAGGCTTACCATATGATTCCGTACATTTTTTTGGGGGGGGGGCGCAAAC
>Ga0126342_10008171_pt1 | contig 18722 bp, 9 predicted proteins | sample Cyp1metagenome_FD_92528 | JGI IMG/M metagenome (GOLD analysis project Ga0126342, IMG submission 92528) | Coral microbial communities from Lord Howe Island, Old Settlement Bay, Australia - Cyphastrea 1 metagenome | ecosystem: Host-associated > Invertebrates > Cnidaria > Coral ...
TATATATATATATCCATTTTTCAGAGGGGTTGAAATCACCATTACTAACCACATCAGCAATGGCTAGATGTACCAAATGGATATGTCAGGTACCCAGAAAGGATGGTTTCAGGTACCTGATCTTTGTTAGTTGGCTTGCCACTGAATGTGCCCATGTGGTGCACGTTGACTTTACAAGGTGGAACTTCGGCGCAAAGTATCAGAAACCTCAGTTCTATTTGTCCTATCTATCCTATCGAATCTATCCTATCTATCCGATTTGTCTATCTGTCTATCTGACTGTCTATCTATATTATATCTATATTTATATCTATATCTATATATCTACTATATTTATCTTTATCTATGTATCGTATCTATGGGTCTGTCTATCTACCTATCTGTTTGTATGTATGTATATTTCTATATCTATATACATGTACATGCAATTATGTATATCATATACTTGATATATCCAATGTCCTCCATGTTTGGTATATGTTTACTGACTTATACCCCAAACATGATCCACATGTATGTATATAAATACAATGTATTAAAACATGAAACATATGGATATCTTTTACATACGTTCCAATAGTCAAACATAATTTGGGAGATCCCCTTTTTGAATGGGCAATGAATTTGGAACATAACCTATTTTCATGTAGGATTTTCCAGCAAACCATGTTTGTTTAATAGAGGGTACCCTCTGCAAATCAGATATGGCAATGGAAAATCCTATACAACATGAGTTTGTTTTAGTGAGAAAATCACATAAATGGTGAATTTTCCATTGCTACGTTTCATAACCGGAGGGGTTTACACAGGATTTCCAGTCATACACTCATACTCCAGTCACTCCAAGGTCGGTGTCGCCTTGAAGAGCAAGAAGAGTGAGGTCGGGCAGCGTAGGTTTCCAGAGGAAATGTCGAAACGTTTCTTATCCTGGACCAAGTAGCTACTAGATGCTGTTTCACCTCATTAATTTATTACTTTTACACCATTTGTTGGTTCTGGTTGGTGGTTTGGAACATTTATGTTCCATGTCATATATGGGATGTCATCCTTCCCATTGGCTTTCACTCCATAATTTTTCAAGATGGTTAAAATCACCAGTTGTTTTTTTGGGAGGCTTCAAGATGTGGTTACCCTCTGGTGAACTAACATAGCAATGGAAAATCACCATTCTTAATGGGAAAATCCACTATAAATAGCCATTGTCCATTGCTATGTTAGTTCACCAGAGGGTAGGATGAAAAAAATACCCAACTTCTGAGTTCTCAAATTCTGCTCCCTGGAGATCACGAGATCACGAGATGCCAATGATATTTTTGGTGGTGCCATGGGTTTCCAGCTGACCTGTCGCAAGAAGATATCTGTATAGAGCATATATAGATATAAAAATGATATAACTTTCCCAAGAAAAGGGTTGATGTCTGAAGTACCAATGTTGCCCTGTTGTTTTTCTCATGACAGGTGTGTAAAAATAAACGGTGGACAGCTGGTATCCCAGGACTCAGCATCGCCAGAATTTGGTTTTCACAACATAAGATGAGGGTTTTCTATCTGATTTAATGGTTTCAGCACTAAACATTGGAATTTTAATTATTGGATATTTATATATTGTTTATAGATAGATAGATAGATAGATAGGTAAATTGTTGTATAACTACAAAATCTACAATATCTGTTGGATTTATGGTGGACATTGATCTACAGTTGAATGCGTACTGTAAACATGCAATGTGCCCGCTGCCAGATATATATGCTAGGAAAGAACTATTCAACTACAGACATGTCCACCAGTGCGTGTAGGCCCATCATATTCCAATTTTGGGTGCATTTATATGCATGTATCATCCAATTTACCCAGGAACCCAATTTTTTATTCGCCAGGAAACAAAAAAAAACATAGTTTCCGGTTAAGAGCTTTAACTTACCCACTGATCCATAGCAAGTCCAAGAAACCTATCATAAATCCAATATGAATCCCTATATGTTTCGTGGTTAAATCACATGTTTTACTCATCAAAATCACACAAGTGTTTTCTTGTTAAGTGTTTGCATTCCCCTTATTTTTGTTTTTTTTAATAATTCATGATGTTTAGTCGTCGAGTCACAATTTTTCATCGTGTTTTTTTAAAGCGTGAAATTCCCCCCCCAGGGACGGTCATTTTTTAGGTCAAGGCGGATGCCTTCAAGTTCGGAGACTATGTGGATGACGAGCTGAAGCATTTGTGGACCGAGGCGATTTGCCATCGAAAAGATAGGGCCATAGATGGGCTTACTATCTATAGATAATTTACTATAGTATTGGAAACACAGTTGATTGGAAACCCTGGATATATATATATATATTTATAGTTATGTATATGTATATGTATGTATTATTAATTATTATTGTTATTTTTTGTTTTTTTAATTATCATTATTACTATATTTGCTGTATGTATATAACCATCAACTCGGCTAACTCCCATTGAATCCCATTGAATTACAATGAAAAATCCGATGAAATTCATCACCATGAAATCAACTTAGCTAATCATTGGACACCACCTTGTATTGTGTTTTCTTATGTTCACCAACTTAGCGATTTACCTGGCACTGTAGAATAAACACCGTGCCAGACATCTTCCAACGAGAAGTTCTTTCCCATGAAGTTGGCGGAACTGAAGGAGTCCGACCCGAGGGGTTCACCCTGAAAATTGTGATTTTTCATGGTCATTGAAGGGGGCTGTTTTTTTGGGGGGGATTCTTCATGGGTCATGGGATAAAAAGTTCGCTAGGCTGGTTATAAGATGTTACAAGTCCAATAACTTGAGTTTATGCTACCTAGCCTAGGCCAATGTCTATTACGGTGAACAGGGATCGTAAACCAACTCGTTGTGAGTTGGGGCGGAGACTAGGAAAGCTTGAGATGAAACCATTGGTCTTCCGAAGTTTTCCATATGTTGATTTACTGGAGGGTATGATGCTATCATACTTCCACTATTTCAACTTGATGGGGCGATGACCTTTACAGTCTGGAAAAATCTGCACTAAACCAAGTTTAGGATGATTGCCCTTATGTCAAGGTTCTCCACAATGGAAACCAAGTTGAGCAGGTTCAATGAAAGACAGTTTGTTGATGATTCCTTTCTGTTTTTTGGGGCTTACACTTGTTTTGAAATTATCATAATCCATGAACTGTGACGGGCACAAAAACCACTCATGATTTTGCAATCTTTCCCATGGGTTTCGACATTGCTCACCTCAGCCTGGTTGATGAATACCTTATGCGGTATGACATGTTATGAACCCCACTTGGCAAAAACAAGAATGATAAAACATGTTCATCCAACATTAACCAACAAGAGTGACATTGGAGAGGATCACACACCGCAAAATCATCACCCAGAGATTGCGTGGGATAATTATAGATGGGGTTTTAATCCCTCTCAACTCGTCAATCATCATTTATTGATACACCAATTCAAGTTTGTTAATCCACCAATCCATCTACCTTAATGGGATTCATCAACCCTACTACCAACACTACGTTTTTAGCTAACTTAATGTTTTATGAGTTATGAAACCACCTGAGTTTTCCTGTTAGTTATGATGGTCAAGCAACACTACGTTTTTAGCTTTTTCCTGGTGCCAAGGCCAAGGATTTCCTGATTTCCCAGGACCTCGAGGGCTTGGAACCTCCGAAGCTTCCGGCGATCCTAGCAGCGCGGAAGAAACCGGTGCTGCATCAGATGAAGCGCCTCGGTCCGCGAAGCGATTGTTGGGATCGGATGGACACGGGAACCGAGTACCCTCTGGTAAACATACAAAAAACGAACTGGAACATCACCATGCTATTAATGGGTAAATCCACTGTAAATGGCCATTTTCAATAGCAATGTAACAAATTACCAGAGGGTAAGTCTTATGTTTTTCCATCTATTTTGGGACACACATCCCCGGTATCTATTTCTATGGGCCATTTGAAAAATAGCAAACTGTTAGTTTACCAGAGGGTAGGTGAGTTGGTGCTTAAATGCCCATGGTCACCTGCAGGTGCCATGGACATGATGTCAGTAAATGGGCTCAAAGAAAAGCCTTGTAGTTGAGTTGCTGTTCAGAACTGTTGGTTGGTTAATTTTGTTAAAGATATGTTCAATGGGGGGTTGAGTGTAATCTTCTTAAAGTCGACATCGTTGATTAATTCTGATGATTCAACATGGTTGTCCAAAAATGTCCAGAGGAATCCCGAGGATACAGACCCCCAATATCCAATGAATGCTTATATAATGGGCCATGGGGATAATCTGGGGATATATGAAGTATTGGGTACTCCCCAAAAAATGATAAAATATGAATGTTTAATAGGCCATTAATAGATATAATAACATACTGGGTATATACTGGGTACAATCTTGTTAAAATGGGGAAAAACATTCTGAATACATAAGAACTTCACGTCGTGACGTCACTGATTTCACTGGAATGGTAAAGGTTATGAGGTAAGTGTCCCAATTCAATGGCGGAGGTTTTCCATGGTATCAAAAAGATGCTGGTTGAATAGATGTGTAATAAGGGCCGTTTTTTTTTCTACCTGGTTTAAACATATATATATATATTATAATTATACATATATATATATATATATTATTAATATTATTATTAATAATAATAGTGTTATTATTAATTATTATCATTATTAATTATTAATTATTGATTATTTTTATTTGTTTATTATTATTATTAATACTATTATATATACAGTATATTGTTAATATATAACTTAATAATACATAATAATATCAATGATTATATAATTAATATGTTTATTGTTATTTTGATTTGTATTATTGTTATTATTTACGTGTATATATATATCAAATTATCATGAGCCAATCTGCGAATTTGTATGGTAACCAAACGTGCAAGACAGACCTTCCACGGCCAACAGACCGATGAAGGACCGGTCACAGGAGAGCCAACAGAGCTGATTTCTGATGAACAACATTGGCATGCGAACAGAGGACTATACTTCAGAAGCTGTTGAATAGGCCATCCAAATTCATCCAAAATACAATTCACTGTCCAAGCTGCCATCTTGTTGCAGCGTGCTATACCTTTGGTTTGGAAAGTGGTGCTGTGTTACTGGTGAGGTCGGTATACGATGCTTCTCGCGCCGCCGCGCGGAGCAATTTCTAAACGAATCGGGACGTCACTCTCCTTGGTTTTACGTGTTTTTGTTCACCCCTCAATAACAGCTTAACAACAACAAATAAGCACACTCAATATATTGTCGAGGTCTCCTAAAATGGGGTGGCCCTAAATCACCCATGTTTTCGGATTTTCCACCATCCAAACTTTGGTACCACTTGAAGATCCTATGGTCTCGCCCAGGTCAGAACTCATGTCCGCCATTTGGCAGGACTGAAATCTGAAGCGGAACAGCATCGTGCAGGGTTGAAGGTGTTGTTGGTTTGAAAGAAAAAATGGCTGTGAAGCGGCATCAACCTCTGAAAATCTTGGAGAATTGCTGTGACAGTTTTTGTTTGAAGATGTTCTTAGATTCGCTGACCGGAAAATGATGTACCCCAAATCTTCGGTACTTGTTCCTGTTTTTGTCCGTGCGTTCGCGGGTCAAGGTGCAATGTTTCTGGGACATGCCGAATCAGATTCATAATTAGTCACTCGATCGTGAAGAAGTGCCTTTTGGGTCTTTTCGTGGTTTACTTGATATGCAGATACCCATAGGATCCATGTATGTTATATATGGTAACATTTACCATCAATATACCCCAAATGTTAGCATATATACCATACATGGATCCTATGGGATGTGGAGGTGTCCTATAAATCGGGCCAACTTATCATCCATCCAAGTCGCCTACGATGGGAAAATCCTCACGGTTTTTGGGTATTCAGTTGCCTAAAAAAAGTGGCTGAATTCTACGATTTATGGTATAACGAACGAACGTATTCATGGGTTTTTAGATCTTCACATCACTGGGGGGCACCACCCTGTAGCCATATGTTAGGAAGTCTCCCCATTGCTTTAGGTTCCCCGTTCCCTGCTTGTTACTGCAGTTCCGATTCAAACCCCTTGGTCCAAGTACCTTGAATTAGCTGTTTGGTTGGAATCCCCGCCTTGCAGCCGGTCCACGCATATACATATGTATATATATATATATTATATATACAATATGTATATATGATTATTAAAACATGTTTTATATATACATATGTATATAGTTATTCCTATATTTATATATATATATATACATGGATACATGGATATGTATATAACCTGATATGTTTTTTTCCCCAGACTCAGTTGACTCATATAAAAGTGGGTAAAAGTACAAGAATTATGGGTTGATTATATAATATATTCTATGCATATTCTTTATCCGTGAGCTAAGGGCCAGAGGATATGTGTATATATATACACACATGTATCATAGTATAAATATGTATATAATATATACATTGTATATAATTAAATCATACTGAAGTAGATAGAAGAAAGGAATTTTCAAAGACATGCGCTCGGATCGCAGGAGGAATTTAATTTCCAAGTCACAGAGGAGGACGGGGGAGCTGGGGTAAGGATTTGAGCCCAGAAAAATCATGGAAAACCATTGGAAAATGATGACTTCATAAAGATATGGATTTGTTTCTAGAGATTCTAGAGATGTAGAGCTGTTTTATGATAGCAAAGTTGGTAGATCCCATATATCTCATCTATAGTTCATAAGGCTCACACAAAACGAAGGTAAAACTGGGATCAGAAGCCTGGTGAGTCTCAGGGGGTCAAGTCATTGAGAGGCGGATGGGCCTGGAATTAGTTACTTGGCATTGTTGTTTCTTTTTAATAAACTGGAAAGTTTTAGTTGTTTAATTAGTTAATTAGTTAATTCCTTAGTTAATTAGTTAATTAACTAGTTAGTTCATTAGTTTGTTAATTAGTTGGCTAATTAGTTAATTGATTAGTTTGTTAATTAGTTGATTAACTAGTTAGTTAATTGGTCATTTAATAGGTAATTAACTAGTGAGTTAATTACTTCGTTAACTAATGAGTTAATTAGTTGGATACTTAGTTAATTAACTAGTTAGTTAATTAGTTAGTTAATTAGTTAGTTAATGAGTTAATTAACTAGTGAGTGAATTAGTTAGTTAATTAACTAGTTAGTTAATTAGCTAGTTAAATAGTTAAATAACTAGTTAGTTAGTTAGTTAGTTAGTTAATTAACTAATTAGTTAGTTACTTAGTTAATTAGATAGTTAATGTAGTTAATGGTTGGACTTAGTTTACTTCTTTATATTAACTTGAATGGTATGTATAGTTAATGTAGTTAATGGTTGGACTTAGTTCACTTCTTTATATCAACTTGAATGGGATGTATAGTTAACTATATATACATATAGAACATTATATAAGTGGAAGAATTCACTGGTCATGTTGTAAACCAAACATACCATGGATGGACACCGTTCGGAATCTATGGGCAATAACCATATCATATATATATATAATACGTAGTTTCTTCCACTGAAATGGGAAGCCAGAAATGCAGAGTGCGAGATCTGGTTGATCATTATTTCCCCCAGCTAAAGTTGCCATAAAGAGCATTGAGAATGCATATATTTTTTTCTTAACGAACACATACGTATAATATTATAAGATAGTCATGGTTATCTAGATATCAGTTCCCAATACATCCCCATCATATGCCTATCATATCCGCATCATTTTTTTTAGCATAAAATTATAGATAATAATCCTGTCTTGTGTGTATAGATTTATTATTACATGTCTTGGTTATAAATGTATATATATATATATACAAATAATATCACCATGATATCCCATTAATATTACTATTTTGTTTTAAGGGCCATCGGCGTGGACGCATGTCGACGCGTCCGGGCTAAAATCCTGCAGGAGGTGGAGGAAAAACCACAGCTTCTCTTCGATAGGTGACACTGGCGGTAGATTCTATGGTCTATCATAGGTCAGTATATGTCTAACTAGATTCCGAAGTGTTTTCGGATGTCAATACCATCCTATCCTTAGAAAAAATAGCTTGTTTCTTTGCTAATTTGTTTTATGACGTAGTTTCTGTGGCTGGTGGGAAAAATCTTGGATGGACTCTGTCAGCCGGGGTCAGTATTTGGGATCCATTTTTCACATGGGGATTAACCCTGACTTTTTTCGAGCAGCAAACGAGTCATATGTTCTTTGGCTGGATTCACATAGCCATTTTTTTTTCTTATGGTTTCAGTGTTTCCTTTTAGCATCTTGTCAATGCCTGAGGATGTGACTATAGAATGCCCAATTACACGGTGACAATGTGATTGTATTCCCAGTGAATGAGGGTTGATGTTTTTTTTTCTTAGCCTCCGGCTATTGGCGGCAGTCAAAGATCCGTGTTTAATAAATCACAAACAAGATACTTATTTAAATCAAACAAATCACACACACAAAGACACACAAATCATTGCTGATTGCATATTAGTTTCCGACAGGTTAGACTACCAAATAGGCTACTGAATACCGAGCATGACGCTAAACTCATACAAGTGTTTTGTTTGAGTCCCGGAAATCTTTCCGAGAAGCCGGGCCAACAAAAATAAGATCCCAGAAGCCCCAAATCATCCAGAGTCATTAGACCATTTCCGGGACTCAATGAGTATTGAAGCCCATGGTTATATCGGATGCCCCATTTTAAGAACCTTCCATCTGCATGGGCCTTGCTGGGATGGATTGTTGCAATATTTTGGAGTGAACAGCAGCTTATGGATGTTGAACCGGTGAATCCCGTATGGATACCAAAATCATTGTGTACCTCTAAATTTGTTAAATTTACCATGGAATTGACCAAGAATGACCACAAAGACACGGCTTTCTGGACCTTCCCATTCACAAACTGAGCCTGCCATGGCTTCCACTGGCTTCGGGTTGACTCCCTCCAGGTATCAGTGGAAGGAGGAAGTCCGCATCGACGCTGTCCTCGAGGCACAGCACATCGAAAGGAGCGCAGCACAAAAGGCTTGGGACGAAAAGATGAGGCTCGGGCCGCGGAAAGCCCTGGATGGGGTCAAGTTCCGACCGGGAAGAAACATCCAACCAGCTATAACTTAGGCTTACTGTATACGGTATCAGGGTTTTGACTCACAAAAATAAGGTGTTTGAAACTTGGGGTATCCCTCAATTCATGGCCATGTGAATGGGGACAACTAATTCAATGGATGATTAATCTTTTTCTTTGGGAAGGGGTAATTGCCACGTTTTCAGACAAAACATATATATGACTCCTATTGAAATATGGGTATCCCGGTATCCCATAAATAATTTATTCTACCCTCTGGTAAACTAACATAACTATGGAAAATCACCATTTTGAGTAGGTAAATCAACTATAAATGGCCATTTTCAATAGCTAACTGTTAGTCATCACCAGAGGGTAATTAGATTTTCCATCATAAACCGTCCAGCTTCGTGCCCTAAAGGCTTGGACATCTCAGACCCTTGGACAGAATTGATGGATTGACGTTTTCTTTTGTGACTGGGATGATGCTTTCTTTTTGACCATCATTGGACCATCCCCTTAAATAAATGTCAAAGAATCAGAGTAGTACAAGAGATGCATATTGATGATTATTGAATATCAAATTCTAATTTGCTATAATTATTGGATGATTACGAAATATTATGAACTTATTACCATGGTGATTTGATGCCACAATTTCTGGAACCGGCCTTCAACTGTTGCCACAGGTTGAGAGGCAAGATCACTGACAAGGCCAGGAAAAGACCGGCCATGTGGAGAAAAAAAAGGGAAATCCTCTCCTCAAAAGGGATATGTTTTGCTGGAAGATATTGAAAGATACCATGAGATAAACTCCATGGATATAAAACACATGTTTAAATCCTGGTTGGTGCTTTCAAACATGTTTATTTTCCATATATGGGATGTCATCCTTCCCATTGACGAACTCCATCATTTTTCAAGATGTCCAATTTTCAGACAATTTCCTGAGCAAAACACACCAAGTGGATGTTCCATGCGAATGGTCCAAGGAGTCCAAGGCCGATTTCAAAGACAGTGCAGAATGGAGACATCTCTTAAGAACTGACCTGCTATTTCAATCTATTTCAGCTGTTGATGTCTCCATGTTGGCTTCAGGATGCTTTAGGTCTTTGGGCTATTTTGGGGTATCAAAGTTGACAACTCTTCCGCCACCTGCGATCACGCGCTCGAATTGAGCTTCACAGTTCCACCCTTTTCAACGTGGGAAATTGGGTCAAAACATGTCAAAACCATGGTACATTAATGCTACCCAAATGGTGCCTAACCAAATAGTTGCTTTACCGGTTATTCTCCCAAAACTTATGGTCATAAGTCATCATAGGTCATAAGAGTTTTTGACCCATCCCTAAATTTTAAATGGAAACATATGGAAACTGAACATCTTCGCCCGACTGCAGGGGAAATTCTGGATATTTTTGGGTACTTCCCCAGTGACTCCAGCGCTCCCAAAGATTCATGGTGATTTTCATCAATTTCCCTGGTAAAATCCATAGAAATTGGCGATTTTCCATGTATCCAGAATAAACATGGTGATTTCCCATGTGAAATCCATCATTCCATTGACGTTCTTGTCAGTTTGATCCATAGGACCGAGAGTGGCAAAGAAAGAAGGAAGATGAGAGACGTCAAAGGGTGCCCACCAGGGTGAGAATATGGTGTGAAAGTTACCCTCTGGTAATGACTAACAGTTGGCTATTGAAAATTGCCATTTATAGTTGATTTACCTACAAAAAATGGTGATTTTCCATAGTTATGTTAGTTTACCAGAGGGTAACACTTGCTTTATGATCTTTATGGGGGTGCCATGGATGTTTAGGTGGGGTGCCACAAAGGAATTTGCGTGGGGTCCACAACGCCACAAGCATGGCAACTACCATTCCCAAATAGGAAAACACAAATAAACACATGGGATATACATATATATATATATAACTCAGCTCAAGTAAGTAAGGCCGCAATCTCATATGCAAGAACTTGATAGAACTTGTGGATGGTGTCGGTATTGTGGCTCACCACTATTCACCACTGGTGTCTAAATGATAGCAGGAGAGATCAGTTCCAAAGACTTGTGGCCATGAAGAACCTCAGACAGATGTAGCTCCAAGATGTTACAGGCAAGTAGATGTTCTAGGTTCGACAATGTTCGAAGATATCAGATAGTTAAGATACGGAAAAGACAACAACAAACATGAGACACATTAAACACATTTCTAGAAACAAATGAACAGCATATCTAGACATGCCATGTTTGGTCCCATCCAACCCTTGGCTATCAATCGAGTGCAGATTTTTGCCAGTCCAACCCGGTTGCCAGCCATTTGTCTACTTCATGGAAGATCACCGAGAAAAGCCATCATGAAACTCGATTGATTAGGAAATGTTGCTTAAATGTGTTTTTTCCATGTCCATCACTAGCCTATAATTTTGATTTACTGCACCATGTAATTTGATGTGTTTTCATGGGTATTGAACCATGTCTTTGTCAACTAGTTGTCAACAATATTTAAAGTCAAATCATATCCTTCTCCATGTATTTTTCTGATTCATCAACATTCAGCCCAAACATGACCCAGCTTTACATATATCCATCAAGGCAGGCTTGGTTTGGGTGCTGAGGCGCTGAGGCATTTGCACGGCTACGCCAAGTCATTGACAGGCACGGCTACGTGGGATTTGCACGATAACCTGGGTAAAGCATGGTAAATATTGATCAATAACCATGCTTTAGCCAGGGTTTAGTAAACATATTGATGAATATTTACCACTGGTAAACCAGGTTTACCCTCTTATGTTGGTTGGTTGTGTTTAATTCACGAATCACCTCTTTGGTAAGCTGTTTGTTTAGTAATCATCTCTGAGGATCCAACTTAAAAATCTCGTCCACCTATTGTCAAAGCCCATGGTCCCAATGGAATGTGGAATTTCCCAACCAAAAACCTTGGTTTCAAAGGGATGAATTACCTTCTCAGGAAGTATTTGGATCCATAAGTTATGGCCCTACTTGTCCAGCAATGGCCGCATTGTTCATGATAAGCCGGCCCATAACCCCGTTGATTAAGTGGTAAAGGGCTTTACCCTCTGGTAAACATACAAAAAACTATATGGAAAATCACCATTTCTAATGGGAAAATCAACTATTTCTATGGCCATGTTCAATAGTTATGTTAGTTTACCAGAGGGCATTTAGAATAGATGATTTATGGGATACCCATATTTCAGGAAACCATGAAATATACGAGTCAATAGGAGTCAATAGGAAGGTTTTTCTGTAGAAAAGACGACCGCTGTTCGTTCGCACCCCAATGTTGGATCGACTGAAAATTTGCCCTTCGAATTTTCAGTGGAACTGCACTGGACCTGACAATGAATAACAAGAAACTACTTTGGAACATTAATAGTGGTGATAGTGGTTAATAGTGGTTAATAGGCTATATATCAACAACAATGGGAATATGATTGTGATCTGCTTGGTGGTTTGGAACATCTATGACGTTCCATTCAGTTTCGAAGAATCATCACAACTGACGAACTCCATCATTTTTGAGAGGGGTAGGTATACCACCAACCTAGGCCAATCTTACATAGATACTTTAGTCCTTTAGTCTTTTGGTATTAATGGGATTATCTACTAATCAGCAAAAAACCTAGTTTTTTGCAGGGTATGTAAGATTGGCAATGCAACTAGGTATGATCTTCAAACTCAAAAAAGTTTCCACTGGTTGAAGTCAGATACATCAATTCAGATAGTCTTGCAGGAAAGACATGGAGTTTTGTTACCTCAACATCCCTTAATTCCTTAATGTTGCAGTTGTTTTTCCAATGTGTCTTGAACATTGGAGTCTGTCTGTCTGAAACTAGGGCACCCCAAAACTTGGTGATTAATCCCTATTACTCCATATATTTCCCACATTTGATTGTTATTTGCTTATTTCACGTGATATGTTTTTTGGGGAACTCCAAGCATCATCTTGGCATGGCCCCATTGTCAAACATTGAATCACCAGAAATCCCCGGAAAAAACCGAGGATCCGATGCGCTGCATCATCCCATCATCAAAGTGAAGAGTGAGATGGCCCCGGAGGAGGCCTCGGACGGATCTTGAAGTTTCTTTTTGTTTGAGCGTTGAGATTTCAGATGTATATTATATATACATATAGCTACATACATATACATCACTATATTATGTTATCTACACTCTTATTTATCTACACTCTTATTCTAAGAACGATTTCCAGGCGTGGTGAACGTCGCTGTGTGCTCGAAATTCATTCGACCTACGTGGGATGAGCCTCTAAGTTTTTCAGGGACCGGGACGGAGGTGTTGGTAAAGCCATAAAGCCATAAAGCCACCATCCCCATCCTTTGTCTAGTCTTTGGTGATGAATATGTCGGATATCACCTACCGAAAAATGAGAGGCTTGTTGGAGACACTAGTTCTTCAATGGTAGGATGAATCTTGGGATTAGGACATTGTGGGAAATCACTGCATCACAAGCCATCCACGACGGACAAAGCCAAGGGGAAGGTCGTCCAGATTGAGCATCATCACTGCATAGGTCCCCATTCAATTTCACAACCCCCGATACCCTATGTTGTTGGTTGTGTATATCCCTATACAAAGCCCCATGGTTCTTTATTCATATCCCATCAGACATTCCAAGTGACTAATGACTAATGACCAATGACCAATGACTAATGACTACGACGACGACGACGAACTACTACTACTACTACTACTACTACTACTCCTGCTACTACTACTACTACTACTACTACTACTATCTAAAACTTATCCCAGTATATCCTGCAGTATTCGGACACAGCTAAATCTAAATCCCATGAAATCAGACACATCCGTTATAAGAAGTCGTAAGACTATTTTCCCCCAGATGTCTCTCGGTCTGGGTCCTGCCAGTTGCAACCCCGAGAAGAGAAGATCAGCAAAAAGCAGCAGGCGCCGCTTCTGGTGGTGGATAGGTCGGGATAGGTTGAGATAGGTCGATCAAATTAGTGTAGCACTGTAATACTTGTTTTGTTTCTATGGATTTGTTTTTGTTCAGTTGGATGGATGAAAGTAAAGTAACTTATGACTTGGGGACTCCTTTCCTGCGAAGTGAATAGAGAGAGTTTACAGATAGAGCCTCGACGAACAGGCCATGAGCTGGGGGTTGGAAGACTACTTTTTGGAATATCTCAGGTTTTGGAGATGACCACCGGGTTGCTATGGGGATGACCCTAGGCTGCTTGAATGAAGCAGTGATCTAAGGCCATCTGTGTTGTTTTATTTTCAGTAAATTAACATAACTAAACTATGGAAGCCATGGACTATAGATAGATGATGATATAATATTGACCTTTTAGAAATGGTGTTTTTCCGAAGCAAACTGTTAGATTACCAGAAGGTGTGGCAGAAGAACGTCCTTGTTTCAAACCCGCCGTTTGGAAACCCGGCATTTTGCTGCGCAGGAGATCATTGACAAGAACAATGCCAAAAAAGAAGAGGAAAAACAGGCCCTTTCGGAGAACTGTGATGAAATCGGTGGCGCCCCCGTCGGTGCGTCGGGGCCCCCGTGATGCGAGTAGGATGTTAAAATCATATGTTGGGGATTTATATAGCCAGCAAATATATGACTTGACATGATTTAACTATGCTAAACATAACAATAGATATGTTGATTCTACCACTGACACTGACAGTGGGGATTGAACTTGGATTTAACATCGGTCGGTAAGTTTGTAACAGAACTCTTAGGAGTTTCCTAAAATGGAGATACCACGGTACCAGCAAAACCTAGGTTTCAATACGAAAATGATCTAATTCTGGATGATTTCATATACCCCCTATTTTATCCATGGGAATTTCAGGATCCTAAATTGGAGGTACGTTAGTACCATATAAGGCCATATTTTGTGGGGATATTCCCTTACATAGGCCTTATATATAGTAGGTACCTCCAATTTAGGTTCCTGAGATGGCCAGTGATTTTAGGAAACCTCCATATGTTGAAGATTCATCTGCAGTTAAATTGGTGAATACAGACTACGAATTTCAAATTTACATCAAAGTTCCACATTGTAGTGGTTGTGGGTGAACGGCTGGGCCCCCAAAAAAACGACCCAGGCCAAATCCTAACTTAAAACCCGATTGATTTATTTATATATATACGTATACTATGGATTTTACATATTATAGATTGGTTTAAAATTAAACTAATATCAGTTTATCTAATGTTTATTATATATATACACATATGTTAATGATGTATATATACATATATTGTATAGTTAAACTATTATATTCCTCTGGGTCCAAGTATCTTCTGAGTATTTGGGCTATCATTTGAGGGATTAATTAGTTTCTCAACTTCTCGGGGAAATACAGCCCTTGGATCCATCCTGAATATATTTTGGTTTCAACCCTGTTGGGAATGATGATCTTTTGCATTTTTGGGCTTCAAACAGTTCAAACCACCCAATTGACCTTCACAGATGGGTGACCAAACACTGTACTTAATACCAAATCTGTGAAAGTTAATATTACAGTGTTGATATTGGGATAGTTGATATACCCATGGATATTACAGTGTTGATATACCCATGGATAGTGTGTGTAATATCAACTATACCAATTGATATACCAAATAGTGTACAATTGGTATAGTTGATATTACCCTGTTTGGGATGATGATCCCAATTGACTTTCACATTTCTTTCGGGTGAACCAACACTCAGATATTGTACTTGTTATATCATATCCGCTATTTATTATAAACATCTAGTCTATAAACCATATATAACACCCTGGTTACCGGTTTAACAGTTAAGCCACAATATATCCATAATCTGTATTATTCAGTGAACATCAGATTGTGCTTGATATGGTGGTTTGTAATTAGTGCATCTCTGTTCACTAGATTCTACTACAAATGAACTGAAAGTCCACTTCTGCTGGCGCATGTGCTGCAAGGCTGCAGATGATAAACAAGAGAGAGAGTGGGACAAGTCTGTGGAAGCGTTGTCGCAGGCTCGATGCTCATGGGATTTCAGCAGCCCAAACATAGGGATTTCGCTGGTTTTAGCACTGAATTAGGGATTTGGCTTTGGCTGAAACTAGCGGAGTCTAGCTCGAAGTGATCTCATTTTCAATGTATGTCAAGAGGGAGAATGATGACAACGACTATCAATTGGGTGTTTCACTCAATGCTGAGGTACCCTGAAAGAACCAGGTGGATAAATTCCGGGATTGTTTGGTTCCTATTGAAACTGCTTCCTCAGGCGGCTAAAACTAAGCTGTCCCATCTCTTGATTCTTTTGAACCCCAGGTTGCCAAAAAGGAGGTTTTTAAACTTGGGGATGGTGGATCCTATTGCTTTTAGTGAAAGTTATGGTTGCCCACCTGCATGAATCGTGTTATCCGCATCCATTTCGGTTTCACCAACAATAATATATATATATATATATATATTATGTAATTATATGTACATATATTGATATATATATATTAATGTATATATATATGGGATTTGGGATAATCAAATCAGATACTTCAACACAAAATGTACATTGACACTGTGACTAGTTGGGTTTGACTTTGAATTGCACATGATCGACCTGACGATCGTGGATCGCCGTGGATCGCCATCTCGCGGAATGGGGAACTACGTAAAAACCATACCAAAAACAGGTTTATAACCTTGGAATTTATATGGGTGTGTCTGAAAATAGTGTACCCCTAAACCCAATGGTTAATGATCATTATCCCTATTAAATGGCTATAATTGGGAATATACCCTATTTTCAGACAAACCCATATGGATTTATTGATCAAAAATCACACTCTGTCCTGAAATCAGGCCTAAATCGGATCCACCCATGAAGCATCAAGACTTTTATGTTGAGACTTCATCCGGCGGCTTGACCAAATTCATCGAAATTCATGGTAGGTTCATACAGGGTGGTGCCGCGGATCGGATCGCTTACTAAGTTGGTGAACATAACTCCAATTTGTGTTGGGTGGGGGGTGATATAGACTATAGTCAATGAAGATGATAAGCCAACAAACATAACTGGGGTTTACCATCCCATTGATCAGCCTTTGAGGGCTACAATTAATCCCTTAAATTGGGGTATACGGGTATACCTAGTAGACCTCAATTGAGGATGGTTTTTTCTTTGTCTGTTATATATTTACCACATGAATTGGATTTGCTGAAGATTCCTGATTTTCCCAAAGGGGCATCCACTTTCTTACTTCGGGGAATCTCTTTTTTGTTTTCGTGGTGGATCAGCAACTCCAAGAGTACCAAAATCCCATGACCTCCCAGTAAAGTTCATGAAATCCCTACTATTCATGGTTACCCTCCAGTAAATTAACATAGACCCTGGTAGATAGGGGTTGGAAGATTAGTTTCCTCTAAAAAATGGTGATTTTCAGGGTCTATGTTAATTTACCAGAGGGTAAATCAGCAGATAAATCCCAGTCATCCGTAGTCACCACGTGATGTCCAGGATGGCAAAGACCCAGCGAAGCTGGAGAAGGAGGGGGCAGTGGTGAATAGACATATCGTCTATAGTGATATGGCTGGAATATCATGGAATGAATCTATACATGGAAACATATTATGATATATTATGATATATTTTGTATATGTATAATATATACAATAGTATATATACACAATTATGTATTCTCGTACAATATTATATAATTATATATGTATAACTTATAAGATAATGGTAAAACGGACCAATGGACTTGGTGAGAAGGTGAGACCCCCCCGAGTTATGTTGGTTATGAATCCCATCAACGATAATTAGTACTAGATCTGGACATAATGTAGGCAACCCAATGCCAGAAAGCTACCATGACTGGGGATGGTTTGAATTCCATCTGGTTGGTGGTTTCATTTTTTTTTTATTTTCCATTATATATATAGGATAATCCTTCCCATTGACTAATATGTTTCAAGATGGTTAACATCACCAACCAGCCAAAAAAAATAGGTGATGACTTGGGGATGGCTCCATTTCGTGAAAATGACATCAATGTCTAGATGTACTGGAATATACCACGTGGAAGTATCATGGAAATATTTCGACCATTTTACAAAACAGAGGGCCCCACCTTGGATCAACATCTCCTTTGAACGTCGATGTTCTTTTTTATTTTTGGAAAACAAAAAGGTGTTTTTTTTCCATGTGACCATCTTGACCTGGGTAGATTGACAAAAGACATTCCCAGGTTTCCGAGTTGAGATTCGTAGCATATTCCGTAGCGAGATTCGTAACCACTTGCTTCAGTCGGACGGAATTGTTGTGTGCTTGAGGAGGGGAAATGTTTCTCATGTGTTCTGCCAGCCAAGATACAATGGCTGAAACCCCGGACACACCAGAAATCTTCGAAAGAACGGACCGGTCCGTTAGTCCGTTGATTGGACTCTATCCATGTTTACCCTCTGGCATTCAGTCATGTCGATGCTAACATCTCATATAAGATAAACAGCAAAAATTCAATATAGTTCATGTTCAAAGGAAGTCTAGGGGGAGAAACTTCCGTGTTACGGACTTTTAGAATGTCAGGGAAAGAGTTAGTCAAAGAAAGAGTTAGTCAAAGAAAGAGTTAGTCAAAGAAACAGTTAGTCAGGGAAAGAGTTAGTCAAA
>Ga0126342_10008172_pt1 | contig 18719 bp, 16 predicted proteins | sample Cyp1metagenome_FD_92528 | JGI IMG/M metagenome (GOLD analysis project Ga0126342, IMG submission 92528) | Coral microbial communities from Lord Howe Island, Old Settlement Bay, Australia - Cyphastrea 1 metagenome | ecosystem: Host-associated > Invertebrates > Cnidaria > Coral ...
ATGAGACAACAAGAAAAAAAAAAATCACCTAACTCGCTCACATATATTTTTTATATAAAATCTCTCACATATATATATATATATATATATATATATATATATATATATATATATATATATATATATCTAGCTATATATATATATATCATCGAATTATCTCAATAAAACATAAATAATACTCATAAATAAAACATATTTAAAACCTATATAAACATTGTATACATACGTATATATATATACATTTATATTGAATATAAAAAATGTTCATCGTATCCAATCAAAATTGACGAGCTCCGGGAAGTTTTTTTCGGTTTCCAGGCGAGGCGTCCGAAGCCAAAGTGGAGGACCGGGCCGGGCGACGCGGCGAAGTCGGACGCATGGCAATGGAACACAATTCCCAGGGTTTCTAGCTGAGAAAAAATGTGATTGTCATGAATTAATGATGGTCAATAATGGTTGATCATGGTTAACTCTCGATATATATATATATATATCATTTATTACCTTTCCATAGTTATATGATATATGCTGCTTGTATATCTAATAAACCGCTTTGTGATCTATACTGGTTGGTGATTTGGAACATGAGTTTTAATTTTCCATATATTGGGAATAATCATCCCAACTGACGAACCCATTTTTTCAGAGGGGTAGGTATACCACCAGCCAGTATTGTTATTTGTAAATATATTCTAATACACCTTCTTTAATTTATGTATTCGCCTATCTATATATATATAAATATGCTAGCCCCCCATAAGGTCTACTTTTGATGCTTTTGTGACATGCATGATCAAACTCACTGCATTTATACATGATTTGACAGTTGCATAGTGATTGTTAATGATTTATTAGGATATCCCATGGGATAAAAATTGTTCACCTGGGTTTGCCGAGTCGGTGAACGACAACGCAACGTCTTGAACCTGATACTACCACTGTCCGAGCGGAGAAACCTGGCTGCGTTTCTGCACATCCAGGGGCCAATCATGGAGAGTGGCATCGAAACCGACCACATGCAATGGTTGACCCCAAAAATGGGATTTCTCCGCCGTGACTCGTCCCACACTTCTCCTCCGGGCTTCCACCAATCTGCCAGCGTTCGGGTTCGAACTGGGCCTCGCTCTTGAAGGACAGTTTGGATTCCAAGTTTCTCTCACGTGATCTCACATGTGTAGTTGTTTGGGCCATTTCTTTTCACATGCGTGGCTCTTAGCACCATATGGCACCATTGTTTCCCCACCTGCCAGGTGATCCTTCCTTCTTGTCGAAACTTGAAGTCTAGAGTCTAGACCCATCGGCTAAGCTACCAACCAATCGAAGATTTCAAGTTTGGGTTGATTCAAGACAGATTAGACGATAAGTCGATGGGGTCAATCAACAAACATTGTTGTTAACCAGCAGGTGATTTTACCGACACACATATGTGGAGAATGGGAGGTTGAAGAGCAAAGACATGGACTTTCACATTGACATGGAAAAGATATGAAAAGATAAGATATGCACAACACCGAGACATGGGGATGACATCAACATTTGATGGGATTATGAAACAAAACTAACAAACATGAGCAACTCACCAGTCCAACAGCGTACGCTGATGATATGGCCAAGAAATTGTCAGTAAATTGTGAGGAGATCTGGACAACATTGCAATTAAAAGTATACTGGAGAGTGGGTGGATGTGATCAAGAATCAGGTGGCATACACACTGTGAATCTACCGGTTATTTGACATAGCGAACTGGAAGCCATGGTCCATAGAAACAGATGATTTTCCCAGCGAACTAAACCTCCATAATCCCAAGACGGGACAGATTTTTGGTGCAGGCTGTTGGATGTACAAAAAACGACATGGAAAATGGCCATAGAAAGTTCGTTGATTTACCCATGAAAATAGCATTGTGGATCTTTCCAGTTCGTTATGTAAACGTTTACCAGAGGGTATATGGTGATCAGTGTAATCCATATACGAAAATCAGTTGTGTCTGGTGGATCATCCGGAGGCATTACCGCACATATCAAGGATCAAACAGAAGCACATCCTGAAGGATGATTTGCGTTTTTTTGGGGGACAACGATCCAATGCTGGATACCATGTTGATACTATATAATACTATTTCCCGCATGTTGAAATATCCAAATAATGGGTATAATATGGATATATATATATATATATGGCTACTATATTGATATTTGGGTGTGAACTTAAGTGGTTTTTGCTCAATGGATAAGCCTGCCATGAACCATGGATGCCAGGAGCCTGCGCCAGAGGTCGGGTGAGCTGATCCAACCCAGTGGACCAAAATGGACCCCAACGATGCATCACAAAGAGGGATAGTTGCAGATTGAATTCATGTCCTGGTATAATAGGTTATAAGTTATATATACATATATAGTAGCTAGGCCCTCTAAAAATGCCAAATACCCTATATATGTATGTATGTATATATATACATATATATATATATGCATATATATATATACATATACATAGATATATATATATATATATATATATTTACATATATATATATACATATATATATATATATATATATGTATATATATATATGTAGTAACTATAGGCCCTCTAAAAATGCAACCCTAAGCTATGGCCACTGAAAAATATGGCGGAAACAGGATCAACCCAATTCGATTTGGGGGCAAAATATCTACAAGTTGCCCCCCCCCGTAAGAATGGTTCATCAACCCCATGAAAACTAGAAATATTAAGATATTATGATATATTGTTTATCTTCCATAGTTACCATAGTTATTGGAGTCATGCCAAGTCAACTATCTAGATTATCTAGGCCCACCTGGTAGCCAGCAAATAGGTGGCAGTTTGAACGCTTGGTCCCATGATATCAGGGATGTAGTGGCAGATGGAAGCAGTTGATGGCTTCCCACCCCCAGGCTCCTGACCTTTTTGATTGGGAGTGAGCTACACTTGGGCAACAGCCAAGATTTTTGATGGTTGAACCATTCAAATGTCCGAAAACTGGATGTGGATGATGTGGTTTATTTAAGTTTTGAGACCCAGTTGTCTTCTGCATTTTAAATGTTGTTTGGCATTAATAAACCCTCCTCACGTGACCCTACAGATTCTTCGGCTTTTCAATTTGGGATGATCCTACAAGTGACCCAAAAAGATCCTCATGTGACATCCAAGGGTTCGGCCTGAAATGTTGCGCAGTATGTCCAGTTGATTCCTCTTGTGTTTTTAGTTTCCAGTCATGTCCAGTAATTTCCAGATTTTAGTTTTAAGAATTACATCTTAAGCGTAAGTTCCTCTATGTTCATTTTCAGGGTTCTTCCAACTCATTATAGGTAAATGATAGCCACTTTTGGAAGGCAAATCGGTCATTTTACCTCTTAATCTTACCCATTGTAGCCCCCCTTGTACCTGGGGTGGTTGGAGCAAGCCTTAAGTCACCATTCATGATGATTAATCAATGATTAATCACTATAATTGTTAAACATTCATATTTATCCCTGTGAATCATCCAAGTTTCTTTGATTTTCACGTTCGTGTGCGATCGTCTTCGTTGGGAACCCCATTTCTCACCTGTCAGCTCCACCACAACCCTGCCCGCCATTGAAAAAGACCGTCAGGCTGCGGCGGAGAAGGAGGGAGCCCCGCCGCCAGAGGGAAAGGAAGGCGCGAGAGCCAGTGGCTGGAAAAGGAGATTATGAGGATATGATCGGGATGAATGGAATCAGGAACATAACTGGTTGGTGGTTTCAAACATTTTTTATGTTCGATTTCATATATGGGATAATCATCCCAACTGACGAACTCATTTTTCAGAGGGGATGGTGATTACATACTTATTCATGGGATGATTAATGGGAACAAATGTAAATTAATGATCATTAATAATTGTGACTAATGAAAAAAAACTAGTGATTGATCATTGATCATTATGAATAATGATTATTATAGTGATTGATTATTGATAATAGTGATCATTGATCATCATGAATGGTGATTACTCCGGATGAATTACAACGACCTCACCTCGTGAAGTCATAGGAATAATGCTTAGTATATAAGGGGAATTATCCCCGAATGGCCATATGATAACGGCCGTTTTCAGTTTGGTGAATTACTCTAATTCAGCCAGATGTCATGGGAGAAGATATAACATTCGATAATGGGAATGTATGTTCCTGGGACTATTAATGGACAAATTGAATGCTATTGGAATATGTACATGGCTTGATGGTGTGTAATGAAGATATTTTTGAATTAATGGGACTATTTGTGTATATGTTTAGTTTCCATTTGGTTTGAAACATGAGTATATAAAGGGACATCGTAGGAAATCATCTATCAATATCGGATATATAACAACCCAACAATGTGGCAATTGGCTTTGTCTGAAGCTGCGAATCTACCGCAATGATGGTCATTCTCATATGGAAAATGATGATTTTGTTCAGCCACATGTTCATGGTATTGTGGTTTCCTTTTTTCTCAACTCAGCCCCACGCTGGATTTGGTTCTCAGCCATGTTGCAGGAAGATTTGATCAGTAGCCTCTGGTTAGCTATGTTACATAACTATGGACGCCATGTCCCATGAAAATAGCTTAGATGATTTAGATGATGATTTACCTATTAAACGTTTAATTAGTGATGTTCCACTTCAGTTTATCCAATAGTCGTAACCAGCGGGTATCATTCATGGACTATTAGATTAAACCCAAGAGAACCTCATATGACCATGGTTGCAAATGATAGACAGAGATCTTAGATGCTGCAATGTCCTTATCCCAGATGCTCCATGGTGCTGGAATATTTACCTACATTTGGGTGAATGTTGGTATCTTTGGATCCATTGTTATGACATTGTTTTAGTCATACCCAGCTGGAGTTCACGAGTTCACAAGACCTGCATTTCACCAAGAAATTGAATGTTACCAGCCAAATGGCGCCACTTTTTGTGGGCCAACCCATGGTTTTCACTTCAGCAATAATAGACCATATGTCTATACATTGGAATCATGTTCCAAACTTTCTGTAGGTCAAGAGTGAGTACAGATGTTTTGTACAGAAGGTCACCAAGAGCAGGGTGGGATCGGTTCGGTTCGGTAACTTGCTCAACACTGGCAACTAGAAGCGATGCGTTATCGAAGGAAGTTTAGAAGTCAAACTTCCGACAATATTGACAGATGAAAAGAAGAGGTGGTAAGAGTCAAAGAAGAGAAGAGAAGAGAAGAGCAGAAGAGAGAAGATGATAGAAGAGAAAGAGTCAGAAGAAAGAAGATGCAGGTGCGCGAAAAAGGTAAAGTCGCGAAACACTGTGTTTTTCCAATGATTTGTGTCTCCGGAGGGTCGAAAAGTAGGCTCGCTAAAGCGGCGGGTGCGGAGCTATCTGACCAGACGAGAGATGAAAAATTGCACGCCGTTGTGGCGCGAAGCACATGTCGAAGTCAAAATGTAGAAGACAAAACCGGTTCGGACCACTTTTGGAAGTTGCGATGTCGAAAAAGTGCACGCCGTTGTGGCGCGTAGCACATTTCGAAGTCAAAATGTACAAAGCACACCATGTTCGGAACACTTTTGGAAGTTGAGATGTCGAAAAAGTGCACGCTGTTGTGGCGCGAATCACATTTCGAAGTCAAAATGTACAAAGCACACCATGTTCGGAGCACTTTTGGAAGTTGAGATGTCGTTTCGCGTGGCAGGCGCACGGGATTGTGCACATTGTCAAGAGTGAGCAAAACGTGAGGGTTTTGTAGCATTTCCAAAAATGATGGCAGGCGTTGGACATTTGAAGAGGATCTGCAAAGATGCATTTTCCGTGGCAGGTGCAGTACAAGAGACATGTTCTCATCAGATCTTCAGGTTTGCTGAGGTGATTTGCGTGACAGGTGCAGCACTTCGTATGACCTGGCATCACTTTTTTGTGGCAGGCGCAGCAATTTAGACAGATTGACTGGAAACATCGCAAAATGCATTGGTACGTCAGCTCTGCACTCAACTTTTCATTTTTGAAGGATGTCTCGCAAAATTGCTTCGTTTTTGATGTTGTCAACTTAAAAATAGGAAGTCTCGCAGAATTGCTTCGTTTTTGATGTTGTCAACTTTTAAAAATAGGAAGTCTGGCAGAGTTGCTTCGTTTTTGATGTTGTCAAGTGCAAAAATTGAGGAAGTCTCGCTGAATTGCTACGTTTTTGGATGTTGTCAAGTTCAAAAACTAAGGAAGTCTCGCAGAATAGCTTTGTTTTCCATCTTGCAGATAGATAGATAGCTAGATAGATAGATAGGTAGATAGATAGATAGATAGGTAGATAGATAGACAGATAGATAGATAGGTAGGTAGATAGACTAGATAGGTAGATAGATAGCTAGATAGAAAGATAGATACATAGATAGATAGGTAGATAGGTAGATAGTCAGGGAAAGAGAAAGAAAGAGAGAGAAAGAGAGGAGACCTCAACCACCTTTCGGTCCATCAGTGGCTTCGCTCTGCCATCCGTGATTCACAGCAACCAATCTCTCATAGGTTTCCTATTTTTGAAACTTCCGCCACCGCCTTGTGCGGTACTACTGGTACAATACTCATAAACTGGTCATTGGTCAAGTAAGCTTTCAACTCCAACATTCCATACTATCAGATCTGGTATAGCCAGCAGCACGATCTTTTCTGGCCCTCAGAGTAGAAACTGGGGAAGTCCGGTTCTTCTTGTTCGTTGGGCTGCGAGAAATCAAAGATGAACTTTGGGAATTAACTTGATAGCAGCAGATTGAGTGGTAAAGCAGCGTGCCTTCACGCATCGAACCCAAAGTTCACCCAGAAGTCTGGCACCGCAGGCTTCGTAGAATCCTTGAAGTCTGTCGTCCAAATGCACTGCCAGGCCAACTTCGAAAAAAATATTTTTTCAATCGAGAAGTTGCGGACTAAGCCCCAATCTTTCAGCAGCAAGGGCTGTCCGAGAACTTTTTGGATTCGTTTGGTCCCCTACGACCACCATTGGGGGCAGTTTCAGAACGGTTGGCTGATGGCACCACTGATGAAAGTGAGGATGATGGCGCAACCTTCGCAGTCGGTGACCTTGAATCATCCACCCAATGGCTCACGGAATGCAAGGATGCTGAAGCGACTAAATCGTAACCCTTCGAATCAGTCGAAAAAACGAAACACCTTGTTCTTAAAGAAGGCCAAATAACAAATTTTGGGTCCGTTTGCTCCGATTCCGGGCGCTTAACTCACGTTCTGGACGCTATAGGTAGGTGTGACTAGGTTGCTGAGAGTTTCTTTGAAGTGTTGCAGTGGCAGTGCTAGTGCTGATTGTGCAGGTCCAAAACTATTACCATATAATACTCAAGAACTGTGGATCCTGGAGGGTTTAGTTCCAGGGTTAAATATATATATATATATTAACATGCGCATCAATCCCAGTAAAATCCCATGAAGATCCCAGTAAAATCCCATTAAGATCCCATTCGCAGTCCATTTTTTCCATACCTTTCAGGCAAGAAACGTCGAAAGCGTCGCGTGGTGGTCGATGCCAAGGAGGTGCCGAAATGGTCCGTTGAGTTCGTTGATTTACCCATTAATAATGGTGATTTGCCATGCGTAGTTATCTTAGTTTACCAGAGGGTAATAAATGTTAATAATAGTGATAAATTCACCCATCATTTTAAAGTACCACTTAACTAACACAGTGATTAATAGTGAATATACACTACAGATGGTGTTGGTGGAGTGATGTTAAATTCAATTGTGATGACGGATACCATGTAACATCATGTAACTCATTATAATTATTTGGTGGTTATATGTTGAGTAATAGTGAGCCAACACCATGTAAATGTCTATTGTAATAGTGAACTAACACCATGTAAATACCACTTTAAATAGTGATGAATGATATACGTCGCTAACATCCGCTTTCTTTTTGCAGATCAGGTTTCCGGTTTCTGGTGGGTTTCCCAATGAAAGTTGGTGACCTCAAGTGCCGTTGGGTGGTTTGGATAGGTGAACTATGCTGAATTTGATCATATTTCATAAATTGATACATAATATCTTTCCATATTATATATATTATATATATATTATTTGCATAGGTCCGGGGAAACATATGGAAACATCATGTTTGTTCGATGTTTGCTACAATCATATCCATTCATCAAGCCTGGTGCCATCAGGAGGAGGGTGGCGAGGCAAAACCGGAAGCACGGAGCTCAGCTTTGGAGTGAACATGAAGGGTGTCATTTTATGGAGATGTTTGGATGAAATCCACGCTTGGTTGGAAAATTGTGTGTGTATATATATATATATATATATTCTATTAATATGAAAATTATATAGGTGTATCTATATATACATGCATATATATATATATATATCTATAGTTATATTAATATAGTTTAGTATAGTTTATAATTTGTGTGTTTTCATTGGTAAAATGAACCTTTTTTGTTGATTGTAAGTTATAGGTCTTATAATAGCCGTGATCCTTCACTGTTCAACACTCCCTGGGATGGCACATCAATCTCTTGCTCTGCCAGGCGAGCAGCAAATCCTAAAGGGACGCGTAATTTACTGATTTGTGAAGACAAATCACAGGGGAAACATATGTTCACCACCAAGTGACTACTGATGACTAGTGTCCCTGTGAATTCTGTCCTCAATACATCTAAATTCATTCACGTATTGAAAGACAAATTGCTATGTCGATGATTTTGTCCCTAGACACGGCATGTTGGGCCAAGGATGGCCAAAGGGGCTCCTCCTGAAACCCCCCAAAAAAATTGGAGGTGAAAAGCCAGAAGGTTCCCCATGAATCTGAAGCCCGTTTTTCAGCATGTCCCTTTTAAGTAATGGGGGGTTTCCATAAATGGGGGTATCCAAACATGGTTGGTTTATAATGGAAAATCCCATTCAAATGGATGATTTGGGGGTACCTCTGTTTTCAGGAAACCACCTAATCAACCATAGCCACGGAAAATCATAGTGTTTAGTGACAGTGTATCATGGTAAATCATAAATGACGTGATCCGACGGGTAGAACACCATGAGTCTAGGCCCGCAGACAGTCGTTGGAAATCCCAAAAAAAAGCGGATGTGTTCATGCGAAAACATGCAAAAACTATCCATCAATAGGGATACCTGGTTGGTGGTTTGGAACATTTTTTTTTGTTCCTTCTATTGGGAACAATCATCCCAACTGACTTTCATATTTTTCAGAGGGATTGTTTTACCACCAGCCAGGATACCCTACTGCCAGACTAGATTGCCAGAGGGTACACTTCGCATCAAGATTCTCAACGATTTCGACGATTCCCATCGTATCATTTGCTTGATAAGTTGATTTACGTCATGGATATGGTGTTTCCCAATTTTGCAGACTTGCGTTGCTCCCAATCGATCACTTACTGAGTTTGGTCGCGATTGCTTTGGAAACGAAGCTAATGACCCAACAAAAATGGAGCTATATCCAGCTATAGCCACAGAATGCCACAGATATACTTGAAACATTGTAGCTATACATTGTACCGTTGAAGCGATGATGCCTGCTGTGTTGTTTTGAATGTGTGGCTATGTTCTACCCGTCAGCGCACATATACGGACGAGCGAAGCCTGGTGGGGAATCATCTGGGTCAACATGTTTTTGATTTCGAAAAATAATCGAACAGATATACTATATGGATTTATTTTCAATGATATTTGTGGAACATATTAGTGGGAATCATCGAATTGTTTGAATATTAAATGATATGATATGGAAATGATGTGGAATTACGATGAAGTATGCGATGAATTATGGAAATATGTCTGGAATTGCTCTAATGGAATTCTGGTCATTTGCAGATTTCTTCCGGGTGGAATCTGCTGAATCATTTTTGGTAAAAACCATTGATATATTTTGATATGAGCAATAGGGCCTAGCATTCCAAATGCCTAGCAAAAACCATTGAAAGTTGGGCAAAAACCATGTTTAACCATTGAAAAACACTTATCTTTTGGTAGAAAAACTACCAGTATGTTGAATCCTCATGCCAATCCATGTTTAACCCATGTTTTATCCTCATAAATCTCCATGAAATCATCCAATTGTCATCATTTCTGTAGGTTGTTCACTTTTAATCGGCCTGGCAAAGTCATCCCATGGTTCACTTAGCGTTGCCAGGGCGAGATGCGAGTGGATGACCAGGCGAATGGATTGGTTTGAGGATTGGCATGTATATTATATTCGCCATGGAAGCCATGGTCCATTGAAATAGATGGCTTAGCTATGAAAAATGGTGATGGCTTCCATGGCGAACTGTTAAGTCATAACCAGAGGGTAATATGATATCCATTTTCATGGATAAAGCAATAATGGATTGGATATTAATGGATTGTATTTGATTACGGGATGTGTGCGTATATTTTTTTGTATATATCATTATTGTAATGGATATTAATGGATAATGGATATTTGTACTTAAAGGTATATGAAAAATTGCTGTATTTATCGAGATTTCCGCTGTACTCGCTCCAAGACCTTCACGCAACGCACCGCTGGAGCATCAGCACGTGACACCCGGCAGATAGCACGTGCCACAGTGCAGTGTTGACTTAATGGGATGTGTATAATGGTGTTTAATGAATCTTAATGGATTCTTAAGTCTTAATGGTGTCTTAATGGGATTGAGTGACATTTTGATGAAATGGGATTGCATCATATATTTATATAGAGGGATTCATTCGAATTCAACGGATTTGTTTAAACAAAATGATTTGACAAACAAAATGCTCATTATTACCCCCAAATATGGAGTTTCCCTGGAGATTACCCATCAACAATGCTGGGAAACAGGAGCAATGACCTTCAAAAGGATACCATGCGATCCATAGCCATTATATATATATATATGTATATTTTTTGTTTTTTTCTATGGGGTCTTCTTTATCCAACGCCACGAATTCATCATCGGTCCTGTCATATTCAATTTCCCATGGATGATCCTATGACCCTGTGGATGGTTGCGAAATCACCAGTTGTAAACATCACGGTGCTAAACATCCCATGGTAAAAAAAAACGTTTTGAAAATAGGCTGCTTGGTGGTTTGGAACAGATTTTGTTCATTGTTTTCCATTCAGTTGGGAATAAACAGATCCCAACTGACGAACTCCATCATTTTTCAGAGGGGTAGGCTCAACCACCATCCAGTAGGCTTTCAACATGTTTCAACCATCCTTTTTGGTGGTGCAGGATTTCGCAACCCACCGGTCTGATGGTCCGTCCAGCGGTCTCAGGCGGTGTTGATTGCAGCGGTGGAAGAGCTGGTGTCCTGCTCAGATCGATACCGCTGGGACTGGTTGGGATATTATGACGATTTTTTGGTTGGAATATATGGTTAATTAATAGTTATAGTCATAGTAGATTAATAATATGGATATATTCCTGAGATCAGAATATTATTATTAACCAGGGATATTAATGAAAGGGAATTCATGAGATTGTAATAGTGCTTAATTAATAGTGATTATCCACAACTGGACTGGTTGGTGGTTTGGAACATGATTTTTTATTTTTCCATATATTGGGAATAGTAACCCCCATTGACGAACTCATATTTTTCAGAGGGGTAGGTACACCACCAACCAGATAGTGCTTAATTAATATAGTGATGATTGGTTGGAATATATGGTTAATTAGATGGATCGAAATAATGGTTGCCATGATCCCCAATTAATATTAGGCATACTATTGACTTAATTATGACTTATTAATGCACAATATTGGAAAAAAACAACAATGGTTGATGCTGGTTGATGATGGTCACCAATGATTAAATAATGATGATTAATAGTGGTTATACTGGGATAATGAACCAACAATTTTAGTGATTGATAGTGTATAATACCGCTGTTGGGATAGTTACACTCTGGTAAACCATTTTTTGGTTCGGCAAATCAAGGAACTCAATGGCTATGGCTTCAATAGCTATGTAACAAATTACCAGAGGGTAATTAATTGATAGTGCTTAATAGTGATTATGAATGATTGATAGGGAATTCGCACTGACATTCGATATAATTATCCCGTTGGTGAATGGGATTATAGTGGCTTTACAACGGTTGATACTGGCATATTCAATAGGATATTTGATGGGATATACCTTCCGGTGTCATCAATCATGTCTGGCTTGGACAATCCCCTGTCAATGGAGTTGTTTTTTTTAAATGGAAAAATCATGTATGTATATATATATATCTCTATATTCATATGTATGAATGAATGAAAGATTTCCCAGCAAGCCATGTTCAATTACCATGGCTTATTAGTTGCTTTATTCGGAACTGTCTTTTGGTAGGGAAACTGTCCATGGGATGGCGATTTTTTCCAGATCTTCATCCCTTCCAACTGTGTGGATGGGTACAACACCTTTCTGCTACCCCGTTTGACGATATTTCTGCTGGGAATCTGAATATGACACATGTTCCGTAGTGTTTTTTTTGTTTGGATGTGGCTGATTTTTTTTAGGTACTGTTTTGGACCCACAACCAAAGGCTGTTTGCCCGCGATTTGTCTTCAGATCTGAACATCTTGGTGAAAGTGTCTAGTCTCAAGCCATCAACCTGTTTTTTTTTTTATAACAGCACCATTTGCTGGTGAACGGTTCTATCCCCACTTTTGACCTGGGTAGACCTTCGTTGAGTAGCTTAGTTTTTGTTGCTATAAATGGATGAACATGGATGAATATTGACCTACTGTAACAAACTAAAAGACAAAGTGGGTGCTCATTGTTATGTTTGTCTGGTAAAAATGGAACGGTTTTAGATGCTGATGAATTGATTCCCCGTTTTGATTCTCAAAATCCGAGCTTGTTGCCATCTCTGCCACAGGCTCCCGGTCAAGCAGAGGCGCCGCAAGCTAGAGTCTATGTAAGGGCTATGTAAGACTGGTTGGTGGTTTCAAACTTGTTTTATTGTCCATTTCATATATGGGATAATCCTTCCCATTGACTATTATTTTTCAAGATTGTTAAAACCACCAAGAAGAGGATATAGCCCCGAAATATGGCAAATTGATGCAGATGAGGTAGACTCTGGAAATTGAGCTGGTAAATCATCATGAAATTGTCGAACTAAATTGGCAATTTCCCATTGCTTTGTTATATAAATAGTCAGAGGGTAATGGTTGAGTTCAATCATTGCAAATTTAAATAGAAGTGGGGATATAGTGCCTTGCATGGGGAAATAGTTGTGGGAGAAATTGCAATCATTGCACGGTTGAATCCATCCAAATAATGTTCCGGAATTACAAAGAGAAACTATAATTTGGGAATGAACCGATTTTTTGTTGTTTCATCACGAGATATATCCAGTACTATTACTAGTCACTATAGTCAATATTCTTATATTTCACAAATGTGGTTTTTGCTTTAAACGGTACATAAAAAGAACGGGGGGAATTTGTACCTGATGATCCCATCCCACTTGCTGAGCGTTTCTCCGCAAGGAGAAACGTCACATTAAGCCAAATTATTGATCTAATATAATGTTACTCCAATTTGAGTGGATAGCGGGTATAGTCAATATTAATAGAATAATTGAGTTGGTAGTATCAACATTCACCAACAACTAACAGCTATCATTGTATATTCAAACCATTTCAACCCTATACTAAGGCTATATAATCTTCAATATTTTTCAAATCCCAAATTATTATAACTAATATATCCAATAATGATCCTCAACAATTCTAATCATAATATGGGTTGATGACTAGGAGCTAGTCAATGTGGGCAAACAATGTTAAAGTTATCGTTGTTAGTGTTAATAAGTTACTTGGGTTATCAACACATGTCAATTCTAACTAGCAATGATAAGTGAGAACAAAACAACATATTAATGTAAAATCTGATTTTTTAAGCGCATGGCGGGCTGGAAAATCTGGATCACGGAGGTTTCTGGAATAGAGCTTCACCTGGAGGAAATCTGGCATTTGTTGCATTGGAAACTTGGAGACTCAAAGGGTTACCGTTGTGCTCCATGGCTTCCTTGACACCCGCAATACGTGGGATTTTCCACCATGTTTAACCAGAGTACCAGGGGTATATGGGATTTCCATGATGACTGGGGGTAGCACAATTTTTAGGAAAACCTCCTATAGCACTTACATAGCACTTACATAGTTCCAAGACCTTCCCATGTCGCAAAACGTGCCCCAGCAGTTTTTGCTGCGCAGGCGAATGCAGCCGAAGCACCTAAGGCCTTGCGAGTCAGAGATGGGGGGGCATCATTTCGTGGGGCATCAACCGGTGAAGAGGCACTGTTTACCCCTTTGGTAATCCAACATAGCCATGGAAAATATGAAGGTTGTTTTTTTCCATCGATAGTCATGGATCATACATAGAAAGTAGTCAAATTTAAATAAACTATGTTAATTCCATTCGTATTTGCAACATGGTCAGATGTGAAAAAACCTCACCATTTTGCTTGCACAATCGTATGCCTATTCGCAATCTTATACTGCAGGATGTTGATTGAACTTATATGTTTAAACTGTTTCGATTCAACGAACATATATATATATACATATCTATATATACATATATACTGAAGTTATATTTGCGGTCACCAATATTGTCCTGTAATGTAAATATTTTTTCGAGGAAAGCATGTTGTCGTAGTATATTATGAGTTGAATTTCGGAATGGTAATGTCAACGGCTGAGTGATCTCCAGCACTAGCTACGGATGCGGATGCCCTAATCACAGTTGACAATTCACCCAGTTTTGTCAAGAAAATGAATTGTAAAATGCACGCAATTCTGATACCTTGATGCCATTGTAGACTTTTTAGTCTTGTTGCACTAAGTTACAATTCCATGTCGATTTCCGAATTGTTTTCCCCATTATGACATGTAGATAAATGTAGCATGATACCAATCGAACTTCATTTGGAGTCGCCATTGTGCCATTGCCATGCAACATGCACACCCTCTTTTTTGGAGGGTTTACCAGTGGGATATTCTTCAATTTCTAACTCCGAATGATAGTCATTGATATACCGATATACCATTGATATCCCATTCCAGTTAGGACATCATCACTCTGCACCCTTAAGATATGTAACGGCCTTCCTGTTGATATCGGTTTTCAGGATTTTCGTTCTTGCATCTTTGATGCTAACAACTCAAAACATTAAAGCTGTTTTTCAGGAGTTTCGATTTCCTGTGCCAAAGAATCGCCTGCGGTGGCCAAATCTTGGCCCCAGCGGTCGTGCGCGCGAGCAAACGATGCCGAAGGTGACGTAGGCGCCTCAAAGCTCCACCCGAGGCGGATCGTGTCTCTCCACTGACACAGGAGTGTCTCTCCATATTTCTCGGAGAAGGCATGGCTTCAACAAGCCTTCAACCAGTTCAAGGAGCTGAACGAAGTGGCGTCGGAGTGTTACCCGTTGAGTATCCCAGCTGAGGGGTTCATTGTAATTATCCCCATGCCAATATCCCATTGAACACCCGTTATATAAATCCCACTAGCCACTAGCCGCAGCCCGATTATCCCATTGAAATCCCACAATCCATGGATATCCCATGATTTCATCTCCCCAAAAATCATTCGCAAAAAAAGCATGAAATCCCATGGGAAATTCATTAAAGGCTCATGAATTCCTAAACTTCATTCACCAGCCCTAAGATATGGGTATGTCAATAGGATATACCCGAAAATCGTCCTTTTGAATGGGAACATGGTCATAAACCATCGGATTGGATTTTGATGTACTCGTACCTTATGTTCAGACAAACCCATACGTCATCCTCTAAATCATGTCCCTATTGAAATGGTGATTTCTTGGTATCCCCTATTTTCCGACAAACCACCAGAGAATCTGGTAGATCGCCAAAACGGTATTTCATAGGATTGCTATATTAGCATACCATTGTTATTTTTCATAACAATGTTCATCTCCGATAGCATGGGTTATTTTTTGAAATTGATATACCTTAATTTTCATAACCAAGCCAATGGCGGCATATTAATATATGATACATCCAACTGGTATAGCATATCTTGACCATAGATTGGCATATCCAACATGAATATCCAACTACTATACCAAATGTTTTGTATCCATACTATATTATTATTATTAACCATAGTATATGATATGACCATAGTATATGATATGACCATAGTATATGACATGATCATAGTTGGATATTAAATCATAAGCATATATAATCATATATCTTTACTACACATCTATACCAACTATGGTCATATCATATACTATGGTTATATCCAAATACTTTCCAAGTAATAGTTGCTATATACCATAGTATATCCAAGTAGTAAGTTACTATACCAAATTTTCTGTTCATCTCCGTTGTCACCAGACCAAGCGGCGCCGGAAGCGAAAGATCGCCGCTGCTGAGGCAACGGTTAGAAGTCATCCACTGGGGCCAAGTCATCCAAAAATCACGTGGATGTAGACGTCAAGCAGCAGTAAATGAGGCTTTCACCAGCAAAATGGTGATTTTCTCATGGTGAGATGATGATCATTGAATTGTGATAAACTGTGGTTTCATGATATTTAACGGGAATAATGGGATCATTTTTGCAGGGCTATGGTCCTTTGGTTGAAAAATCAAGGAATCGCTTTTTGCACATCAAACTAGCTGGGATTTATCTTGGTTCATCCTTCCAACCTATTGTCATAGTAGGTGTTGGTCCATACACCCGGATAGAGTTTTCAGAAAACAACAATGATACAACATGTTCTTTTTTGGGGGAATTAACATGAATACACTCCATGTTCTCGGCATTTGATGTGGGTAATTCATCTCTTTGTTGAGGATAAACATCTGCAGTCTGCTAGAGGTATTGATCCACATTCACCGGGGTGGCGTTTGGCTCGACTGGCTGGATTGTCCAGCCAGTAATTTGGGATATTTGGGAATGGTGAATTGCCATTGTGAGATGGATGACATATGGATGACCAAAAAAATCATAGAAAAAAAACATGTCATTTAACCATGGCACATATGGGATTTCATTCAAACAACAATATCATGGGGCTGGTGGTTTGGAACATTTGGATTGTGTTTCCATTCAGTTGGGAAGAATACTCCCAACTGACGAACGCATATTTTTCAGAGGGATTGGCTGCGCCAGTCCAGTTTGGTACCGTAAATTAGTGTACTTCTTGTCATTATTCCCAACAATAGGATAAGAACAGCGGCCATTTTTCTGGCACTTCTGGTGAAATATAGGACGGTTGATTCTCAACGATAGGTAATGACTGGAAAACTGATTGCAACGTTTGAGTAATACAATTTTTCATTTTGGCCGGTTCAAAACAAGATTTTCATGGGTATTTCAATGTGCACGCCAGTTTTATAGTAATTAGTTGCTCAACAACATTGAACTTGAGGTAACATCCCATGGTCGACTTAGCGATTTTAATTTTATCGATTACAACATATATACATATATATATAACCACATGCAGGATCCAGATAATTTACATTGATGCTTCACCGGGATGTCACTGGAACGATGGATAGTGGTAGGGGGTAACTATCCCCAGAAAAAAAAAACATTTCGGCTTTGTGAATTGTTACTATTTATCCAGAAGTATCTGCTTCAGGATGGATACACATACACACAGAGGATCATTTTTTCGGACCCCTCCAAGAAAAAAATGACCGCCCCGAATCGAGTTTGGTCGTATAAGTAGGATACCCTTAAACTCACTGGTGTGTTACCATTTTTCCCACTAAAAGGCAGTTATTAAAGTGAGTAAACAGTTCTTTATTGACTATGAAATAGCGATAACTCCACTAATTGAATAGTAAATATCACATGTTATATATTTACGATAGAAATATCACAAATAATATTTACTAGTAAATAGTAGTCCCTGCACATGCTTTTTTGGTACTGTTGAGACACAATACCCTGCCGGTTTCGAGCGGCACAGATGCAACCTCTTGTGGAACAGCTGACAGCCGGGCAGCACAAGCCGAAGCATGCTGGGCAGGGGTTGGAAGCCACCGCGCACACCCCGAGCAAGTAGTTTTTCATGAGCAGTGGCTGCGATCTACCCCTGGCTGGTTGATGATTATAGTCGTTTCATATGGTTTTAACCATTTTTAACCATCAAAATGTAGGGAAATAAGGGGACATAACTGATAAATGATGGTTGGTTGGTGGTTAGTTTGGGGATTATACTACCCAATATATTAGGGATTCTAATATTCCAATAGGGGAATCCCTATAAACCACCCAGTATAATGGAATGATAGAGGGATTTTGAACGGTGTTCTTGGGGATTATGATAGCGCATAGGTTCATTGGTTTGGTTTACAGGAACAAATTAAGTGGAAACCCCCATATTTAATGGTAAATACCATGGTTTCCTGTAGATGTTCCCTTTAACCAATCCAATAATAGGTAGGGATTATCGAAGGAAGTTTAGAAGTCAAACTTCCGACAATATGGACAGATGAAAAGCAGAGAAGGGAAGAGGCAGAGAGAAGAGAAAGATTAGAAGAAAGAAGGGTAGAAGAGAAAGAGTAAGAAGAAAGAAGATGCAGATGCGAGAAAAGGTAGGAAAGTCGCGAAACACTGCGTTTTGCCAATGATTTGGGGCTCCGGAGGGTCGAAAAGTAGGCTCGCTAAAGCGGCGGGTGCGGAGCCAGCTGGCCAGATGAGAGATGAACAATTGCACGCCGTTGTGGCGCGAAGCACATTTGCAAGTCA
>Ga0126342_10008173_pt1 | contig 18719 bp, 23 predicted proteins | sample Cyp1metagenome_FD_92528 | JGI IMG/M metagenome (GOLD analysis project Ga0126342, IMG submission 92528) | Coral microbial communities from Lord Howe Island, Old Settlement Bay, Australia - Cyphastrea 1 metagenome | ecosystem: Host-associated > Invertebrates > Cnidaria > Coral ...
ATAGATAGAAAGAAAGAACGAAAGAAAGAAAGAAAGAAGGAAATAATGAAAGACAGAAAGAACGAAAGAAAGAAAGACAGAAAGAAAGAAAGAAAGAAAGAAAGAAAGAACGATAGAAAGAAAGAAAGAAAGAAAGAAAGAAAGAAAAGAAAGAAAGAAAGAAAGAAAGAAAGATAGAAAAATAGAAAGAAAGAAAACAAGATAGATAGATACAGTATCTTGTCCTTCTCTAGATGCATTTGTGCTGCTATAAAGATAACATTGAGCCATAGGCAATCAGAAACGTTCAAGCTGGGAAGAATTGTCCATCATTTGTTCCAGTCCAGGACGTAGCGCCGCCCATCAGCGTGAGCACAACCTTCACAAGTCAGGGTGACGGCCACGCAGCTGGGTTGCAGCTTGCCAAGTACCGCGTGCGCAGAATCGCTTATGATGTCCATATCAGGGAGAATGCGGGGTTTTGTGCTCGGATTTCAAAGGGTATAACATTTTCACTTCTCGCTTTCACCAGTTACACTACTGTAGTCAATCCTGGTTTGCGGGACTCTGCCTGTCTGCCAGCTGCGCAGATCTACAGCCGCATCTCTTGTCCAACGCGTAGTCGTTGCGAGTCCCTACTGGGAACCGTAGAAGGAACCGAGGAGTGATGAGTGCCTTTTTCGTGAGCGAATCCAACTCCTATTTAAGTAGAGCCACTCTGGCCTGTGGGTATGTTCACAGTTTCCTATGCGCATGGCATGACATCGGCATGGTGGAGACACCTTTCTATAGCCGAGCGTTGATTCCTTCTCAATGCACCTGTCCATTGTTCACCTTTGACCACAGATTTGACCAGGAGACACCGGCCCACTGCGTCCTTTACAGCTCGGGTCTGGCCGCAGCCTTCGGTATTTTCAGCCACTTCCTGCCCAAGCGCGTCTTCATCACGGGAGGCTACCATGGGACCCACCAGGTCCTGGCGCAGCTGCAGAAGATCTCAGATGGCGCCAGGTACAAAAAGGAGCCCCTGAGAAGTCCTGAAGAGCAACTCGGATGGGGAAAAACCAGGGCTCCATGGAATCCATGATCCCATGATGTCATGAGCCACTCCATGCCTAGTCTAGTTTGAAGTGAATGGGATCCTAAGCCCTTGTCCCATGATAGTGTGTATACTGTATACTGTATACTGTATACTGTATACTGTATGCTGTATACTGTATACTGTATACTGTATACTGTATACTGTATACAGTATACATTATACATTATACATACATACATACATACATACATACACACAGACACACACACATACATACACACACACACATACATACACACACACATACATACACACACACATACATACATACATACATACATATATATATATATATATAAGTAGAGTGTGTCCGGAAAATGAATGAAAATTACACATGAACATATCATCCCATGCATCGCACGTACATAGACGTAGGTAATGTATGTGTACATGAATATACACATACATAGACATGCAAGTTATACAATTCAACATCCTCAGTTGGGGATAGTGATAGTTGCAGAGGCGCATGCTTGCACCAGCTAGAGCCCCAGCCGGGTATCTCTGAGGATTGGTGCTTTCCTCCAAGCAGGTGATCTGATTTGGTTGGAAACCCCTTTGAATCCCACCTGCGAAGTAGCAGACATCCAAGCCTATGTGGCTGCAGCAAGGGCCAAAGCTGATGTTCATGTGGTGGTCGACGGAACGTTTCCTGGCAGCTATTCGGCAGCTGTTTCCTCCAATTTCTTGGAAGATTGGTGGCTGTTTGGGCCATAATTATCGCATTGATCACCACCCAACATCTCAAAGTCTGCTCCCAACAATCAACATCAACAATCATCAACATGAATTCCCATTCTCTATTTGTTGCCCAGGTTTGCACCGCCACCCCTGCAACGGCCTCTGCTGCTGGGCGTGGATGCTGTGATGCACGCCACCACCAAGTCCCTGGCGGGCCACTCGGACGCGCTGGGGGGCGCCGTTTGCGTCCCATCGGCGGAGGAAGCCCAGCGGCTGAAGCAGGACCGCATGGCACTGGGCTCGACGCCTGGGAGTTTGGAGGTGCGGTTCAGGGGGTATTGAGGTATCGAGTGAGGTATTGAAGGGATGTGGAAGGAACATGAACATCAAACATGTGGGGCGTGACTGTGACGTAATTCATAGTGTCATTCAAACTGGATTCCTAGGATGTATGGAAGCGGAAATGCAACCGGCAACAAATTGATCAGATGGATGGGTTGTGTCAGCTGCCGCGTCCAAGGTCTGGCTCTTGATGCGCTCCTTGCGCACCCTTCACCTGCGAGCGGAGAGGCAATCGCAAACAGCCACGCAGCTGTCTGGCTGGCTACATGAGGCCACAAAGGATGCTTGACATCAATTTAGAGGCTGACTGGATCAATAGAATGATCAGCTCATTTTATCCGAGATCTATTCTTGTAGACATCACTTTCATCTTCATATAGTGGGAACCAACACGTTTGACCAAGCATGGTGCAGAAGTTTGTGGATAGATGGGATAGCTGGATGGCACAGCCTGATCGAAACACGCTGAGGGTTGTGCCAAAGGTTGGAGCTTAATGGGTTCCCCGACTGAAGACCAGTTGCTGAGTTCAGCTTGGGCTGTCTCACAACAGATCATTTCCCTTGGGCTGTTTGTGTTTCTCCTGTGGGTCAAAGTTGCTCAGCGATGCTGAGGACAAGTCGCATGTGCCTTTGCTGCGATCCAGAGTTGGACCGTCTCGCAGAGCTGTTCTTCTCAACCAATCTCCCAAGATCCTCCGCTTTTCAGCAAGCCTCCTAAAATCTCTCATTTAGCCAGTTGTGCCCCAAGTTGTGCCGTAAGTTGTGTCCGAAGTTGATCCAAGTTGTGTCCCTTCCCAGGTCCTGTTTGGTCTGGTCCATTCAGTGCAGCATCCTTCGTTGGGCGCTGCTCTGACCGTGGCTTCCAAGCAGATGAAGGGCTTCGGCGGCTGTTTCGCGCTGGAGCTGTCAACCGAGGCAGCTGCCAAGGCCCTGCCTGGTGCGTTGAAACTGTTCCGAAGTGCCACATCCCTGGGGGGTGTGGAGCCTTGGATCGAAGGTGTGGCAAAGTTGATGGCAACCAACCCCGCTACATGGTTATTTAACTGGACAGTATGGTTGTTCAGACCAGGGGCAGAACATGCCGATGATGGAGGTTGGTATACCGGAGAAAATGTAACAGAAATTGGATTCGGATTTGCATTGAACATTTGGCATTCAGGTGTCACCTCAAAAAACGACAGTCCATCGTGAAAGGATGTATGACACAATGCATGAGAAGATTGGACCAACCGGGTGAACAGCATTCCCTGTGACAGCCCAGCGGCACTGAGGAGAGTCTCATTGAGTGGCGGAGAAAGTGGGATTCTGCCATCTCCCCGTTGCTGCTTCGGATCTCCATTGGTTTGGAAGACTTTGAACATCTCAAAGCAGATTTAGAGCTACATGGCTCGCATATGCTCACATGCTCACATGGTCTTCCCGGAATTTCTTTTGATCACCTTCATTGTGAAAGATTGTTCCAGGATAAGGCAGGGATCAGCCAGGCGCAACCCAAAGGAAAACGGATGGAAAACTCATATGAAAGTCCCCAACAAGAGGGACAATCGCGCGCACCATTCCATACGGCAGATTCACAGTGTTCGCAACAGTCATGATCATCGCATCTGAGGCAAGGGATCTTGAAGGTTTCTTCCAAAGAGTAGATTCTGAGATTCTCACATGGTATGAAGCGAGGAAAAAGGAGTTTCAACTATCCCGAGTGTTGTGCATGAGCTGCTTCGCAATTTGCACTCTTCTCTGCTTCGTTACAATTTGCACACCAGGTCACCAAATTGACACCACCTCTGGCTGTGCCAAGGTGCGGCTGTTGGATGCTGTTGGCCTTCCTCAGTGAGCGGATGCCTGGAGAGGATAGGACTCCGCACCGCTCCTCACTATGTTTGGTATCAACGAGGCTGTCCACGCCTCCTGGAGAAAGCGTTGCTCTGCGAGAGAAAATGGGATGAGAACAGGAATGAGATGGTGTGAGTTCTGGTGACGGCAGATATTTTGATGATGGCTTAGTATTAATTACAACACATTATTCATCAGCACTTGGTTTGTGCATGTTGCGCTACCTGAACATACCTGAACATCGGGCTCAAGGGGCATATCGTTAGTGTGAGAGATGTGGGAGTCACACTGATCCCGCACAGGCAAGGCTCGTGATTCATAGCTGCCCTGCCTCAAAAACTCCTAGCAGCAGCATCCAATCCTTGGAGGCCCCACTGAACCGGCAAGTTCGGTTGGTGGAGAGGGTCAGGCACCGGGACACTGGCGGCAAATGTTTTTCGGATTGTTTCAAGATGTTTCAAGTGAATCCTCTTCACTTCACAGAGCTGTGCGACATTGTGCGACGTAGTCTGTTGCTGTGCGATGCTGTGCACCCGTCAGGTGCATTTTGGATGTGTCCTTGACTCGGTGTCCACACAGGAATCTCTCACATAGAAGCCGTGCATAGCGGTGCATAGCTGCACGGATTCAGGTGACCACTTTGACAGCGTGTGCTTTCGGCACAATGGTCGGGGGTCTCAGAACGCTCTTTTTTACATGCACAGAAGATTGCAGCAAGCATGATGAGGCCAATGCTGCAGGGTAGACTCATGCAGTCAGCAAGTCTAGCATTCGCAACCGATGCCGCTGTGACGTGCAGGTTCACGGTCAAATTCCGCAGGCATGGTTTGTCTCAAACAAACGGAACAGAATGAGGGCTACATATCCACGTTGGTCACACTGTTACTCAGGAAACTAAAGGAACGTACTATTTGCAGCCGTGGACTTTGCAAACGGTGGATCCGAATATGCTGCGTGCTGGCAGGGATGTGGTCTCGTGAATGCCAAGTTGGACGAGTTTTATTGGGAATGGCTGGTGCCCTCAGAAAGTCACAATGGCAATCGCGGGGTTATGAAGAAAGTGACCGTGTAGATCTGGCCCATGCATCACGAGCGTGATCACAAATCATCGCAGATGATATAGGCCTCTATGATGCATGATACTACGGTGTATTGATGACTAATGACTAATATGTATGCCTATTATTATGTATATATATATTATGTATTGTATGGTCATAGTCGAAGTCATAGTCATATTTGTCATATGACATATGCATTTCCTCATGGCTAGAGCTTTTTGATACCCCACCACTTGGCCCCATCTTAATGATCAGGTTGATGCAACCGGAGTCGGTGCAGCTCATCCGGCAGATCATCCACAATGCGGAGGATCCCACTGCTGAGGCGATTCGTCTGGTGAGGAAAGCTTCAACATGTATACAGGATTATACAGGTATAAATGTATAAATGTGAACGAAGATATGACACACACACACACATAGATGCTTTCAACTGCATTTCTGCACCACATCTATTTTGATGCTTTTATGTGTTTTCTTGATTTTCAAGAGGGTACCATCCTTGACCCATACTGTTTTGGCTGAAGGACCGTTTTCTTATGTTTTCTTGAACCCTGTGCTTGACCCTTGCTTCAGCCCTTTTTTGAGCGCTCAAACTTTCGGAACACCATGAAAGTTTTTTCATTTCTGGCCACGACCGGCCTCTTTTGGACACATCTGTCGTCTGGGCCCTGGCAAACTTGCGCTTTGAACTCCAACCAATGTTAGAAGGCGGTTTCACTTTCGCAAAACTTGACCCAGGAGCCTTGACCATCATCTATTTCCACCACTAAAACAAGATTAGCTATTTCCCAATCCCATTTCTCCCTATAGCTATCCATACTGTATCCATAGATTACTCTGATCTTCAAACGAAGTTCCAATGGTTGCTCCGACCATGCTCTGAGGTCAGCAGAGGACAAAACTGATCTCCTGTCTGCGCTACCCGACGATTGCGATGAATGCGACGGCAGGCTGTCGCTGCTGCAGCTGCAGGTGCAGAAGGCGAACTCATCCGATGCCACCGAGCAGGCTGCAGCTCAGGGAATGGTGTTAACTAACATAGGCCCCACATGACCCCATCAAATTGTATCAAATAATAGGGGGTTGGAAGACAATTTTCATGTAAACATGGGTGATTCTTGGGATTTGTGTTGATTTTGGATGGTAAAGTTTGGGAGGGTGAGATCCCATAATGCGGTAAAACGTTGGAGTGTGGATGCTGTAGTGAGAGAACCCATGGGCCTGGGTAGACCGGGAGAGAAGAGCACACGCACGCGCACACACAAATGAATAAGACATGAATAGATAAAGAAGTAGACTTATGCATGAACAGATGTGGTAGATACAATTTATCAAAACAGATATTTATTGATATTTGCACACAGAATGTAATGTGCAACAAAAACCTACCAGCCATATGAGATGACACAAATATTTAAAACTGCTGTTTCATGTAACCAGGCTGCAGATGAAGCGTTGAATATTGCAGGTTCCTGCAGCCAGATGTCGCCAGGTGCCGATGATCGCATATCCCAAGAAGTACTGCCAGCATTGCGGCGAAATGGCCTTCTGCCACCGTGCCAGCAACCCGGGCTGTGGCGGCCGCGCCTCTGGCGGAGTGGCCTCCTTCAACAACCACGTCAGGGCCAAGGGATGCAAATCCAATCCCACCTTGACCATACCTAGATCGTACATGAGGGATATCAGCGCCCTGGGCCACTTTGGAGGTGGCAGAATGATGCTCAGAGATATGCTCGTTAGTGGTTTCAACCATCAGAGGAGGAACGGTGGCACGGGTCCTTTGTGGCAATGCATCCATGCTCCCAAACACATCAGCGTGCGCTGGCTGCACCTTCACACCTTCTGCAAAGCCGGAAAGGTGGACAACTTGCCCAACCGGAAGGACCTGTGTGCCGTGATGAGCAATACCATGGATGCGGATCGGATCGCTTCCTACTGGTTGAGGTAGTGACGATCATCGAGTAGTGAGGCGAACTCGGGTCAAGAGTGCTCGAGGAAACTAACACTTGGAAGAGCCTGCAAGTAAAACAGCGCCTTTGCTGCCATGTTTCCGAACCATTTTTGTTGAACGTTTCTGATTTCTCACCCTTCCCATGCACATTCTTGAGCCTCTTCATAGATGTCTAAGACAATCACACCATACCTACCCCTGTTTTCATGTTGGCCCCCCATGACGGTCCACAAAATAACTGTGATGTGAAGGTGCCAGCGCTTAGCGCGAGTCCTCATCAGTTGCACCTGCGTGGCACGCCTGGGGGCAGGCCCCGATATGGCAGAAGCATCTGGGGTTGTCTCAAACAAGGTACTTACCCAATATATCGCAGGATTGATGGTGGGAAGGTTTGCAGGACCTCCCCTATATTACATATGCCCCAAGGTAATATCATGTATGTAATATTGTCATATCATGGTTTCCGGTTCTATTTGCTTCAAATAGCCCTTTCATGCCCTTTCCATTGAACAAATGACAATTTTCACAAGGAAAATGACGGTCAACCATCAATTGTTGGGATACCAGCGCCCGGGACGTTCGAGGCCTTCCCCACCGGGCTCACCACATCGGACCAATGTGGGCTTCAGCAGAGATGGCCCTCCTGGCCCTGTTTACCCAAAGAATCCCACCGGGGGCATACCCAATTTACAACCAATTTACTATGAACCCGCACCTGGGGATGATTTTGGCTTACCTCATGGCAATTACATGACGGTAATCATCAGCCTGGGCCTCAGTACCATCAGCATTTGCTTGCACTGGCCCAACCATCAGTGAATTGGATGGAAACAGTGGCAGGAAATCTTCTTATATTTGGGCAGGAACCATGGGTTACCGTAGATTTTCCCCGAACCAATCCATTGAATCAGCTGCCAGATACAGAGCATTCCGCTTTACCATCTCCGTGAGGGCCCCGAGACAGCTGGACCAGAAACCAGATGGGTCGTCGCGAAAATCGGGGACCCCCTAAAACCCAAGGGTTTCTCATTATTTTCCCCATGGAAAGTACCATTTATTTTGTTTCAAATGGGTATCCTGTAGGCCTAATTTTGGGACAAACACTTACGAAGCAGCTGAGGCAGAGCCCTCCGATCACTCCAGCTCGGCCCTTAAGTGCCGTGGAGGTCATACTATATAGTTTTGACTGGCATTCGCTTTGAACATCAGATGAACAGCAGAAGACGCATTCAAGTTCTTGCAGGTACCCTCTGGTAATTTAACATAGCTATTGAAAATAGCCATTTATAGTTGATTTACCCATGAAAAATGGTGATTTTCAATAGTTATGTTAGTTTACCAGAGGGTACAGCTTGCTGGTGATAGTTGGGAATTTCAGATTCCTCCCAGCTCCCAGTGTCTATTTCTCCCTCCATGCCCAGGCTCCGACGCCACCTCCACCCAAGGCATGGGCTGACTGTGATCCCATCACCAATCAACGGTGGCTTCAGGTCCCAAACTGACAGTATTGTGGCATGTGTGTAAGGTCGCATGAGGCAACATTTTTTGGGAGAGATTCCCTGATTCCCTGAAATCTAGCCTCACACCCTTCTTACATCTCTTAGGCTCCTGTTAGGCACCTCCAAGTTAGGTACTACCAATTGCTCCTGAACCAACCCACTCGTGATGTTGACCGGGAAACCTGGCGGTAGGAACCAGAGATGCCATCCCCTCCGCGTGGGCCTGAGGGGTGCAGAACCACAGTACAACTTGTAGCGGAAGTATATCATGATCTTGTGCCACACACGTCATGCATGCACAATACACATAATACATATGTGTGCACACACACATGTACACACATGTACACACATGTACACTGTACACATATATCACACAATTCACATATCAAATAAATAGATAAGTAAATAAGTATATAATAGTATATATATATGCATACATACATACATAATATTATACATATACATATACATATACATATACATATACATATACACATACATACATACATACATACATACATACATACATACATACATACATACATACATATATATATATATATATATATATATGTATGTGTGTGTGTGCGTGTATTTCATTGTTGTTGTTGGTGATCTCCCCACTGTTACGGGTCTGTCTTGAACCTGAGGCCTGAACGTCCAGTGAGTCCTGGAAATGGACCCACAGGCGACATCTGGCGACGTGTCGATAGCTGGGAAGGCTGTATATCAATAGATATCAATAGCCATAGCTACAATAGCTCAGCAAACAGCCTCGAAACATCTTGACCCAACTTGGTAAATGGAAAGGTGACCTCACTATGTTTCTTGCAAGTGGATGGGTAGATGGTTGGATCAAAATCTTTAGGGGTTCTCCTTGAGACATTCGGCCAAGTAAGATGGCTACGTCGGCGACGATCCTTGGCCCTCCAGGTGTGGGGAACTTGATGCTGGCGACCAAATCCCAGGCACCGGCGACAGACGTGCTTTTGACAGGAAGCTAAGATGTCACTCCAAAAGGCAAACACGGGAGGTGGTTACTTTGCCCATCTTTGCCCCCTTGACCCAAGGGGGTCCAGAAGAATATGTTTTTAATTCTTTTTATATGTCAATCGGGGTCAGCCACATGTGGATAGCTGCTCCAGACCATTCCCCGCTTCTGGTGGCCAAAGCGAGATCAAATCTCAGAACTTGCCGGAGCCTCAACAAATGCTCCCCCCTCATCAGCCCCAGCATTGGCACATTTTTTCAGCTGAGGGCCAAGAGTACAAAGATCAGATCCACAGCATCTTTCTCAAGCAGGGCATCACTGATGGTATCAAGACCGCTGTCGTAGTTCGACAGGGATCTGCATGTGTTGCCCTCTAGCCTCTAGCTAATTTGGTTCTTAACATTCACGGCAGCTGGCAAGATCCCAAAGCTACTGCAAATAGTCTATGTAGTACCATTTCGGACTTGCTGGACTCCTTCATATTGTGTGAGAGAGAGAGGGTTGGAGTTCAGTTGTTGATGATATTCAAGTGCGCCGTAGTGCGCCATGGTGGTTGGGCAAGTTGGGCTAGTTGGGCTATACAGTCCTTGTCCAATTCTCTCCTTCCCTGTGAGATACTCAGTGGTCACATTTTCTTGGCAGAGGACCTGGGAGCAGTGTGAGCCCATCGTGACTGAAGTCTTTAAGCTCTCCAAGTATTTTGCTGCCTCCTGGCTTGTGAGAGGAGGGTGGCAGAGAATGTATCCAACCAGCTGTAGTGAGGATCATGCAAGATCATCACTGCGCGCGCAACTTCAAGGGTTGAATGTCAGTACCCCGAGGCTCCAATTTTCCACAAGATGAAGGCGCTCGGGCGGCCAAATTATTTGGAAGCCAGCTTGCCAGTCAAATTTGGTCAGTTGATGTCAATTGCATGTTCTAGCCTGGTGCAATTGTTTGGCACACGACGTCAGGTTGTTTAAGGAAATCCATGCCCCTGACATTTCCAGCCCGCAGGTCTTCTACGATATCATTGACCGCTCTTCCATTTCCAAGCGCGACGTTGGAACCTGAGTCGACTTCACAATCGCATGGCAGCCACTGCGCTGCTCACAGCCACAGACATCAAATTGGGTGATCCATGGTGATCGGACGTCATGTTGTGTGTGCCATTGAACTTCAGTAGGGTACGCCATGACTCTCCAAATAGTTGCAAACCCCACTGCTTACATGAAGGCAATGATGGTAGCAACTCCCGTGCCTATCACCGAGATGATGTCACTCCAACCTGTTTCAGGGCTGGTGGCACCTGCACTCCAGTGGATCATATGCCATTGCTGTTCTTCAGGAAAATCACGGAATATCATTGATCCATTTCGCATTCATTCAAAGCTTTTGCACAGATGCTTCTCTTGATGCTATGACTGCTATGATCGATCTCTTTCTTCACGAATGCTCGGTCCAGAATCTGTAGAAGCCTTCTGATGCTCATGCCATGTCTGATTTACTGGACATGTTGGCCCTGTTGCCAGGGTCATCGGCTGGGCCAACAGGAAAATCCAACCTGAGGATCCCACGCTGAGCTTCTACTCAGTTGTGAAGAAGGCTGGTGACCACAGAGGTTTAGCACCGGGGCGGAAAGTCGGAAAAAACTCTCGAAAAAACGGAGAAAATTAGCAAACATATCAAACATGAGCCAAAGTTTCGTGGCATGTTCACAAATGCAGGATCCAATTTGGGCGAAGGCAGTGTGAAAAGGGAAGCTAACAACACTTTCCCAGTTGTTGGTTTAAATTGCGGCGACCTATTGGCCACCAGGATCACAACGATTGGATCGAGAAGGAGGACTTCGACATCTTCTTGCACGCGATCCTCATGACCCATCCGGGCTTAGAATTTCTGCTGGAAACACAGGCGGGTGATGGCCTGGCAGCAGTAGAATCAGTAGAAATACCGGAAGCACAGACATTCGGAAGGGCAGGTTGTACACATCAGCAACATCATTGAACGAATCATGATATGGCTGATATGGCTTCTCCTGAGAATTGTAAGCTTTGACCATCCCTGGTTCAGGAGTTCCAAGACAGGTACTCCGACACAGCCACAGCCTTGGAATAGCCAGAAAGCTGAGCCAAGAATCCAATGGCTGCGAGCTTCTCAAGTGTTGAACCGTGCGGGAGCTGCTGTGCAGCTTTCATTTGTTGCTGCGTTTCTGCTCCTTTATTCAGATTCATGTTCAGCGAGGTAACCAGCCGCATTTTCTACATCTATGCCACTTGTCCAGCATATTCCAGCATCTTGGGACGTGATCTGAATTGATTTTGAGGACGTGTTCAAGCCCTTTTTGAGGGCTGGTCTTCTAAGGACCGAAAAGGTACTGGGCGAATTCACTTGCAGAGTCGTGCTCTTAAGAACCTCGCACCGACAGCGACCTTGATCGCACCATCAATGCCACCATGCAACGATCACCGAGATCTGCGGCGATACCAGCCGTCCATTATTGAGACCTGGAAGCAGCTGGAGGTACAGCTGTTCATGGGTGGTTCGCGGGTATGGGGTATGGGTCAAGAGTGAAAGCCACTGCTGAAAATGAAGATTTGGTGGTTCATGTGCATCCACTAAAGTATTTTGACCCACACAGATGTTGGGAAACAGCTTGTCTCGGCTTCCAGGAGTTTGACGACATGAAAATGATTCGAGACTACTTCAGCTATGAGCACTTCTATGTCATCTATTGTGGAGAGCTTGGATGAAACAACCTGCAACGGCAGACTCATTCACCTGTCATGGTTTGCTCATGACTTTATAGAAGCTCCTTGGACTATGCAAAGGTGTCCGATGGCACTTTCTTTCGAGACAATTGTATATTTGGATCCCTCTGTATGGTCACGTGAAATCTCCTCGCTGGTTGAAGCCATTGATGAGTGGAACAGCCAAAACCCTTCCAAGATGCAGCTGAAACCTGCTTTCGGAAGGTACTTTTTGGGAGTTGGACTCTGACCATGACTTCTTGCTCGACAAAGATGATTTGCTGAAGTATGATGGGTGCGCCCTGCTGAGTGCTGCAACTGGCCCGGATGAATCCCATCCCCAGAATCTTCGGCATTTCCCCAGGCATGCGCTGTCAAGAAGAACAGTGGACCGCATCTTCAGCGAGGTCACCTGGAAGTGGCATCCTCAACCGTGGCCGTGGGCCATGGCTTCACATGGCTTCACATGGCTTCACATGACACCCGGTGATCCGGGCAGGGCGGAAGGGGACATGGAAAGAGAAACTCAGGTTCACCTCAGCCGTCCCTGGCAAGATGGGCTATGAGGACCTTTCCTAGCCAATAGTTGCCATAGTTGCCATAGCTGTTTTGCGGGTTTTGTTGCGGATTTCAATGGTAACGGGCATAGCAGGACAAAAGATACAATGATGACACTTATTCATCATCATCGCCATCACCATTTTCAAAAAAATCCAAAAAATGATTGCCGAACTATTTGCCGTGTGTTCTCGCTTCCTCTATCACACACCTTCCGTAGTGACAGCATCATCATCGATCAGTTGCATCAGTGAGACTCCATGGCGGTCAGGACTTCATTCATTTTCTGCTGAACGACCAGGATCAGATCACTGCTCCTTGGCTCTGGCGGCTTCATGTGCTCCATGTTGGAGACAACCGGCTGAGAGCTGTCCATGACATTTCTGTGGAATTTCGCCAGTGATTCCAGTGAATGTAAAGTTGATACAGTTGATGCCATGGCATGCCATTCTTGTTGCTGGTTTGCGAGGATAGATCGATTGAGTTCTGGTTCAACATCTTTGACCTCGACGTCTCGACCTTGACATTTGCTGTGTCAACAGCTGGTCCTGGGGATGGCCAGGGCATAAAAGTGCTGAAAATCCAGCAGTTCCAAGGCCGATGGCGTGGTGCGAGATCACGAGCTGTTTGAGCCACAGTTGGATTTTACGATGGCTGCATTTGATGGCTGCATTTTTTACGATGGGATGAACACACAACAATCCTTTGAGTCAAGGTTGGTTGTGTCGCCTAAAGCCAAACATTCACATTACTTCCACCACATCCGTTCTTATCTTTGCTTGTGACGTGCAGCCGTTTTGCCCACAACCATCCGCTTCCGGTGCTTCTCGACTCGTTCCTCGCATCCTTTCCGCGACCATGGCTGACCGCAAGGTGTGGGGTAAGAAACTGGGGTGCTCCATACTGACGGCTCACGTTTCCAACATATCACGGCTGTGTGCGCGGGCGCATCATATTTGCAATACAATATACCGATACCCATTTACGGTTTATTTTCTGTTTGATGAACGTAGACCAAACATGCACAATCTATGCACAAGCGCCCAGCCATTTGTTTATCTCTTATGTTTTCATGCATACCAATCATGCCATGCATACCGCACAGATTTCCACATTCTTTTGGAGAGTTCTGCCTTCATTTTGCAGGCTGTGATCAAGAACGCCGACATGGCCGAGGACATGCAGCAGGATGCCATCGACTGTGCCACGCAGGTTGGGATGACAGATGTGCCATCGCTTGAGATTGGATTGAAAGCTGTAGAAACTGTAGATTCGCAGATGTGGTGAACATAGATGCACGCGACAATGTCAGGCTTTGGAGAAGTACAACATTGAGAAGGATATCGCAGCTTTCATCAAGAAGGTAGGGATGTGGGATGATTTCGCACACTGGTACTGTTTGGCAAAGATTCAGAATGACATTGAACGACATTCACGATATTGGCAGCGCAGCGATGATGATGATGATGATGATGATTATTATTATTATTATGATAATTAGTAACATGAATCATAGCACAAATGAAATGATGATGGAATACAATGGATGAGCTCGGAGAATCTACTGGCGGCACCATGGCATCAACCTGCCACCTGCAGGAATTCGACAAGAAATACAATCCGACTTGGCATTGCGTTGTGGGCCGTAACTTTGGCTCGTATGCCGCTTGGCTGATGATGATTCCTACTGCGCTTCATGTTGAAGCGCAGTGTCAAGTGCTCTTGCAATCACAGCACTTCTGCGTTCAACATTATGCAAAACTTCCGGCCGCAATGCCCTTCATTTGAAGATTTATTTTTGGTGTGGGGACATGTGGCGACTGGCTTCTTCGGTTTGACACATCGCACAGGTCACACATGAGACCAAGCACTTCATCTATTTCTATTTGGGCCCCTTGGCTCCCCATCGGTTCCCCATTGGCTCTTTATGTTCAACTCACTGAGCCCTGCATAGCTCTGCTACTGGACGGGGCGGCCAGTGGATTGATTCCGCCCAGGTCAGGTGGCGATTCTGGTCTTCAAGTCCGGATGAGGCTGCAAGCTGCTCCGCAGGTTCCAATCAAAGCATAGACATCAAGAATGAAAGCATTAAGAGTGCTGTTTTGTTCCCAGTGGATGACGACCTCCTTGTTGCGTTTGAATAGACGAAGTCCGAATGCCGTGAAAAGTGTCTGTCTACTGAACCGATAAGCCCATGACATCCCCCTGACAAGGAGACATGGCTCGCACAACTTGTGACAAGTGAGCCACTGTCAGTAGCAATTCGCCCCCCGATGTGCACGGACCCATGCAATGACATGTGATGCGTGACACGGTTGCTCCTAATTTCCAGTAATCTTTGATAAATGAAACCTTGTCAACTTGTGAGAAGTATCAAGTCATCTTGTGTGAATCAATGTTCTGCCGCCTTTGCTAAAGTGCCGTGTTCTGGTGTACTCTGAATTTGATCCAAAAACTGTGGTGGGCTTTCACTCCGTTTGGCTGACTGTGATCAGAACTCATCGCAATCAGCACCTTGAGCATATACAAAGCTGCACATGAAAAATAAGGGTTTGGCACGAAGGGAGATGTAGACATGAACCGAAAAAATTGACCGAAGGCTTGAGTCAAGTGAGTGTAGATTGATGTAGGCAGAAAGCACAATTAGTCGAAACTTGCCAGCATGCCTTTGGCTGTGACGAGTATTTGGCCAAGGAAATACTTCTATGAAGAGCAAGTCCAGCGAATGGAGCCGGGATCCCCAGGACCAAATGGCAGAAAGGCACCCAAGGGCCGTGCAATGGAACCGAGGAAGGTTGCCATGTGTGGATATCCTTGGCATCCTTGGTACATGTTGAAGCTAGTGCCTTGCGCGAAGAGTGCTGGATTACCCCTATCCCGAGCTCCTCCCTTCTATCGGCTGAGGTGCTTGAACTATGAAACCATTGCCTTTCATGACGTTCTGTGTGGATCCTGGCCGGTGAGGACGTGGATTGCAATAACATATGCAAGATGCCTCGGCCCTGACTCCCTTACAAATGGGCGTCAAGTAGCTGGAAAACGCTACAAGGTGCCAGCTACACGATATGATTGGCCCCCGAGTGAATGGTGAGCTGTGACCTCAGTGCAAGGTTAAATCTGAGTTCCATGAATTTCCATTCTCCTGTATACTGCCCGGGTATTGAGGTTCAGACTCGCTGACTTCAAGCGAAAACGAAAGTTTGCAGGTTCATTCTTCTCAATCTTCACGTAGCTGCCTCAGCCTGCCTCAGCCCATCCTGGAAGCTGAGTGAGTAGCATCGTACTCGTAAGTGATGGAAGTTCTGTGCTATGCAACCTGTTGGCTTCAAGATCACGAACTCAGAACACAGCAATTTCGAAGTTGTTCAGTGGACAAGATCTAGGACCGCATTCAGAAGATGGCTCTTGCCAAAGGAATGTTATCCAACCTAAGGCTCATCACGTATATAGTACATCAATGTATATATCATACATCATGACAGGCACAGCAATAAGAACAATCCTATGGCCTGTTATAGCCCCTCAGAAGCTCCACAGCCAGCGATGGTGGTGAAGCAGGTCACGGTTCATGGCCTGGCTAGCCAGCCCAATCGTCCAGACGCCATCCGTCAAGCCTTGAAGGATTTTGAGGATGACCTGCATGCAGGACACGTGATGATCGTTTTTTCATTAGCTTTTCTATTCGGATATGACCAGCTGACCACATGATATCAATATTATCAATTAAGTTACCATGGATATCCATGGATGGCCTGCAAAGTTAAAAAAAAACACAAAGATGACCAGATGACCAGCCCTTTTTTTGGGCCCCCCTTGGTACGGCAGCTGCCTGGAGGACTTCGCGTTGGAGGTCCCGGTGCCGAACTCATCGTGGGCGCCTGCGAGCCAGCGGCTGGGCGCTTCGGTGCCTCCACGGAGATCATCCTGGCGGACCAAGTGCTGCAGGTCTTCCAAAAGGTTCACATCTTACCCTACAAGGCCAGATCGATCTTTGATGATTTTTGATGGTTTTTGATGATCTTTGATATGAGCATATCATAGCATATATGAGCTATATGTGGTCAATTCATGACTATATATTTCATGTGATTTATGGATGCTGGGATATCTGTGTTGTGGGGAAGATACTGAAAAAAAAGAACTATACAAAGGAGATGGTTGGCTATTTGACTGTTGACTGTGGGGAAGACGGGGTCAGGCACAAGCTCTAGAAGTCATGAGCAGCAGCTAAGCAATGAACCATGGCCATCCATGACCAAGATTTTGTGCCTCAGGATACGTTTAAATACAACTTTGACCACATGTACCACAACCACATCGTTCCCTACTTCCAGACTGGGCAAGTCGGTGAGTTCACCAAAGGCTTTGAATTCTCGTTTCAAGGTGTGAGATTTCAGGTGGTGGGAGTCCAGCCAGAGGATTCCTATGGTGTGGTGGGAAGTGAAACCGAGATTTTCTATGAAGGGCCGGAGATTGAGCGAAAGGTTTTGGAGCGATTGCAGTTGCTGCCTTTTGAACAGGCGGGTCCACGGAGAAAATGTGCAAAGTGTTGAAGTTTAAACCGACAATAACCGACACATTCTTCAATGTCACTTTAATGACTTTTTGAAGTTTGCTTGACATGATCACCAAGATAGGTTGGCTCCTGGTTCAACATTTATCCCCCTGCTAGGGTTTGCCAGAGAAGTATCGGCCCAGCAAACTGTCCCTGGACGAAGCCGGGCTTCTGAGAGACTTCGTGCGGCCTTATTTCGAGCAGCGCTCCACGTCCATCAAAGCTGGCGACATCGTGGAGATCCGAAATGTGAAGTTTAAAGTGATCACCACGCGGCCCGCGGCAGGTGGTGGAGTCGGCAAGGAAACGGAACTGGCGTGTCAGGGTGTGGCCCTGAAAGAATCCTTCCAGCCACCTACCATGGCAGCTGCATCCAGGCCAAAGGCAGCTGCAAAGACAGCTGCTGCGAAGGCAGCGGCGCGAGAGGAGTCGCAGCAGTGCCAGCTGATGTAGCGATAGACAGCTGCTCTAGGCACCATGAACGGAAAAAAGTGACTGCAAGAAGCTGATGACTGATGAAGTTGATAACTTGGAGAGTTGGTGTCATTTACATGGGCCCATTGGTTGTAGAAAGGAAATGCAAGGAGCATTTGGGAGGAATATGGAGCAATGAGAGATGAAATCCGTGGAGGCTAAAGGATCTAAAGGATAGCGTTGCTTGAATTTGCTGCTGAGGTCTTTGAACAAGTTCATGGCCTTTGAGAATAGAGACCCTTTCCAGGCGAAGCAGGCAGAACCACGGAACGGGCCGCAAGATGGAACCACGTTCGAACACCAATACCTCCAAAACTCGAACCCCCAAAATCCCCGGCCACAATGATCAATCTAGTTTGTGATTTGGAAGAAAATAGGTCCTGGACACATATGCCCATATGTAAAAAGATGTACAAAGGAAACAAGTCTCTAGTTGCTGTCCACTTTTTAGATCCCCACCCCATGGTTCACAGCAGCCTCAGCTGCACATTGGCAGGAGCAGATGGAGAACCCGGGGAGCACGGCTTGGCACAAGTGGTGTGCGGATCAATATCTCAGGCGCCCTGGGGCCCTGGGGGAAAGAAAGTTCCCCTGGTCATGAAGTGATGGGCCCGCTATACCTACATATAGGGTGGCTAGCCTTATGTCCACCTCTATAGCTTATTCTAATGTTTTTTAAACTTGAAAAAAAAAGCAAAAAAAAAGGAAAGCACATGGAAAATCAAAAAGCATAACTTCAAAACCGAAAAAAACAGGAAGCAACATAAATGGGAAAAAAATGGAAAGGCAAAAAGGAAAAAAAAAGGAAACAAAATGGACTTGTCCATTTGCTTTTTTTTTGCATTTATTTTGCTTTTTCGATTTGTTTTTTTTTGCTTTTATTTTTATTTTTTTGCTTTTTTCCAGGCAAAAAGCCAAAAAAAAAAAACAAAAAAAACAAAATAAAAGAAAAAAAAAA
>Ga0126342_10008174_pt1 | contig 18719 bp, 21 predicted proteins | sample Cyp1metagenome_FD_92528 | JGI IMG/M metagenome (GOLD analysis project Ga0126342, IMG submission 92528) | Coral microbial communities from Lord Howe Island, Old Settlement Bay, Australia - Cyphastrea 1 metagenome | ecosystem: Host-associated > Invertebrates > Cnidaria > Coral ...
AGATTCCATAGAGATTCCATTCATATTCCATAGAGATTCCATAGACATATTCCATAGATATTCCATACAGATTCCATAGATATTCCATACAGATTCCATAGAGATTCCATAGACATATTCCATAGATATTCCATAGACATATTTCATAGATATTCCATACAGATTCCATAGATATTCCATAGATATTCCATACAGATTCCGTAGAAATTTCATTCATATTCCATAGAGATTCCATAGATATTCCATAGAGATTCCATAGACATATTCCATAGATATTCCATTCATATTCCATAGATATTCCATACAGATTCCATAGAGATTCCATACATATTCAAACATATTCATAGTTTTGCTGGTAACTCCATGACCGTCTGAGGCTGGGATGCTCCGCTGCAGGGCGGGGGCGAGGAGCGTCTGGAGGCCGAAGCCCAGCTGACGGAGAAGTGGTGCCTCGACAAAGCGGTGCCGGCTCTGTAGCTGTCGGGGAGATTGCGACCCTGTCTTTGCGTTTCCACGTGCTTCCAGCGTGCTTTCAACGTGCTTTTAACGTGCTTTTAACGTGTTTTAACGTGCTTTCATGAATAGACCAGTGTTCATTGTGAGATGTCGAGATGTCGTGAGCTGTTGAGGCGCAAAATCCTCGGGGGCCGCCAGCCTGACGAATTGAATCGTCAGCAGATGCGGGTACTGTTCGTCCTGGCGGACCGCATCCCTTGGCAATACAGGTGGGTTTGCCGAAAATCACCACGCTGGATTCTGTAAATGTATTAAATCTGATTTCAATGCTTCAGGATGCTTCAGGACATTCTTGTAATGCGTTTGCGGTGGTGCTGTATAAGATTGTATAAGTATACACTATAAATTTCAGGGTTTGAGATGTTTTAGGCTTCCTCCAGCAGACGAGTCATTATCATGTACCATGGTTTGCCATGGTTTGCCCGCTTTTGAGCTGGAACGTAATGCTCTGACTACCTGATGCCAGTTGCTTCCGGTATCTTCCAGTCACTTTCAGCCGATTTGCGCTCCATGCTGACGCATGTGTCTATCGAGTTGCTCCAAGTTGAAACCAAAGATGCCAGGATCCGTCAAGATCCGTCAAGATCCGTCAAGTTTTTTTTCGTTTTTTTTGCCCTTTGAACATTTTGAACCTGGGTACCGAAAGCACATGCGATCGATGAACACGAAATTGCCGTTCACCACGATCCTTGTTTCAGCACCTGGCTACCAGCTAGTACTGATGCAAATGCTGGAGGCTCGTTTGTTGGGCTCACTGGTTGAAAGTGGCAGAAGAGGACGGCCAGCCCCTGGAAGGCTCGATGCATACAGATGGGTGCAGATGTGGGCAGTCCCTTCACTTTGGAGTTGCTGCATGCTTCGATTTGAATCTGCAAACATCCCAAAATATAAAAAAACAATTCTGAATCGAGTTATGCGTCATAAATATTCATAAATGGTATCAACGTCCCAGTGTAGGCTGCGAAGCTGCGGCCCCTGAGACTTGTCGGAGGCAGATCGAAAAAGATGTGCCGAGGCCTGCGCATGGCACATGGGCGCAGCATCAACGGGAATCAAGTTGAAAGTTCAAAGGGCCACATTTGATTGCAATATATCACAATTGGTGATCAGCATTGATCAGTGGAATTGTCCCATTGAGTCGTATTAAATCATATTGAATCGTATCAAACCATGGCACTTTGCCAATCTTTGACATTCGGATTGCCTTTCTAGGACAAGGCCTGGCGATCTGAACGAGAAGCAGCGCGCTGCCCTGGGAAGAGTTCTCCTGAGATTCTCAGTCTTGCGGCCCAAGGCGACCCCAGAGATGCGCAGCTTTGGGTCCTACATTTGAGATTCAACAAAAAGTGTTTCTTACATTTTCTTACGGTCTTACTGAACCTTTTGCACTTCAACAAAACCCACCAAAGACATCAAAAAGCGATGTGCCGCGTGCACCTTTTTCTGTGCCCTTGTGCTGTGTTCACAACATCTCACGATGCCAAGGAAACTTTTCAAGGTTAAGCAGCCCATAGTTGCCATCCAATCTGCGGATTCCGCTCAAGTGGGACAGTACATTTTCCGTGAGACATGTTTTCATTGTTGTGTCACAACACCTACAACAAATCCTACAAGAGTTAAGGACGTTTCACTGGGCACCAAACAAAACCTCCATCAAGACATAGCAAAAGGAACACTGACAGTTGCAGCTGCCGGTCGCACTCCCTGCAGGTCGGCTATTGCCAAGGCAAGTCAGTGCTGATCTTGCCATACGGAACCGCCGGGTAGGAAGAAGCCACATCCCCATTGAGTATTTTATTTGACATTATTTGAGCTTATATATATTCAGTTATCTAATCTATCTCAGTTCAAACTTTGGCATACTTTAGCCAATTTCATTTTTGTGCCCCCAAGAGATTCTCCTGGCAGTGCCCATGCTTCAGGCTTGAACTTCATCGTGGCGGTGCAGCTGCTGGCAGGTCTCACGGAAAAACAAACGCTCGGGGGCCTCAAGTCTTTGACGGAGACCTGGCAGCACATCGCTGATAACGGCTATGACGGCTATGATATGCTATGATATGCTGTGAGCAAAGAATTGCTGCTCTTCTCTTACAATTCTTACACAGCAAAATTCTTTGCACTGCGCTCCAAAAAATGGTCCAATACTTTCGAGGGGTTCACATGTCGAGGGCTGGAGCCTAGGACAACTACTGCGAAGGCACCTTTGGGCTTCAAAGCACTACTAGACTACTGGTAGTGACCTGTGCCGAGGAAAACATTACATTCCCAAGCAATGCATGCACACAGTCAGGCAATCCACAGGTGTAAGTCCACTCATTGGAGAGGATAAAGGATGGAAGTAGTTAGCCTATGCAGCCCATGCAACATTGCTGGAATTCGAGTGACTTAGTGTAAAACAATGTAAAGCACTGTCAGATGCGTTGACATATCCAGATTCGGTTGTGCGCATAAACGGCCAAGAAGGTGCTGAAATCGATTGTTTTGAAATCTTTGGAGTATGACAAAATTTGCGAACCGTACCACGTGACAGGCTACTACGAAGAGTCCATGCGAGGGCTCTTGCGCGACATCGCGGTTTTAGATGCTCTCCTGTTTCTTGGAGGAAAAAATGCTTGCCGTTTTTGCAAGTGCTATTTTAAACGACCAGTGCACCCCCATTTCTGCACAAGGTCTCCAAGACCAGTTGTTCTTCAATATCGCAAATAGGTGGAAGGGTATGGCATGTTAGTTGCTTCAACTGGGTAGGCTGCTGACAGGCATCATGATGCTGCCTTTGAAGGAAGCAGCTGTTCAGCTTTAAGGCTATTACTTTTGCCCAAGATCCATGCACGCTTTGCAGAGGCGTGCTCGGAGTATGCTCGGAGTATAAGTGGCTTGCTCCGTGGACAATCCTATCACACTCTATCAATTACATTCAATGACTTAAGTTCTCTACTGTAGGAGCTGATATGCACTTTGCCTGGATGCAATCCGAGCTGAAGGAACATGCGCTGTCCAATGTTGTGCCCAAAACATTGAAATCTTCCATGAGAATCCATGATACTGATTTGATAGTCCTCAGACATCCTCAGACATCTGTCCTGATCAAAGCTTCTTGGCGTTAAAGGAGATAGGAAACGTTTAGAATTTTAGAATGACTAGTGCGCGCAGTGCGACCCCTTGGCACAAATGAATTCCTCTGGAGGTGGATTTGCCCCTCTTGTGGATCGCTGCTGAACCTTTGCTCACACTCTTCTCCAGGGAACTCAAGAACATTGACACTGGGCAAGGTTGGACCGCCCGCCACAAGAGACTTGGACCAGAAGATTTTGATTACCAACCTGCCCAACCAAGGAAAGCATTTGTAGACTTTGGGACTTCTTCTTGATTGAAGGGCCTTGCCTCTTGGCATTGGAAATTATTGGGATCTGTTACTTGACTGACCCACAATTTGCGTCAATTTTCATCATTGGATGCAGTTGTCCTTTGGAGTATCTTGTTGTCATTGCCACCCGCATCAACCAAGGCGCGCCTTTTGCAGCGGTCTGGCCAAATTTAGTGTGGGTTTCCGGGGAGGCTTTGAAGGGGCCTTGATATACGTAATAAATGATGATATTGATGATGTATGTGCGTACACACAGAGACACAGAGAGAGAGAGATATAATATATATATATATATATTTATGTAATGAGAGAGAGAAAGATATATATATATATATACACGATATACATTTTCAACATACATGTCAATATGTCTCGCTAAGTCTCAATTGCTTAGTATTTAGATTCTTGCGTTTTGATTTGGGCCTCAACAGGCCCCGTAGAAACCATCAAGAATCATTTGAATTCATTTTTGATTAGATCTCATTGCACTCGCACCTCCTCAGAATTCCAATCCAATAGCTGATGACTGTTCAGGACTGTTGAGTGAAATTGCAAGGTTTTCTTGGCCTATGCTGAACTGGCACAAGAGCGGAATCTCCTGACCGGCGCGGCAGCAGAAGACACATTGGGAGCATTCAGGCCCTGTGGATCCCAAAAAGGGTCTGCGTCAGCCGGCAAATCCGTGGTGCCTTCGTCAGTTGACGTAGGTGGAACACGCCGAAACGAACTCTTGGTTGATGGGGAATTAAAATCGCGTGGCAGTTCGGAAAGACTGCGTAACTGTGTACGGACGATTAACTCGTAGCAATGATTCTTTGCATTCCATGCGCAGGCAGGCAACAAAATTTGAACATTGTGAAGGTCATCAAAAAGACTGGTTCCAGATTCCAAGTGTCAACCACCTGGCTTAAGAGCTACACCGAGCAATTTTCTAGCTGCATACTCATGATTACTCATGTCTTCTCATGTCATCTGATGTCATTGATCACTCCAGGCTTCTTTTGGGCGATACCGGTGCCATAGCTGCTCAGTTGCAGATGCCGGTGTGCATAGGGTTTCAGCTGCAAAAAATCAGATTCTGCCTTTGTGGGTTCATGACACCAATTTATATTTAGTCTATTCAACTTATTTTATATTTAAACATTGTATCACCAACCTGGCCTGTAGATTTGTGCCAACATTTATAAACATTGATCAACATTGTACACAGTCGTGGCGGCAGTTCTGCATTCTTCCTGTAACCTTTCTGTTCACCCAGGCTGGCAGCGTTTTGCGCCGCGCCGCCCTTTTTTTGGCACCGCGGCCCTTCGGGGGTGGCCTCAATGATACATTGCTGGCAAGGCTTCGCCAGGTCCGCAGCCGCTGCCGTAACCGCCTTCGTTTGCGTGTCATTTGTTTCATTCCATGGTCTGTAGATCTTTTTAGCTTGATTTTATCATCTTTATTTGTTTCTCCATTTTTGCAGGGCAGATGTGAATGTTTCTTGGTCTCACATTGCAGCTTTGGGATTTGTAACAAAGTTCCAACGATAACCACTGTAGTTTTTCAATCCTTGGGTTCTACACTCAGCATTGTTGTGGTGGTTGTGGTTGTTGTGATTGTTGTGGTTGTTGTGGTTGTTGTGGTTGCGGTGGTGGTGGTGGTGGTGGTGGTGGCGGTGGAGTGCGAAACCTTCCCTTTTCTACTTGCTGACCAGTATTCACCTCAGGAGGCAGATCAGAGCTTCAGAGCCTCGCCAACATGAGATTTCTAGATGCGCACCATTACGTACCCAGCTTCCTGCACTTGGCCTAATGTAGAATGTAGTGTGAAGAGATGTGAAGAGCAAACGTTGTGCAAAGAAGACACGATGGCGGCCAATCTGTGTTCCCGTGCAGCAAGCTACAGCCACACAAAGCTGAAACAGTGTTGCAACGCTTCTATAATCTGTCGCTGTCACCTGGGCTGTTTCAGATACTTTCCTCATCGGCCCTTCAGTTTTCTTTGCCAGCACGTTTGCTTAGGGCCGAATAGGGTCGAGCATGTTTGGTGATGAGATTGCTAAAGGCACACCTCTCTCCGAATGCTTGGCTACCATTTGCGCCTTCGGGTGCAGTAGGCATGTGGGCCATGTAGGCCAGTTGTCCCACCATTGGACTAACAATGTTTAAGAGGAAAGGTCAGATGCCCAATCCACGGCGATTGCATATGACATAATATGAAGATGGGACTTGCTTCCTATTTGGGAACTTGTGGAAAGTTGGTGTTATGGATCGTTGTCGTACGTTACAAACGTTACTTACAATCTTACAATCATAGGTCCAAGATGGTCCAAGCACATTGGTGCAAAATGGTGCAAAGACAACTGCCACAAACTGCCACGCAATACCAAATGTTCTCCTCTTTATGAGTGGCCGCTGGCTGCTGTGAAGTCTGGATGCCCTGCCCAGCTCACAAGTTGCAAGGCTCACGGTCTGGGTGACATTCAACAAGGAGCACTACACTTTCAACATTCAATACGTTCACAGAAAAATGAGGTATTTACCCGAGAATTCTTGAGTGGCTCTTGTGGCAACTATATAATATATAATTATCTGCTTATAGCTTGTGATAAAAGTTACCATGCAAGGTATCCAGCAACGCAGCTGTACAGGAGACGCAGCCTTGCTTCAGGAGATGGTTCGCAGAGTTTGTGCGGTCTGGCAGTCCAGTTGCGAGGAGAAAGGTATGGACCCATGGAGTGGACAGTGGAATCAGTGGAATCGGTTTCTGTTTCTGAAGCTAAAGGGGGGAGGCCAAGCTCAAAATCGTTTCCGGCTCGCAAGGCTGCACTGAAGAGACAAACCAAAGAGACGCACACACTGCTGACACACACTTGAAAGACAGACCACGGGACGTAATCCAGTGCCCCGGTCGAGCAGTCCTCAGAATCAAAAAAAATATCGTAGATCATCATAGATCTTGTATGATCTTATAGCCTTGTTTTCACACGCCTTGGCGGTGCCATGGGTTGGAGAAAGCTCCATGGCGCAAAGCGTTGGGATCAGGTTCCATTTGCGGATGAGTGTTGCAGGATGCTAAAGGAGTAGCTGAAGGAGCTGAAAGAGTATGCAATTAGATTGTGCGGTGATGTGTGCCTAACAGCTCGGGTTCAACATGTTCAACATGTTCAACATGTTCAGCATGTTCAGCATGTTCAACATGTTCAAGATCAAATATGAGGCAATTCTATGCAGCTCTATGCAATTCAGATGTTTCGTTGACTCCTCATACAATCTTGGGCCGTCCGTATGGCCCTTGGGTGAAATTCCATCCAGGTTGCTCGATCACTCCATATGCCACCGAAGCTGATCGGAGCTGACACTGGTGAACTGCAGCCCCAACGGCCGAGTACCGGTGCTGCGTACGATGCTTTGCTGCGACCTGGCAGCACCCCCACATGGACGGCCAAATCGAAACGAGACTTCCAATATCGAGATGCCAAAAAAAAGATGCAAAACAACCGGGTAGAACCACTTAAAGACAAATTGGATTGGTCCGTGACTAAATTTATCCAGTTTTTTAAATAACATTGTTCATCAATGTTCGTCCTTCGCCTCATGTCGTCTCTGTCTCTTTGTCAGGAAGGGCACCGTTGTATCCCGGGCCCTTGGCCATGTTGCCAGAGGTAGCGCCCAAAGACATGAAATTCTTCAAAGAACCAAGAGATGCCGCGCAGGGCAGGGCTGCGCATGTTGAGAACTCCACGGAGAACACGGGCAACTTGGCATTGGTCACAGTAAACCAAGAAGCAAAGCAAGTCAAGGCAACCTTTCCACTACAGACATTGCTCAAATTTGCTCAATCAACAAACGCCGTGATCGTTGTTGTTTATTTCTATTGGTGGTTCGGACTATTCGGGATTGGAAGATTTGGACGAAAGATTCTCATTAGCACGTGAGTGGCGCCTCTGTGCACTAATGTTATGTTACAGATCTTGCAGCACCCCTAAATAAGACAATGCATCGCAATGCATCGGCGTTTCAATGCTTCATCCAGTTTGCCTTTACACCTTTCAACTGGCACAGGCACATAGCTTGCTGGTGCGCAGCCGCATGCAGGGATGCAGCAACTGCTTAGCCAACTCCTTCTCTCCAACAGGAGCTGTGGCACGAGAATGGGCACTTATTGTCACAATAATTGTCACATACTACTCTCTCACTTAAGTCAGAGAGTTCGGGCTATCTAGGGCTGCATTTGTGGCGCAGGTTTCAGCGGTCGAAGTGCTGCTAATGCGTGCTAATGCCCGTGCATGTTTGTGAGTTTAGACATGTTGAGATCACGATGACATGTCGCTTGCACAGTGAAAGAGGCTCAAGAGGCTCAAGGGGTCTCAAGGGTTGGGCCATCCAACCAGGCAGCTCTTAGCGATGATTCGGTTCATTCTGCTCCAAAATCGGCAGGGCAAAACGCGTTTGTCGAAGTGGTATGTGCCATTCAATGCAGTGGAAAAGTTCAAGATTGAGTCAGAGATTCATCGGGCCGTGGTGACGCGAGATCCCAGGAATACAAACTTCTTGGAATACAGAAGCTACAAGATCATTTACAGACGATATGCTGGAATGTTCTTCATTTTTTGTGCATCTTGGCGATTATATAATCCGATGGTGTTTGATGGTGTTTGCATGTCCATTTCAAGTGAGTAGCATTTTAGTTCCTGGACGCATAAATAAGAGAACTCCACAAACGCGCTTTTGCCCAAGAGTAGGCCATCATGCAGATGGTTGATGATGGTTGCATAGTGGTGTAGAGCGTAGGCATTTTGCCTATGCTCCCTTTTGCAATGACATACATATATACACACGTTGACAATATTGTGTTTTGCTAAAAGACATTTCAAGACAGGAACATATGAAAAGAGATTCATCTCTCTGGCGTAGAAAAATCTCCAAACTGCAGGGCTGCGTAGGCATACACATCTGCAGTGGATTGCAATCGCATAGGTTGTATGCCACTGGTCCCCCCTACAACACAATCGACACAATGACGTCTCCCAGTCTGTTGGTCCAGGTGACACAAATCCGTTATAATTCATTCAACATCATTCAACTGTAATTGTGTTGTGTTTGCTGAAGAGGGTCTCATTTCTCATATTTCTTGGCCCTTCAAAGACAGCCCAGCATCTAGCAGAATCTAGCCCGCTTTTTTGGGGGCAACATGAGTATGTTGCAATGCAAGGTCATTTATTTTCTGAATTGCTCCAAGGTGGACATGAATGACAATGAGCTAGGCATTCTGGAATTGATCCACCTCTTCGTCGAAGTTCTGGACGGATACTTCGGCAACGTCTGCGAATTGGACTTGGTCTTCCACTTTGACAAGGCACGTCCTGTTTCCAGGAGATGTTAAACTGCTACTGTAAGCATCTGTAAGCCTTTCCTTTGATTTTCCCGAGATTAGGTCCTTGAGTGGTTTGTACTCATTGCAATTAGCCATATTTGCTCCCTCAGCTGCCTACAAATTTGACACATGGCAGGTCTACAGGATATTAGACGAGCTCCTTCTCGCCGGAGAGGTCTCAGAAACTTCTACCAGTAAAATCATAGCCATCATGAAGAGCGTGGACAAGATGGACTGAGTAGCCATTCCGCCATTCCTCGAGAGCTCATGATGAATGATGCATCCAGAGCATGTGCAGCGATGTCAAGGTGTAGGGGCTGCTTGTTTCAGAGAGAAAAGTTAGCTGTCCCTTTAGCCCCAAGCAGTGGCAATTGTATCTAGCAGACCAAGCAATATTGATATTCTTTTCAGTGAGCATAAACAATCATAATGAGCCATCATTGTATCAGGTCACACTATGTCTGAGACTTCTGTGTTTTTTGATGCGTTGGTCCTGATGGGCTCATGGACATGCCACTGCATCTTTCCGGTCCTGCTTTAGGCAGCAAATCCAGCCACAGAATAACCATGGTCTGTACAATAAAGATCAGCAGTCTTAGCTTTGACACATGCGAGGCGAAAAAAGATGCTTCAAGGAAAAATTGTGAACCAATCACACTGGAACGGAAGGGGGATAGGAAGGGCTGAAATAGCTTCACAAAAGGCGATCTTGTGATGATACCAAGATGTTTTTCATCAAAGCTTTGGGATGAGGCCGATTAATCCACCCCCCCACCCCCACCCCTTGTGGCCCTTGTGGCTTGACATTTATGACTGACCTTGATGCCCACCTTGCCCTGCACCGAATTCGTTGAATTCGTTCACCAACCCTTGGGACTCTAATGGGACTCTAGTACTGCAAACATGTCAAACTGAGCCAAACTGCCCACCGGAATAGCGATGTGCAATGTAACAGTTTAACATGTTTAACAATCAATGTTTAACAGTCGATTGTTGTTGTCACAGAGCACTTTGGAGTTGCAACCAGGGTCTTGCCGACAAGCCGTTCGATCATGTTCAGTTCGATCTCATTGCAAATCTGCATGCATGGCTGGAGTCAGCTGGAGAGCCTAAAGACATTGAATCCCATGGGCTGCTTGAAATGGAATGCAATTACAGCATTGTGGGGTATTGTGGATTTAAGATGGTTTAAGGTGATTCAATTGATTCAAGAGATGATTCAAGTCTGAGGCCATTCTTTTCGTATGTTTCCCGTGGCACTGTCTGTTGGGTGCTTCCCATCGCCAGATTGGCGTCAACATCAGCAGGTTCCAAGATGTTAGCAGGGCAGGATTTGCTTCCCATTTTTGGAAGATTATCCCAACATAATCCAACATTCCCGAGCAATTCATGGCAATTCCCCATATATTTCCCTTCAAATCAGATTTGCAGATATAGTACAAATATGATTGAACATGTATTGAACCGCCAGATGAAGCTCACCCAGAGTTCCAAGGAGCTGCAGAGTGGTGTTTGGTCCGGAACGTCGGAAGGCGGCATACGGCTATTTGGCAAGGGCACAGGACGAGGTGCTGCACCTTGCTGTCAGGGTCAGGTAAGGAAGGCAACATAAGGCAACCAGAAAGCTATATCGCACCGAATCTATCCAAATTTATCCAAATCTAATGGCTTCGCAAAGTTTCTCCGCCGTTCTACGGTGTCTATTTGCACTTTGACTTTGTTCCTTGATGATGCTCCTTGATGCTCCTTGCCTCGGCCAGGTGGTCTCAACGTTGTCCGCGCGAGGCCGGGAGATGGTGTCATGGAGGTGTTGGCGACGGATTGACATGGATCGGCTGGATTTGTTGAGAAATGCTCAGGGGAAGCCCCAGAGTGAGTTGATTCAACATGATGAGACATGATTACACCACATTTGGATAAATTTTGAAGAAACAGAGGTATACAAAAACAGAATTGGCAGAATGGATATTTCATGGTATTTCCTATTTCCTGGAATTGCTCTGGAGTGTCTGTCCCAACGTGCCATTGCGGTTGTTCTGGAAGTAGCAAGAATGTTTGAAGTTTGGCCCTTATCATATAGGCATAGAACCGTTGCCGATGGAGGACGCAGTCAAAAGATAGGCGTAGAATCGAGCGACCGCCCACATATAGTAAACATTTTAAGCATGCCCCGTGATTATGCATGCTACATGCCACATGCTATAACAATTGAGTTACTTTGATAAGGATTCTTCCCAGCCACTACAATGACAACCCGTGGCGTGGCTCCGTACCATGCACCACTCAGGGAATGGCTTTGTCCTTCTCGAAATTCTTGAAGAATTACCTGGAACTGGCCAAACGAATAGCTCTTCCACCATGCGTGCTGTGAAGGCAGGCTGCTTCCATGTTTCATGAATTTCAACTTGCAAGTGCGTACTGGAATGGCCCCATGGTTTCCACGAACAATTGTACAATATATATATATATAATTATATATATATATATATATACTATACTGCAAGCAACTCGAACAAGTCCTTGTGCCACAAATGATATGATGAGATAAGAGCCACAACGGAAAGCATTGCTGTAGCTATTATATTATAGAACGCTGGGCCATGGTCAGACGGTCAGGCTACATGTTCTGCAGTCCAGTCAATATGTCAATATTTTTACAGCCCAATGAGATGCATGTTGGGCACCATGAGCTGTGGAAGGCTTCTGAGGCTGAAGCTTGCCACCAGTGCCGTGAGGGACTGCGAAGACCGTTGATGGCAACTACACATATGCTCACACAATGTTGCGAGATTTTCCTTGTTTTGTTTCCCTGTCACGGGCAGCGGCAAATGCAATTGGCAGTCCATCCAGATGCACACGTTTGGGAAGCGTGCCAGCCCGTGAATGAACATAGGCACAATCAGGGCAAACGTTAGAGAGGCTCTGGCCAAAAAATCTCCTCATCCCACTCAACGTGCTTCAGAATCTTCAGAACCATGAGGATGCTGCGAATGGCACATGTTTCTTATGTCTATGCAATGGTGACCTGTGTTTAATTCATGTGACTGCAACAAACCAAATGTACTCATGTTTGTCCCTTGTTATTTATTCTATTTTATTCTTATATACTTTAGATATCTTTAGAGAATTTTAGAGATCTTTAGAGCATATTTGCCTAGAATTCTCGGACAACATGATGCGATTCAGTAGGCTGAAAGGGGAAATCCTTTGAAGTGACGGTCTTCAAATCTGTCGGATGCAGAAATCCAGATCAACTTAGTCAGAAAGTTGAAACGAGACTGCAGAGCAGCCATCCCAAGACATATGAAGACAGGTGACTTTCGGGCATTCGGAGATATTCAGAGTTATTTTGTTCTGCTGGGCGCGCAGCACCAGTGGACAATCGTCCAAGCCGGCGGCTTGTTGAAAAATCGTGCAATTCCAATGGGAAAAGAGTTGCAGCCGTACAGTGTGAAGTGTAGGGTGTGTAGAGTGTGCAGTGTGGAGGGCGGTGTGTGGAGCTTGGAGCGTGAAGAGCGTTCTGATTCTTATGGGCAGCTGAGCAGCTGATAGAGTCTGGCACTCGATATCCAATCTTTTTCAGGTGGCATGTCTTACCATGTCTCACAGCATTTCATGGATTTCTGATGATTTACGATTGCAAGGGGTGGATGTTCAACAATCTTGATGTCGCTTGAAGCCATGTTGTCATTCAGATGACTTGTGCTAACCCTCGAAAAAGATAGAACAGTCAATTATCACTATATTATCACTATATATGTTAGTAGGATTCTACTTTTCTATCCTTTGGGGATTGCTATAGTCGAAGGAAGTTTAGAAGTCAAACTTCCGACAATATGGACAGCTGAAAAGCAGAGGTGGAGCAGAAGAATAGAGAAGAGAAGAGCAGAAGAGAGAAGATCAAAAAAGAGAAAGTCTCAGAAGAAAGAAGATCCAGGTGCGCGAAAAGGTAGGAAAGTCACGAAACACTGTGTTTTTCCAATGATTTGTGGCTCCGGAGGGTCGAAAAGAGGCTCGCTAAAGTTTAAAGCGGCGGGCGCGGAGCCAGCTGGCCAGATGAGAGATGAAAAATGGCACGCCGTTGTGACGCGAAACACATTTCCAGGGCAAAAAGTTGAGATGTTCAAAAAGTGCACGCCGTTGTGGCGCGAAGCACATTTCGAAGTCAAAATGTACAAAACACACCATTCTCGGACCACTTGGAAATTGAGATGTCTAAAAAGTGCACGCCGTTGTGGCGCGAAGCACATCTCGAAGTCAAAATGCACAAGGCACACCAGCTCCGGACCACTTTTGGAAGTTGCGATGTCTAAAGGGTGCACGCCGTTGTGGCGCGAAGCACATTTCGAAGTCAAAATGTTAAAAGATTTAAAAGCACCAGGGGTTTGGATCACTTTTGGACGTTCAGATGTCGTTTCGCGTGGCAGGCGCCAGGGATTGTGGAACTTGTCAATCAAAGCATATCAAAGCGCAGTACAAGAGACATGTTTATCAGAGATGTCAGGAGGTCCGGGCACTGATTCCCTGAGAGGGGTTGCATTTTGGAGCATCAGATCTTCAGGTTTGCTGAGATGATTTTGCGTGACAGGTGCAGCACTTCGTATGACCCGGTATCACTTTTTCGTGGCAGGCGCAATAGTTTAGACAAATTGACTGGAAAAATCGCAAGACGCATTGGTACGAGGCCGTCAGCGCTGCACGCAACTTTCCATTTTTGAAGGAATTCTCGCAGAAGTGCTTCGTTTTTGATGTTGTCGACTTTAAAAAATGACGAAGTCGCGCAGAATTGCTTCGTTTTTGATGTTGTCAAGTGAAAGAATTGGCGAAGTCTCGCTGAATTGCAGCGTTTTTGATGTTGCCAAGTTTCAAAACTTAGGCAGTCTCGCAGAATAGCTTCGTTTTCAAGTTTGCAGAAAGATAGACAGACAGATAGATAGATAGATAGATAGATAGATAAACAGATAGATAGACAGATAGATAGATAGATAGATACATAGATAGATAGATACATAGATAGATAGGTGGGTAGGTAGGTAGATAGTCAGAGAAAGAGAAAGAGAGAGAAAGAGAGGAGACCTCAACCACCTTTCGGTCCATCAGTGGCTTCGCTCTGCCATCCGTGATTCACAACAACCAACCTCTCCTATAGGTTTCCTGTTTTTGAAACTTCCGCCACCGCGTTGTGCGGTACTACAAGTGTACAATGATATACTATAATATACTATAATCAGCTTCATTCACAGTTTCATTCACATCAGCTAAGCCAGCTAAGCCCTACCTGGCCCTCAAGCTTGTGTGCTTGTGCTCCTTGGAGGCTAACGCAGAAGGGCGAATCTATGGGGATGATTCCCGGGGCATACCACGAGGACAGCAAGATCACAGATGATCACAGTGATTCCAAAGATTCGCAAAGTTTGAATTGTCAAAAATTGTCAAACAGTCATACATTTTTTCCTCCTCCCAAACGGCAAAGACAAGAGACAGAGGAACTCCTGCTTACCTTCACAGACGAACAAACGAACTCAAATGGCTCGCCTAGCCCATCGGCTCGACCAAAGTGTCTCAGCAAAGAGAGATCCATTGAAGTTTTTCGGTCGAAGCATCAAAACCATATCCTCTGTAATCCTCGATGTGGATCATAATGCCCATTCACACTTACCTCGAACGAATTGACGCATGAAAGCGAGAAGGATGTCATAGAAATATAGGCCTTTTGCCACTGAACTGCTCAATGATGACACACACACAGCTATAAAAACCATTACAAGACCAGCTAAGCAATATAGGAATCTCATCGCTGAAGGGCTGACGTAGGTGGCTGAGCTCTCAGCTTGGCCAGTGGCGGCTTTGGTGTGGGTTCTCATGTCGGTGACGGATGCATGGATCATCATTGATGAAGGAGGTGTGCTCAGAATGCTGGATGATGAGGATGTGAATGAGATGATAGGTGTCCGATTAGCTGGAGGCCTACCTGAGGAAGCCATTGACCTCTACACCGTTTGCTACACCTTCCAGAAAGGCTCAGCATCAGCACAGTCAAAACTTGAGGACGTTCACCAGGAACCACAGGGCAAATGCACCATTTGCATGGAAGAATTTACCACAGGCGATTGCTTGCGCTGCCTCCCTTGTTTGCATGCATACCATGTGCCATGCATTGACAAATGGCTGTCTTTGAGCCAGTCATGCCCAGTTTGCAAGCACAATGTCATGGCAACGACTACGCCATGCTTTGATTCCCCAACAGGGCAGATGAGATGTCCTATTCGACCTATCCTGCCGTGGCATTTCAATCGGCCGCGGCCGAGTTTCCAGGTCGTGCCTCGCCTTCCGTTGCTCCGAGGGGGGCCTCTTCCCCCGAGCCAAGCAGCCCGCCTTGCAGCACGCCCAGGCCCTGGCGCCCCTGGCGGCCCTGCCTTGCCCGCCCCGGGCGTCCCAGGTGTCCCAGGTGTCCCAGGCGTCCCGGCGTCCTCCACGGCCGTGCCGGTGTACAGAGGTGCAGCTGCGGCGTCACGCCTAGCACCCGTGCTGCCAGTGGCGAGGCTTGGACAGCCACAGATGCCACAAATAACACAGATGGCACAGATGCCACAGGCGCCCATGGCTAGCATGACTGGCATATCTCCTGGCATAGCCACAACCACAGGTCAGTCAGCGCCAAGGATTCAACCACAAAGTGAAGAGAGTGAGAGTGAAAGCAGCTCAAGTGGCACTAGCAGCAGCGGCAGTAGTACCCCGTAGTCGCGCTAGCAATAGCTGTGGAGGGTGCAACTCGCATCCCGCGCAGGAAAAGAAAACACATGCTATTGCAGCAGCTTGTTGCCTGGAAGCTGGGGGCATTCGCTAAGCTTCAGCCACGTTGGAGTTTCTGGCTTGTGTCAATGCAAACTGCAAAGAGTCCTTGACATCCTTGCCAACCACATCACAAGCAAGTAAGCTAAGTCATTCAGACAACTTCATATCACGAGTTGTTTTGCACGAACCCCTGCTTGCGTTGCAATTTGCAAGTCATTTCTCGAAGTTCTGCAGGAGATCAATGGACGCTACTCGTACCACTTGTTGTGGTGCTTATGTAGAGGGAAAAAAACAGGTGATGCCTGCTACAGGGGGCCATCCAGCACAGCCCAGAGTCAGAGATGATGCCGAGAAATTTGCCTTGAAGACCGTCGCTTCGTATACATGTTTCGGCTCAAAGAGTAGCATTCAAATGCGGCACACGTTGCTTGTTGCGGTCAACATAGTTGCAGAGATTATATTATTTATGTGTGCATTGCACATTGAAATTTCAAATTGTGCATTGAATGCAACTGAATGATGTGGCTGCGGCATAGCAGATGCCAGGGGTGCTACCTATGCTGACCTTTTGTGTCTAAGTCGGTGCAGAATATTTGGCCTGGACAGGGCTATGAGCTACTAGATCTACTAGTCAGCGCCGTCAGATGTAGACTCAGGCCTTGTCCTCATAATTCAGACAGGGCTGCCCAGCCCTCTTTCCTGCCGCCATGCTGCGAGATGCAAGTGACTTCAAGCGCACAAAAGCGTTACTTGGTGGTTGATTCATGCATCACCCATCAGGATCTTGCCGAAAGCAGCATGGATTTGATCCTGGGACTGAGGTGAGTGGCAATTCTGATATTGCGTAGGCTCTATTCATGCAGAACACATCCCAACATATCCAAACCATTCAAACTTTAATCCATTTGGCAAGTAGTGGACAGTCATTTTCACCGCGGTATAATTATGCGCGTGATCTTCCATGGGTCACCAGGGCAAGGTGGCGGAAACACATGGAAACACTATCACAAAGCAACTGCAGACAAGCCCCAAGGCGCCACGAAACGCATCGCCAATGCATCCTCATGGCAAGCTGCGATGCAGTTGGCAAGGTCTTTGGCTTGGGACGAAGGACTGCCTTGACAAGCTGAGGGACAAGAGACTCAGCATGGAGTGGGAAGTCGGAGGTAAAGGGCAGTGCAGGACTATATTATGTTTGCTCCGTTTTTGCATTGTTTGCAGGAACTGATGCTACACTGCATACCTTTACATTATTCATCGGTTCTTCCCTTCTTTGCATGCTGATGCTGGTCTCTTTTGGGATGTGCATCAGGGAATCATTGTCACTAGCATCGCTCTTACTTCCGAATTCATGAATAATCAGATTCTGGTGGAAACTTGCAGCCCGATTTGGTACATTGCACACTCTTGCGATGTATGGCAGCCCACCAGATCGAGGTCCAAGAAGATTTTAAAACCTATTCCAACCTATTCCAACTATATAACGCTCTCACATGCTCTCACACATTTTTGGAGGACTCAAGCTGGACCTGTTTATCTTCAGCAGCCTCTCTGCAGCTTGTGGAAAACAAACGGCTTGGACTCGAGCCGTGGGTTTGCTGCAGACATCGTTGCAAGAAGCCTTGGGTGCTGTTGGCATGTCAGGGAGGTCCTGTGGATGCTATGATTGGGACATGTTAGCATCTATCCCTCCGACCCTCCGACTCACTTTATTCTTGGAATTGCACTCAACAGAATTCAATATACAATAATACACACATATACACACACATATATATAATATACGCACATATCATCATATATCATGATGTTACATTATATTCTCGTCATTTCTTTTCTAATCTCACCATGAGAGAACTAACCTCCAGGTCACTGGGCTCAGAGGGCTCAGAGGGCTCAGTAGTTTCCAACGTTGCCGCAGCCAGGGGCCGATGTCGCGTTGCGCAACTCAGCCCTGAGTGCCTGCGGACGGCAAGGCCATTGGCGTACAGTGATGCTGCAAGTTGCAGGCAGAGTCTGGGATGGACCTCGAGTTGTTGTCTTTTTCTATCTTTTTCTACATGTTTGATCATTTTTGATCATTTTTGCATATCAGCCTGCATTTGTTTTCTAATTCGGTTTGGATGATTTTTTTCAAGATGAAATTGGCGTCTTTAAGGAAGTCAACCCCAGTCAAGTCCACCGGCGAAGCAGAAAGGTTGGTGTTTCCAGTATTTTGACCAATGTGAGCCATATTCCAACCTAACAATATTTGAAGATGTTATGCTGCCCAGAGCCATTGAATGCCAAGTTTATAGGGGTGACATGATGTGACATGGAGACCTTGCCCTTAGCCTCGCCTGACCTTGTGGCATCGGTGCCAAGGCCAAAGCGATGCCAACACTGTCAGCATGAACTGCGCCGTGGACGCCGCTGGGCGTGGAAGAGCCTGGGGACAAGCACTTGGCTGGCTCTTGCGCATGGGGTGCTTGGCAGTGCTTGGCAGTGCTTGGCAGTGCTTGGATGTTTGGATACATATTTGCATACATGTTTAGGCACTGATCGGAACTAGTGCCGAATATTCCTGGATTGCGGACAGGAACAACTCTTGAATGTCAGAAGGTTTAAACGTTTAAACCCTAGACATGCCACTGGTTGCATTGGTGTTGCATTGGTGTTGCATTGGTGTTGCATTGGTGTTGCATTG
>Ga0126342_10008175_pt1 | contig 18719 bp, 18 predicted proteins | sample Cyp1metagenome_FD_92528 | JGI IMG/M metagenome (GOLD analysis project Ga0126342, IMG submission 92528) | Coral microbial communities from Lord Howe Island, Old Settlement Bay, Australia - Cyphastrea 1 metagenome | ecosystem: Host-associated > Invertebrates > Cnidaria > Coral ...
ACCTTTTTTACCACCTATTTTCCGCATTTTTATCCCACTTCGGGCGCTCTGCCCCCAGACCCCCTTAACTCACTTTGTTCGCAAAAATAACTTCGCCTAGCCTAGCGGCTGGCTTTCGTGATTTATAAGTTGGGATATCCTATAATTTGTAGGAGATATCTATAAAATATCCCCCTTATAATTGTGGTTGTATAATGTTGTATACCCAACTTCATAGTTGAACCGCCATGCCAGGGCCTCCTCAGCCGCGCGGCGCTTGCCGCGCGCCTGCGCGCGCGCGGCCCAGCGCGCCGCCTTGGCCGCTTGCGACCAGAGCTCGCAGTCCTCGCCTTGCGGAAAAAGATGGGATTTCTCTATCAACAAAGAATGAGGTTAGTGTCACAAATAATGAAAAAATGAGGTTAGTGTCAAAAAATGAGGTTAGTGTCGAACCAGATTTAAAAATTTACTTTAGTCAAAAATAATGAAATAAATACTTCGTTTTAGCATCGAAAATATTGATGTGGCATCGAATATTGGTTTGTGCATCAAACATGGGTATGTTTGCATCATACATGGTTTGTTTATCATAAAAAATAGGGATATTCCGGGCATAATTAACCACAATAGTGGGGACAATTAGCAATTAACCAGTCGGAATGGAGGTTAACTAGCCATCCAACATTGGGGATATTTCATGGGGAGCTTCACTAATTGGAAGCAGAGATTAAGCATCACAGTTTTTAATTGGTATTAATGGGGATAATCACCCTATGATATGGGGATATATATAATTGGGATGTAACGGGATTAATATGGATTAATCATCGGTGGTTTACTCGGGATATATAATGCGTTAATATTTGGGGTGAATAATTGACGAATAGTTAGAATGGGGATTGATTGACCATTGGACACGAGGATAAGTAAATATAGTGAGTATATTGGACAAGTTAGGTTTACAGCAAAATGAATGAGGATATACTAAGACCATTTATAAATGAGATAAAGCCAGATTAGACCCATTTATGATACGGGGTATACAACCAGTTATATAATACCCAACCCAATTTATATTGGATGGGAAAAGAAGATTGCAAAATAGGACCGCTAATCAGAATCATGAGAGTCGTTGACTTACGGGGATATAGTGGGATATGCAACAAATGAGGATAGGTCTAAGTATATTGGGCATAGCATTTACCTTTTTTGCATGCAACTAGGATATATTGGGACATTATGGGTATTAATGAGGATGTTCCACGAAATGATTTTTAAGTGGCTTCCTATTGGGACTTACCGATGGAATGATCTCTGCAGAGAGTTACCACCCAGTTTTAACTCACTTGGATGTGGGTTTCCACCCCACCATTTGTAAAACATCATTCCTGGCAAAACCAAAAACGCCTTTTCCACATCTTGTATGTTTACCCTAGGGATTGTTATTGCTATATTCAATGGATTGGTTGAAGGGAAAATCCAGAGGAAACCATCGATTTTCCCATCCACTCGGGGGCTTTCCGGTTAAAATGTTCCCTGAAAAACCAATCCATTGATATAAATCTATGATTTCATCTGAAATACTGGAATAATCTGGAATATATGAAAATTCCCGTATTCCCATGGATAAAAAAACCCATCATTGATCTCTTGGGCCCAAAAAAATCGCCCCAACTCCATGGCCGCCATGGCCCGCTTCGCCAAGGGATCCAAGGGGCGCGTCTCCACCGTGATGAGCCAGGAAGCTCCACCCGGCAAACCAGTTTCTTCCGCCACCTGCTCGGCGATGTTTTTTTTTTGGGCTGTTCTGCAAAATCAAACATGGGGATATATCATCCGATATGATGCGATATCGTTGGATATATATATATATACAGTATACATATGTAATATATATATATATATCGACTCGCTAGCATATGATTTCAGGGTCTGTCAGCAAATGGTGGACTTGGCCCCAGTATACTAGGCAATTTCAATATATCTACGTGTACATTTACATGTGTATATACATATCCGCCGACCCCAGCCATCTGCAGGGGGAGCGCGCCCGAGGAAAAGTGGCGTTAATATATATATATAGAGAGAGAGAGAGTATCGATTGTGATTGGCCATCAAATTTGGGGGTACCCGACTTTGAAACAAACCCATTGTGCCAGTTCTTAGATTCTGGAGCTGTATCACTAAAATTCGACGGGTCTATGAATGGTCTAGGCCTGTTTTAATCACCGCAGTCTGAGGGACACTCCACTCTTGAGCCGTTCAGAAAGCTATCTCTATGATGGGCAATCTCCCAAAATTTGGTACCGTACTGTAACCTTCAAATCCAAGGACCAATATCCCCAATAAACCAGAACCCCCCATGGTAACCAATATCACCAATAAACCCGGCATTCAAAAAACTATATAAACCCCCTAGCTATCCCCAAGACATTACATAGGTCAAACCCCGCAAAACCCATCAACAAATAATTTGTTCATGGCTGTCGCACCTCGAAAATGCACAGGGACCAGCCGTTGCCGTACTTGCACCGCGTCACCTCACCCACCTGCGGATCTTTGCCAAAGCAGCCCAGGTTTGGGTGAAGAATCTCAAATGTAGGTATGGGTATGGGCCAAAAATTGGGACACTACATCTACATATTCAATCATCTGTCATCTGTTCCCAACAGGAAATTGTATATATATATATTCCTTTTCTATTCCAGCCTATGTTGAGGACTTTGAGATGGGAATGATTCACTCCACCCTACCGTAGTACCCTGTAATTGGATGTAACTGGTACAATTCCCAAAAAGGTTGCCACGATGATCATCGTGGTCATCATCATATTGGAATACATGCTGTATAACCCTATTTGCAGTTCTTTGGTATTGACCCATCCCATACCATATCCAAATCTGTGGCAAACAACTGGGACATGATAGCTGAAACCACCTCGAAAACCAGGGATATAGCCTGATATAACTGATGAGAAAAACCCAACAATAAGCCCTTGGTTGGGGTTCATTCTACAGATAAGCCTGAGCGGTTATTTACGAGGATGGTTTCTTATTGGCTTTACAACTTTACCACTGCAACAAAAACCATACATAATCCTATGTTAAGTCCTCTTGTAGCTCCCCCAGTTGAAACATCCGCAGATGTCAATTTTCCCAGCCTCACAGTGGAGGAGCGGAAGGCTGGCCACAGGCTCCGAAAAGTCCAGCGCATCACTGAAGGCGTACAGCACCTGGCCAAGGGTCCAAGCTCCAAACACCACAACACCAGGATTCTTTAAAAAAGAGAGAAAAATGGAGATGTGAAGAACAAAAATTGAGATATCCCATTGATTTAACCATGCAAAATGGTGCCAAAACACGGATTTGACCGTCAGAGACAAGGCTTAAAACAATGAAATTTCATGGAGATGGGTAAACTCAAAAAATGATGGTTTTGCCCTCAATAATGTGGCAAATCTTCATGGGGAAAATGATTCCGATCCCTTTGGGAATTTCACCAACGCCCAGAACGTGAAACTATCTCCATCCATTCACCGGTTGGGAAGTGACTTGGTAAGACCATCTGCTGCAAGCCGAGATTGGGCAGGGGATGATCTACAACTTCTGTTCAGAGTCCATGTAACCAACACGCGTTCCACAAACCCATACACTATGGGACCATGCACTGCCACAATCCACGTCCGTCATCATTGTGGTATGCTGCTACGCTTCAACATGCTGGATATGCTCTGCTGAATGCTGAATTATATGACTCATTGGACTGCTTTAATGGGGAGAAATAACTTCAATTCTTGGAATGGGCGGTTCTTTAACTGGGGGACCCAAAAATAAATCTGAATTGGCAAAATGAAGATAAACATAGATAAACCATCAATTTTAGGGGAACCCTTATTTGTCCACAACCCACCTGTAGTGAATGCTGGGGAAACTTGGGGCAATTTCGCGGCCTCAAACTTCAGGTTGCTATCTCGCGGGGGTTCCAGGAGCGAAGCCTCAGGATTTTCCATGGATTGGGAAGTCAAAGGTCTCAATACAAATGGCTCTCTGAAAATTGTTGCTTGATTGAAATATACATATATATATACACATATAGATAGATAGATATAGATATAGATATAGATATATAGATATAGATATAGATATAGATGTAGATGCAGATAATTGGGAGATTCATTAACCATATTTGGGACTTGGGATTTGGGATATTATTGGATATAGAACCATATAATATGATATTTGTGTGTGTGTGTCTGAAAATGGTACCACAAAATAGCCACTTGCCAAAATGATGAATAACTAAGCTTCCACTCTTGGAGGAACCTATTTTCAGACAAGCCCCTTTTTGGGGACTATGATATATCTGGGTTATTTGATGTTAATTGTAATAATTAACAAGCCTGAAATAAGCCAATTTGGGGATGATCGTACTAATCTTGCTGAAAGCAGGGTTGTTCATTTGATATCATTTGATGATGTGATGACTATATCAAGAAATTGGATTATCATTTTGTGGGAAATGACCACAAATTCAATGGATATGATGATATGATGGCGAGTTGGGAAATGACCACAGCTGGACCCGAAAAAATGATACGTGTGATGCCCTGGACCTGCAATTCTGACCCAAAAATGTGGCTGTCAGGTTACTATCAACGGATTGGTTACCCTCTGGTAAATTAACATAGACCCTGAAAATGACCAATTTATAGTGGAAACTAGTCTTTCAACCCCCATCTGGCAGGGTCTATGTTAATTTACTGGAGGGTAATCTAAGATTAGTTCATGAAAAATCTATATACCGGAAACCCTGGTTTCTACCCACAACTATTGGGCTTTCCAGGGTTTCCTGTAGAATTTTCCCACCAATACTGAGATATGCCGGGTTCCAGCCTCAACCCAGAGGCTCCGGCCGAATTCAAGACTTGGGACTCGCCAGGCGGCTCGGAAATTTCCCTAGCACGGATAGCTTGTGTGTTTATGTTCTCTATTACAAGGGGAAGTGTGAGCATAAATTTGGGCTGCTTACAATGCTCACTAAAACCTCCATTTATATTTTTTTTTCTCATCAAGACCTCCAGTAATATGGGATGTCGCAGCTAGCCACGTTTGAAAAAGACCATTAAATTCAATGAAATCACCATTTTTGTTGGTTGAATCCCCATTTTTGCTTGGTGTTTCTTAAGCATAGGTCCAGGAGCTTCCCAGTTCTTGGCCCAGACACACCGCCTCGAGCTGACGAGCAGCAAACAAAATTCGGTGCCAACCTCAGTGGCTTGGAAGGGCACCAGTGAAAGACCCAACAACTTCCTAAATGTGGCGGGAAAATAAATCGATGATGAGATATTCGGTCTCTGTGTGTGTGTCTATATTATATTATATAACATTATATCATATTATATCATATTATATTATACTATATTATACTATATTATATTACATTATATTATGATATTATATATTATATATTATATAAAAATTATATATATATATATGGATACTATTACTTGCTCAGCGGGTGTCCCTGTCATAAAGAGTTTAAACTTTTCTTGGTTGGGTTCGCGCGCCAATTTGGGGTATAGAAAAGGGGGCAGTTTCGCGCCCAACAACAACAAAAAGTTTAAAGTGTAGTCACTTGCTGAGTTAGTATAGGGATATCATATTGGAATATATGGCTATTGGTCAAAACCCTGGCACCTAGTGAACCCCAAAATAGCTGGTAAATGGATGTTCATCCCATTAGAATTGATAATAATAGGTTTTGACCCACCCCCATATTGGAACAATATGATACAATAGAAAAAAATGAAGAGTTTTGTGTTGCCATTTGCTGCAAAAACAAAAAGGTCGGATCAACTCATGACGCCACTGACTCCCCCGACCCCAGCATCGGAGCTTGACAAACATCCACCGGTTTCAACTTCACAGCCTTGGCTTGGATATGGGTGGTCCAACATATTCCAGTGGCTAGTCTTCTGCTTCAAACAAGCTGTTGATAATGTCAACCCTGGGTTAATAAACCATTGTACCCCACCCAAATAAACAGCATTAATCCAGGGTTGACGTTACCAACTGCGACCTTGTTCCAGTTTGCATCACCTTGAGCTCCTCACGACTCCGGAGCAAGCTATCTCGCACCCTTCTGCCAGCCACCACCAAGCGGCCCTGAAGCAGCCACCATGCCACCACTGGAGTTCAAGGTGAAAATGTCGCAATGTCTTACCGTCTTACCTCAAAAATTCAAGCTCATTGAACAAACAAAAACAAATGTAATTTGGCAAATGTTGCATAATATTGAGATCAATTTGGTGGATTCCTAGTCTACCCAGGTTTGAAGAAACACCCCATGTCATGTCATTGATCTTTCCATTAGAGATCAACCTTTTCCGCCTGCCGTGGCGGATGACGCTCCCCTGACAAACGCAACAGCGCGCCCCCCACACCTGAAGCCGCAAAAGTGCAGATTTCAGGGAACAGAAGGGGGTCATAGTCGTAGTTGGAAGTAACTTTCTGGGGAAAAGAATCCCATTGCTGGGTATAGAATGCGTTAGTGGACCTGGAAATCATCGCCAACATTCTTGAAGAATAATTGATGCGGCCTGCCAAAATGGAACCTGACCTGGTCAAAAAGAATGTGTGGCGACAAATAAGTAGCATAGAAATTTACCCCCAAATAGCTGCCCGCGTTTAGGACGTTTGTGCTAATTAACAATCATCCAACTTTGGTCTTAAATTGTGAGCCGTCCAAAATGAATCAAAACCATCAGGGGCGGCTTATTTTTGTCCACCTTGCTGGACCCTCCTGCCATGCGAGCAGATGTGCGTTCTCTGAGGTGCCGACGAGCGTATCGCAGCGCTGCAGTTTCCACCGGAATTGGCTCCTTCAAGTTGCATGGACAGATAAACCCAAAAGATTTATTATGCATTAATGGATAAGTATTGGATAGCTAGTGGATAACTAATGGATAACTGGAATCATGTGCTAAAATGTGCTAAACCCAGACCATCCCCAAATGGGGCCTCCGCAACTCCGGCTGCAGCTGCCTGAAGAGACACATGCGGCATCACAGATGGCGCAAGAGTGCGGAAACCTACAATGATTGGTTTTGTCTGAGAAGAAACCGTGGTTGTTACAAGTTCTTGCCATTCAATGTATAATATATATTATATACATATTCATATGTAGGTTGTTACTAAATTTTGGGGATACTGTCTTAAGTTTGATTCATGCGGGCATGTCCTTGAATTTGCGATCACCCAAACTCCATTGTTGCACAGTCAATTTCTTGGGGCTCCCAAAATATATACAGGAGTGCCAACACACCCATGTAGCTTCCAGTGCTGAACTTTTGGATCTGGACTCCCAAATGGGATAGCTCAGCCCTAAAGCCAACCCAAATAAAGGCTTTATTTGCTGTTTCTTTAGGGCAAACCCCCCATCTGTGCCAATGCGCCAATGGTGAAACCTCCATTTCGCGAAAACCGAGGTCCAGACACTGAAGGTGTCGCTCACGGCATTCTTCAGTGTCTGCCACATGCCCTTGGCTTGGAGCACATCCTCTGCTGTGACCTGTGCCAGGTTCTGGCTAGAGAAATTATAAAAGGTCATGGGTGGTGGTTCGTTTTAGAGTATTTCAGCTTCCAAAAATGGGGGCCAATGATTTTGAGCAATACCCATATTTATATATATATATATATACTAAATATACATATACATGTACATGATACATATACATATACATATACATATACATATACATATACATATACATGTATCTACATCTGTATATATATATTATATATATATTACATAAACATACACATACACATATACATACCAGTACCATACCATTCCAGTCCATACATTACATACATCCGTTACATTCATACGTTACATACATACATTACATATACATACATTGCATACATTACATACATACATTGCATACATTACATACATACATTGCATACATTACATTACATTGAATTACATTACATTACATCACATCACAGTATGTACAGTACTGACAGTACAGTACATTACATACATTACATACATTACATACATTACATACATTACCTATTTACTTCCTTCTTTCTTACTTACTTGCTTGCTTACTTGCTTACATACATACATACAATACAATACAATACAATACAGTACAGTACAGTACAATACATACATACATACACCAATACATACACCAATACATACACCAATACATACACCAATACATACCATTACATGCCATTACATACCACTACATTCCATTACATACCATTACATACCATTACATACCATTACATACCATTACATACCATTACATTACATTACATTACATTACATGACATGACATTACATGACATTACATTACATTACATTGCAATACATACATACAGTACATTACATTACAGTACATTACATTACATTACATACATGTGTTTGTGCAAATAGACACATTACATCATGAATTAGTATGTGTATGTGTATATATATAGAGAGAGAGATAGACTGTAGACACATATGCTAACCTCCGCTGGGAAATCCCTGCTTTTGATGAGAAAATAAAGGATCATCATTCCAGGTAATGTAGGATTGAGAATAAGAATTGCTGGTTAGTACCCCGGTCATGAATGGTCAATATCCCTGTTTTTGATGGTGACATATATCACCGTTGAAAAAGCCAAACCCATCTACTATACGTGGTTGATATATACTTACTACAGTATACATGTGAATGATATACATGTATATACAGTATATGGTAATATCCCAATGTTTGATGATGTAAATCCCAACTGTTTTATGGTTCCGTTCCAAATATTTCTGGGTTAAATCCCCAGTTGATGGTTGAATCCCCTTTTCGAAACGAGCGTTGAAGTCCCCATGTCTGATGGCTACTATCCAATGTCGGCTGGCTAAATTAGCTGTTGGCTAAATCACCACTTTTGTTGGCTAGATCACCATTTTTGCTGGTTATCATCATTGAAACCACCAACCGGTGTTTAAAAGGAAATGGAAAATCAACATGTTTGTTGGCGAAATCACCTAATTGTTGAACCCACTTCCCAATGAAAGAAAATAAAAGAGTCGCAAGTCCGTCACCCCAAAAAATGGTACCTGTCCAGCGCTCGCAGCCAAGCGATGTTGGAGAGCAGCGGCGTTCAAACCTGCTAGCGCTGCCCAGTGGCCCGACATGTTTGATCACACCGAAGGGTCAAAATCGATGGCTTGAATCAATGATATCCCACTTAAAGGAATCCCATTATATCCAGTGATATCTCCATTATACCACCATTTTTCTTGGTGAAATCTATATATATATATCATTATATATATATATCATTATATATATATCATTATATATATATATATCATTATATATATATATCATTATGTATATATATATATATATTATGTATATTATATATATATATGTTCATATATGTTCATATATCCCGATGATAAATTATATTACTCCCATTTTTGCCCCATGATTCCACCATGGAAATTGTGAACCGGGGCACTGCAGATCCACAGATCTCGCTGCTCCGAGGTCTCCGTCTCCAGCTCCTCATCATAGGCTGCCTGCGGTGCCTTGGGAGCTGAAACAAAGGTTGGAAGATATGAGGGTGAAATGGATGGTTTACTAGTAGATATATATATATATATGGACAGATGGATGATTGGAAAATGATTGGGGGAAAAAAAAGGAATCTGGATTTTGTTGATACAGTTTATGGATGTTTATGCTAGATATATGGGTAGATCTATGATTAAAAACATCTGGACGATAGATGTCCTCTGGTAATTTAAGAGGTTTCTGTGGGAAATCACTATTTTTAGTAGAGATGTATCATCTATTTCTGTGGGCCATGTTCCATATGTTTAAATCACCAGAGGGTATGGATGGTAGATAGATGGCGCTATAATGTCTTAGGATTCATTCAAGATACTCAAGGAAACAAGAGTTGGCTGATGCAAAAAAGGGGGAAAACGCGGGTGCAATTGTTGGAGTTTGAGTTTGATCCATATCCTTGATAAACATTGGGTGTACCCACCTGGCTTGTTGTCCCACCTGAGAAGTAGACCCTTAGGACAAAGCGGTACAGCCCGCAGCAGGCAGCCACCTCGAGAATCGTTCTGGGTATGGGTTTTGTACCTAAAAATGTTGGGAAACCCCCAGATGTTTGTAGTTGATCATACTTTTTTAGTGGACACACCCATTTCTTGACCAGGCCATTGTAAATCTCAAGAAATGATCAGTTACAATCAGCTGGTTCCCCCGCAGCTCTTCCCCCTTCCAAAACTGGCTCCCTTCATCGGTGCTGGGATCCAAGCATGGCAGCCTGACAAACTGATCTCCCCCCGTGGCTTCTGATGTTCCTCCGCAAAGCGCTGCTTTTTCCAGTAGCCTCAGCGTGGAAATTCACCAGAAGTGTCCACCTTTACAAAAATAGTACACGAAAGAATACATGAAAGAGGCCACGGTTGATCCCCATCTTCTCTTGAACTCCATCTGCCCCTTCTACTGGTTGAGAACGGGGTTCACAGATTAGATCATCTCATCCTCCCGATTCAACCAGTTCGGCAGTAACCTCAAACAAAAGAAATCATTTCTAGGTTAGATCCCACATTGAAAGCTATGGAGAAAGCCTCCAATTTTTGTCGCAACTTGTCATTGCCATTCACTGCCAAGCTGCGGAGAATGCCACTCTTTCCTTCAAATTGAAAGTAGCGCCACTTCCAAAGTCCAATATGGTGGCCTCGGCGTTCAGAACGCCTCGTGGAAAGAAACCGTCGAAGGGGAACATGTTTCGAGAAATGATTAGTAAAACACGGGAAAAATGGTGTACAACCGTATAACATGTACAACCTGATATACTGTAACTTGGGGATTACCCGGCTTGACCACCTGAGTACAGGTATGGGCTGGGCCATAGGATACCAGCAAATAGGGCATCAGTCAGGCAGTCTTGCGGACCCTGACAGCCTGAAAATTACATGGTTTACCGGGTACCTGTCGACTCCATGTGTTTGGTAGGGGTCCTAAAAACATCTAAAAACCTTATATAAATCAATATCCCATGGGGCCCATGTCCAAGATTGGCTTCATACTCGATCCATATCCCTGGTGAAATGCCACCGTAGCCCATCCATTCTGCAGGGTCTGACTCTTCTTGCGGAGCCATCCCTCAAGATTGCCGCATGAGTCTGACATGTCAGCATGAGGTCGCAAGAGCTGTCGGAATCAGTCCACTTTGTTGGCTAAAAAAATCCTCTGCTGGTGGGATCCCCTATATTTTTGCTGGGCAAATGATGTCACATCATGGTTACACTACGTCAAACGTACCTTTTTCATTGTGGCTGCTGGGTGTTCATGTTGCCACGGCCTGTGATACATGGCTGTGCTACACTGACTCCACGCTTGAGAGAAGGCAAAGGCCACGTGAAGAATCAGTCGTCAACACAGCTAGCTGTATTCAAGTTTTTTCAGTTGTGGGTCAAAAATGGTAAATATCATGTGTGGATCCAACATAACCACCAGTTTCATCTTCCAAAAGAGCCAGGCTGCCAAACCCTGTAGGATTCATGGATTCCCAGTCCCAAATCAGTTCCCATGGACACCAAGCTGCAGTGTATTGATTTGGGTGGCATAGAGCTTAAAGATCACTTGCAGATATGAAGCCATTGTTTGTGGTTGATGGTTAAATTAAAACATCTTTCCCACCTTCCTAGCTTTGTCTTCTCAGCACGAACTTCACCATTTTCCCGCCGAATCTTCCACTCAGGCGGTTTGCCACTTGCGCCAGCAATTCGAACAGTACCTCACGTCGGTTTAAAACGCCCTGCCACCGCAACAAATAGGGGCGTTCATGCTTGGAGAGCAGGCCTAGATGATCCATGTCCGAACTTGGAAAGGCTCGAAATCCAGCTGCAAGTGCACACTGGAATCAAGGAACATGATATGTGCCATGGTCCAAACCATGGTATATGGATTATCATCCATCCCATAATGGGAAATACAAACATAGTGGATATAGAAATTATATAAATCCCTATGATATTAGATTGATGACCATCCCCTAATATCAGTACACAATCAGCCTAACCTCCAAATTCCCCTGGGCTGCCATGCCATTCTCCCCTGGCCTCGACACGGAGCATAAAGTTTAGACGTTTCCAACAGGGAACCTGCTACTTAGTTCATGACTTTTCACCAATATCTGTATGTATATATATATATATATTTATATACTGTATACAAATGTGTGTATATGTATGTATTATATATATTGTACGTATATATGTGATATTAGATTATGTCATGTATGTATATTAATATGTATGTATATCAGTCAAATTTGGCCTCAACCATTCATTTGCATTCATGTCGTGCTATCACTTGCACCCAAGTCTTCGGATGTCTTGGGAGGTACCAACAAAGGCTATCCCCATCTCCGTGAGAAAATGGGGGGATCGTATATATACCCCTTTTAAAGATGGCCATGTTAGGGATAGTGGAGACCCCATTGGGGTTTTGATAGGGATGTGTTCACCATAAAAGCCTATCAAAATTCATTGTGAATTTGGGGTGTACCCTATGGTGAAAAAAACGCATCTCTCACCATCTGCTGAGAATCCCTGCACTCCAGCCATCAACTCGTTGGCGACGGCACCTGCTCCGGCGAAAATCTTGCGCGTGCCGGTTGAGCCATCCCCCGCGAAAAAAAAAGTCAACTGGGATCATCATCCCATGTGTGTGGGGGGGGAAAAAGCTAAACAAAATGGAAACTACGAAACAGGTTCAAGATGTTTTGAGCACAGAAATTGAGATTTCACCCAAAAAGATGAAAGTCTAATGGGCAATCAGCAGCCCACTGGTCAAGCTTGGTGGCTGGATGTTTTGCGGTTTTCTGGTAATAAATTCCCGGCATTGCTGGCGTTTTGAATGTTTTGGGATTTTGGGGTTCATAACTGCTCAAATGGTTGACGCTTAAATTAAACAGAGTCTTGTAGGTCTTCAAGAAACAGAGTCATCAAAAATGAAAAATCACTGTAGCACAGCTTGCCATGGAATCTGCACAGCTACAAGGGTTCGGGTGGTATTCATGTCGAATCCTTTGCCTTCCCACTTCTAATTGGCCACTCGCAACTGCTCCCATCACGCTCTGTCGTGTGGCCGTTGGTCAAAGAATTCAACCGGTCAACCTTTGGAGAAATGATTTCATTGACCATTGCACATCTGTCCGGCCATTGCGGCTGTTGGCACCATCTTTCTGTGTCAAAAAATCGCCGGCAAAGGGATGTTCAACTTGTCCCATACATAGTGACCCATCTTTCTTGGTGAATTCTCATGTTTTCTTTGGTTAAGTCCCCAGGTGTGTTGCTTCAGATCATCCCTCGTTTTGGTGTGAGGGGGAATCTTGTGTTAGGTGGCATCAATCCCCATTTCCTCTTGAGATTGTCCTTTTTGGTGGCTCAGCTCCCCCTGGCTGAAGTATAGGAATTCACTCACCTGAAAATAAGGTGATTTTGAGATATGAAGACCAACCAGCTACGGTGACATCTTCCAGTGAGGTCGTTGTAATTCACCCAAATATCCAACAGGATAGGGTATTGCCCCAAGATAGGGCCAAAACCCAAGGCTTGATCATCATTTTCGCCATTAAACCAGTCATTTTAGGGTATCTTCGACTTCCAGATCCAAAAAAAGGGATCGAAAATCAAACAACCGGATATAGCCTCCCTCCAACTTGGACGCTGACAAATAGCAGATTGGAAGCTGGGATGAGCGATGTTCGGGCTCACTGACCATACTGTGGGGGCTGCATCCCATAGGTGAGAATCCCATCGTCAATGGGAGTCCTAACCAGTTTATACCCCAGTTGTCTGCGGAACATCCCCAGTTATATATGGATTATATCTATGGATCATACATGGATCATACATGGATCATACATGGATCATACATGGATCATACAGTTATACAGTGGATTATACAGATTTTGCATATTATTATATGGATTATGCGAATTTATACGTGGATGTTTTTTATGCGTTCCAAGTTATAAGCCACTTGCCATGGCGCCATGGACATCACCAGAATTTCACCAGGTCCCCGCACTGGGCACATCGATGAAACTCCGTGCCCTTCAACGTCACCTCCGGAGACCAGCCTCCGGAGACGTTGAGCGTCTCATCCCGCAACGCGGGTACCCTCTGGTAATGACTAACATAGCTATTGAAAATACCCCATTTATAGTGGATTTTCTCATGAAAAATGGTGATTTTCCATAGTTATGTAAACGTTTACCAGAGGGTAGCGCCTGGAGCAAAAGGGCTGGGTGCATCGGCAAAGACTTCCATCACTGGCCTAGCGGCGTGTTCCAAGGGCTGGTGTTCCAAGGTGGAAACCCTACACGTTTGCCCACCGATCCCGCATCTCGACATGCTCAAATCCCTGTGCAGGGCCAGCATTAACCCTGAAACCCGAAACCCGAAAACCCTAAAACCCTAAATCCTGAAACCTAGAGTCAAACTCGCTGCGTATAGCGAGTGTTTTGGTTCATCCTCTGGTAACAAGTATATGATATTGTTTGGGTGTGTTATTTGGATGTGGGCCAACGTGGGGTTTGGCACCAACATCCCCACTCGGAGTTGGAGGTGTATGGGGACTCCTCTTTTGGGCCATAGCTGGGACCAAAAATGGACCCCAAAAGTATCCCGAGAGAACTGGGATTTACGGATGGTCATCCCGAGGTTTCCTGAAATGGAGGTACCCCCAGTTCTCATCCATTTATAGATGGATTTTCCATGAAATAAACCATCCAGCGATAAAGGGGTACCCCATGACTATGGAAACCCCCATATCTATCCCAAATGGGATGCTCCGCACCTGAAGTCTTCCCAGCTGTCTCCCTCTCCAGCACCTTGACAAATGGCCCCCGAGACACACTAGAGGTGCACATGGTTAGAAAATAGGGCCTGTTTCTGATGGATAGTCATCATGCCAATAGAATCTAAGAGCACCATCAGAGTTCCGTGAAATCTCATTTCATCAACCATTTCCAACAAGAATTTGTCACTGATCCCTACATATCCCTGCCTGTCTTTGGCTGAAAGGGTCGAATCTGCAGTTCACGCCTGGCTGCAGAAGACTTCTTCAGCATATGAAGTCACTCGGCCAACACCGAGGAGGCCACGGAAGCATCTTGTGATCCCACCTTCAGCCGCTTGCGGCTGCGAGTCATGGCTCTGAATTCAGGGAGTTTTCACGTCGGTTTCACAGATTATCTAAACTGGCTTGAAACTCCATGAAAATTCACCACTGATGATCCAAATACTGATATTGATTTCCCAACCATGTTAAATTAGTGGCGGGTGGTTGAGCATCTGGCCACTGTTGCATCTGCCAGTTGCTGTAGGGCCCGCGACCTCACTACAGCGTGGTGGCGTCGTGGCTTCGCAGCTACGAAGCTCCAGACAAAGCGCCGAGGCAGGGGCAGATCTGTTGCGGGTCCAAGTACTCCCAGCAGCCGCAATCTTAGCAACTCCCCTCTGGGAATCTGACACAATTTGCCATGGAAGGGTGATTATCCATATGGTCAACCTTAAAATGAGACACTTTGTCACACTTTGTCACACTTTGTCACACTTTGTCACACTTTGTCACACTTTGTCAATATTAGATTTTCATGGTGATTTTCAATAGCAAACTGTGACAGGTGGTACCGGGAGAATCTGAGGCATGAACTCCCAGCATCAGCAGCCTCGGCAGCCTGCTCCTGTTCAGCCGGCCCACCATCCTCAAGCCTTGAAACCGCTGACCTGGCAGGAAGCCACTAGGTCACTAGGCAAAGGATCAGTGGTGTGATGAATCTTGAGGATTATAAAAAGGAAGTCATACACTCTGTAGGTGGAAATCTACAAGAAACTGATGGGTCTTGCTGGTTGACTGGGTAGTTGTCACTGTTCAAATGTAAGAATGTCCTCTAAATTTCCCATTGAAACCGATTCTGTGAAAGGAAGATGTCCGCCACAAAAAGAACACGCCTGGAAAATAAGGAGTTGAAATAACTACTTTAGATTATCAAGTCGTGGGGCAGGGACAGTGGATGCTTGGGGTATTGGCCCTACAGGAACGTACCTCCAATCCCAAACGCGCAAAACGTCGAAGTGCTTCGTGTTGTCCCGGCCCGTTCCATTCCTGGTGCGACTGGCGATGTGAAATTTCTCTGGGGATGTCCACTGGGGTATCGAAAACATGATTTTTCAGAAGAAAAAAACATCGTGTTGAAACCTCGGTCCGGAGGTTAAAAAAAAATATCTTCCAAGATCTTAAAAACATCGAGGCTGCAACCATTCAGAAATGAGGATGGAAAGGCCGTTGGTGCCTGAGAGGAGTTGCTCTAGACTTTCGACGAGGCTGCGACGAATGACCAGTTTCTTTAGTGTCCGACGAGTACGAAACTTCTTCCTGCAATGACTTGAGGAGATTCAAAGAGGTGCCAAGGTTCATCGTTCTGAAAATCGAGATGAAAATTGGGGGCCCAGAGAAATATCTCAAAATGTGTATCTCAAATGGGTCTCCTCTTTCTGGTTTTGTGTTTTGCTTCAAGGCTTCAAGCCATGCTTCACATGCTGAGCAAAATTCAACGCAAACATGCCAGGCACACAAATGATGAAGAACCTCCCAACGTTCTGTGATGACTTCGACAGAAATCTTGCACTTCCTGCAATGCGTCTGTCTGAAAGGAGTGTAATCCATCCTCTGGTTTATCATCATGTTTCTGTGTATAAAAAGGTACAACATCCATGGAGTGAGGTGTCCCGCACTTTTGAACAAACCCGGATCTTGTGGGAGGGAAGGTTGAAGGGGCAAAGCCCTGAAGTACATATGCCTGGGATAGTGGTAGACAGCTGCTCGTTGAAGAACATAGAGGCGTCGGTTGTCCAAAGTGAACAGACCCTGGGCAGATCCACACAGGGTCGCGCTGTGTCAATGGCGTGGCATCTACAAAGCATCTGAATCATGGTGAAAAAATGTGTGATGCAGCAGCAAAAAAAAAGAACGACGTTGATGTTGGATGTTCCCCCAAGTCAACAGAAGTTGCCAAACATCTTTGCAAAAATCAAAGAATTTCCTCACCCCCTGTTTGCCTCTGGCCTCAACGCCTCGCCGTTCTTCGCCATTTTCATCTAAAACTGGTTTCCCTTCGCCATCCTCGGGCACTGGCTGCTACTGGCGCATCTAAGGCTGCGGTGGCTGGGCTCCCGGCCCGAAGTTTGGGGCACCAACGCACCGCCTGGATGGTTGGGAAGGGCGCTCGTAGCCAGCAGCTGTCCTGGCTCCGGTGGAATGGTGAACATGGGGGCACACAACATCATTTGCTGATCATAAACTGGCTGAGCTCCTTAAACTATATCATAAACTCCAATGTTGACATGAATAATTCTGAACAATATGTATCCATCTGCAGGGATTTGGGCATCGAGTTCTCATTTTGATCCCATGCTTCCCCCCGGTGCCTCATCCTCGTCACATTCGATGGCCTTCACTTCCCTCAGGTCCATCATGAGGAAGATGGCTATGGCTCAAAAGGGATTCAACCAAAAAATTGGGAGTCTCAGTTCAGAAAATGATCAACATTATGACTTTATGAGTCCATCGCTGCCTCGATTTTGAGCCTTACCCACATGACACCCATCTTTGCTTTTTCACAAGCTCGCCAATCCGACACGCTTGGAAACAACCATTTACAAAGACGGGAGTGCCAAAGAGCAGCATGATCATGGAATCTTGTAGTATTGAATCGCTTGTGCTATCTTTTTGTTATCCCAGATCTCACAGGTAGGATGCCCCCAAAAGACTGGTTGGTCTGCATTTCCAAAGGATTATTGTACCCCTTTTGTCGCGTAGCACACAGCCGACCACTGCAAGCAGCCACCTGACGGTTTCGTCCACGGATGTACCATCTGAGAATAAAGGGTAGATCACATGCTGAGAGAAGTGCACCTGCCAACAACAGTTGTGATGAAGCTGTTTTGAATGAAAATCTTGCAGAAATTCGGCCGTTGTTCGATTTTTCGGAACGACGGCTAGGCATGGCTTTTCAACCCCAAAAAGGATCTGATGGTTCAAGTTTACTACCAAACCAACCCATCTGGCTATGCTTCCCAAATTGGGATCTGAATTCCAGGCCTCCAAGGGTGAAACCTCCTCCTGCACCTTTCCACCACCTTCCAGGCCGTGAGCCGATTGCGAGGCATGGCGTATTGCGAGAATGATGATTAAACAGTGCATGGAATGGTTTTTTTCAGACAAAGCCACGTGGAGAAAACACCCCACTCGGAGGATCATCGCTGAGCTGAGGCAATCATGCTCAGCTAAAAGTAGGATAATCCCGGTTTGGTGATAGATGATTTATTAACCAGGGTCAAGTCACCCACTAATAACTAGGATGATCCTTCAAGTATGGTTGAACCATCTTGAAGAGGTTATATAGTTTCATCCCTAGTCTTGGAAGATCTTGGGTGAGCAAGAGAAAGCCTTCTTGGACAACTCGAGACAAAATCATTCCAACAAACATTTATATGAATTGCACAAGATTGTCACTTGAGGCCGGGGGTGGATGACGAAAGCTAGCGGGGTAGGAGAAAGAAGGAAGGGAAGAGGTGAGTTGCGGAGGGACTGTCATCATCGTGTCGCGGCATTGTTCGTCCTAACGAGGATGCAA